>LFEF01034596.1_pt1 | contig 42240 bp, 39 predicted proteins | sample 619371 | NCBI WGS metagenome assembly LFEF01 (sample SAMN03014291, study PRJNA259931) | freshwater metagenome | biome: lake; feature: waterbloom | place: China: Taihu Lake | collected 2006-08 | depth 0 m m
CCCTGACCCTCTCCCCGCAGGCGGGGAGAGGGGACGGTAACGGTGGCGGCGCATGTCCTTCTCCCCGTTTACGGGGAGAAGGTGCCGGCAGGTCAGGCGCAAGGTTTGCGCCGGGGATGAGGGGCTGCGAAGCCATCACCCCACCCCGGACCTTGCGGTCCGACCCTCCCCCTCAAGGGGAGGGTGGTTACAACACACAAAGGAGGACTACCCATGTCGACAGGTTTCTTCGGCAATATCCAGAAGATCAAATATGAAGGTCCAGACAGCACCAATCCGCTGGCCTTCCGCCACTACAACCCGGACGAAGTCGTCCTCGGCAAGCGCATGGAAGACCATCTGCGCTTTGCGATTGCCTATTGGCACACCTTTGTCTGGCCAGGCACGGACCCGTTCGGCGGCAATACCTTCGAGCGCCCGTGGTTCAAGGACACGATGGATGCGGCGAAGATGAAGGCGGATGTGGCCTTCGAATTCTTCCAGCTGCTCGGCACGCCCTATTACTGCTTCCACGATGCCGATGTGCGCCCGGAAGGCAACAGCTTTGCCGAGAACACCAAGAACCTCAACGAGATCGTCGACCACTTCGCGAGGAAGCAGGAAGAGACCGGCGTCAAGCTGCTCTGGGGCACCGCGAACCTCTTCTCGCATCGCCGTTACATGTCGGGCGCCGCCACCAATCCGGATCCGGATGTCTTTGCCTTTGCAGCCGCAACCGTGAAGACCTGCATCGATGCGACCAAGCGTCTGGGCGGCGAGAACTACGTCTTGTGGGGCGGCCGCGAAGGCTATGAGACGCTGCTCAACACCGACCTCAAGAAGGAAATGGACCAGATGGGCCGCTTCCTCAACCTCGTCGTCGAATACAAGCACAAGATCGGCTTCAAGGGCACGATCCTGATCGAGCCGAAGCCGCAGGAGCCGTCGAAGCATCAGTATGACTATGACGTCGCGACCGTCTATGGCTTCCTCAAGGCCTATGGCCTCGAGAAGGAAGTGAAGGTCAATATCGAGCAGGGCCATGCGATCCTCGCCGGCCACTCCTTCGAGCACGAACTGGCGCTCGCCAATGCTCTGGGGATTTTCGGCTCGATCGACATGAACCGCAACGACTACCAGTCCGGCTGGGATACCGACCAGTTCCCGAACAATGTGCCGGAAATGGCACTGGCCTATTACCAGGTTCTCTCCGGCGGCGGTTTCACCACCGGTGGCACGAATTTCGACGCCAAGCTGCGCCGCCAGTCGCTTGACGCCGAAGACCTGCTGATCGGCCATATCGGCGGCATGGATTGCTGCGCCCGTGGCCTGAAGGCAGCCGCCAAGATGATCGAGGACAAGGCCCTGTCGGCTCCGCTCAGCAGCCGTTATGCTGGCTGGGACAAGCCGGAGAACCAGAAGATGCTGCGCGGCGAGGAAAGCCTCGATGCGATCGCCGCCCGCGTCGAAGCCCAGAACGTCAACCCGCAGCCGGTTTCCGGCAAGCAGGAACTCCTGGAAAACGTGGTCAACCGCTACGTTTGATTTCGACGCTTTGCGTGCGTTTGGAGGCCGGGTCGCGCAAGCGTCCCGGTTTTTTCTGTTTGCCTCAACCGTCGTCATCCTCGGGCGCAGTCCCGAGGATCTACCAAGGGTGGTCGCGGTTTGCACGGTTCAGGAATGCCGGGCGGGCCCAGCGGTTGCCCGAAGTGTTGAGTTTCCGGCTGGCGGTAGTAGATCCTCGGGACTGCGCCCGAGGATGACGGTGGTGGGGTGAGTGGGCCGGTCACCCGATCGCGGTGATCTCCAGTTCCTGATCGCCGACCGTCACGACATCGCCGACAGCCTTGCCCATCAACCGGCTCGCGACCGGTGACACGAACGAAATCGAACCCGTCTTCGGGTCGGCCTCATCTTCGCCGACGATGCGGTAGGTCTGGACGCGACCATCGTCGCGCTCGAAGGTGACCGTACTGCCAAAGGCAACCACAGCATTGCTCTCCGGCGGCGGGATGACCTGGGCTGTGCGGATGCGCTCCGTCAGATATTTGAGGTCACGATAGGGTACTGCCGACTGGCGGCGGCGTTCGTTAATGTCCTCGATCGCCTGCGCTGCCAGATAGGCGGCGCGTGCCTCTGCCGCCTCTGCTTCGAGACGCTTCAAGCCTTCCGCCGTCACGAGGTTCGGATGGGGCGAGATCGGGCGGTCCGGCAGATGGGTTTCTGCTGCGGTTTCCGAACTCTCTTCCTTGGTGAAGGCGACACTCATGGGGGCATTCCGATTGGTAGGGCAGGGTGCTAGTGGAGGCCCGCCAGTATAGGGGGAATTCGGTCAACGGCCCAGATCGGATATGGGTCCATTGGTGTGACCTGCCCTCGTCCCTCCTGGACTACGAACGCCTCGCCGGTCCCGTCACCGAGCCGCGCACGATGAGATCCGGCATCAGCAGGATTTCCTGGCGCTCCGTTGGGCGGTCGGAGAGGGATTTGATCAAGAGCGACATGGCCTGGCGGCCGATGGCCGTGCGGGGCTGGCGGATGGTGGTGAGCGCCGGATTGACGTAGGTCGCCTGGGGCACGTCGTCGAAGCCGATGACGGAGAAGTCGTTTGGCAGGTCGTAGCCACGGGCGTTGAGGCCGTTGATCACGCCGACGGCGGTGGCGTCGTTGACGCACATAAAGGCGCTCGGCAGAGTGTCGCGCATGAAGAGCTGCTCGACGGCGAGGCGCCCGCTTTCGATCGTGCCTTCGCCTTCCAGGATAAAGCGCTGCTGCGGCGGGATGCGGGCGGCATCGAGCGCGATGTCAAAACCCTGGCGGCGGCGCTGGTGGCCAAGCCTTGTCTTGCTGTCGCCGACAAAGGCGATGGAGCGGTGACCGGCGGAGAGCAGGTGTTCGGCAGCTTTCCTTGCGCCGGCGACATCATCGACGCCGACATAGGATATCTTCGAGCCGAAGACCGGTTCGAAGACGGCGACAGACGGCGGCAGGCGCTGGCCGATAACCTGATGGCCGAAGGGTTCGTGGCCGGTGAAGAGCACGAGGCCGGTTGCCTGGCCGGAGCTCAAGAATTTCAGATATTCCAGGCCGCGTTCGGGGTCGTTCTGGGTGTGGCCGATCAGGACGCCGAAGCCATGGGCGCGGGCCTCGTTTTCCAGCCCGATCAGGGTCGAGGAGAAGTTGGGGTCGCCGATATCGGGGGCCAGGATCAGGATCATGTTCGACCGGCCCATGCGCAGCGAGCGCGCCATGGCATTGGTCGTGTAGCCGGTGATGGCAATCGCCTGATTAACGCGCTGGCGGGTCGATTTCGCCACCTTGTCCGGGGTGTGGATCGCACGGCTCACCGTCGCGATCGACACTTCCGCGATGCGCGCCACGTCCTCGATCGTCGCTGGTGCTTGCTCCGGCACGCGGCCCTATCCCCTATCCGGCTGGAATCGTTGGCGACCTTACATTTCCTGCTGCGTCTGCGAAAGCGGAGATGGAACAAAATCTCTCGTGTGGGTGGTGATGTAAACCTTTACATCGGTCATGTAAAGGTTTACACGGGATGGCATAAGCGGTGGAGGAGCCGCCGGGAGGGTTGCATGACATCGGTCGGGGGCGAGGTACGGACACCCGTGCTCGTGGCGGAGCGCATCTCCAAATCTTTTGGAGACGTGCAGGTGCTGTTCAGCATCGATTTTGACGTCCTGCCGGGCGAGGTTCACGCGCTGATGGGCGAAAACGGCGCGGGCAAATCGACGCTGGTCAAGATCCTTTCGGGTTTCGAACAGGCGACGGCGGGCCGTATCCTGCTCGACGGCGAGCCAGTGACGCTACCGGCCAATGGCGCCGCCGAAGCGCTGGGCATCGTCTTGATCCACCAGGAATTCAATCTCGCCGACCATCTGACCGTTACCGAAAGCCTGTTTCTCGGTCGCGAGGTCACACGTTTCGGCATGCTCGATCGCAAGGTGATGCGGGCAGAGGCGCGGCGGGTGCTCGATCAGCTGGGTTCCAGGATCGATGAGAATGCGCTGATCAGTTCGCTTCCCGTTGCCGACAAGCAGATGGTGGAGATTGCCAAGGCGATCAGCCGCAAGGCACGCATCGTCTTCATGGACGAGCCGACGGCGGTCCTGTCGCGCGACGAAACGGAGGTGCTGTTCGATCAGGTGCGCAAGCTTCGCGCCCGGGGTACGAGTTTCGTCTTTGTCAGCCACAAGCTGGACGAGGTGATGGAGCTGACCGACCGGGTGACTGTGCTGCGCGATGGCCAGTGGGTGAAGACGGCGCCGACCTCTGCGCTCGACGGCGAGGCGATTGCCCAGCTGATGGTCGGGCGTGAATTGTCGAGCCTCTATCCCAACAAGCACGAGCCCGATGTCGATGAGCAGATTGTGCTGTCGGTCAGGGGCCTTTCGACCGGTTTCGTCAAGAATGCCAGCTTCGATCTGAAGCGCGGCGAGGTGCTGGGCTTTTCCGGGCTGATCGGTTCGGGGCGGACGGAACTGATGGAGGCGGTGGCGGGGCTGCGTCCGCGCCTGTCCGGGGAGGTCTGGCTGAAGGGTGCTCTGCTGGACCAGCAGGATTTTCGCGAGGCGAACCGGCGCGGGCTCGCCTATATGACCAAGGATCGCAAGGGCAAAGGCCTGCTGCTCGGCGAGGGCATGACCGCGAACCTGACGCTGCAGTCGATGGACAATCATGTGCGGCACGGTTACCTCGATCCCGCCAGCGAGGCCAAGGCCATGGCGCGTGCCAAGCGGCGTTTCGACATCCGCGTTCGCGACGAGAAGGTGCGCGTGGGGCGCATGTCTGGCGGCAATCAGCAGAAGCTCTTGCTCGCCAAGATCATGGAAGTCGAGCCCGATGTGATCATCATCGACGAGCCGACGCGCGGCATCGATGTCGGCACCAAGCAGCAGATCTACCATTTCATCGCAGCGCTCGCCCGCGAGGGACGCTCGATCATCGTGATTTCCTCCGAGATGCCCGAAGTGATCGGGCTCTGCACGCGGGTTGCCGTGATGCGCGAGGGCCGGATGGTCGGCCTGCTCGAGGGTGACGACATCAATGAACAGACGATCATGCGCTATGCCGCCGGTTTGAGACGGCAGATGGCGAGCTGATGCAGTGCAAAGCCTGGCGGCAAGACCGGGCTTGAAAACGAAGACTTTGGGGTGCGCGACCTTCAACAGCAGGCGCGCGGGAGGAGACGGGAAGACCATGACTGCCGAAATTGACAAAGCTGCCCCTGTCCATGGCCGGCGCATCTGGCGCGATATCGACCTGCGGGCGGTCGCGCCCTTTGCGGCGCTGCTGATCCTTTTGATCGTCGGCGCGCTGGTGAACCCGAATTTCATCGGCCTCACCAACCTCGCCAATGTCGCGACCCGCTCGGCCTTCATCGCGATCATCGCCGTCGGGGCGACCTTCGTCATCTCCTCGGGGGATCTTGATCTCTCCGTCGGTTCGATGGTGGCCTTTGTTGCCAGCCTGATGATCCTGTTCATGAATTCCGGTGCGATTGCCGATCCCGGCCTGATGATTGCGGCGGCCATGGCGCTTGCCGTCATCATCGGGTCGCTCTGCGGGCTGTTGAACGGGCTGATCACCACGGTTGGCAAGATCGAGCCCTTTATCGCGACGCTTGGCACGATGGGCATCTATCGCGGGCTCACGACCTGGCTCAGCCAAGGCGGAGCAATCACGCTCCGCGATCCGGTGCAGCAGGAGGTCTATCGGCCGGTTTATTTCGGCTCGATCCTCGGTGTGCCCGTGCCGATTGTCGTCATTCTGGTGGTCACCGCCATTGCCGCCGTCATCCTCTATCGCACGCGTTATGGCCGCCATGTCGTGGCCGTCGGCTCGAACCGCGATGTGGCGCGTTATTCCGGCATTGCCGTCGACCGCGTGCGCACGATCGCCTTCGTCATCCAGGGCCTCTGTGTCGCGATTGCGGTTCTCCTCTACGTGCCGCGCCTCGGCTCGACCTCTGCGACCACGGGCATCCTGTGGGAGCTGCAGGCGATCACCGCCGTCGTCATCGGTGGCACGGCGCTGAAGGGCGGGGCAGGGCGTGTCTGGGGCACGATCTGCGGTGCCTTCATCCTCGAACTCGTCGGCAACATCATGCTGCTGTCGAACTTCATCTCCGAATATCTGATCGGCGCGATTCAGGGCACGATCATCATCATCGCAATGCTCGTCCAGCGGTCGTTGGCGCGCAAGGCGTAGGGAAACGGTCGGGCGCAGGAGGGTCGCCCGCTCCGTTCTTCAGTCGACCCTTTGTCACTTTGGGAGGAAAACAATGCATAAGAAATTATTGGGCATGGCTGTCGCCATGACCGCACTCGTGTCGATCTTCGGCGCGGCGCAGGCTCAGGATGCCAAGACGATCGGCGTCTCGATCCCGGCTGCCACGCATGGCTGGACATCGGGCGTCATCTATCATGCTGAGCGCATCGCCAAGCAGCTTATGGAGCGTCATCCGGGTCTCACCGTCGTCGTCAAGACCTCTGCGGATCCATCCAGCCAGGCCAATGCCGTGCAGGATCTGGCGACCCAGGGCATCGACGCTCTGGTCATCCTGCCGACCGATCCCGATCCGCTTGTGAACGCCATCCGGCAGATCAAGGACAGCGGCAAGTTCGTCGCTCTCGTCGACCGCGCGCCTTCGGTCAATGACAATTCGGTGCGCGATCTCTATGTGGCCGGCAACAATCCGGCGCTCGGCGAAGTGGCCGGCAAATACATCGCCGAAAATACGCCCGATGCCGAAGTGGTTGTGATCCGCGGCATGCCGATCCCGATCGACCAGCAGCGCCAGGACGGTTTCGACAAGGGCATTGCCGGCTCGAACGTCAAGGTTCTCGACCGCCAGTTCGGCAACTGGAACCGCGACGATGCCTTCAAGGTGATGCAGGACTATCTGACCAAGTATCCGAAGATCGATGTGGTCTGGTGCCAGGATGACGACATGGCCGTTGGCGTGCTCCAGGCGATCGAACAGGCTGGCCGTACCGACATCCAGTACATCATCGGCGGTGCCGGTTCGAAGGACATGATCAAGAAGGTCATGGACGGCGACAAGATGGTGCCGGTCAATGTTCTCTATCCGCCGTCGATGGTGGGGACTGCCATGGAACTGACGGCGGCTGCGATCTATGACGCCGTTCCGGTCCACGGCACCTATACGCTTGATGCAACGCTGATCACCCCCGATAACGCGAAGAATTACTACTTCCCGGATTCGCCGTTCTGATCCCTCTTTCCTGCCGCGATTGCTCTGCCCGGGTTTTCCCGGGCAGATGCTTGCATGCCCGCATCATTGCGGTTGTAACGAAAACCCATCTCCTGTAACCGTTTACGGAAACGTTGCAGGAAGTCTCAGGGAGGAGAATTCATGAAGACGATCAAGGGGCCGGCGATCTTTCTCGGCCAGTTTGCGGGCGATGCCGCACCGTTCAATACCTGGGATGGAATTACCAAATGGGCAGCCGACAAGGGCTATGTCGGCGTGCAGGTTCCGACCTGGGCCGGCCAACTGATGGACCTGAAAAAGGCCGCCGAATCCAAGGATTACTGCGACGAGCTTGCCGGTGTCGCCCGGGCAAACGGTATCGAGATCACCGAGCTTTCCACCCATTTGCAGGGCCAGCTAGTGGCCGTTCATCCGGCCTATGATGAAGCCTTTGACGGCTTTGCGGCTCCCGAAGTGCGCGGCAATCCCAAGGCGCGGCAGGAATGGGCGGTGCAACAGGTCAAGTATGCGCTGAAGGCGTCCAAGCATCTCGGCATCAAGGCGCATGCGACCTTCTCCGGCGCGCTGGCCTGGCCCTACATTTACCCTTGGCCGCAGCGTCCGGCGGGTCTGGTCGAGACAGCCTTTGACGAACTGGCGCGCCGCTGGCTGCCGATCCTCGATTATGCCGAGGAGCAGGGCGTCGATGTTTGCTACGAGATCCATCCGGGCGAGGACCTGCATGATGGCGTCACCTTCGAGATGTTCCTCGAGCGGGTTAAGAACCATTCCCGCGCCAACATGCTCTACGACCCCTCGCACTATGTGCTGCAATGCCTCGACTATCTCGACAACATCGACATCTACAAGGACCGGATCAAGATGTTCCACGTCAAGGACGCGGAATTCAATCCGACCGGCCGGCAGGGTGTTTATGGCGGTTATCAGGGCTGGGTGAACAGGGCAGGGCGCTTCCGCTCGCTCGGCGACGGTCAGGTCGATTTCGGCGCGATCTTTTCGAAGATGGCGGCGAATGACTTCGACGGCTGGGCGGTTGTCGAATGGGAATGCGCGCTGAAACATCCGGAAGACGGCGCCCGCGAAGGGGCAGACTTCGTCCGGGCGCATATCATCCGTGTGACCGAAAAGGCGTTTGACGACTTCGCATCCGGCGGGACCGATGATGCGGCCAATCGCCGGATGCTGGGGCTCTGAGACTAGACGGCCTTGAGGGCGGCGATATCGCCGCTCTCGAGATGGGGCAGGGCGCGTTCGATCCTGTCGAGTGGCCAGTCCCACCAGGCGAGTTTCAGGAGATCCTCGATCTGCGCATCCGTGAAGCGTTTGCGGATCAATGTCGCGGGATTGCCTCCAACGATGGCGTAGGGCGGTATATCGCGGGTGACCACGGCGCGCGCGGCGATGATGGCCCCCGGGCCGATCGTAACCCCCGGCATGATTGTGGCACCATGGCCGATCCAGACGTCGTGGCCGATCACGGTGTCCCGGTAGGGCAGATCCTGGTAGCCGTCGATGGTCTGAGGGCTGAAGACACGGAAGGGATAGGTCGTCACGCCTGTCATGGCATGATTGGCCGAGCTGGTGATGACGATCGCCTCGCGGGCAATCTGCACGAAGCGGCCGATCACCAGACGCTCCTGGCTGAAGGGATAGAGATAGGGCGCAAGAATTGTCGCCGTTTCTTCCGTTCTGCCGGAATGGGTGAAGTAGCTGTAGTCGCCTATCTCCATGCGCGGATGGTCGATGACGGCAGCAAGCTGGACGGTCTCGCGATAGGGCGTGCCGTCGGCAAGCGTGATGGGATAGGGTTGTCTCGGGTCGAGAAAAGGCATGGTCGAGATCCTTGCAAAAGCATGCGTCGCGCGTCGCGATGATCGCTGACGCCGGTTTGAAATGCTTTGCCTCAGAGGAGGCGGATCTCAGATGTTCACTGTCAGGGCATCCTTCTTTACGGATGTCAGTTTAACGGATCTGGAGAGCGAACTCCAGACACCGCATTTCAAGGAGGAAGCATATGGCGATCGAAGCGAGCAAGTCGGGCGAGCGGACCCCGAAGATCCGTCTGGGCATGGTTGGCGGTGGGGCCGGCGCCTTTATCGGTGCGGTGCATCGCATGGCAGCGCGGCTTGATGACCAGTATGATCTCGTCGCCGGCGCGCTGTCCTCGACACCGGAGAAGTCGGTCGCTTCCGGCCGCGAACTCGGGCTCGATCCGGATCGCTGCTACGGCTCCTATGAGGAGATGGCGGAGAAGGAAGCGGCGCGTCCCGATGGCATCGAGGCTGTGTCGATCGTCACGCCGAACCATGTGCATTTCCCGGCGGCCAAGGCGTTTCTGGAGCGCGGCATCCATGTCATCTGCGACAAGCCGCTGACCTCCAATCTCGAAGATGCAAAGGCGCTGAAGGCGGTTGCCGACAAGGCGAAGGCGCTGTTCATCCTCACCCACAATTACACCGGCTATCCGATGGTGCGGCATGCGCGAGAACTCGTGCGCACCGGTGAGCTTGGCGATCTTCGTCTGGTGCAGATGGAGTATCCGCAGGACTGGCTGGCCGAGCCGATCGAGCAGACCGGCCAGAAGCAGGCCGCCTGGCGAACCGACCCGAAGCAATCGGGTGCAGGTGGCTCGACCGGCGACATCGGCACGCATGCCTATAATCTGGGCTCCTTTATTTCGGGCCTCGAACTCGATGAGCTGGCCGCTGACGTGCACACCTTTGTCGCGGGCCGCCGTCTCGATGACAATGCCCATGTGATGCTGCGCTTCAAGGGTGGGGCAAAGGGATTGCTGTGGTGCAGCCAGGTGGCGACCGGCAACGAGAATGGCTTGAAGGTTCGCATCTACGGCACCAAGGCCGGGATCGAATGGACGCAGGCCGATCCGAACTATCTCTGGTTTACCCGCCTTGGTGAACCGAAGCAGCTGATCACGCGCGGCGGGGCAGGGGCGAATGCGGCTGCGGCTCGCGTGACGCGCATCCCGTCTGGCCATCCGGAAGGCTATCTCGAAGCCTTCGCGACGATCTACACGGAAGCGGCAGCCGCCATCAATGCGGCGAAGTCGGGTGCTGCGGTCGATCCGGCGGTGGTCTATCCCACCGTTGACGATGGCTTGAAGGGTGTCGCTTTCGTTGAGGCCTGCATTGCTTCGTCGAAGCAGAATGGCGGTTGGGTGAAGGTGTGATACCACTTCGCTTGTGCGGGTTGACGGGAGCACTTGTTGTACCGGGCGAACAGAGTTTGTAGGACTAGTGGCCTTCGTACGTGGATATGAGGAAGGTGTGTCCGTGGAAGACCGAGAGAATCTTGCCATCAGCGCATTGGCCTTAATGGTAATGCAGTACTTGGAGGAGCATCCGGACGGCCTTGTGGATAGCCTTGCAATGAGCGCCGGCGAACAGGCGATCGCCGCTCTATCCGAGCTTGGATTTATGGAGACAGTTGTGTCTGGCCGAGTATTCGGTCGTTGGACGGATGCGGGCCGTGCACTGTGCGAAAAGGTTTCCGATTTAAGGGTGAGCTCGGCAACAGGTCCCGTGTAGCGCAGCCACTTGCCGGCATGGCAGAGAATTGCGGGTGGTGCAAGGCGCAGGATGAGGGGGCGCGAAGCGCAAGGTCATGCGGCAAACGCTTCGTCGATCCGCCCCTCACCTCGCCTCCGCTTCGCTCGGCGATCCTCTCCCCGAGGGGCGAGGAGGTCACGTCGGCGTTCTGCCCACCCCGGAGCTTTGCTCCGACCCTCCCTCAAGGGGAGGGTGGATTTCCTGCAACGTTGCAGTTTTTTGTTTCTGCCGTCTTCACCGCGTCGCGCGATTGCTCTAAATCGCTTTTGACTGACCAGTGGCGGCCCTTTCGCCCTGATATGACGAAGGATGTGTTTGATGATCGATCCCAAGGCTCTCGCCTCGCGCTTTCCCGGTGATTTCCTCTTCGGTGTGGCGACCGCCTCCTTCCAGATCGAAGGGGCCTCGAAGGCCGATGGCCGCAAGCCGTCGATCTGGGATGCGTTTTCCAACATGCCGGGCCGGGTGTTCGGGCGGCACAATGGCGATATGGCCTGCGATCATTACAATCGCTGGGAAAGCGATCTCGATCTGATCAAGGATATGGGCGTTACCGGCTATCGCTTCTCGATCGCCTGGCCGCGCATCATCCCCGAGGGAACCGGGCCGATCAACGAAAAGGGTCTCGATTTCTACGACAGACTGGTCGATGGCTTGAAGGCGCGCGGGATCAAGACCTATGCGACGCTCTACCATTGGGATCTGCCGCTCTCCCTCATGGGCGACGGTGGATGGACGGCGCGCTCCACGGCGCAGGCCTTCCAGCGCTACACGCGCGTGGTGATGGAGCGGCTCGGCGACCGGCTGGATGCTGTCGCGACCTTCAACGAGCCCTGGTGCTCGGTCTGGCTCAGCCATCTCTACGGCGTGCATGCCCCGGGCGAGCGCAGCATGGATGCAGCACTTCATGCGCTGCACTACACGAACCTTGCGCATGGTCTGTCGGTTCAGGCGATCCGCGAGATCGCGCCCAATGTCCCGGTCGGTCTGGTGCTGAATGCGCATGAGACGCTGCCGGGTTCCGACAGCGCTGAAGACCGTGCCGCGGCCGAGCGGGCGCATCAGTTCCACAATGGCGTCTTCTTCGATCCGGTGTTCAAGGGCGAGTATCCGGCCGACTTCCTCTCTGCGCTCGGTCATCGCATGCCGAAAATCGAGGAGGGGGATCTCGCCATCATCAGCCAGAAGCTCGACTGGTGGGGTCTCAACTACTACACGCCGATGCGCGTGGCCGACGATCCGACGCCCGGTGCCGAATTCCCGGCAACCGTTGGTGCGCCGCCGGTCTCGAAGGTCAAGACGGATATCGGCTGGGAGGTCTATGCTCCGGCGCTGAAGTCATTGGTCGAGCGGCTCTATGCTCGCTACGATCTGCCGGTCTGTTACATCACCGAGAACGGCGCCTGCTACAACATGGAGGTCGAGGGCGGCGAGGTCGAGGACCAGCCGCGGCTGGACTACTATGCCGAACATCTCGACAAGGTCGCCGATCTGATCGCCGGTGGCTATCCGATGCAGGGCTATTTCGCCTGGTCGCTGATGGACAATTTCGAATGGGCCGAGGGCTACAGGATGCGCTTCGGCCTCGTGCATGTCGATTACGACACCCAGGTCCGCACCATCAAGAAGAGCGGCAAGTGGTATCGCGATCTGGCGCTCGAATTCCCCAAGGGGAACTTCAAGGCGGATTGACCGGGCAGGGGGCTCCGGCCCCCATGCTCCACCTCAGCCGAGCTTGATCAGCTTGTTGCCGGTATCCACCTCGTTGCGGCGGTCGAATTCGGCCCGCGCCGTCTGGATACGGTCGTGATGGGTGAAGACCCAGCCGCCCAGTGCCCGGATCGGCTCGCCGAAAGAGCGGCCGAGATCGGTGAGCGCATATTCCACTTTCGGCGGGACTGTCGGGTGCACGGTGCGTTCGACAATGCCGTCGCGCTCCAGTGAACGCAGCGTCAATGTCAGCATGCGCTGGGATATGCCGACGACCGATCGCTTGAGATCGGAGAAGCGCTGCGGACCGTCGCCCAGCATCATAATCACCAGAACCGTCCATTTATCACCGAGTCTGGCCAGCATTTCGCTGACGGTCTGGCATTTGGTCGGATCATAGTTGTCGCACATGGCGGGTCCAATCGTTTAATCGGTGTAACTTGGTATCAAAAATGTGCCTTCTTGCACATTTCTTTCGGTTCCATATCTAGGCCTGGTTACGAATTTATACCAGACCTTGCCGACCCTGCCAACTCCCATGGCGCCGGCTGGTCCAACCAGGAGCGAGATCATGTCCGCACTCATTGAAAAGCTGAACTGGCGTTATGCCACCAAGAAGATGGACCCTTCCAAGGTCGTGTCCGAGGACAAGGTCGAGCGTATCGTCGAAGCTGCCCGTCTGGCCCCGACCTCCAGCGGCCTGCAGCCGTTCGAAGTCATCGTCGTGACCAACAAGGACGTGCGCGCCAAGATCCAGGAAATCGCCTGGAACCAGGCGCAGGTCACCGAAGGCTCGCATCTCCTCGTCTTCGCTGCCTGGGACAACTATACGCCCGAGCGCATCAACCATATGTTCGACCTCGTCAATGACCAGCGTGGTTTCAAGAACGAGGGCTGGGAAAACTATCGCCAGATGCTGCTTAACACCTATCCGCAGCGCGATGCCCAGGTGAATTTCGAGCATGCCGCGCGTCAGGCCTATATCGGCTTTGGCATGTCGGTCGCACAGGCTGCCTTCGAGGGCGTCGATGCAACCCCGATGGAAGGTTTTGACCCGGTCAAGCTCGACGAAATCCTTGGCCTGAAAGAGAAGGGCCTGCGTTCGGTCACGATCCTGCCGCTCGGCTATCGCGCGCAGGAAGGCGACTGGCTGGTGAATCTCAAGAAGGTCCGCCGCCCGAAGGAGCAGTTCGTCTCCGTCGTCGCCTGATCATGGGCGGATGAGCGTCGGCACCTCCAGGCCGACCGCCAGGGCTCCGGGCAACCGGAGCCCTTTTTCGTGGGCGCTCATCGCCATACCGGGATTAACAGATATTGTTCATGTTGTTCAGAGTGTTAAGTCAAATTGAAGACTTTTTGGCGCAAGGTGCGGCTTCAGCCTTGGGTAACTCGTATGCGGCTTCACCATTTCGACAGACGGCTTCGGCCACTTGCTACCCGCCGGGTGGTGATTGCCGTATTGCTCGTTGTCTTCGCAACCATGGCGATGATGGTAGCCTCGATCGTCCTTGCGGCGCTCGATCGGGTCGCGAGTTATGCCAATCATCTGGATGAAGAACGCTCGCGCCAGACGCTTGTCGGCGCCATCCAGACCTTCGAACATCAGCTGGGGGCGACGCTCACCGACTATACCGTCTGGGACGATGCGGCCACGAATGCCTATGTCCACAAGGACATGGCCTGGATGGTCAGCAATTTCGGCGACATGACCTTCGATAGTGACCTGTTCGATGTGGCCATCGTGCTCGATGCTGCGGGACGCCCGATGATGGCCTATTCGGACGGTCAGCCGATTGAGGAAGATCCGAAGGGCTATCTGACACCATCCCTGATAGGGCTTTTCGAAAAGGTGCGGTCCGGTGAGAGCGGGCGCGAGTCGCAGGCGCTTGGTTTCATCCGCACACAGAAGGGCATCGGTTCGGCAGGTGTGTCGTTGATCCGGCCCAAGTCCGGCGAAATCGATCAGACGCCTGAAAACTACGTCTACCTGGCCTTCATTCGCCACCTTACGCCGCTGACCGTCGAACGGATCTCGGAGGCCTATGTGCTTCCCGGCCTCGCCCTCGTGCCGCCGGGCTCGAACCAGACATCGGTCGACATTGCTGCCCCGTCCGGCGATGCCATCGCGGCACTGGCCTGGACGCCACGGGCGCCGGGTGACCAGAGCCGCGAACAGGTGGCGCCGCTGATCAAGGCCGCCCTCATCATCGTGACAATCTATGCTCTCCTGCTTGTTGTCATCGGCAATGCGGAAATGCGCCGGGTGCGCGCCGATGAGGCGAATGCCGTCAAGCTTGCGCAGACCGATCGCCTGAGCGGCCTTCTCAACCGGGCTGGCCTGACCCAGCTTCTGGAGGATCGGGTGCGGCGCGGCCGCGAGATGAACGACGATGTGGTGTTGCTCTATCTTGATCTCGACGGGTTCAAGGAGGTCAATGACGCCTATGGTCATGCGACCGGTGACCGGCTGATCCGGGCCGTGGCGGCGGGTCTTGCGGTGCTTGTCGGCGAGGGGGCGGGTCTTGCCCGGATCGGTGGCGACGAGTTCGGTATCGTGCTTTCCGGAAAGGATGCGCAGGAGCGCGCTCTGGCGCTGGCCAGTTCGATCATCGCTTTCTTCGATGAACCCGTGCTGCTTGGGGAACGCACCGTCGTGGTCGGCTGCAGCATCGGGATCTGCGTTTCGGAAGGCAGTCTGGTCGAGGGCGGCGAACTGACGCGGCGTGCCGATATGGCGATGTATTCGTCCAAGGATGGCGGACGCGGACGCTGGACTGTCTATGATCCCCGGATGGACGAGGAGCGGGAAAGCCGCAACCAGATGGAGATCGATCTCAGGGCCGCGATTGGCCGGGGCGAAATCGACGTGGTTTACCAGCCGGTGGTCGATGCGAAGACGTTCCAGCTCGTCAGTGTCGAGGCCCTGGCACGCTGGACCCGCCAGGGATATGGCCCGGTCTCGCCCGACGTCTTCATTCCGATTGCCGAATCGAGCGGTCTGATCGATCAGCTCGGGCTCTGTGTGCTGCGTCGGGCTCTTCGCCAGCTTGCCGAATGGCCGGACCTCAAGCTCTCGGTGAATGTCTCACCGGGTCAGTTCAGGGATCCGTCCTTCGTTGATCATGTTGCTGCGACCTTTGCCGAGGCTCAGGTCGAGCCCACGCGCGTCGTTCTGGAAATGACCGAGACCTATTTCATCCAGAGCCCGGACCGGGCACGGCTGGCGATGGAGCGGCTGCGCAATCTCGGGCTCAGGATCGCGCTCGACGATTTCGGGGCGGGTTTCTCCAGTGTTGGCTACCTCCGGCAGTTCGGCTTCGACCGCATGAAGATCGACCGGTCGCTGGTCCAGTCCCTGGATCGCGGGCATCGGGCCGTGGAAATGCTGCAGGCGACGGTGGCGCTGGCGCGCTCGCTCGGAATCCCGGTCACAGCCGAGGGTGTCGAGACCGAGCAGCAGGCCGTCATCCTGCGGATTGCCGGCTGCGACCAGTTGCAGGGTTATCTGTTCGGCCGTCCGCAGTCGCCGGAGGAGATTGCCGCCTTCATGCTGCGTCCGATGGAACTGCGCGCCAAGGCGGCGGAGCTTGCTTTCGCTGCGAGCCGTGATGGTGGTCTCTTGGTCTGATAACCCGGTTCGGGGTCTGATCGCCGAGACTTGATGTTAGCCGCCGATGTGCTTCACGCCGCGCTTCCTGGCGAGCGCGATCTGCAGCTGCCGCTGGCGGTAGCGATCGCGGTCCGCCTCCGTCCGGCTATCGTAGCAATGGCTGCAGGACACACCTTCCTCGTAGTGCGGATGCGTGAGTTCCTCTGCCGTGATCGGGTTGCGGCAGGCGTGGCAGAGCTTATGGTTGCCTTCCTTCAGGCCGTGGGTGACAGACACGCGTTCGTCGAAGACGAAGCAGGCGCCGTCCCATAGGCTTTCCTCTTCGGGTACTTCCTCAAGATATTTCAGGATGCCGCCCTTGAGGTGGTAGACCTCCTCGAAGCCTTCCTGCTTCATGAAGGCCGTTGCCTTCTCGCAGCGGATGCCGCCGGTGCAATACATGGCGATCTTCGGTTTGTTGTGCAGTCCGGGATTGTTGCGCACCCAATCGGGGAATTCGCGGAAGGTCTTGGTGTTTGGGTCGACGGCGCCGCGGAAGATGCCGATCGCGGTCTCGTAGTCGTTGCGGGTGTCGATGACGATGGTATCGGGATCGGAGATCAGGTCGTTCCAGTCCTTCGGATCGACATAGGTGCCGACGATCTCGTTGGGGTCGATGTCCTCGACGCCCATGGTGACGATTTCCTTCTTCAGCCGCACCTTCATGCGCAGGAACGGCATCTTCGATGCCCGGCTTTCCTTGTGCTCAAGGCTTGCGAATTCCGGCTGGCTACGGATGTAGGCGAGTACCTTGGCAATCGCGGCATCGGTGCCTGCGATCGTGCCGTTGATGCCTTCATGGGCGAGGAGCAGCGTGCCCTTCACGCCTTCGGCCTTGCACAGTGCTTCCAGAGGCTCGCGAAAGCTCTCGAAGCGCGGAAACCGGGCGAAATGATAGAGGGCGGCGACGCAAAAGGCGCCGCTTGTCTCGGGGCGTGGGGCTGTCATGTGTTCTGTCATGGCCTTGCGAAATACCGCCTCGGCCCCTGTGGCGCAACGGATTTCCTCCGTTCGATGCAAGTTTGAAAATCGTCAAGGGGTGACGGGGTTGTGGTTTCCTGAGCCGCGGCACTGGACAGCCTCCCACGGTTTGGCTAGATCGATGTAACTTTATAACATTATAGGTGACGCTAATGTTCAAGAATATCATCGCTGCCTCATTTCTGGCCATGCTGGCCGGTGCTGCCCCCGTCATGGCGACCGACGGGGTCGTCGATATCGTGGCGCCGTTCGAGATCACCGGCCTTGATCCGGCAAAATCCGGAGACATCTTCCTGCGCATGCGGATCGTCGAAACCCTCATCGAGGCCGACAGGGATGGCAATCCGGTTCCGGCGCTGGCGAAGAGTTGGGGCGTCAGCGAAGACGGCCTGACCTGGCGCTTCGAATTGCAGCCGGGCGTGAAGTTCCAGGACGGGACACCGCTGACGGCCGAAGCAGTCGCCTCGGCGCTGACCATTGCCAAGGACAAGGCAGGGCTCCTCAGCAAGGCGCCGATCACCGAGATCAAGGCGGAGGGCGACGGCGTGGTCGTTGTGTCGTTGTCGAAGCCCTTCGTGCCGCTGCTTGCCTTCCTTGCCGAGAACCGCGCCCAGATCCTGGCGCCGGCCGCTTACGACGGGGTTGAGGTCAAGGCGATTATCGGTACAGGTCCGTTCAAGCTCACCAAGCTTGAGGCGCCGCAGAGCCTCGCCGTCGGGCGTTTCGCCGACTATTGGGGCAAGAAGCCAGACATCGAAAAGGCCACCTATCTCTCGGTCAGCCGTGCCGAAACCCGCGCGCTTATGGCTGAAAGCGGCGATGCCGACTATGTCTTCAACCTCGATCCGGCGAGCCGCACGCGGCTGGCCAAGAGCGACAAGGTGGTCCTGCAGTCGGTGTCGATCCCGCGCAGCGTGCTCCTGAAGGTCAATGCCGGTCATCCCTTCCTCGCCGACGTGAAGGCACGCGAGGCCTTGAGCCTGGCCATCGACCGTGAAGGGCTTGCGGTTGCGATCCTGCGTTATCCGGCAGCGGCCACGCAGCTTTTTCCGCCGAGCCTGAAGATCTGGCACGATGCCGATCTGGCTCCGCTCGGCTATGATCCTGAGAAGGCCAAGGCGCTGCTTGCCGAGCTTGGCTGGACGCCGGGTGCCGACGGGATCCTTCAAAAGGACGGCAAGCCGTTCGCGCTGACGCTGACGACCTATCCCGACCGCCCGGAACTGCCGCTGATCGCCGCCGTCCTTCAGGACCAGCTGAAGGAAATCGGCGTGGCGCTGACGATCAACTCGACCAATTCCTCCGAGATCCCTGCCAAGCATCAGGACGGCTCGCTGGAGCTTGCGCTGATGGCGCGTAACTTCGCGCTGGTTCCGGACCCGATCGGCACCATGCTTTCCGATTATGGCCCTGGTGGTGGTGACTGGGGCGCGATGAACTGGACGAATGCCGGCTTCGAAAAGGCACTCGACGATCTGACCCGCGTCACGGATCCCGCTGAAGGCGAGGCGCTGCGGCATCAGGCCGTGGCCGCCATCCAGGCCGATCTGCCGGTCATTCCGATCGCCTGGTACCAGCAGACCGTCGCATTTTCGCCGAAGCTGGAGGGTGCGACGATCGACCCCTTCGAGCGGACCTTTGGTCTTGAAGCCATGCGGTGGGCGAAATGACCAGGGCGATCCTGAACCGCCTGATCCAGGCGGCTCTGGTGGCCTTCATGGTGGGTATCATCTGCTTTGTGATGACAAGGTCGCTTCCGGGCGATCTTGCCTACCGGATTGCCGCCGGCCGCTATGGCTATGATGTCGTCGACAGTGCGGCCGCTGCCAAGGTGGCGGCCGAGCTCGATCTCGCCAAACCGGCCATCCTGGCACTCTTCGACTGGATGGCGGATCTCCTGCGTTTCGATCTCGGAACCTCGCTGGTCACCGGCAAGCCGGTGATCGAGGAAATCGGCATGCAGCTCGGCCATACGATCGAGCTGGCACTGGCCGCGATCGTGCTGTCGCTCTTCATCGGGCCGCCGCTCGGCATTCTCGCGGGTCTCAGGCCCGGCGGCGTGCTCGACCGCACATTGATGCTGGCGTCAACGGCCTTGCGGGCGCTGCCGCAATTCGTCGTTGGTCTGATCCTGATCATCGTCTTCGGCCTGACGCTCGATCTTCTGCCGGCGGCGGGTCATACCCATGGCGTGCATCTCGTGCTGCCGGCGTTGACGCTGGCGCTCGGACTGGCTGCTGTCTCCAACCGGGTAGCGCGTGATGCCATGGTCGCCGTATCACGCTCGCCCTACTACGCCTTCGGGCGCACCAAGGGCCTGTCGGAGTGGCAGGTCTTTTCGCGGCACGGATTGCGCAATGTCGCGGTTCCGATCGTCACCTATCTCGGCGTGCAGTTCGTCTATCTCGTCGAGGGTGTCGTGGTGGTCGAGACGCTGTTTGCCTGGCCGGGCATCGGCCATGCACTGGTGCATGCGATCTTCGGGCGCGATGTGCCGATGATCCAGGGTACAGCGCTTGTCATGGGACTGATGTTCGTTGCGCTCAATGCGCTGGTCGATCTCTTCTGCCATGGCGTGGATCCGAGGAGGCGCAGCGCATGACCACGCTTGATTATGTGGCGCCGCGCCCGGCGCGCTGGCCGATGCGCCGGCTCGCCGGTGTGGCCATCCTCGGCGGGTTGCTGGCCTTTGCCTTCCTGCCGCTTCTGATCGGTGGCGCCGATCCGCTGAAGCAGACGCTGCGCTTGAGCCTGCAGGGGCCAAGCGCTACCGACTGGTTCGGCTACGACCATCATCTCGGACGCTCGATGCAGGCGCGGCTCGCGGGTGCCTTGCGCCTGTCGCTGGGGCTGGCATTGCTGTCGGTCTTCACAGCCATGATCCCCGGCGTGTTGCTCGGAGTTCTGGCTGCCTGGCGCGGCGGTTTCGTCGATCGCGCCGTCGGTTCCGTGTCGGAGGCGTTCCTGGCTCTTCCGGGACTGCTGCTGGTGCTGATGCTGACGGCGATCGTGCCTGACAATCCGGCCATGCTCTATATCGGCATCTCGCTGGTGCTGTGGGTCGAGTATTTCCGACTGACGCGGGCCATGGCGCGGCCACTGCTGCTGTCGCCGGCGGTGGAGGCCTCGCGGCTGCTCGGCTTCGGCCCTGCCTATATCCTGCGCCGGCATCTCTGGCCGGAACTCGCGCCGATGCTGCTGACGGTTGCCGCCTATGGGGCAGCCTCGGCGATCATGGCGATTGCGGCGCTCGGCTTCGTCAGCGTTGGCGTTCGTCCGCCGACACCGGAGCTCGGCGCGATGATGATCGAGTTGTTGCCCTATTATCAGGAAGCGCCGCATGCGCTGCTGCAGCCGATTGCCGTCATCTTCCTGATGGTGCTGGCGCTGCAGCTGATCGGCGGAAAGGACAAGCCATGACCACTCTTCTTTCCGTCGAAGCCGCCTCCGTTTCTGCAGCAAGCGGCGAGATCGTCGCGCCCGTCTCCTTTTCCCTCAAGGCCGGGCGGCCCTTCACCATCCTCGGCGAAACCGGTTCGGGCAAGAGCCTTCTGGCCCAGGCGATCATAGGTGTGTTGCCGGAGGGGCTGACGGCCACTGGTATGGTGACCATCGACGGGCAGGTTCTGTCGCTGGCCGAGCCGAAGCGGTTTCGGCCGCTTAGGGGGCGCAAGGTCGGGGTCCTGCCGCAGGAGCCGTGGCTGGCGCTCGATCCCACCATGGTTGCGGTCGAACAAGTGGCCGAGGGGCATCGTTATCTCGGGCGGCTTGGGGAAGACGAGGCGATCTCTGCCGCCCGCACCGATCTCGAAGCGCTGGGCGTGCTCGATGCCGAGGCGAAGCTGCCGGGGCAGCTCTCCGGCGGCATGGCGCAGCGCGTCGCCTTTGCCGCCGCGCGCGCCGGTGGTGCCCGGATCATCGTTGCCGACGAACCGACCAAGGGGCTCGATGTCGGCAGGCGGGACGAGGTGATTGCGCTTCTGATGCAGGAGGTCGAGGCCGGCGGCACAGTTTTGACCATTACTCATGATCTCGCGCTTGCCCGGCAGATGGGCGGCGATCTCGCCGTCATGCTGGAGGGCAAGATCATCGAGACGGGCGAGGCGGTCGATGTTCTGTCCTCGCCCTCGCATGACTATACCCGTCGTCTGATTGCGGCGGAGCCGGAGAACTGGGCTCACCGAGCTTCGGCAGTTGTCGAGGACGCCGACCCGATCCTGGTCGCGTCAGCTATCAGAAAGACCAGAGGCGGCAAGCTTCTGTTCTCAGGCCAGGACCTGTCGCTCCGGCCGGGCGAGATCGTTGGCATCACCGGCCCCAGCGGCTCGGGCAAGAGTTCGCTCGGCGACGTGCTGCTCGGGCTTTTGAAGGCCGATGCAGGTGAGGTGACCCGCCTGCCGCAGGCAAAGCCCGTGCGTTATCAGAAGCTCTACCAGGATCCGCCCTCGGCCTTTCCTCAGAAGATCACGCTTGGCGAGGCGATTGGCGATCTGGTGCGTCTGCATCGGCTTGACGGAACGCGCGTCCAGCCCCTGATGGAGCGGCTGCGCCTCTCCCCGGTGCTGCTTACCCGCCTGCCGACGGAAGTCTCCGGTGGGGAACTGCAGCGGTTCGCGTTGCTGCGGGTGCTTTTGCTCGATCCCGTCTTCCTCTTTGCCGACGAGCCGACGTCGCGTCTCGACCTGATCACGCAGCAGGAAACGATCGACTTGCTGACGGAGCTGGCGCGAGAGCGCAATTGCGCGGTGCTGCTGGTCAGTCACGATGCAGCGCTGATCGAGAAGACCTGCGACCGGCAGGTGCAGATCGGAGCCTAGGCCGGACTTCAGGCCGAGGCCCTCAGCCACAGTGTCTCGATAATGCCGGCCTCGTCTTTCGCGGGGTCGGCAAAGACCATGTCGGCCAGTGCAAGCGCCTCGCGGCGCAGCGCCATCTGGCGGCGGATGATGATCGCCAGAAGGAATGACTGGCCTTCGCCATCGCCGAAAATCTGCGGCTCGTCGTCAATCAGCGCCGTCAGAACCGTCAGATCGTGTTCATGGCCGAGCAGCTCGACCAGCCTCTTTGCCATTTCGCGCTTGGCATGAAAGGCGCTCGGCCAGAGGTCGCCGAGCAGCGATAGGTTCATCCAGTAGGCCTGTGCGGCCTTGCGCAGGTCGTGATAGGCCTCGCCATGGCCTTCGCCCTCGCAGCTTTCCAGCGCCTCGTGCGCCTGCTCGAGGCCCTTGCGCCAGCCCTTTGCGATCAGCCGTGCCGCATGGCCCGGTTTCGACGGGAGTGTCAGACCGTCGAGCGCGAGGATCGCCGCCCGGCACGCTTCGATCGCATCGGAGACCTTGGCTTCGAGGTCGCTTTCGGCGGCGGCAATTTCGTCGCGTCGGCGCGCCAGCACCTCGCGGGTGGCTGCAAGTGAGACGCTTTCATCATCCGTGACGGCATGATCGGCCAGATGCTCGACGGTTTCGATCAGGGCTGTAGCATCACGGATGCGCGACAGGCTACGGGCGGTGTCTCGCAGCCGCGCATTTTCCTGGCGGCGGAAGGATTTGTCGCCGGTCGCCACCAGGCGATAGAGATTGCGAAGTCGCTTGAACTTCTTGCGGGCCGCATGGATCGCAGGATGAAGCCCCTCGGGCTGTGCTTGCAGGATTTCGATCGCCTTTTCGAGTTCGCCGCGGGCCACAGATCTGACCTCGGCGAGCAGTTGGCGGTCGGGCCTAATGCGATATGGCATGAACCAGCTCCGGTCGCATCCGCTCAGTGGCGAGGACCTGATTGGAATAACGCTTGTCGCCGGTCACTTCGCGGCCGAGCCAGGTGGGCAGGGCGGGCGCGTCGTCTTCGGAGGCCATCTCGACTTCGGCCGTCACCAGCCCCCGATAGACGCCCTCGAAGACATCCACCTCCCAGGTGAAGCCCTCGAAATCGACGGTGTAGCGGGTCTTTTCGATGACATTGCCGATCGCAAATTCGAGCATTTCCAGCGCGTCGCCGTGGGAGATCGGGTATTCGAACTCGTCGCGGGTCAGCAGGCCCTTGCCGAATTTTATGGTCAGCTGGGCGGTCTCATCATTTCGGGTACGAATGCGAACCGACCGGTCGGGCTCGGCCGCAATATAGGCCTGCCGGATGCGGGTTTCGGAGGTAACGGCCTTTTTCCAGCCATCGGTCCGGACGAGAAACTTGCGTTCGATTTCCTTCGCCATACGCTCACGCTCCGAAAAATTTACGCGAGCGAACCATAGCGGAGCTGTCGCTGTTAGGAAACCGGAAAGATTCCGTGCTACCTGTCGGGCTCGACATCCTGGCCCATGCGGGTTAGTGAAATGCCGATCTAATCGTTTTAAAAAGAGGGTCCTGCCATGGGCGACAAAACCGAAAAGCTCCTCTCCACCCTGAAGCTTCAGCCGGTCGTGCCGGTTTTGATCGTCGAGGATGCCAAGACGGCGGTGCCTTTGGCGCGCGCTCTTGTCGCAGGCGGATTGAAGGCGATCGAGATCACGCTGCGCACCGATGCGGCACTCGAAGCCGTCCGCCTCGTTGCCCAGGAAGTCGAAGGCGCCGTGGTCGGTGCCGGCACGATCCTGAACGCCGCCCATTATGCCGCTGCCGTCGATGCCGGATCGCAGTTCATCGTCAGCCCGGGCACGACGCAGGAATTGCTGGATGTTGCGCGCGACTCGGAGATTCCGCTGCTGCCGGGTGCGGCCACCGCTTCGGAAGTGATGGCGCTGCGCGAAGAGGGCTACAAGGTGCTGAAGTTCTTCCCGGCCGAGCAGGCCGGCGGTGCCGCTTATCTCAAGGCGCTGTCGTCGCCGCTCGCCGGCACGCTGTTCTGCCCGACCGGCGGCATCTCGCTGAAGAACGCCATGGACTATCTCTCGCTGCCGAACGTGGTCTGCGTCGGCGGGTCCTGGGTTGCGCCGAAGGAACTGGTTTCTGCCGGTGACTGGGCCGGTATCACCAAGCTTGCCAGCGAAGCCGCAGCCCTGAAGGGCTGATATCTGCGTCAATCGCTGACCGGACTGTTTGTAATGTCACAGTCGCTTCCTATCTAGGGAGCGACTGTTTCAACAAGGAGATCGCGATGTTCGACGCCAAGAAGCTGCTGGATCAATTCCTCGGATCGCAGATGCCGGGAGCCGCCGGATCGCTCGGCCAGAAGGGCACCGATCTGATGGGGCTCGCCAAGAACAATCCGTTGAAGACCGGCGCGCTGGCGGCCGTGCTGCTCGGCACCAAGACCGGTCGTTCGATCGGCGGCAGCGCGTTGAAGCTTGGCGGTCTCGCCGTGATCGCCGGTCTCGGTTACCAGGCCTATAGGAATTATCAGGCGGGTCAGAAACCGGAACCGACGCAATCCCTGCCGGAGCTCCTGCCGCCGCCGAAGGACTCGCCCTTCAGCACGGAGCCGCAGGCCGTCTCCAATGATTTCGCCCTGTCGCTGGTGCGTGCGATGATCGCCGCCGCCAAGGCCGACGGTCACATCGATGTGCAGGAGCGGTCGCGGATCATGGACAAGGTCCATCTGTCGGGCCTTGGCGCTGAGGCCGAAGCCTTTATCGAGGCCGAGCTTGCCAAGCCGATCGATCTCGATGCGCTCGTCGCCTCGGCCAAGACCGAAGAGCAGAAGGTCGAGATCTACACAGCCTCGCGGCTGACCATCGAGCCGGATACGCGCACCGAGCGGGGCTATCTCGACATGCTGGCCGGCCGCCTTGGTCTTCCCGACGCCCTGGTCGATCACATCGAGGCGACCGTTGCGGCCGCCAAGGTCAGTCTGTGATGACAGGCTGCGGCATCGGGTCCGGTGCCGTGTCCATGCCGATGGTTGCCTTTGCCTGATCTCTGGCCTAAGCCTCGGACGATCGATCGGCCCGAGGCTTTATCATGCGTGACCTGTCCACCTTCAAGGGATGTCCGGCTCCCCAGCCCGTCAGGCTGGAGGGCCGTTTTGTCGTGATCGAGCCCTATGATCGCGCCGTGCATCTGAAGGCACTCTGGGATGGCCTTGGCGGCCTGGAGGGGATCAATCCGCTGCTTGCCTATTTCACGCAGCCCGATTTCAAGGGCATCGAAGATTTCGATGCCTGGCTGACGGGCGCACAGAAGGGCGGCTGGGTCACGGAAGTCATGCGTGACAAGGCGACGGACAAGGTCGTCGGTGTGGCGAATTACATGCGGCCCGATCCGGCCAATGGCGTGGTCGAAGTGGGTGGCGTTGCGCATGGCCCCCAGATGAGCCGCTCGCCGCTTTCGACCGAGGCGCATTATCTGCTGGCCCGCCACGTTTTCGACGATCTCGGCTATCGCCGCTACGAGTGGAAGTGCCACAACGAGAACGAGCCGAGCAAGGTGACGGCGAAGCGCTACGGATTCAGCTTCGAGGGCGTTTTCCGCCAGCACATGCTGTCCAAGGGCCGCAATCGCGATACCGTCTGGTTCTCGATGATCGACAGCGAGTGGCCGCTGATCCGGGCCGCTTTCGAGGCCTGGCTGGCGCCTGAGAATTTCGACGCATCCGGTCGCCAGCGGCGCCGGCTGGAGGATCTGCGGGCCGAGCTCGCGGCCAGAGAGACATGATAGGAAAGCAAACCGTGAAGCCGAACATCTTCAGCATCATTCTCTATGTCGGCACGGCTCTGGCCGTTGCCGCTCTCGCCTATGCGAGCTTCAAGAGCGTCACCGTCGCCTGGTCTGTCGGGCTGTGCGTGGCGATCGGTGTGATCGTCTATGCCTTCAGCCTGTTGCCGGAACCCAAGAAGGCGGCACGCAAGGAAGGGGCTCCGGCATCCTCGCGGTCCCCGGCAGCACAGGCCGCGGCCGTGGTCGCAGTGATCTTCGGACTGATGCTGGTCGTTCCGACGGTTGTGCTCTGGCTCGGTCGCTATTCGCCGGAACTCGGCGCATTGGTCGGCGCACTCGCGCTTATGGCAATGTTCCTGATCCTCTGGCTGCGCTCGCGTTATCAGCGCAGCCATGGAAGCGACGAGAGCTGAGGCTCTCAGGCGCTGAAGCCGGCGGCTAGCAACAGCGCGCCGAGCATGATCAGCAGCAGCGCTGCTGCCACCTCGATCGAACTTGCGACCAGGCCGGCCCGACGGGAGCCGGGACCTGACAGCTTCAGTGCGATGCCCTTGGCGCTGACGGCAAGGCTTGCGAGAGCCGACACCGTGATCGCGGTCCCGAGCGCCATGGCGAAAACGGACAAGACGCCGCCGAGCAGCAGGCCATTGAGGAGCGCAAAGGTCATCACCAGAAGTGCGCCCGAACACGGGCGCATGCCGACCGCAATGACCGCTGACCAGGCATCCCTGAGGCTGAAGACGCTGCCGCCGACCAGGCTCGGATCGGGCAGATGGGCGATGCCGCATTCATGGCAGACCGATCCCGGGGCAAGAGCGTCGTGGTCATGGGATACGGCCATGGCGCGGAAGCGGGAGCCGCTGGCTTCGGAGCGGGCGCTCGTTTCGGAGGGGCCCGCAAACAGCGAGGCCGTGACGCTGCCGCCCGTGGCGCTGTCGGCGCCATCGAAAAGGCTTCCTGTCGTCGCAGTGGCGGGGGCGGCATGGGCGAAGGATGCTCTGAGCTTGCGCACGAGCAGCCACACTCCAAAGGCGATGATCATCGCGTAGCTTGCGATCTCCAGCGTGCGGGTCGCATCCGTCATGCTGATCGAGGTGCCGCGCAGCACGAGATAGGCAGTGCCGACCACGGCAATCGCGACCAGGCCCTGGAGGAAGGCGGAGACGAAGGAGACGAGGATCCCGCGGCGAAGCTCTATTTCGTTGGCCAGCAGGTAGGACGATATCACGGCCTTGCCGTGGCCCGGGCCGGCGGCGTGGAAGACGCCGTAGACAAAGGACAGGCCAACCAGCGTCGCGAGGCTCCATGGATCCTCGCGCATGGCCTTCAAGGCCGTCGTCAGGGAGCGGTAGAAGGCTTGCTGATGGGCGTTGATCCAGACCAGAAGCTCGGCGAAGGGGCCGCTTGCCGGCTGATAGCTCGGCTCGGCCGTTCCTATGCCCAAAGGCGAGGCCGCATGGGCGATGCCGGCGAGCAGCACGAAGGAGACGGCCAGCGCGGCAAACCTTGCGGTGTTCGCTGAACGGGCAGGTCTCAGCATGTGACCTCCATGCGGGTGGCAAAGAGCTTGCCCATGTCGTTGCCCGTGGGATCGCTGAAGAAGGCTTCCGTCAGGTTGAGCTGGTTCTGCGCGATGACCTCATCCGGATCGGGGCGCACGACCTTTTGCGTGCAGGCGGAGAAGGCCTTGCCCTCAAGGACCATGTCCTCGTCTTTCGCAAAGTCGATCGCGGTATAGAGGGTCGGATCATAGATGCCGAAGGTCATGCGTCCGCCAACCTTCACAGGGGTCTTGGGCTTGGCGATGAAGAAGACGAGGAGCTGGTTGTCCTTGAAGTCGACGTTGAAGACGTCCGGTCGGCCGATCTCGCTCGATGCCCCGTCCCTGGTGACGAATGTGAAGTAGCTGTAGTCGCCAAGCGAGTCGCGGATGGTATTGGCGATGTCGGTCAATTCGCTGTGGTCGAGCTTCAGGTCGCTGTTCTTGTCGAAGTCCATGAGGACGCTCGAGGAGAAGATGTCATCGAAGCGCCAGACATTGCGCAGCTCCTTCAGCGTGCCGTCATCGGCCGCGACGATCTCCACCCGTGCTTCGGCAAAAACGTGCGGATGGGAGAGCGCCGGCGTCGCGAATGCGACGACCGCTGCGGTCGCCCAGTAACCGAGGCGTTTCAGCATGCTTGGATAACCCTTCCCGAATTCCGGCTTGGCTCCCTCCCTGTCCGATGATTGGGACAAAAGTGGGACCCGCTGCATCTCCAGCCGTTACGAATAGCGCTTGAACCATGCGTGAAGGTAGTCAACGAAAGCGCGGACCTTGGCCGGCAGGTAGCGGCGGTGTGGATAGACGGCATAGATGCCACGATCCTTGGCGATGAAATCATCAAACAGCGAGACGAGCTCGCCGGAGGCGAGATAGGGGCGGGCGATGAAGTCGGGGATCATTGCCACGCCCATGCTGGCGCGGGCCGCCCGCAAGGTCGCCTGTGGACTGTTGACCTCGATCGGGCCGGAGACGCTGACGGAGATCATGTCGCCATCCGGCTCAAGGAAGCGCAGGCTGTTGTGCGAGCGGGAATTGGTGTCGATCAGAAACGGGATGCGAGACAGTTCGCTGGGGTGGAGGAGCGGGCCGTTCTCGGCAATGAAGGCCGGGGTCGCGCAGGCATAGACCCGGAAATCGGAGAGCTTGCGGGCAATCATGCCCGAATCATCGAGCTTGGTGATACGGATGCCGAGATCGAAACCTTCCTCGATCAGGTCGACGAAGCGGTCTTCGGCGACGATTTCCAGCGACAGCTGCGGATTTTCCTTGGCGAAATCGATGAGCGACTGACCAACATCCGCATCGATGAAGGTGCGCGGCACGGTGACCTTCAGCTTGCCCTTGAGGTCGGCATTGTTCTCACGAACGAGATCGGCAAGGTTGTCGATCTCCTTCAGGATGTCGGCTGCGGTCCGATAATAGGTGTGGCCGGCTTCGGTGAGGGAGAACTGGCGTGTGGTGCGGTTGAGCAGAAGAGCGCCGAGCTCGTCTTCCAACTCCCTGACATATTTGGACAAAAGCGCCTTGGAGCGTCCGGTCTTGCGGGCGGCGGCGGAGAAGCCTTCCGCTTCCACCACATCGATGAAGGCCCTGATGCGTGTCAGTGTGTCCATGGTTGCCCCCATTCCCTTCCTAAGTTTCCGGATTGTGAACAAAGCGTCTGCTTCGTTCAATAGGCGCCGCATGACTTGCGAAAAAACTTGGTTCGGGGTGCAAAAAATCTCTTGATTATGACGGACACTTTTCTTATCTCCGTGCTTGCCCAAAGTCGCACGTGCCTGTGGGTGTCCGCCGACCCTCGAACTGGGATTTATCCCTAAGGTGAGGTCATCGGTAAGGTACCTGGAACTAACCCCTCCAGTCGCTATTCCGGCCAACCGGGAAATGCGAGGACATCTTGAAGCAACGACGGTGCGGGCCTTTCTGGTTCTCTGCCGGCTTTCCATCAGCCGGGGTACTGAAGAGGCACACCATCATTGCCGGAAGTGCGGTAGGGTCTCCCTCCAATCCATGGCAGACAAAGCGGATTTATGCGCTCAGGCAAGAGTGCGTCTATCCATCGTTTCGCGCGTCGAGCGTTCGTACGGTACCGGTGTCTCCACCGACTGGTTTCGAGCGATGTCTCGCCGTCCTTTGTCCATCCGAAGCCTGGCCGCTTCGGATATCGCTGGAATTTGGAAGGTTACATCGATGACCACTGCACGCATCCTCGACTTCATCAACACCCGACGTCCGGAAGGTCCCTGCCTTGTGGTCGACCTCGACGTCGTGCGCGACAATTTCGGTGCCTTCCGTCATGCCCTGCCGGACAGCGCCATCTACTACGCAGTCAAGGCGAACCCGGCCCCGGAGATCCTCCAGCTCCTGGCCTCGCTCGGCTCGAACTTCGACTGCGCTTCCGTTGCCGAAATCCAGATGGCACTCGATGCCGGCGCCACCGCCGATCGCATCTCCTTCGGCAACACCATCAAGAAGGAGCGTGACATCGCGCGTGCGTTTGCACTCGGTGTCAATCTCTATGCCGTCGACAGCCACGAGGAAGTCGAGAAGATCGCGCGTGCCGCCCCCGGCGCCCGGGTGTTCTGCCGCGTGCTGACCGATGGCGAAGGTGCCGAATGGCCGTTGTCGCGCAAGTTCGGCTGCGTGCCGCAGATGGCCGTCGATGTTCTGGTCTATGCGCATCAGCTGGGCCTTGAGTCCTTCGGCGTCTCGTTCCATGTCGGCTCGCAGATGACCAAGGTCGATGCCTGGGACGGCGCTCTTGCCGATGCCAAGCGCGTGTTCAACTCGCTGGCCAAGCAGGGCATCGTTCTGAAGATGGTCAACATGGGTGGCGGTTTCCCGACCAAGTACCTGCGCGACATCCCGTCGGCAGAGGCTTACGGTCAGGCGATCAACGCGTCGCTGAAGAAGCACTTCGGCAACAACATCCCGCAGACCATCATCGAGCCGGGCCGCGGCATGGTCGGCAATGCCGGCGTGATCAAGGCGGAAGTCGTGCTGATCTCCCGGAAGTCCGACAATGACGAACACCGCTGGGTGTTCCTTGACATCGGCAAGTTCGGCGGTCTGGCCGAAACCATGGACGAGGCGATCCGTTATCCGATCCGCACCGTCCGTGACGCCGATGAAATGGCGCCCTGCGTGCTCGCCGGCCCGACCTGCGATTCGGCCGACGTGCTCTACGAGAAGAACATGTATCCGCTGCCGATCTCGCTTTCGATCGGCGATGAGGTTCTGATCGAAGGCACCGGCGCCTACACCACCACCTATTCGGCGGTGGCGTTCAACGGCTTTGAGCCGCTGAAGTCCTACGTCATCTGACGTCTCCCGCGCCGGCCAACCGGCGCGGACCTTCACAATCATCGTCATCGCTTGGGATGGGAGGCCAGAATGGCCGCTGTTCTGACCAGCATGCGCGCGCTTTTCGCGCCGGCGCCTGCATTTGTCATCGATCATGAAACGCCGGCCGACGTCGTCGCCCGCGAGGCGCTGCTCGACCGCGCCATGGGCAAGGATCGCCGCAAGAAGTCGTCGGAGAAGATCCGTCGCAACCGGATCCCGGCCGAGGGGCTCGCACTCGTGGCGCGCGACCGCGATGGCCATGTGATCGGTACGGTGCGCCTCTGGAATATCGAGGCAGGCGTGAGCCGCGAGGGTGGAGCCATCGAGGCGCTGCTGCTCGGCCCGCTTGCGGTCGACCGGGCGCATGAAGGCAAGGGGATCGGCGGCGCGCTGATGCGGGCTGCGCTGACCGAAGCGAAGAAGCGTGGCCATGGCGCCGTACTCCTCGTCGGTGACGCCCCGTATTACGAGCGCTTCGGCTTCTTCGCCGACAAGACGCAGCATCTGGTGATGCCTGGTCCGTTTGCGCGTGACCGCTTCCTGGCGCTGGAACTCGTGCCTGGCTGGCTCGAAGGAGCTGCCGGCATGGTGGTCGCGTCTGGTCGCAAGTTGTCGCAGCCAACGGGCTTGCGCCGCGCCGCCTGATCGAGGGCTCCCGGATGCTCGCTGAAGGGCCCGGTCGCGATGTCTTCGCGCCGGGCCCTTTCCATATCGCTTGTTATGATTGGAGGCGGGGCGAGGTTTGGATCCGGATGCCCTGGCTCACCGATCCTGGCGCAAGATACCGGTACTTAGTCCGAAGCGATTGATAACTCTTCGGGGGGGCTGCGCTGTCATAGGGCGGCGTTCGGAAACAGTGCGGCAGCCTCACGCGCTCCTCACGCATTCCTGACAAACTCTCTCCTTTTTTCGGCCATACCGAGGAACCAATTGTCGTGTCATTGCTTGTTGCAACGGGTCCGGCGCGAAAATCGCGCGTGCGGGCAGGAAGACAGACGCCGAACTGGTTTTGATGGTTATGTTGTATAATCATCACATACATTTACCAGGGATGGCGGTATAAGCGGTCTTGTAACACAGGAGTGAAACACATGATCAAAAGCATCCTTCTCGGATCTGCCGCCGTTCTGGCGGCCTCGACCTCGGTTTTCGCGGCTGACGCCATCATGGATGCGCCGGCTGAGCCGCCGGCGGTTGTCGAAACCGCGCCGCAGTTTTCCTGGACAGGCGGCTATGCAGGTATCCTGACCGGTTACGGCTGGGGCGACGCTGATGTTGCCGGAGTAGGGAGCGAGAGCTTCGACGGCGCGCGCTTCGGTGGCTTCGTCGGCTATAACTGGGATCTCGGCAATCAGCTGGTTGTCGGCCTGGAAGGCGACCTCAACTATGATTGGAACGAAGAAACCGTCGCTGGCGTCGGTGACTTCGAGACCGGCCTGAACTGGTCGACACGGGCCCGCATCGGTTATGCCATGGACCGTGCCCTGCTGTTCGCGGCCGGCGGTTACACCGGCACCAACCTCGAGGGTCCCGGCGGCGACGACACGCTGCACGGCTGGACCGTCGGCGGTGGCGTTGAATACGCTCTCACCGACCGCATGTTCACCCGCGTTGAGTATCGCTACAACGACTTCGGCGATGGTGACATCGGCGGCACCAACGTCGATTTCAACCAGCACACGGTCAATGTCGGTCTTGCTGTGAAGTTCTGATCCAGCGGATCAAGACAAATAACGCCCGGTCCTCTCTGCAGAGGGCCGGGCGTTTTCGTTGGGAATGATCGTTCGGCTCAGGCCGCGCGGTGGTCGATGACGTGACCGCCGCCTGCGCGAATTTCATTGCGGCGGTTGAGCTGGAAACGGTTGACCAGTGTCGTCAGCTGGACGGCGCCTTCCGCGAGCGTATGGCTGATCGCGGTGGTTTCCTCGACCATGGCCGCATTCTGCTGCGTCATCTGGTCGATGCTGGTGATCGCCGCACCGATTTCCTGCAGGCCGATGGCTTGTTCTCGGGCAGCGGTTGCGATCGCATCCACATTGGTGTCGATGCGGCTGACGAAGTCGCCAATCTGGGTGAGGGCTTCGCCCGTTTCACCGACCAGCTGAACACCGGAAGACACTTCCACGCTCGACTTCTGGATCAGACCCTTGATGTCGCGTGCGGCGTTTGCAGAGCGCTGCGCCAGTTCTCGAACTTCCTGGGCGACAACCGCAAAACCCTTGCCGGCGTCACCGGCGCGTGCCGCTTCGACGCCCGCGTTCAAGGCCAGCAGATTGGTCTGGAAAGCGATCTCATCGATCACGCCGATGATCTGGCCGATCTCCGAGGAGGCGGATTCGATCCGCTCCATGGCGGAAACGGCAGAGCGAACCACGTCGCCCGAAGCCAGTGCACAGTTCTTTGCTTCCCGGACCAGCTCTCGCGTGTCGCTGGTGCGTTCAGCGGATGCCCGGACCGTGGCCGTGACTTCTTCCAGCGCCGAGGATGTCTGCTCCAGGGCGGCGGCCTGTTGTTCGGTGCGGTGGGCGAGGTTGGTCGAGGCTTCGCGCATCTCCTGACTGTTGTCCAGCAGGCGGCGGGTCTCTTCCATGACCTTTTCCAGCGTCGCCTGGAACGTGGCGATCGAATGGTTGAAGTCCTGGCGCAGCGGCTCGAAGCGTGCATCGAAGGCATCATCCAGCGTCATTCGGATGTTGCAGTCTGCAAGGCGGTGCAGACCGGCGCCCAGTGCCTCGATTACAAAACGAAGGGCCTCCGCCTCTATGATCCGGTCCTGGTCGCGCAGCGCCCGCTCGCGGTCGACTTCGGCGCGTGCCGCTTCTGTCTCCCTCTGCAGGCGCTGGTTTTCGAGACCCGCCTGGCGGAATACCTCGACAGCTGCCGCGATGTGACCAATCTCGTCCTTGCGGTTTGCGTAAGGCACGGCGGCGTTAAAGTCACCGGTTGCCATATTCGTCATGAAGCTGGTGATCTCGCCGAGCGGCTTCAGGGCGCGGCGGTGGATGAAGTAGACGCTGCCGAGAGCGGTGGTAATGAGAAGAAGCCCCAGGGATAAAAGCAGCGCTTCCTGTCTGGACGATTCCCCTGCCGCAAAGGCCTCGCGATCGACCAGATAGGTGCTGGCCATGGTCACGAGTTCGTTGACCGATGTCTCATGGTCATGGAACTCCGTCTTGAGCTTGGACAGCACGGGAGTGATAGCGCTTGCATCGCCGGCCGAAAGAGCGGGCTTCAGTTCGTTTTGCAGCGTGCTCCAGTAGCGGTCGCCCTTGGCGATGACTTCATCATAAAGCTTGGCGCGCAGGTTGTCTGGAAGTGTCGAGCTTTTCCAGTATTCGCGCCGGTCGTCATAGAGCTTGTTTAGGACATCGAAGCGGGGAAGGTTGCTCTCGGCCGTCTCGGGGTGAACGACAATTTCATTGGCGAGCGCATAGGATTCAATCAGGTAGAGCGGTGGCGGAAGAATATCGGCGATCAGGTCTTTTCCGTCGACAATCTCTTTGTAGATCGGTCCATTGACCTTCAGCGTCTGCAGCGTCTGGGCACCGACACCAGCAACGGCGACGATGCCGGTGGCAAGAGCAAGACCCGCTGCTGTCACCACGATTTTCAGGTTGAGGTTCATGTTGTGTCCGTTCGCAATCCGTCCGCCGGGCAAGCGCATGCGTCGGCGCCTCGGCGGGGTGCCATGGTTAAGATGGAAATATCGATAGGCTGCGGAGGAATTATTCCCAGTGCAAACGAGACGCGGCTGTTTTGTCTCTCGCTCGTCCTCCCTCAAATTAGGGAGGCAATTACTACCGCATGGTTAAGGTGAGCAATTGGTGAATGCGATACTGCAAATTTTTGCAGTATTTAACGCATGGCGCGACAAATTGCGCGAATACACGCAACTAAAGCGCTTTAAGACCGGAATTTGTCAATCAGCCGGTGATATCGACCACGCCGCAGTCGCCTGCCTCGGAGGCGAAAGCGAGGAGCTTGCCCGTCGAGCTCCAGGCGAGTGAGGTGATCGCGCCCTTGCCGGGACGGCGCAAAAGCGCCTCCTTGCCGTCGGCAATTCGCACCGCCAGGATCATGCCGTCGATGAAGCCGATGGCCAGCACTTCCTCGGCCGGATGGAAGGCGACCTGGGTGACGAGGATGTTGGACCGCGTGCCCAGTTCCAGCGGTGCCTTGCCCATGGGGCCGTCCTTGCCGGAGAAGGGCCAGACGATCGCCGCCGGAGCGCCTGATGAGGCAAGCCACTTGCCCTTGGGTGACCACGACAGCGATTTCACTTTCGCCGGGTAGCCGGTCATCCGCATATGGCGCGTTTCGGATGCCTTGCCGTCAAGCTTCCAGCCATGCAGGGCGCATTCCTGCATCATGGTCACGACGAAACGGCCGTCCGGCGAGAAGGTAACGCCAGTATGGGCTCCCTTCCAGTCGAGGTCGACGGCTGCACCTGCCGTTCCGACCCAATGCAGGGTGACGCCGTTATAGCGAGCAACCGCGATGCGCAGGCCTTTCGGTGCGAAGTCGACGGCTTCGACGGTGCGCTCCTCGGCAAATTCCTTGGTCGTGCCGTCGGCGAGGCGCACGAAGGTGGACTTGGCATAGGCATAGGCCACGGCCCCCTGCGGTCCAGGAGCAACGACCGTGATCCACTTGCGCGGGACATTTGCCAGTTCGGTGATCGTGCCGTCATGGGCGATGCGCAGAACACGACCGTCTTCGCCACCGGTGATCAGCGTCTGGTTCGCCGGATCCTTGACGCAGGTCAGCAGGCCGGCATTGGCTTCGGTGACCTTCTCTCCGCCGTCCAGACGATGGATTGCACCGCTTGCGGCGGCGAAGACCGGGATGTCACCGAGAAAATGGGTCGAGACAACGTGACCTTCGATATCGAGCGGCGCGACGGTGGGCATTGGTACAGGCTTTCTTTCAGGCAGACTTTAGAAAAAGAGGGCGCCGAAGCGCCCCGATCAGGCGGTTGCTTCGCAGGCCTTGAAGCTCGCTTCCAGCTTTTCGCGGTCGAGTTCCCGGCCGATGAAGACGAGACGGCTCTCGCGCTTCTCGCCATCCTTCCACGGACGCTGGTGATCGCCCTCGACAATCATGTGAACGCCCTGGACGACATAACGCTCCTCGTCGCCCTTAAATGCGATGATGCCCTTGAGGCGCAGGATGTTCGGGCCTTGCGTCTGCGTGACCTTCTGGATCCAGGGGAAGAAGCGGTCCGGGTTCATTTCGCCGCCGCGCAGCGACACCGAGGTCACCGTCACGTCATGGATCGGCGAGGGGCCGTGATCGTGATGATGGTGGTGATCATGGCCATGATGGTGATCGTGGTCGTGATCATGGTGGTGATGGTCATGAGCGTGGTGATGATGATCGTGGTCGCAATCCGGGCCGCAGACATGGTCCGGGTCATCATGGTCGAGGAAGTGCGGATCGTTCTCCAGTGCGCGCTCCAGGTTGAAGGCGCCCTGATCCAGAACCTTGGACAGATCGACGCCGGAGCGTGTGGTCGAATAGATGCGGGCCGACGGATTGATCGCACGGACGATGTCTTCGATGCGGTGCAGTTCGTCATGGCTGACGAGGTCGGTCTTGTTGATGACGACCACATCGGCGAAGGCGATCTGGTCCTCGGCCTCACGGCTGTCCTTGAGACGGAGCGGCAGGTGCTTGGCGTCGACAAGCGCCACGACCGCGTCGAGTTCGGTCTTGGAGCGCACGTCGTCATCCATGAAGAAGGTCTGGGCGACCGGCACGGGATCGGCGAGGCCGGTGGTTTCGACGATGATGCCGTCGAAGCGACCGGGACGGCGCATCAGGCCCTCGACGACGCGGATCAGATCGCCGCGGACCGTGCAGCAGACGCAGCCATTGTTCATTTCGTAGATTTCTTCATCCGACTCGACGATCAGGTCGTTGTCGATGCCGATCTCGCCGAACTCGTTGACGATGACGGCGTATTTCTTGCCGTGGTTCTCGGAGAGAATGCGGTTCAAGAGCGTCGTCTTGCCGGCGCCGAGATAGCCGGTGAGCACGGTGACGGGTGTTGGTTTCGCGGTTGCTTCGGTCATGAAAGCCTCTGATGTCAGGGGGCGCCGGGCGGTGCGGCTGTAATGTTGTTACCCCATATAGGGGTTCCGGCGCGTCAGTTCAAAGGCTTTAGTTGGCATCGAAGAGACGCAGATCGAAGCTGCGCACGTCTTCTAGCAATTCGAGCAGGCCGTTGACGGCATGTTTGAGCAAGGCTTCACCCCTTTCCGCCGTTGCCGCCGCCGCATTGCCGGCGACGCCGTCGGGGTTGAGATCCGACATCTTCCAGCCGAAGGCATGCGGGCCATAGGCGCGCAGGTGCCTGTAGCGCATGGCAAACTCCGACTGGCGGGAGGGGAAAGCCTGCGCTCTTCTCATGTCGACCCGATCCGGCGCCAGTGCCAGCATGACCGATGTCTCGATGTCGCCGCCATGGATGTCGATGGCCTTGTCTTCTGGCGAGATCCAGCCTTCCGGTTGACCGAAGCGGGTCCAGCTGGTGGCGACGACCAGCATGTCGAAGCGTACCCGCGCTTCGGTTGCGACAATGGTCAGCAAAGGTGAGTTGCCGCCATGGGCATTGAGCAGCACGAGTTTGCGGATGCCCTGCCGAAGCAGATCCTCGGCAATCCCAAGCCAACGGCTGACCGCCTCGTCATAGGCGAGCGTCCGGCTGCCTGCGACATCCATGTGCTCGATCGAATAGCCGACGGGTTCGACAGGTAGAATGGTGACAGGCAGATGCGCGGGCAGGGCATCGGCTACACGGCGCATGATCCCTTCAGCGATGATCGTATCGGTCTCGAAGGGCAAGTGAGGGCCGTGCTGCTCGTGGGCGCCAAGCGGGAGAACGGCAATCCAATCCGCCCGCTCATCGGCGGCAAGCGTCGGATCATTGTCCGCGAACCACGGGGCTGGCTTCGCCATCTGGTCTAACCTCCTGATCTTCGTTATGCATGGCGGCCATCGCGGCGGATTTAAGTGGGGGCCGCAGCGTTTGTCGACCGGGGAGAGTCATGGCGAAAAAGGACAAGGCCGACAAGGACCGCAGTGAAAAGAAGAAGGGCAAGAAGAAGGAGCCACCGGCTTCCGGCGTCTTGAGCAGCGCGGTCATTCAGGTCGCTCGCGCCATGCGCACGCGTTTGTCGCACGGCCTTGCCGAAAGCGGGCTCTATCCTGGGCAGGATGGCGTGGTGCAGCTGCTTGCCCAGGAAGACGGTCAGACGCCGGGAGCGTTGGCCCATCAGCTCGGCGTGAAAGCCCCGACGATGACACGAACCATCGGGCGCATGGAGGCGCAGGGGTTCGTCATGCGTCGAACCGACGACCGTGACGGCCGCCTGACCAAGGTCTACCTGACGGATGAGGGACGCGGCAGCGTCGCGCGCATCGCCGAGGCCACGTCGACCTGCGAGGCGCATGCGATCCAGGGCCTTTCCGGCAAGGAGCTGAAGACGCTGGTCAAGCTGCTGACCATCATCGAAGGCAATCTATCCGGCCAGGGCGTGGTCCGTTCCGCCGATCAGGCGGATGATGACGACGATTGAAATCGCAGATTAAATTGTTTAATTAAATCTTTTAAGGGCGATCGAACGTCCGCCGGTCTGCTGCGAGGGAGGAAACGTGGCACAGAAGGTAAAGCTTTCGACCATTGCGGAAACGCTTGGTCTTTCCACGGCGACCATTTCGCTTGCACTGCGTGACAGCCCGCTGGTTGCGGTCGATACGCGTGAGAAGATCAAGGAGCAGGCGCGGGCTCTCGGCTATATCTACAACCGCCGCGCGGCCAGTCTTCGGACATCCCGATCCGGGATCATCGGTGTCGTGGTGCATGACATCATGAACCCGTTCTATGGGGAAATCCTCAAGGCGATCGAAACTGAACTCGACCGCAGCCGCCACACCTTCATCCTTTCCAACCATTATGACAGCGTCGACAAGCAGCGGATGTTCATCGAGACGCTGCTGCAATTGGGTGGTGACGGAGTGATCATGTCGCCGGCCATCGGCACGCCACCGGAAGACGTCCTGTTGGCCGAAAACAACGGCATGCCGGCGATCTTCATCGCACGCTCCATGGATGGGCTCGATGTGCCGATCTATCGCGGTGACGACAGCTACGGGATCTCGCTCGCCACCAATCATCTGATCGGCCTTGGCCATCGTTCGATCGCCATGATCGGCGGCACCGACCAGACATCGACGGGACGCGACCGCTATCAGGGTTATGTCAACGCGCTGCGCAAGGCGGGGATCGAAGTCGATCCGGGCCTTCGCATTCCCGGACCGCGCACGAAGCAGGGTGGCTTCGAAGCTGCCGTCAATTTCCTGTCTCTGCCGCAAAAGCCGACGGCGGCCGTCTGCTGGAACGATCTGGTCGCCATCGGATTGATGAACGGTATTGCCCGTGCCGGGCTTATCCCCGGCCAGGATATCTCGGTCACCGGCTATGACGATCTCGAGGAAGCCTCGATTGCGACGCCGTCGCTGACCACCGTCTGGAACGGTCAGGCGGAGGTCGGACGGCTTGCGGCGCGGGCACTTCTCGACAAGCTCGCCGGCAGCCATGAGCCAGACGGCATTCACCTGATCAAGCCCGAGATGCGCATCCGCCAGTCGACCGGTCCGAACCGTCGCTGAACCTCAGCCGGATTTCTGCCGGTCGCGCCCAATCCACGCATGCAAGGAGGCAGTCATGTCCGATCGTCCGATCGTGCTCATTCCCGGGCGCATTCACCCGCGGGTTCGCGAGCGTCTCGCCGATCGGTTCGAGCTTCTGGAAACCACGGATGCGACCGCTGCCGAGGCGTCCAGCGAGCAATTGCAGCGGGTGAGGGGAGCAGCGGTCTCGGGCCGTTTTCCCGCGGCGCTGATCGAACGTCTGCCGAAGCTCGAGGTCATCGGCAGTTTCGGTGTCGGTTATGATGGCGTCGATGTGCGGGCTGCTGCCGCGCGCGGCATCATCGTGACCAATACGCCCGATGTGCTCAACGACGAAGTGGCCGACACCACAATCGCGCTGCTTCTCAATACGATCAGGCGCTTTCACTTCGCCGAGCGCTATCTGCGGGACGGGCGATGGGAGACGGAGGGCGCCTTTCCGCTCTCTCCCTTGTCCCTCAAGGGGCGCAAGGTTGGCATTCACGGCCTCGGCCGGATCGGCATGGAGATCGCACAGCGTCTCGTGCCGTTCAAGGTCGATATCGCCTACCATACGCGGCGGCCCCGCGCCGATGTCGGCTTTGCCCATCATGACACGCTGGTGGGGCTGGCCCGCGCGGTCGACATCCTGATTTCGATCGTACCGTCGACGCCGGAGACCCGGGGCTCGATCAATGCCGAGGTGCTTGCAGCACTTGGACCCGACGGCGTTCTCATCAATGTCGGCCGTGGTTCGACGATCGACGAGCCGGCACTGATCGCAGCGCTGCAGAATGGCACGATCGCCGCAGCCGGCCTCGATGTGTTTGCAGACGAGCCGCACGTGCCGCAGGCATTGATCGACCTGCCCAATGTTTCGCTCATGCCGCACGTGGCGTCGGCCTCCGTCCCGACGCGCGATGCCATGGCCGATCTCGTCATCGACAACATCGTCAACTGGTTCGAGAAGGGGCTGCCGCTCACGCCCGTTCCGGAAACGCCCTATCCGAACAACTGATTCGGCAGTTCAGCCTTCGGCAAGTTTCGCGGTTCATCCTTTTGCGACCTGGGGTTCGAGCAGAAGGGTGCTCCGATGAAGGCCTCTCTCGTCATTGTGATGACCGCAGTTTCATGTGCTGGTGTGTCGGCTGCCGGGCTCGCGTTCTGGGCCGCACCGCAGGTTCCGGATCGCATGGCTGCCGATCCGATCGTGCTCGGCACCATTCCCGCAGCCACGACCGCGCCACCGCCGCTTTCGCCACATCTGCATGCGGGCTCCGTTTCACCGCCGGCGATATTCTCGGTGTCGAACTTCAAGCGAAAGACCGTCTGCCTTGTCGAGCGCGGTGCAGCGCTCACCAGTCGAAGCCGCGATTTCTTTGCGCCGCCTGACTGCGAGCAGGTCTGGCCGAGCCTGACGCGGGCAACCACCTGGACCCAGAACGAAGATGGCAGCGTGACGATCAGCGATCCGGCAGGGACAACGCTCCTCACGCTGATTCGCGGCCAGCACTTCTCGTATGAGGTGACCGACATCCCCGATGCCGATCTGGCGTTGCTGATGCTGCCCTGAGCACCGGCACTGTGACGTGTCGGCCGGCCTGGTTGCAGGCAATCTTCATGTTCGCGCTAACAGCGCCGATGGATTGCAAAAGGCACGTTCAAGTGAAAGCTCTCATCCAAAAGAATGGGGCCCAAGCGCTTGAAACGCTTTGGACAAAATGGTTAGCTCGCGCATCGCTGCCGGGAGGGGCCGTCGATGCCCACCGGTGGGGCAACAACTGGGAGGTAGTTCATGGATCGTCGTTCATTTATCAAGAAGGCCAGTGTAGCAGGTGCAGGTGTGGCGGCGTCCACCGTTCTTGCCGCGCCGGCCATTGCGCAGAGCAATCCTAAAATCACCTGGCGCTGCTCATCGGGCTTCCCGAAGGCGCTCGACACCATCTATGGTGCGGCTGAAGTGTTTGCTGCAGCCGTCAACGAAGCGACCGACGGCAATTTCCAGATCCAGGTCTTCGGCGCTGGCGAAATCGTCGGTGCGCTGGAAGGCGCTGATGCGGTTCGCGACGGCACCATCGAAATGGCGCATACCGCCTCCTACTACTTCTTCGGCAAGGACCCGAGCTGGGCATTCGGCACGGGCGTTCCGTTCGGCCTGAACCAGCGCATGACCAATGGCTGGCTCTATGAGGGCGGCGGTCTCGACCTGCTCAACGAATTCTATGCTGCCAACAACATGATCTCGTTCCCGGCTGGTAACACCGGCGCGCAGATGGGCGGCTGGTTCCGCAAGGAAATCAACACCGTTGCCGACCTGCAGGGTCTGAAGTTCCGTATCGGTGGCTTCGGCGGACGCATTATTTCCGAACTCGGCGTCGTTCCGCAGAACATTCCGGGTGGCGACATCTACGCTGCGCTCGAACGCGGCACGATCGACGGTGCCGAATTCGTCGGTCCTTACGACGATGCCAAGCTCGGCTTCAACAAGGTTGCGCCTTACTGCTACTACCCCGGCTGGTGGGAAGGTGGCGTTACGCTGATGAACATGATCAACCTCGACAAGTGGAACGAGCTGCCGAACAACTACAAGGGCATCATCAAGAATGCTTCGGCGCTCGCCAACGGCGTGATGATGGCGCGCTACGACACCTTGAACCCGGCTGCTCTCAAGAAGCTCGTTGCCGAGGGCACGCAGCTTCGTCCGTATAGCCGCGAGATCCTGGAGGCCTGCTTCGATGCGGCAACCAAGGTCTATGCCCAGATCAGCGCCGAGAACCCGCAGTTCAAGAAGCTGCATGACTCGTACATGGGCTATCGCGGCGACGGCTATCTCTGGTTCCAGCTGTCGGAATACAGCTTCGACACCTTCATGATGCTGCAGCAGCGCGGCGGCAAGCTCTAAGCTTTTCGTTTCAGACTGATCTGAAAGAGGGCCCCGGGACGATCCGTCCCG
>LFEF01035283.1_pt1 | contig 41721 bp, 35 predicted proteins | sample 619371 | NCBI WGS metagenome assembly LFEF01 (sample SAMN03014291, study PRJNA259931) | freshwater metagenome | biome: lake; feature: waterbloom | place: China: Taihu Lake | collected 2006-08 | depth 0 m m
GGGGCGGCCCGCCGCTGCGAACGAACGAAGTGCATGGCGACATCTACGGAGAACAACAACGATGGCCAGTGTCACGCTGCGCGACATCTGCAAGAGTTACGACGGTACGCCCATTACCCGGCATATCGACCTGGATATCGAAGACGGTGAGTTCGTCGTCTTCGTCGGCCCCTCCGGCTGCGGCAAGTCCACCCTGCTGCGGCTGATCGCCGGGCTCGAGGACATCACCTCCGGTGACCTGTTCATCGACAACCAGCGCGTCAACGACCTGCCCCCCAAGGACCGTTCGGTGGGCATGGTGTTCCAGTCCTACGCCCTCTATCCGCACATGACAGTGGCCGAGAACATGGCCTTCGGCCTCAAGCTTGCCAGTGTCGAGAAACGCGAGATCGCGCGTCGCGTCGAGGCGGCCGCGGCGATCCTGCAGTTGGACAAGCTGCTCGAACGCAAGCCCAAGGACCTCTCCGGCGGTCAGCGCCAGCGTGTCGCCATCGGCCGCACCATGGTCCGCGAGCCGAAGGTTTTCCTGTTCGACGAACCGTTGTCGAACCTCGATGCCTTCCTCCGCGTGCAGATGCGCATCGAGATCGCCCGCCTGCACCAGCGCATCCGCTCCACCATGATCTACGTGACCCACGATCAGGTCGAAGCCATGACCCTGGCCGACAAGATCGTCGTGCTCAACGCCGGCGAGATTGCCCAGGTCGGTCAGCCGCTGCACCTTTATCACTACCCGCAGAACCGCTTCGTTGCCGGCTTCCTCGGCTCGCCGCAGATGAACTTCGTCGACGTGAGGGCCATCTCCGCCAGCCCCGAGGCCGTCACCATCGAACTGCCCAGCGGCTTCCCGCTGACCCTGCCGGTGGACGGCAGCGCGGTGAGCCCCGGCGACCCGCTCACCCTGGGCATTCGCCCGGAGCACTTCGTCATGCCTGATCAGGCCGATTTCACCTTCCATGGCCAAATCACCGTGGCCGAGCGCCTGGGCCAGTACAACCTGCTGCACCTCACGTTGGAACGCCTGCAGGATGTGATCACCCTCTGCGTCGACGGCAACCTGCGCGTCACCGAGGGCGAGACCTTCGCCGCCGGCCTCAAGGCCGACAAGTGCCACCTGTTCCGCGAGAACGGCGAGGCGTGCACCCGGCACTATCGGGAGCCGGCCATCTACGGGTAAGGGGCTGCGGCAGGGCGGAGCGACGGAAGGAGGGGAGCGAACCGACCCTCGCACCCGTGGCGCCTGCCCGGGCGCTCACGGCGCGGCGGGAGGCGCGGGCGTATTCGAGTCGAGGATTTCCGACAGGGTCTCGGCCAGGGCCTGATGGCTGAACGGTTTCGCCAGCACCCTGACCGCCGGCTCGGTGGCAATCCGCGTGGTGTATCCCGATGCGAGGATGATCGGGATCGTTGGATAGAGCCGCTGCACTTCTTCGGCGAGGCCGACACCGTCCAGCCGCCCAGGCATGACTACATCCGACAGCAGGATGTCGATGGCCGGCTGACGCCGGTCGGCCAGCCTCGCCAGCGCGTCATCCGCCGAAGGTGCTTCGTCGACCTGATAACCCAGCTCATCGAGCATCGCGACCATCGCTTCGCGCACTTCCGCGTCATCATCGACCACCAGCACCCGTGCCGGGCGGCCGGCCCGCACGGACGCATCCTGATCCTCCGGTATGGCGCAGACAGCCTGTTCCATGCGCGGTAGCAGCAAGGACACGCGGGTTCCCTTGCCGAGCTCGCTCTGGATCGACACCGTCCCGCCGGATTGGCGGGCGAAACCATAGACCTGGGCCAGGCCCAGGCCAGTCCCTTCGCCGACCGGCTTGGTGGTGAAGAACGGCTCGAACACGTGAGCCTGGACTTCCGGGCTCATGCCGCAGCCGGAATCCTCCACATCCACGCACAGGTAGGGACCAGCTGCCAGACCGAACGGATTGTCCTGCACCAGAGTGAGCTGATGCAGGGCGATGACCAGCGGGCCGCCTTCCGGCATCGCATCACGGGCGTTGATCGCAAGGTTGAGGACGGCCAGCTCGCACTGCACCGGATCAAGGACCGTCGGCCAGGCCCCTTCTGGCAGCTCCAGCGTCAGCGTCACGCGGTTGGGAAGGGCGCCGGTCAGCAGCTCGTGCATGCCGATGATCAACACGCGCAGGTCGACCTGTTCGGCGTCGGCAGTGCGGCTTCTGCTGAAGGTCATCAGATGCCGTGTGAGGCGAGTGGCCCGCCGGGCGGACCGCTGGCAGCCCTCGATGGCACGCCTGGCGCGCGGATGTGAGGTCAGCATTTCGGCCAGCTGCAGGCCCATGGTCATGCTTTGCAGCAGGTTGTTGAACTCGTGGGAAATCCCCGCCGTCAGGTTGCCCAGCGCTTCGAGCTTCTGCCCCTGGAGCAGGGCCTGATGGGAGCGCTCGGCCTGGGCGACCGCCTCCTTGACCCTGTGAGCCATCTCCCGGCTGGAGCGATGGATCGTCACGCTGGCCTGGGCCATCACTTGCGCGGTACGGTCGGTTTCATCCATTCCCGTGCTGGGCGGGTCGAATACCTCGCCTCGCGCCAGCGCGCTGGCCGCATCATCGAGCTGCGCAAGCGGTCGGGTGATGGTTCGACCGACTGCGATCGCCAGCACGACCGCCAACGCCAGCACGACCAGGATACCCAGCACCACGGTCCCCAGCGGCGCGAGCACGCTGGCCAGCAGGTCGTTGCGGGGGATGGCGATCAGCGCCGTCCAGCCGGAGGCCGGTGCATGGCTGAAGAACGTCGTTACCGGCACGTCGTCCCGAGTGATGGACTGCACCTTGCCGTCGACGCCTGCCGCGGCCTGCAGCTGGCTGACGAAATCGGGGCTGGCGCGCTTGCCGATGTGCTTGTCCGGATCGCGGGTGCGCGCGACGACGGTTTGGTTCTGATCCAGAATCACCCCGAGCCACTTCTCCGGCAGCGCCTGTTGCTCCAGCAGCGCACCGATGCCTGCAACCGGAAAGTCCATGGTCAGGTAGTAAACGACCTCGCCGCCGCGGATCACCGGGTGGCGGATGGCGATGCTCTGCGCCCCCGTCACCGGATCGCGGAACGCCGGGCTGACGTCGGCCTGCGTGGTGGTTATGAAGGTTCGAAAGTCCGGCAGGCTTGGCAGGGGTGCGCCAAACGGATGATCCGTGTCAGCCAAGGGGGTGCCTTGCGGATCGTAGATCACCACGCTGGCGCCCACCGCATGTTCGGTCTGCTGAAGGCGCTCGTGGAAGGTCCGCACGTCACCTTTGACGATCGTTGGGGACGCCGCGAGCGTCGAGACGATGGTGGCATACCGACTCAGCTCGCGATCGACGGCCAGCGCGACGGCTCGCGAAACTTCCTTCATGCCCTGATCGACTTGCGCCGTCTGCGCACGATAGACCGCATAGGTGCCATACAGCGCAAACGCGAATGCCGGGGCTATAACGGCAATGACCAGCCAAACCAGACGGGAGCGAATCGACACGGCGCAAGGGTTCCTGATGGAAGCGCAACGCTTGGAGCGCTGGGCGTGCCGCAGCATAACTCAGGTCACGCAGAAGAAGCGCGGGCCGGCCTCATCGCCGACGATCGAGGCGCTGGCCCAGGGTTTCGGACTGCTGTACTCGGTCGGCTTTAGCCGCCCCGGGCGTTCATCGGTCGGCCAGCGCGAGGTTTGCACCGAGTCCGGCAAAGGACGCCGCAAACCCGCGACGGAGCCAAGCCTGAACCTGCTGCGACTCGACGACCGCCTTGCGAAAAGCATGGGCCAGCAAGCCGTAGATGGCAAAGATGACAAAGGTCATCAGCATGAAGGTCGCGCTGAGCCCGAGCAGTTGCGCAAGCTCGTCACCGGCGCCGGGCCGGACGAACTGCGGCAGGAAGGCCAGGAAAAAGATGGTCAGCTTCGGGTTCAGCAGATTGACCAGCAGCGCCTTGGCAACCAGCGATCGAATGTCGAGTGTCGCACCATCGCCGCCCACCGCCAGCGCGGAACGATCGCGCCAGGTCGCGTAGGCGAGATAGAGCAGGTACGCGGCACCGGCATAGCGCAGCGTCTCGAAAACCAGCGCACTGGAATGCAGGATGGCAGCGACGCCAAGAATGGTCGCCAACAGATGCGGCAGGATCCCGAGCGTACAGGCCAGCGCGGCCAGGATGCCGGCGCGACGCCCATGCACCAGTGCCGTCGATACCGTGTAGATCACACCCGCGCCAGGTATCAGCACGACGACCAGGCAGGTAATCAGATATTCGAGGCTGGGCATGGGGACTCCTTGCTATGGGACGGCTGGAGTGAACCAGCATAGAGCATCCATCGAGACTATCCGGGCCGGGCGCCGATCGAACTGCGCATGGGCGGGTTGAAATAGCACGCCCCGAGAGGTTGGCTGCGGTCGCGTGTCTACGGGTTGGGGCGGGCCAGTCCGAGCGCCATTCTGCGCGTTCCGCGACGCGCTCGCGCGCTGATCCGGACCTCTGGGTAACCTACGCCACAACGTGCCAATTTGCTGCGAGGAAACAATGGAAGTCAGAAGGTGCTCTCGACTGGTCATAGCGGATGCCGATGGGCGGCTGCTGCTTTTTTTCTACAAGGACGAACACCAGCCGCCGTTCTGGGCGACCGCTGGCGGCGAACTGAAACCGGGCGAAAGCTACACCGACGCAGCTGCACGAGAGCTGTATGAAGAGACTGGCCTTACGCGTCCAATCGGCAAGCTGCTAAAGGAACGAGACGAGGTCTATGCCGTGGCACGCTCGACGCCGGCGCGTTGGTTGGAAAAGTACTTCCTCGTAGAGTGCCCGGCGAACACTCGCGTGTTCGCTGCAAAATGGACCGAAGAAGAGCAGAGCACGATCCAGAGATGGAAGTGGTGGAGCCTGCGCGAGATGCAAGATGAGGCGCCATCTTCGTTCAAGCCTGAGTGGCTGCCTGAACTTCTCGGTGCCATTCTGCGGGAGCGTCAACGCAACAGCTGACCGGGCTGTGTTCTTCCGACTGCCGGCAATGGGCAATTCGGCGGCGCCACCGAAATACCGTTGCCCAGGAAACGGGCAAGAGATGCTTGCCAGGCCCGCGGCCATCTTCCGGCACCACAAAGAAAAAGCCCCGAGAGTCTTGAGATTCTCGGGGCTTGTTTGTTTGGTGGAGCCGGGGGGATTTGAATCCCAAACTTCAATATCCCGGCCAAATCAAGGCTTCAGCGCATTGTGCAAGAAACCTTGATTTGTTGGATTGCTCACAGTGAGCGCGAGTATATGAACCTTTCGAGTCTTGTCAAGCATGGTATTCACCTATCTGTGAGAGCGGTTTTGCATGCATTGGCGAGTAGAGCAATCCGACGTCGGTTGGGTTTAGGCCGCGTTGAAGCCAAACGTTCCCTGGGTTTGAAGTTACCAATGATCTAGCGAGACGTCTTGGGTTTCGAAGGTGTTCCCATGGGCACTCGATCATGATCAACTCAACTCTCGGTCTTATCTCGACTGCGGTTCGAGGTTCATGGAGTGGGCTTGCTTGGAGGGTTTGAAAGCGTCGGTCAGCTTGTATCGCGGGCGAGCCAGATTCTGGATTTCAATCGCGAGCTGCGAAGCGGCGCGAAAAAGGATGGGGCTGACAGCGTTCGCTCAAGGCGTGGTTGCCAGTACCTTATGGGCGAAGGTAACCAGCTCAGGGCAGTCACCGTTGTTGCTGGTTCGGTCGACAAAAAAGCCTCGGATGCCTACTGCCGTTGGCCCATCTCGGTCGCAACGTTGGGAGTCACCGACCATCCATGATGCGGTTGGGAATGCCCCAAGCTGATCGCAAACCCAACTGTAGATAGCGGGTTCCGGCTTCATTACGCCTAAGTCACAGCTAAATGCATACGCGTCTAGCGTGGGGTAACAACGCAGGACAGCTTGCCGGTACGGGAACGCCAGGTTCGAGCAAACACCGATTCGAATGCCTTGTTCTTGGAGCAGTTTCACTGCTTCGAGTCCGTCCGGATATGCCTCAACGGCTGCAATCTCATCCGCCAGGACAGTTTCCAGAGCGCTCAATTGTTCAGGGCTTGCAGTAATCCCTAAATGCGCTGCGGCTTGCGTCAAAGTAATCGGAAACTTCATCAGGACAGACGCGTCGTCCGGACGGGAGCGCCGACCATTCGCCTTTCCGATCTTCATCAATTGTCGGTAGGGATGCGACCCATCTTGGATCTTCATCAGTGTCCCGAAAGCATCAAAAATAACGGCTTGTATGGTCATTACTCATCCCGTTACGACAGAGTATTCGTAGGCCGGCGCATTCAACCGACGTGTTTGATTGGCCCTGAGTACTTCGCTATAGCGTGATCACTGGTTACGAGGATGAAGCCTTCCGTAGCTGCTTGTCCGATGAGCATCCGGTCAAATGGGTCGCTGTGAAGAAGAGGCAAGGCCGCGGCCGCAATGGCGTGTTGGCTGGTCATGGTCAGTTCCGTGTAGTCGCCGTCCAGAAGAGCCCTTCTTAGCACTCCTGGATCGAACTGAAAGCTCGCTTTGCCCATTGCGTTTTTAATGCCGATTTCCCAGATGCTAGCGGCGCTGAAGAACAGCTCATTGGCACGATCCTCGATCATCTCCACAGCCTCTCGTGGGAGAGATGATGGGGCCGCGCAGGCCCAGAGTAGGATGTGAGTGTCCAGCAGCAGCTTCATACGCCAAACATCGCTTCGATTTCGTCTCGAAAAGGCGCATCGATATCGTCTGGTACCGCAAAGGCACCGCTAAGCATACCCAATCGCGGTTTGGCTTCATGATCGACTGCGACAACACGGACCATAGGCTTGCCAGCCTTGGCGATTATGAACGGGTTGCCTCGGCTCGCCTCGAGGATGAGCTGGGACAGGTGAGTTTTGGCATCGTGGATGTTGACCGTTTTAGGCAAAGTGCCGAGATCGCTTTCAGATTTCATCGCCTGCCACCTCAGGTTAGCTAAGCTGCTTAGTCTATTCCCGCTGGGGCGGGGGGGGCAACTGTCGTCGTCAGCTGCGAGCTGTTATGGCTCGCAGTTTGTCCGTAACGTTGCGGTTATCAGAAATTATGAACAAGCCATAATTATTGCTGAGCCATAATTCCAATTAATCGTGGCGCCGCCGTAGATAACGCGAAGACTGGAATGACGACCTCCGATAAAGCACTCCAAGAGCTAGGGGCTTAACGTCGGCGACTCGCTGTGCCTGTTCACGGATACGTTGTGCTCAGGAAATGGAAACTGCAATTCTCAAGGCCGCAGCGCCAGCGGTAATGATTGAGGATGGTCGAACGTAGCTGGATGTTTGTGGCAGCGCTTAAAGCGGCCCTTCGCTAGGATCACTCAGATCATCCGCTTTCACTTGTTTTAAGCAGTCGCGAGGGAATCGCGCCTGTTTCCTTCCGCGTCACAGACGCGCCTCGCTTGTCGTCACAACCCATGCTTGTGAGCAATTTAAAATTCGAAAGGGCGACTCCGGGCCGGTTGGGTCAGCATCGCATCGACCGCGACGAGAGGGCTCGATCTCAATAGGTTAGAGGTGTCTACGAAACTAGGGGCGATTCACTGTTCGCACTGTCGAACTTGTGGATGGCGCGTCGACATTTGATCGCCACCGCAGGAGAGGTGCGCCTGTAATGCGGGAAATGGCCACCGCGAGATGCTCGCGACGGCCAAAAAAGGAGAAATGAGTGGGCTATCTGGCTGGTTTTTGATCGATTGCTCGCTTTCAAAATCGACAAGGACTGAAGTTGGCGCGAAATACCCAGCTACTTCAGACCTTCCTTAAGGCTCTCGGTTATGGATGCATCCAAGGTAACTGCCTTCCAGCTGTATTTGTTCTTGACCTTGTCGAATGACATAACTGCCATTCCTGCCACTTGCGCATCAGGCTGAATGCCAGATATCAGTGCTGCTGGAACAAAGATCTCTCTGTTGACAAATCCGAAGCCTTTTTCACTGATTGTCAGCGGGCCACTGAAGCTGCGGATGTCGGCGGAGCTGCATTCCTGAATGACCTCTGCAGCAATGACCTCCTTTTCCTCTGCGTCCATGTCACAGAGAACCTTCACGAAGGTTCCCTGTGGAGGTATTTTCCGGGCCGGGAAAACGGCCTTGCGCGCAGAGATGACGAGATCTCTCGCGATGTAAATGTTCGCCCCTTTGTTGGAGGCGTGCACGGACTGCAGTACGCCCTGGTAGTAACCCGGCCTAGAGATGGTATAGAGACTGGCGTTCTCAGCGAGCCTCTTCACCACGGCATCGAAATCACTGGTATCAATCGCAGCGTCATACCATGAGTAGGATGTCAGCTTTACGATATTGTCCTTGGGCGTCCAACTGTTCTGACTATAGATCGCCATCAGTTTGACTAGGGCTTTTGAGGCGTTCTCGTAAGCCCCTGTTTCCGCGAGGCGCTCGGCAAGTTCGCCCAGCCCCGGAATGCTGAATTTTGGATCATGGGCATAGGTCAGGCCGGAGGCGATCAGGCAGATCGCCTTTTCCGGCTCGTCCGCATAGGTCTTAGCCAGGCCGAACCAAGCCCAGGGTTCTTGACGCTTCTTTTTCAGCACGGCCAGGTAGGAGTCTCTGGCGCGGGAGATTTCACCTACGGTGAAATATATTCGTGCCTTGTCCCACTCAAGCCACACTTTGCGCTCTGTCGAATCCTTCGCATTGGCCTCTGCATACTTCAGAAACCCAGTGACTCGATTTGCAGGCAGTGGGCTGTTAGCACCCCTTACGAGAAAGCCGGCGGCAACCATACGGGCCAGCTTCATGACCACGCTGGGGGACTCACCTTTCTCCGAAACGAATGGCTTGTGATCACCGGGCGTAAAAAGCTTGCTGCCACTGTGCAAGATAAATGTGCAGAGTGGCTCGCAGAACTTCCCAGTTTCGCCAAACAGATTCCATAGCCTGAAATCGATGTTTTCACTGGGAAGCGCTAGCTGAAGAGTGGCGATACGTGAGGCCCACAGGTCGATCTTCGCCTGCTCGTGAGGTAAAGGAGCCTTGTTTTCACGGGATTTGACAGGCTCGAGCAAAGGCTTGAGCGCTGCGTAATTCACCCAGAATAGTGATGTTTTCAGGAACTCATTGCTGGGCTCAACTTCCAGGGCCTTAAAGCCGACCTGCCAGGCACCTTCGAAGTCATGGCGTGATTTATGTTCACGAATTTCATCAAAAACACTCATGCCGAGAACACCAAAGCCTCTTCCAGACGTTTAATTACGCCCTCGGAAGATGCTTTCATAATACGCACCGAACTGATCATGCCTTCCTTGTCGCAATCAACCTGAGTCTCGATGGCTTCATCGTCAATGGCTAACGTTAGTTGCAGCCGATAGTTCGACTCCTTGGCCTCCACCAGGCTAAAGCCCAGCGTGCTGATCTGCTGCTGCAACGCATCGAGTGCTTGCGCCAGGGATTCGCTCTTCGGCCTGAATGGCTGGCACAACAGAGTGCTGATGGCATCCTGTTCAGGCGGGCTGCCATCGGCAAAAACCAGATTGCTGACGGCAAACTTCTTGTCGTAATGCAGCCTAAGCCGCACGCTTGCCGTCGATTGCCGGTGGGTAAGCCCCATAACGACCTGGTAGCTGTGCTCACTCCAGTCCGCAATGCACCAGTCAGACCCTGACAGCCGCTCATGCAATGTCAGGAAGAGTGGAAGTAGTTCCATGTTGGAGAACCCTGATGGGGTGCTCAGCAAGGCTTCCTGCTCCTTAGGCTGCGGGGTTGTGTCGTAGAACAGACCCCGCCTAAGTGGTAGGGGAGCTATTTTCAAGTCATGGGCGCGGCTTATACAGGCGTTACTCAGCGGCGTGAGAGCAGGCATCTGACGAATGACGCACTGTTCATCTGCCAGCACGGTTGCTGTGTACAACCAACGGAAATAGTCAGCGTTATTGGCCGTTGTACTCGAGGCACTGCGCGCCGCGTTGACCCAGACACTGGGCCAACGTCTGCCCTGAGCACGATGCAGGGTCATCGCATGTGCAGGGCGAATCTGCGCGGCGGAAAGATAGCCGTGGGCCTGCAGGATCTGATATTCGAGCCGATCGTAATTGTCTCTTGCTTCCTTGTAGTCCGGACTTTGCTTATCCGGCAGCCTGGCTTTCAGTGGCTGCAGTAACGGTCTGGCTAGCTGTCTTGCCAATACCTGCAACGCCAGGTATTGCTCGCTGGCCATCTCCGGGCGATCAGCTTCGAAGTAGTCCACCAGATAGCGGAAGCGCACTTCACCCAAGCCAGGCAGGCGGCAAATGGCGCATTGGAAGCGTAAGCGGATGGCCTCCTTGCGGCCACGCAGCCCGACAAAGTGGGTTTCAACGGTCTCGTCAACCGAATCGACCAGCGCAATCTCGCCGGAGCTAACCCAGCGCAGCGCCTCAAGGCTCGAAGATTCCTCAGTCGATGCAAGGATGGGCGTGCGGTTGTAGAAGTCAATTCGGTCACCAGCAGCCAGTCGTGTTGGGTTGGCGTGCCCTAGAACCCTACTTTTTACCGCCGCATTGAGCTTGCTGTTCTGCTCATGGGTGGCGCAGATCAGAATGGACTCGGCTCGTACATTGCTGACATCAGGTGTCCAGTTCCTGACGTTTCCGCCATCGAGAATTTCAAGGCGCTTACCCGAGAGGCGTGGCAGCCTGTTAAAGCGGTTCTTATTCAGGCTGTCGGCTAGGTGCGCCTGCATGTGTTTGAGTGCGTCGTCTTCATCCATGACGATCTGCTCGGTCAGCGCGCAGTGATTTACTGTCAGCCCCAACTGCTCCAGCATGGTGCCACTGACTAGGCTGCGCTGCAGGGAACCTCTGGGCATCTGATAAGGGTCGCCGATGATCACAAAGGGCGCTTTGGTTTTGGCAATGACCGAAAGAAAGTCATGCAGCAGTCGGCCAGACCCATAGCGCCTGTCACCTACCTCAAACTCTTCATCGCTCAACAGATGGGCATCCACCAGAACCGGGATCCTGCCCTCTAACAACAGCTCGTCCCTGATCTCGTGAATGCCGATCTGGCGATCGTCCTGCTTTTCGAAGCGCTTGGGTTGATGGGTATACAACCAACTATAGATAGAGATCGGCTGCGCCAGAGGGTGCTGGTAAGTCGAGGAGATTCGCACACTGGGCGTCAGCAGTAACAGCTCCTGTCTGGCTTCACCCATGGCATCCATCAGATGAGGAAACAGGAAGCGCTTTCCGGTTGAAGCCATACCAGTGACGCGAAATACCCCAGTGCCATTCTGCAGCCAGCTGCAAAAGTCATGCAGTACCTCTTCTTGCCGAGTGGTCAGTCGGCAGACGGCATTTTCAAGAGTTGGCGGATGGCCCAGCTCTCTGGTTGTGGGTATGCCGGCAGGCACAAAAACCTCAAGCCCAAGTTTGCCGACGAGATCTTCAATATTCTCGGGCGAGAGCCTGATTTCCCTGCTGACAATAGCGTCAAGATCCCTGACGACGGATCGCGTATCGCTGATATGGAACCAGGGCTTGATAGACCCCGGCAGCTGTTGCCGATCGAACTCGACCTTACCCTGAAAGGCTACCAGAGCGGCCATGTGTCGCCAGTTACATACCGGGTTCAGCTCCGCCAGGTTGCGGCTCAGAAAGTCGAGCACGGCCCCCTTGTTGAGGCGTAGCTGGCGCAGCGGATTGATACTCGCGCCGCCCTTAACCGTCACGCTGTCGCCCGTTTCGGCGCTGCTGATCAGCCACGGTCCTTCTTCGGAAAACTGCAGCGTTCCGTTGAACTCTTTGAAGTCGATGATGATCAGAGCGTTGGGCTTAATCACCATCGCATCCAGTTCGCGGCTGCCCACAAAGAAGTTGCCGAGCAGGTACCAGTCCTGCTCAGTGGCTATGCAATGCTGTTGCAGCGCGTCAAACAGGTCGTTGAACGCCCGGTTCTCGTGGGTATGCTCGAAAGGCCTGCCACGGAATGCTTTTAATGCCACCGTTAAAACTCCCTATGCGATGGTTGAGCGCTTCAGTCGCTCGACTTGTTACCGGTTACAGCCTTCACTTCAAGATGACTGGTTCAGCTTTCTGGCAGAGGAGCGAGGCCCGTCCTGTAAGGAGTTTTTCTATCCCGTAACAGATCCAGTAGTGCAACAATTTTTCTTCCATTTCGCGCCACATCCAGAACAAGGCTGATAGCGGACGTCCTCCTCGCTTTGCACTCTGGTCATAGGTTTCTGCAGATAGACATATTTGGCGTTGTATTCTCTGAGCAGCTCACCCGGTACGGTGTCCCAGCGATCCTTATCGTTCGTGACGTTTGCTCGCACGAATAATTGTGCAGGTCCGCTTTTATTAACTACCTGCCTTAAGCGGTTTTTTTTTCGCTTGAGTCATCCGCCGCTTTTTTTACCACCAATGAAAATTCCAGATCGTAGTATTCCTCTACTGCAGGTTCTCTGAAGTCTTCGGCCATCGCCCGGGCATGCAAAATCAGGTTGTCATCGATAGTTATCGTAAGCTCAATCCGCTCCTCAAGTGGGGGGAAGTCTGGATTCACTTCAACCACCAGGCTGCCATAGTTGGTGCGCGGATCAGCCGCAGCTGACTTCTGAACCATCTGTGGGCGCTTGAAGGTGAAAATGGCTTTGCCATCGCGAGGGTCAGAGCAATACATGGATTGCTGTTTTTGGATTGACTCGCCCCTTTGTGGCAAGCGGGTGCCCTCATGAATCACTGTGAGCAGCGAGTTTCTTGCTTCAGCCAGTTCAAACGGTTTTGCCAGGGCCAGCTCAAGATTGTCGTGCGCGATCCAGGCTGCACCTTCGGAAATAATCCGGTCACCCTTCTCGGAAATATGCAGTGCGGAAACACCAAATTTTTCGGTTAGCTTGTTTTTGATCACCGGCATATTGACCATGCCACCGGTCGCAAGGCACAGCGCAAGCGTCTGTGGATCTACATCGGCCTTGTCCAGCAGACTGTCGATTTCGTCGATGCCCTGATTGATCAGACGGTTGCAAATACTTTCCAGAGTCTCTCTGGTCAACCAGATATCAATTTCAGATTCTTCATCAGTACCCTGAAAATAATTGGGTAGAAATATATTGGTTTTGTCGCGGGTTGATAGCGTGATTTTTGCCTGCTCGCACTGAGTGATCAGCTTCGCGCGCATGCCGGGATTGGCCGGTAGCTTGCTTTCAGCGCTCCAGCCAAACTTGCGCGCATGCTCGTCAGTCACATGACTGAGAATGGCGTCATCCAGATAATCACCACCGACCAGATTGTTGCCGCGGTTGAGCACCTGAACGATGGAACCATTGACTATCTTGCATAGCGTAAGGTCCAGCGTGCCGCCACCCCAATCAAAAACCAAAACCATCTTGCCGTCGAAGTACGCAAGAACGTCTCGAGTATTCGGCTGGTCTTTGAAATAGCCATACAGCGCTGCCAATGGCTCGTGCACGAAGGTTTCAACGTATACGCCGGCATTGAGCATTGCTTCGCGCAATGTTTGCCTACCCCGTCCGTCCAGAGCCACTGGAATGGTCACTACGGCACGTGTCAGATCTGCAATCTGATCAATATCGCTATCGTCAGCATCAGCCACTAGGTATTTGATGTAATCGGCAATGACCTCGACCGGCGTCATGATCCGGCCATCAACGTTGATATGCTCGCTACCCAGCAGCTTTTTCGGGCCGCGTACCGTGTTACCCAGCACACCAATACCCAGCTTCTCAAGCTTGTCCCGTGCCTTTTTCCCGCAGATAACCTGTTCGCCTTCATAGCGCACAACTGAAGGATGTGGACGCCCGGTATCGTCGAAACACTTTGCTAGACCCGCTCGGGTAATCACTGAAATGAGACTATTGGTGGTGCCGAAGTCAATGCCTACTCGCTGAACCATTTGATATCCCTTTCAATACTTTCTACTGCCAATTCGATTTGATGCACGGCAACTTCTGTTTTGGGCTTTTCACGCTGCAAGGCTGCCAGGGAGAGCTTCAGCGGCTCAAGCACATCCTCAGTAAGAAGATTGAATGCCTTGGCCTTGGCCTGCCCAGCGTTGTCACGCAGATGCGTTCGTGTAGCCCGCTCATCCAGCTGCTGCTCATGCTGTGCCAGCTTCAGCTGCTCGACTTCAGCCATTAGTCGAGCAATTTGCTGATCCTTGTCAGCGATCGCAGTGATCTGCGTCATGACCTTGGTTTGCAAAGCCTTATCTGCCCGAGCAGGGTATCTACATCGAGTATTACGGTATCGACCGACAGGGCGGTACAGCCCCCTATGTAGACCGCGAGCAGTACCACCAGGGTATGGCGTGGAAGCGTCAGTTGCATGCCGATAAAGGTACGCGCCTGGTGGAGCTGTACCATTATCAGTTAATGGAAGGTGGCCTGTTTGATGCCATCGACGCGCAGCTGGCCGCACTGGGTGTTCAGTACCAGGAATTGCCCCCGGAAGCGGTGCTCGAAACGCTACGCGAGTTTGGCGCAATCAACAGCTTTGCCGTACTGCTGGCCGATCTGCTGAAGCGCTACCGCGCTAATTGTTACGAGCACGGGCAGGTGGAGGCTGCGATCAAGCGCGCCAAGAACCCGAAGCAGGTGGACGCTGCGCTGGCACTGCTGCGGCCCATTCTGGACGATTATCAGGCCCTGTTGGATAGCGCCGGTCATATCGATTTCGATGACATGATTGGCAAGGCTATTGAGTACGTCCGCGAAGGGCGTTTCCGTAGCCCGTGGCGATATATTCTGGTGGATGAATTCCAGGATATCTCCGAAGCACGTGCCCGCTTGATCAGGTATCTGCGGGACTCTGTGCCGGAGTGCTCGTTATTCTGCGTGGGTGACGACTGGCAGGCTATTTACCGCTTCACCGGCAGTGACTTGAGCTTTACAACGACATTTAGTGAACGGTTTGGCACGACCAAAGCCACGGCCCTTGATCTGACGTTCCGCTTCAATAACAGCATCAGTGATGTGGCGACGCGCTTCGTGCTGGCAAACCCGATCCAGGTCAGGAAGCAGCTTAATACACTGCAAAAGGTGAAACGCCCTGCGGTATCCCTGCTCAGGGAAGACAACCGGCCTAAACCCGGCAGCGAGGAGCCAAGCCGGCTGGAGAAGGTCGTTGCCCGCATCGCAGAAATTGCCGACCCTGGGAGCAGTGTCTATCTGCTTGGGCGTTACGGCTTTAACTTGCCAGACAGAGACGAACTGCGGCGACTCGCATCGCGATTCCCTTCGTTAGTGCTGGAGTGTCACACCATCCATGCTGCCAAAGGCAAAGAAGCGGATTACGTGGTGCTGCTCGGTCTGGAGACGGGCAAGCATGGTTTCCCCTCGCAGAAAACCACGCATCCGTTGCTGGAGGCATTGCTGCCGGCACAAGAGGATTTCCCTTACGCTGAGGAGCGTCGGCTGTTTTATGTGGCCCTTACCCGGGCAAGACAACGTGCTTATCTGATCGCCGATATGGCCGTGGCGTCGGCTTTTGTTGTCGAGTTATTGAAGAACGAATACGAGCTCGATCTGGACGAGTTCTCAACATCACTCAGTCAGCAATTGCTGCACATGCTCAAGTGCATCAAGTGTAAAACCGGCACCATGGTGTCGAGGCAAAGCCAGTTTGGCCGGTTTTTTGGCTGCAATAAATTCCCTCTCTGCGCTCACAAGGAGCGCGGATGCGCGCATTGCGACTCGCAAATGCGCCGCGCTGGGCGCTTCAAGATTTGTATCAATCCAGACTGCCAACGTTGGGTGCCTACGTGCCCGAAGTGTGGTGCGGAAATGACCCAGCGAAAGGGGCGAAATGGCGAGTTTTGGGGGTGCCGCAACTATCGGTCTGAGGGTGAGGGCTGCAGGCATACAGAAAACAGGATCATGTTCGATTCGGGTTTGCTGGTTGCGGGTAGCCATGAAGGTCGTTTTTAGAATCAAGCGCGAATATAGGGATATACGCTATGTCGGCACAGAAATACTCGGTTAACCAACACCTGATCGAAACCCTGCTGAGCTGGGTCAAGTCTGGCGAAATCGCCATTCCGGAAATCCAGCGGCCTTTCGTGTGGGATGCCACGAAGGTGCGTGACCTGATGGACAGCCTGTATCAGGGCTTTCCGGTGGGTTACATCATTGCCTGGCGTAACCCGACGGTGAAGTTGAAAGACGGCTCGCTGGCCGAGGGCAAGAAGGTGCTGATCGATGGTCAGCAGCGGGTGACGGCGCTGACCGCCGCTATCGCCGGGCAGCAGGTGGTCAATCAGGATTACCAGCAGGTGCGTATCCGCATTGCCTTCCACCCCATCGAAGAGCGCTTCGAGGTCAGCAACCCGGCCATCGAGAAGGACAAAGCCTGGTTTGCCGATATCGCGCCCATCGTTAACGGTGAACTCAAGGCACATAAGGTCGGTCGCGACTACCTGGAGCTAAATCCCGACGTCGATGAAGACCTGCTTTACGAGCGCCTGGACCGGTTGTGCGATATCACCAAGAAGCAGATCGGCCTGATCGAGCTGGCGGCGGATCTGGATATCGAGACGGTCACCGAGATCTTTATCCGCATCAACTCCAAGGGTGTGGTGCTTAGCCAGGCGGACTTCGTGATGTCGAAGATCGCCGCTAACGAGGAGTTCGATGGCAACACCCTGCGCAAGGCCATCGACTACTTCTGCCACCTGTCCATTGCGCCGGAGTTCTACGCGCATATCGAGAACAACGATAAGACCTTCGTGCAGACCGAATACTTCAAAGCTATGCGCTGGCTGAAGAGTGAAAACGACGACCTCTACGACCCCAGCTACTCGGACATGCTGCGCGTGGCCTTCACCACCAAGTTCAATCGTGGACGGCTGTCGGATCTGGTAGGGCTGCTCTCTGGCCGTAACTTCGAGACGCGTAGCTACGAGAAGGAAATCGAAGAAGCGTCCTTCAAGACCCTGAGCGAAGGGGTCAGGGAGTTCATCAATGAAACGCACTTCAAACGCTTCCTGATGATCATCCGTTCGGCCGGCTACGTGGACAGCTCCATGATTGGTTCAGTCAACGCGCTGAACTTCGCCTACGTGCTGTACCTCAAGCTCAAACGCGACCTGGGCAACAACCCCAATATCGAAAGCTGGGTGCGCCGCTGGTTCGTCATGTCGCTGCTCACCGGACGCTACTCGGGCTCGCCGGAGTCAAGGTTCGACAAGGACATCAAAGCTGTAAACGATCGGCCGTTTGCAGATTTGTTGGCGGAGATCGAATCGGCTGACCTTTCCGACGCCTTCTGGGACTTCGGCTTGCCGCAGGCGCTGAACACCTCTTCAGTGAATGCCCCCGCCATCAAGGTGTTTTGGGCTGCGCAGGCTAACCGGGGCGACAAGGGCTTCCTCTCCAAGGACATCACCGTTCGCGACATGCTCACGCACCATGGCGATATTCACCACATTTTCCCGAAAAACTTCCTCAAGAATCGAGGGTTGGCCAGAAGCAGGTACAACCAGGTCGCGAACTTCGTGTTTGTACAGCAGGAAGTGAATATCAAGATCGGCCATACGGCCCCAGCCACCTACATGGGGGACGTGTTAGCCCAGTGTTATTCGGGCGAAGCGCGTTACGGCGCGATTATGCGCCTGGACGACCTCAAAGCCAATCTTGCCGCTAACTGCCTGCCGGAAGAGTTGGCCGCATACCAGCCCGAACGGTTTGAAGAGTTTCTGGCTGAACGTCGCAGGTTGATGGCGCAGAAGATCAAGCAGTATTACTGGGGGCTGTGAGCAACTGTATCGGGAAGTCCTGTGATGTCATGGCCTGCGCATGTATTTTTTTTATGGTTAAGTGAGCGTTGTGGATACGATATCGTCCTTGGCCAACGAACCAAAGTCCGGAATGCGATATAGAAAGGATAGAATTTTTGCACCTTTGCAATGTTTGGCTTTTGGGGTTATATAAAAAATAATGCTCTGGTTGTTGTTTTTTTGTTTTCGTATTTGCAATAATTGATTGTGTGGCATGTGTCACGCAAATAATAATTAGAAGAATAATATGAATGCAGAGACTCAAAGCGCCTATATTAGTTTGGCCAGTAATTTTTATGCGACTCGGATGCAGGGCGTTGAGCTTGATGAGCTCAATATTATTGGTGCTTTACTACGGGCGGCCCCTGATTACCGCCCGGATTATTATCGGCGCCTACGTAACGCTTTGGCGTTTGATCAAAAGCATCGAGGAAATTTCTGGGCTGCCCAAGAAATCAATCGTACGCTCAATCCGGTCACTGTGTTAAATCTGCCGCGAAAGAAAAAGCAGCGACGTCCGCAGAAGCTTTCTACCGCTGATTTCGAAGCGTGGCTACGGTGTCTGGCTGAACGAGATATGCCTGTCGAAGCGGGAGCTTTAATGGTGATATCTCTTACCGGAGCGCGACCATGCGAGCTTAACGGAATTTCTATCGATGGCCGGCGCATCCATATATCCGGTGCAAAGCTTAGCCACAACGGTTTACGCGGCGCTAGCCGAACGCTTGAGGCTGATGGAGACGTCTGCAATATCTTGAGAAACGCTCTCGCTGCTTTTAAATGTCAGCCGCGCAGTATGGATTCAATACGCGTTGCGCTTCACCAAGTCGCTACTGAGCTATTCGGTAGGAGGAAGGTGCCGAGTATGTACACACTTCGTCACCAGTTCGGCTCAAATCTGAAAGCCTCAGGCATGTCCGCAATAGAAATGGCATACGTCATGGGGCACCAGGCTACCGATTCGATTAGCCGCTATGGCGATAAAAGATTTGGACGTGCAGAAGCGGTTAAGGTTAAGCCTGCAAGCGATGCTGACTTTTCAAAGGTGAGAGATACAGTGCCTGCTCGAATGCGTGCGGACGCCGTGGCTCTTAATGATCAGCGAGACTTGGATCGTAGGACTGAGGTCGCTGACGGCTGAGGTGATGTGGTCATTTCAGCGGACAATCATGAATTCCTTAGGCTATAGAGCGTTTGTATCTAGCTCTGGTTTTGATAGCGGTTTCCACCTTTACGTCGTCAACGCTCAGGTATCTGTTCGTTTTGTCGAACCATTGCATCGCCCTTTGTGATTGGCGTATAAACACACAAACACCTATTAGCGGAGAACGCTATGAATACCATTCGCTGGAATGTCGCCGTCTCGGCCGACACCGACCAGTCGCTTCGGATGTTTCTGGCCAGCCAGGGCGGCGGCCGTAAGGGCGACCTGTCGCGCTTCATCGAAGAAGCGGTACGGGCACACATCCTGGAGCTGAGCGCTGAGCAGGCCAAGGCCGCTAACGCCCATCTGAGTGAGGCAGAATTGACCAACGCGGTTGACGAAGCGCTCGACTGGGCACGTAAGCGCTGATGCGGGTCGTGTTGGATACCAACATCCTGTTCAGCGCCCTGATCTCGCCACATGGCGCGCCCGATGCGATCTACCGTGCCTGGCGGGCGGCGCGTTTCGAGGTGGTGACCTCGCGGATGCAACTCGATGAAATTCGTCGAGCCAGCCGCTATCCCAAGCTTCAGGCCATCCTACAGCCCGCCAAGGTGGGCGCCATGATCAATAACCTGCAACGGGCTGTGGTACTGGAGCGCCTGACCATCGAGGTCGAAGCCGATGATCCGGATGACTCGTTTTTGCTGGCCATGGCCTTGGCGGGCGATGCGGACTACCTGGTAACCGGTGATCGCCGCGCCGGCCTGCTGCAACGCGGGCACATCGAACGCACGCGGATCGTCACGCCCGCCGTGTTCTGCGTCGAGGTGCTGTGATCAATGCCGGTCGGTTTTCTGACTCAAGAGCAACGCGACGGTTTTGGCCGCTATGTTGATTCGCCCAGCCGTGAAGAGCTGGAACGTTACTTCCACCTGAGCGATGAAGACCGTGAAGCCATCCAGGTGCTGCGGGGTAACCATAACCGTCTGGGTTATGCCGTTCTGCTGACCACCGTCCGCTTCGTTGGCGTTCTGCCGGACAAGCCCGCCGCCGTGCCGGTGGAAGTCCTGCAGGTGCTTTGCCGACAACTGGCGATTCCAGACCCCGACTGCCTCCAGCGCTATAGCGATCATCGCCGCTGGATACATGCCACCGATATTCAGAACCGCTTTGGCTATCGTCATTTCACCGATCCGGGCATCGGCTTTCGCTTGAGCCGCTGGCTGTATGCCCTCTGCTGGACGGGCACCGACCGGCCGGGAGTGCTGTTTGAGCGAGCCACCTCGTGGCTGTTCACACAGAAAGTCCTCCTGCCTGGTGTGTCTCAACTAGAGCGCTTTATCGCCCAGTTGCGCAGTCGGGTCGAAGAACGCCTCTGGTTTACGCTGGGCCGCAGCGTGACTGAGGAACAGCGATTGCAACTGCAAGACTTGCTGACGGTGGCCGAAGGCAACCGCAGCTCCCGGCTGGATCAATTGCGCTCCGGCCCGGTCATGGTCAGTGGCCCCGCGTTGATTCGGGCACTGCGCCGGCTCGATGACGTGCGCGGCATCGGCATCACCTTGCCGGCGGCGGCGCACATCCCTCCCAGCCGTATCGCCGCCCTGGCCCGCTTCGCCAACACGGCCAAGGTCACCGCGATTAATCGGCTGCCGGCGTCGCGGCGGATGGCGACACTGGTGGCCTTCGCACTCTGCCTGGAGGCGACTGCGCACGACGACGCACTGGAAGTCCTGGAGGCCTTGCTGCGCGACCTGTTCAGCAACGCGGAGAAGGCCGACAAGAAAGCCCGCATGCGCAGCCTGAAAGACCTGGATCGGTCGGCCGCGACGCTCGCCGCCGCGTGCAAGGTCGTGCTGGACAGCTCGATCAGCGATGACAACGTGCGCGCCCGGCTGTTCAACGACCTGCCGAGGACCACCCTGGAAAAGGCCCTGGAAGAGGTCAACGCGCTGATCCGCCCGGTAGATGACGTCTATTTTCTTGCATTGGAAGCGCGCTACCGCAGCGTGCGCCGCTTCCTGCCCGACCTGCTCAAGCACATCCGCTTCGGCTTCAGCCCGGCCGGCAAGGGCGTGGCGGCTAGTCTGGAGTGGCTGCAACTGAACCTGCCGCGCCGGAAGCCAGAGGATGACGCGCCGCAGGAGATCGTGGCCAAGGCTTGGCAGAAGCACATCACCCGCGAAGATGGCTCCCTCGACATGGGTGCCTATGTGTTCTGCACGCTCGATGCGCTGCGCACGGCCCTGCGCCGCCGCGATGTCTTCGTCTCGCCCAGTTGGCGCTATGCCGACCCGCGCCTTGGCCTGCTCGACGGTGCCGAATGGCTGGCGGCGCGACCGATCATCTGCCGGTCACTGGGCCTGACCATCGACGCCAAAACCACCCTGGACGCCTTGTCCGTCGAGCTGGATGCAACCTGGCTGGCAGTAGCCGCGCGCCTGCCCGACAACCCGGCGATTCAACTGAGCGAGAACACCGAGGGCAAGACCGAACTGTCGCTCGGGGCGCTGGACAAGCTGGACGAGCCCTGCTCGTTGCTGCAACTGCGGGCGGCCGTGTCTGACCTGATGCCGCGTGTCGATCTGCCGGAAATCCTCTTGGAAATCGCCGCCCGCACTGGCTTTTCCGAGGCCTTCACCCATGTCTCCGAACGCAATGCACGCGCCGACAACCTGGTCACCAGCCTCTGCGCGGTGCTGTTGGGCGGGGCCTGCAACACCGGCCTGGAGCCCTTGATCCGCACCGACAACCCGGCGCTGCGCCGTGACCGGCTGTCCTGGGTCAGCCAGAATTATATCCGCGACGACACCCTGTCAGCGGCTAACGCCATCCTGGTCGGAGCGCAAAGCCAACTGGAACTGGCCCAAGTCTGGGGTGGCGGCGAGGTCGCCTCCGCCGATGGCATGCGCTTCGTCGTACCGGTGCGCACCGTGCATGCCGGCCCCAATCCGAAGTATTTCGGCACCGGCCGGGGTGTCACCTGGTACAACCTGATTTCCGACCAATTCTCCGGCCTCAACGCCATCACCGTGCCCGGCACGCTGCGCGACAGCCTGGTGTTGCTGGCGGTCGTGCTGGAACAGCAGACCGAGTTGCAGCCGACGCAAATCATGACTGACCGGGGCCTACAGCGATGTGGTGTTCGGGCTCTTCCGCCTACTTGGCTACCACTTCAGTCCGCGGCTGGCCGATGTCGGCGGTACCCGCTTCTGGCGCACGCGCCCGGACGCGGACTACGGCAAGCTCAACGGGCTGGCCCGCCAGTCGGTCAAACTCGACCTGATCGCCGAGCACTGGGACGACCTGCTGCGCCTGGCCGGCTCGCTCAAACTCGGCCGGGTGCCGGCGACTGGCATCATGCGCACGCTGCAAACGGGAGATAGACCCACCCGGCTGGCCCAGGCGCTGGCCGAATTCGGGCGGATCGAAAAGACTCTGCACACGTTGACCTATATCGACGACGAGTCCAAGCGCCGCGCCACCCTGACCCAGTTGAACCGAGGCGAAGGCCGGCACAGCCTGGCCCGCGCCGTGTTCCACGGCAAACGCGGCGAGCTCCGCCAGCGCTACCGCGAAGGCCAGGAAGACCAGCTCGGTGCTCTGGGCCTGGTGGTGAACATCATCGTGCTGTGGAACACCCTCTACATGACGGCGGCCGTGGAACGGCTCAAGCAGCACGGCTATCCAGTGCTGGAAGAGGATTTGGCCCGGCTATCGCCGCTGATCTACGAGCACATCAACATGCTCGGGCGGTATTCCTTTGCGGTACCGGAAGAAGTTGCGCGCGGCGAGCTGCGGCCACTGCGTAATCCAGACGACGACCTGTGATCCCCCTAAACGCTATGAGCAACACCCAAGCTGCTGCTGGATCGGCGGGCACTTCACCGAGCCGAACGAACAGAAAACGCAGCAATCCCCTGGGTTGGGGCGCAGCAGCGCCTTGCAGTTGCTGCACTCGTAATAGAACTGGCAGGCGTCCGTGGGCATGGTTTCCGGCTTGGCGAAGCCGCAGCGCGGGCAAGTCAGCACGGACTCAAGGACAATGGCGCTCATCGTGACCTCACTTCTGCACTGTGGAGGGGTATCCCGCGTTCGCGGTCGCCTCAGTCAGTGCCTCGGGCTGGGCCTTATCGGGATCGTAGGTGACGGTCGCCGTCTTCTGGTCGAAATTGACCTGGACGTCACTCACGCCGGACACCTTCTCCAGCGACTTCTTGACCGTGATCGGACAGAGTCCGCACGTCATGTTCTGCACGTCGAGCGTGACGGTTTTCGGGGGAGCCGCCAGCGCCACGAAGGGCAAGGCGAAAAGCACGGCGATCAGCAGTTTGCGCATGGTTAATCTCCTTCAGTAGAACAGCGGGGCGAGCCACGGCACGGCCAATAGGCCGAGCAGCAGCACGCTGACGATCCAGAACACGAGTCGCTGTCGCACGAGCGTGCGCGGATCGGCGCAGGGTGTACCTGGCGTACAAACCTGTGGCACCAGGTAGAGCTTGCGGAATGCCAATCCCAGGAACAGTAGAGTCAACCCGATGAAGAGGGGGCGTAGTGGCTCCATCATGGTCAGAGCGCCCACCCACGTACCGCCGACACCGAGTGCCAACAGCACCAGTGGCCCGACACAGCACACCGACGCACCGATGGCGGTCAGCGAACTCGCGACCAGCGAGCCTTTCCCGGTGAGTTGCATCCCCATTCCCATCTCCTGAGCCTGATTGCCTAGGTGCTATTCTAAACTCCGTACCAAAGTACGGAATCAAGGAGAAAGTGATGGCCACAGAGCTGACCATTGGCAAGCTGGCAGACGCCGCCGGGGTGAACGTCGAGACGATCCGCTACTACCAGCGACGCGGGCTGCTGGATGAACCAGCCAAACCCTTGGGTGGCCATCGGCGCTATCCGGTGGACATGGTGAAGCGACTGCGTTTCATCAAGCGGGCTCAGGCGCTGGGTTTCACGCTCTCGGAAGTCGGTGGACTGCTGACGCTGGATGAGTCGTGCGCCTGTGCCGAAACGCGAGCACGGGCTGCACGCAAGCTCGCGTTGATCGAGCAGAAGATGGCCGACTTGGTCGTCATGCAGCAACTGTTAGGCGAACTGGTGCAGCAATGTGATGCGGGAGACGGCGGAACGATCTGCCCGATCATCGAGGCACTGATCAGAGAGTAATGCCTGGCGGGTGAGCTGGAGATCGGAAAGCCCCTTTACGGTGGGATTCAGAGCTTACGTTGGTTTTTGGTTCCATTGCTCCCCAAACCCCTACATGAACCGTTTCCAGATCGCACCCGAAGAGTGGGCGCTAGAGGCGCTGTTCGGCGAATCATTCGTTCGCTACCGCGCCCGCGTCCGCCGCTGGATCTGAGCGTTGTCAGTGGTAGTGGCTAGGAGACTTGCTATCGCGTCAGCCTGCGGCAGGTGCACTTGAGTTAGCTGAATTTTATCGTGACGAGCTGCTTATCTATATACCTGAAATATGTCGCAGGTCGAGGGCATAGCGCCAATAAGTGATATTCGGCTATTCGCTCTGTTAATACCTTGTTTTAATTGTAGCGCATAGTAAGCTTATGCTTCGCTGCAGTGATTGTCGGTCTGCTTGGTGTCGAGACAAACACTGCCGTCTAGCTCCATCTCGAGTGTCGAGTGGCTGATTTTGAATTGCTCATGGAGTACACGTTTCAAATCAGTCTTCACTCGTTCGATCCCAGGCAGACTCGCCTTCTTGATGACAACATGTGCTTCCAGTGCAATTGTATGCTCAGCGATTTCCCAAACATGCACGTGGTGAACGCCCTCGACGTCGTTTACTTGTTCCATGACATTGATTATATCAGCGACGGAAACGCCTTCTGGCGCGCCCTCCATTAACAGATGGATGGTTTTAGGCAGCATGCTAAAGCCTTGCCAGAGCACGTAGCCAGCAATCATCAGTGTCAGTACAGTATCCGCCCAGTACCACCCATACAGAAGTATCAATGTCCCGGCGATAACAACGCCGACGGAGGCCAGCGCATCCGACACATTGTGCAAGAATGCCGCCTTTATATTCATGCTGTTCTTGGACATTGTGTAGGTGAGAAAGGCCGTGACGATATCTACAACCAAGGCTATTCCCGCGACCACGACCACTGTCCAACCTTCAATGGGCTGCGGGGAAAACAACCGGCCTATGGCCTCGTAAATAAGATAGAGACCGACGATGATCAGGGTGACCAAGTTGATCAAAGCCGCTATGGTTTCACTGCGTCGATAGCCAAAGGTTTTAAATGCATCTGGCGGTCTGCGACCGATCTTACGTGCGATCAGCGCAATAACCAGTGATGCGGCATCGCTCAAATTATGTAGCGCGTCAGCAATGAGTGATAAGCTACCAGAGAGTATTCCACCGACTATTTGTGCCAGTGTTAATGCGGCGTTAACGCCTATAGCAGCAATTAGACGCTTATCGCCTATAGCTTCGGTGTTATGGTTATGTTCGTGGCCCATTGGTTTTTAACCACCCTTAAAAATCTAAAAAAAGACTAAGCACAGGAAGCCAAACGGTCGTCTATAGCAACAAATAAATATACTAGTGCCTTTGTACCGTCTGACACGGAGACAGCCTCCAAACCGTTGACAGAAATCCGACCATCATCGCCCGAGTTCGTGCGCCATTGCCTTCAATACGCCGATAACTGGCTAACCCTTGTCATGATCTGAATATGACAGATTTGTAATCTTCACATCATCTTTCGTGGTTCAAGCTGCACAGCGGAAGATTACATTTCAATAATGTAATGTTTGGCTCACACTGCCGTTATCTTCAGTCGCGCAAAATTCGTTAGAACCTGTAGAGCTCACCGGGAAAGCTCAACAAGCCACTTTGAATTTAGCGAGGACTGCCCATATGAATCTGTTGAAAGCTATTATTGTTGGATCGGTAATCTTCGGCTCCGCATTATCCTATGCAGGAGACGGCTACGATCGTTCAATGAAATTTAACGAAAAGTTTCGTGCAGAACAAAAACGGATTCACGAAACCGAGTCTGGTGAAGAAAAAATAGACGGACTAGAAGCTAAGAATCCGCGCCCGGATCAGAGCAATATGCAAATAAAGAAAGAATCCAAAACTGAATAACCGCTTCACCCGAACAATCTTCGCCTCCGATAGCTTCCGAATCCCGTTGGTAAAGCTGTATTTAAGCGCCTTTCGAGGCGCTTTTTTTTGTTTCTCGATAACGTACCCGTCAGTCGTTACCAGCGCATTGGGGCCACAAATCCTTTCAGTGAACCCTTCGAAGCTTCGATTGGATATTCATAAAAAGGCCAGGCATCAAGCCTGGCCTACGTTGGGAGAAAACCAATATCAGCTCGCGTCCTCATCCTCTTCGTTGCGTTTCATGCGGCGCTGCAGAGCCGTGTAATAGAGCGCAGGCAATACCAGCAGCGTCAGTGCTGTCGAGGACAGGATGCCGCCAATGACCACGGTCGCCAGAGGCCGTTGGACTTCCGCGCCGGTCCCTGTGGCCAACGCCATTGGGACGAAGCCGAGCGACGCCACCAGCGCTGTCATCAGGACTGGGCGCAATCGCACCAGTGCGCCCTCACGCACAGCCTCGGATAAAGGCCGGCCTTCCTCTAGCAATCCTTTAATGAAAGCAATCATCACCAGTCCGTTGAGTACTGCCACACCCGACAACGCGATGAACCCGACGCCAGCGGAAATTGAGAGGGGAATGTCCCGGAGCCAGAGTGCAAGAATTCCCCCAGTAAGCGCGAACGGAATGCCAGTGAAGACGACCAGCCCATCGCGCAGTGTGTTGAACATCATGAACAGCAGCACGAAGACCAGCAGTAAGGCGACTGGGACGACCAGCTGCAGGCGCTTGGCGGCAGCCTGCAGCTGCTCGAACTGCCCACCCCACGTCGTCCAGTAACCGGGCGGTACCGGGTTTCGTTCAGCGATTGCTGCAGACGCATCTTGGACGAAACTGCCAATGTCACGCCCTCGAACGTTGGCGCTTACCACCACCAGACGCTTGCCATCCTCACGGCTGATCTGATTCGGGCCCAGCACGAATTCCAGCGTGGCAACCTCAGCCAGCGGGATAAAGTCGATTCGGTCGTTGGCAGCACCCGCTACCGCTGGCACCGGAATCGGCAGGCGAGCCAGCACATCCGGATCGGCACGCAGCGTATCGGAAAGACGAACAACGATGTCGAAACGGCGGTCACCCTCAAAGAAGGTTCCAGCTTCCCGTCCGCCGATCGCAGCTGCGACAGTATCCTGCACATCGCCGATGTTGAGTCCGAAGCGTGCCGCCTTGTCGCGATCCACATTGACGCTCAGCAGCGGGAGGCCCGTTGTCTGCTCGACTTTTACTTCGGACGCGCCTGGTACGTCCTGAAGTATCGCCGCGATGTCATCAGCCGTTTTGTTGAGAATATCCATGTCGTCCCCGAACACCTTAACGGCCACATCGCTGCGAACTCCGGAAATCAGCTCGTTGAAGCGTAACTGGATCGGCTGAGACATCTCATAGTTGCTGCCTGGTACAGATGCGGCCGCCTTCTGGATGTCCTCAATGAGCTGCTCGCGGGATTTGTCCGGATCTGGCCATTCTTCCTTGGGCTTGAGCATCACATAGCTGTCCGAAATATTCGGCGGCATAGGGTCAGCCGCGATCTCTGCGGTGCCGGTTCGGGCAAACGTACGCTTGACCTCCGGGACCTGTTCGGCAATTGCCTTTTCGAGCCGCTGCTGCATATCCACGGATTGGGAGAGGCTGGTCCCTGGAACGCGCAGAGCTTGAAGCGCAAAATCACCCTCGCTGAGGCTCGGAACGAACTCGCTACCCATTCGCATGGCCAGCAGCGCAGACAGCAGCACGCTAGCGACGGCGCCACTGAATACCAATGTGCGATGACGCATGACCCAGTCGAGCACCGGTGCGTAGCCATTGCGCGCGGCACGCATCAGGCGGTTGTCCTTCTCTTGCACTTTACCGGTGACAAAAAGGGCAACAGCAGCGGGTACGAAGGTGACCGAGAGAATCATGGCGCCCAACAGTGCGATTACCACCGTGAATGCCATGGGGTGGAACATCTTCCCCTCGACACCGGTGAGCGCAAAGATCGGCAGGTAGACCACCATGATGATCAGCTGGCCGTAGATCAGCGGACGCCGTGCCTCCTTGGCCGCCGCGAATACTTCGTGGAAACGCTCACTGCGGGTCAGAATCCTGCCATGTTTTTCCTGGGCGTGGGCAAGCCGGCGGATTGCGTTTTCGACGATGACCACCGCACCGTCGACGATGATGCCGAAGTCGAGTGCCCCTAGACTCATGAGGTTGGCACTGACCTTATTAGTCGCCATGCCGGTGAAGGTGAATAGCATGGAAAGCGGGATGACCATCGCTGTGATTAGGGCTGCACGCAGGTTGCCGAGGAACAGAAACAGCACGGCGATAACCAGGATCGCGCCTTCGATTAGGTTCTTGCGAACCGTGGCGATGGCCTTGTCAACAAGGTCGGTCCGGTCATAGACCGTTATGGCGCTCACGCCTTCTGGCAGGTTCTGGTTGATAATCTCCAAACGCTGCGCGACTGCCTGCGACACGCTACGGCTGTTTTCTCCCACCAGCATAAAGGCGGTCCCGAGGACCACCTCGCGTCCATTGTCGGTGGCCGCGCCAGAGCGCAGCTCGCGACCGATCCCCACTTCGGCAATATCGCGTACCCGCACGGGCGCACCGCCTGCGTTGCTCAGGACGATATTGCCAATGTCCTCGGGGGAGCCGAGCTGGCCGGGTGTGCGGATCGACAATTGTTCGCCATTACGCTCGATGAAGCCGGCGCCGACGTTGGCGTTGTTACGTTCGAGCGCAACTACAAGTTGTTCCAGAGTGATTCGGTACGCGGCCATGCGCTTCGGATCGGGCGCTACCTGATACTCTTTGGCGAAGCCACCGATCGTGTTGATCTCGGCAACGCCTCGAACGTTTCGCAGCTGCGGCTTGATGATCCAGTCCTGGATTTCACGCAGGTCGGTCGGCGTGTAGGGCTGACCATCAGGACGGCGCGCCTCGGGCTCGGCCTCGACCGTCCAGAGGAAGATTTCCCCCAGGCCGGTGGAGATGGGACCGAGAGTGACCTCCACGCCCTGCGGAAGCTCGTTGCTCGCGGCCTGCAGCCGTTCACTCACCAATTGCCGGGCGAAATAGAGATCGGTGCCATCATCAAAGATTACGGTGATCTGAGCGAACCCGGAGCGCGATAATGAACGTGTCTGGCGCAGGTGGGGCAAGCCGGCCATCGCCGTCTCGATGGGGAAGGTAACGCGTTGCTCGGTTTCAAGCGGCGACGCGCCTGGGACTGCGGCGTTAATTTGAACCTGTACATTGGTGATGTCGGGCACAGCGTCGATAGGTAAGCGCTGATAGCTATAAACCCCGACGCCCGCCATGCCCAAGACCGCCAGCAGCACTAGCCAGCGCTGCTCGATGGCGAAGCGAAGAATACGTTCGAACATGAGTTAGGTATCCGGAGGATCAGTGAACGTGCTCGGCGGAGCCTTTGCCGAGTTCGGATTTCAGGATGAAGCTGCCAGCGGTCGCGATCTGTTGGCCGGCCTGCAATCCGTCACGAATTTCCACGCGATTTTCGTCGCGCTGGCCCAGCGAAACCGGGTGCGCCTGGAAGCCGTGCGGCGTGCGAACGAAAACCGTCGGCGCGTTTTCGACGGTCTGGACCGCCTCGACTGGAACCGTGACCGGAACACTACGTCCGTCGGCGCTGACTCGGACCGTCACAAAAAGACCGGGACGCCATGCCCCATCAGGGTTGGCCAGGGTCACGCGGGCCGTCGCGGCACGCGTCTGCTCTCCAAGCAGGCTGCCCACATGGGCGACCTTGCCCATCGTTCGTACTCCTAGCTCGCCTGCGACGACTTCAACCTCTCGGCCGACGGTTACGCGCATCAATTCACGGGCAGGTACGCTGAACATGGCCCAAACCCGCGACAAGTCAGTCAGTGTGAAGACGCTGGTCGTTTCATCCACACGCTCGCCCAGCACAATATGCTTCTCGACGACCACTGCATCGAAAGGTGCGCGCAGCTCGTAGCGGTTGCCTACGCCTGCGCCACTTCCGCCGCCCAGCGCCCGTGTTTTTTCTTGGGCATTACGCAAGTCGATTTCTGCTACGCGCAGGCTCTGCTGGGCCTGCAAATAGTCCTGTTCTGCAGAGATACGCTCCTGCCATAGGGTGCGCTCACGCTCGAACAAGGTGCGAGCCAGCCGGAGGCGCTGCTCGGCGGCAGCCAGCTCACTACGCTGCTCGGACAGCTGCTCGCTGGCGATAACCGCCAGCAACTGGCCCTTCTTCACTTGGTCACCCAGGTTGACCGAAACCGATTCGACAACGCCGGCCACACGGGGCACGACATGTGCGGTACGGTCTTCGTCGAAACGCAGCTCGCCCGGCAAAGATACAGACGAGCCGATTTCAGCCGGTCCGGCCTTGCTTAGCTGAATGCCTGCGGCACGTATCTGCTCTTCGGAAAGCTCAATCTCACCTTCGGCATGCGTTTCGTTGCCGTGCTCGTCCTCCTCACCGCCATGACCGCTTTCGTCACCATGGCCGTGGCCATCGCCTTCAGCGTCATGACCGTCTTCGTCCCCATGGTCGTTCTCAGATTCCTCGTGACCGCTTTCTCCATCCTCATGCGCGTGGCCATCCTCGGCGTGCTCAGCCTTGTTATCGCTGGCCTGCGCCTCAAGAACGAAGCCCTGTTTTACGCCAACGCCGGTCAGCAGTACCAAAGCGACCGCCAGAGCGATTCCCGTCTGTTTTTTCATGCAAGCTCCCCCACCGCCAATACGTAATGGCGGCGTTTCGGTCATTCGAAGGTAGTGGTAGGTCCGTACAGCCGCTCGATACGCGCCCAGGCGTCGACCACGGCTTGCAATGACTGCAGATAGCGCGTGCGTGCATCTATCAGCGCACGCTGTGCGTCGAGCACGTCGAGGAACGCGAAGCGGCCAAGACTGAAACCACGTGTGGCCGCTTCCACGGTTCGCTGTCCTGCCGGCAGAATCCGGTTGCGTATCTCCTCGACGTCCGCACGTGCGGTACGCCAGTCGCGAAGGGCCTGCTGGATCTCCGCACGAACGCGCAGCTCTGCCGCATTGCGAAGATCACGCGCCTGCTCCGCCCGCCGTGCGGCCGCCAGAACATTGCCTTGGTTACGATCGAATAAAGGCAGCGGAACAGAGAGGCCGACGAGGTTGACGCGCTCACGCTCGATTTCGTCGTACTGGCTACCGATACTGACGCTTATGTCCGGGTAGCGCTGGCTTCGCTGAAGCCCCAGCTCGGCTTCACTCAAGGCCACTTGGCGCAGAGCCCTACGCATATCGGCACTCTCACGCACGCGCGCCAATAATGCAGATTCGCTAGGCACATCTGGCAGGTGTTCGAAACTGCCCAGCAAACTGCCAAACTCCGGTGCGTCGGTCCCGAGCAGGCGCGCTAGCATCTGTCGAGCGTTGTCCCATTCCTGGCGTGCTCGCCGCAGGTCCAGTTGTACGGTCGCCAGTTGCATATCGGCGCGCGTCGCCTCCACTGGCGAAACTTTTCCGGCATCGACCTGTGCATCGGCGACCTTAGCAGCCCGTTCGGCCAATGACAGAGAGGCCTCGGCCAGTCGCATGCCTTCTTGGGCGCGCAGGGCGGCGAAGAATGCCTGGATCACATCTGCACGTAATCCTTGGCGTCGAAGGTCGAGATCGGCATCCACCATCGAGCGATTAGCATCCGCCACGCCGATTCGAGCGCCGCGCTTGCCGCCCAACTCGATCGACTGGGTGATTGTAATTGAGCGGGTCTGGCGGTCGGACTGAGTGTCTTCCACCTCGAACCCTAATTCCGGGTTCGGGATAACCCCAGCTTGGCGGCGCAGACCGCTTGCGATGCCGATCTCCGACCGCGCAGCGGAAAATTCTGGGTTGCGTTCATACGCAAGGGACACGGCCCGCTCCAGTGTCAGACCGTCTTGCGCGCCCACCTCGAGCGACATTAGTGCCAGCCCGAGCCCAAGCAGCCCGCTAGCAAGCAGATACAAGCGTTTCTTTTGATACATACGCAACACTGCAGTGCAGTGCCCCCTTCGTCGATAGCGTTTCCTCAGCCGCACTAAACCGGCCAGATAGCTGATGGCTAAGCGGCGTGACTTTAGATAAGCGCGGATATCGGCCGGGTGACTACGACATTACAAATTTGTAATCCAAGGAATATCTGCGATTGCACCGCTCAAGATTACGAGATCGTCATTTTCCGCTAATCCTGCCGTCATCTTTAGGGGAAGAACATGGCCAAGCGCTAAAAATACAAAAAGGCGAAAGGCGTCATTCGAGCACTGACCTGCCGTACATAAGGAGCATTATCATGAGCAAAATGGCCGTTTTTTCATTGACAGCCGTTTCACTGGCATTGGGCAGCGCCCCAGTCTTTGCCCAATCGGAAACAGCGGAGGGCTTCATCGAAGGCAGCACGCTATCGCTGATAAATCGCAACTTCTATTTCAACCGGGATTTTCGTGACGGTGAGAGTGCCAACGGCAATGGCTACTCGGAGGAATGGGCCCACGGACTGATGGCCTTCTTCGAGTCCGGATATACTCAGGGCTCCGTAGGGGTCGGCGTCGACGCCTTTGCCATGCTTGGCCTCAAGCTCGACACTGGTTCGGGGCGCTCCGGCGCGGGCGGCAGCATCGACCTGGTGCCCCACAACAGCGCTGGCGATGCCGAGGATGATTTCTCTCGGGTGGGCGGCGCTGTGAAAGCACGGCTGCTCGATACCGAGATTAAGGCAGGCGACGTATTTCCCACCACGCCCGTCGTGCATTTCGGGGATTCACGACTATTGCCGGAGTCTTTCAAGGGCTTCACCGTCGTGAACAACTCTCTAGACGACCTCACTCTTCAGGGCGGGCGCCTGCACGCGATGAGCCAGCCCAACACCAGCAACATGAACGAAGACTTCGTCACCTTCTACGGCGGGGGTGTCGACGCGCCTTGGCTTGGCTACGCAGGCGGCGACTACAGCGTTAATGAAAATATCAGCCTTAGCCTGTATACCAGCCGGCTCAAAGATGCCTGGAACCAGCATTACTTCGGTACGTCGGCCACCTATCCGCTCTCCGATTTGGTCGCGCTGCTGGCCAGCTTCAATTACTACAAGGCAACCGACGAAGGTCGCGAGCTGCTTGGCGAGTTTAACAACAACATCTGGAGTACCAGCCTCGGTGTCGCCTTCGGCGCGCACACCGTCACGGCGTCCTATCAACGCAACAACGGTAACAACGACTTCGACTACCTGCGTCAGGCGGACTCGATCTACTTGAACAATTCCGTCCAGTACAGCGATTTCAATTCGCCTAAAGAGCAGTCCTGGATGCTGCGCTACGACCTGAACATGGCGGCCTATGGCTTACCGGGGCTTACGTTCATGACCCGTTACGCCCGCGGCTGGGGCGCCGATTATAGCAACGCGAACGAGGTGTACATGCGCCGAGACGATAACGGTGCGCCGCTGACGGGACAGAACCGCTGGGAACGCGACGTTGAAGCCCGCTACGTTGTACAGACAGGTTCGTTCAAGGATCTGTCTCTGCGGGTGCGCCAGGCTACCACGCGGGCAACTGCTTTCGAATCCGACCTCGATGAGGTTCGATTCATCGCCGAGTACCCGCTTTCAATCCTGTGAAGCACTACGAGCAACACCACATCTTCGTTTTTTGCTCCCTTGGTTTGAAGATGTGTTTCAGGCGCCCGATGGGCGCCTTTTTTTGGCTGAAGTGCGCCTCCTTGCGCGGCGGGCAAACCAAATGACAGGTAGATTACAAATTTGCAAGACAGCCCCGCAGGACTTTTACCGCGTTAAAGTGCTTCCCGCTTCCCTAGGCTGATCTTTACGGCCTGCCTTCCATGCTGGGCAAGCCGCGTTAGTCTTGGCCTAGTTGCTACATGAATAATTTTTTGGTTCCGCTTACCGCGCACCTCATTGCTGAGTCATCTGAAAACATGCGCATTCTGGTTGTAGAAGACGAGATTAAAGCTGCGGAATACCTGCAGCAGGGTCTCATCGAGTGTGGTTACACGGTCGATTGCGTAAGTGATGGGCTCGATGGATTCCACCTGGCACTGCAGAACGACTATGACATCGTGCTGCTAGACGTGAATCTGCCAACCATGGACGGGTGGGAGGTGCTCGAACTCATCAGGCGACGTAAGCAGACACGCGTCATCATGCTGACGGCCAATGGCCGCTTAGAGCAAAAGGTCCGCGGCCTGGAGTCGGGCGCCGACGACTATATGGTCAAGCCGTTCCAGTTCCCCGAGCTGCTCGCTCGTATCCGAACATTGTTGCGGCGAGGCGAGGCGGTCGCACTCCCGAGCAATCTGCGTGTAGCCGACCTCGAACTCGACCCGGGCCGGCATCGGGCCTACAGGAGCGGTCAGCGTATTGATCTCACCAGCAAAGAATTTGCGCTACTGCATCTGCTCATGCGCCGGACTGGCGAGGTTCTCACGCGTACCGAAATAACCGCCCTGGTGTGGGACATCAACTTCGACTGCGATACCAATGTGGTGGATGTTGCAATCCGTCGCCTACGGATGAAGGTGGACGAACCCTTTGGCGATCGCCTGATACACACCATTCGCGGTGTCGGCTACGTGCTGGAGGCGCGGCCTTGAAGCCACTCAGCCTCGCATCGCGTCTCGCGCTTCAAATCACATTGACCGGCGCCGTCTTGGTCGCGCTGTTGATTGCACTGAGCTACTGGGTACTTGTGCGCCAACTGGAACTGCGCGCCCAGGAGGAAGTGACGGCCAAGCTCTCGCAGATCGATCATGGACTCCTAGAAGACACCAAAGCCCGTATGGGCCGCTCCTGGCAACACGCACTGAGCGATACGGTACTCGGCCATGACAACCTTTCGATTACCGTCATCGGCGATAGAGCCAAATCCCCCATTTTTAGTATCGGCCGGTTCGCCCATGCGCCGCAGCAGATGGATCTTGTGAACAGAGACGGTGAATACCTAGGCTGGACCACGGAAGACGGCGTGCAGATGCTAACCGGGCGCAAGCAAATACAGGTCCCGGGACTGGCTCCAATGACGCTTTTACTTACGCAAGATCGCAGTGCCGATCAACTGCTAGTGGCTGCATTCCTGCGCTCGGCCTTAGTGACTGTGCCGATGCTGCTGATGTTGATCGGGTTGGCTGGATGGCTAGTTGCTAACAACGGTTTGCGACCGCTTCGCAAGTTTCGGGCCTTGGCGACAAAGGTATCGACGCAGGATCTGTCACCCCGAATCCGCAGCGATCAGCTTCCACTAGAGCTTCAGGAATTGGCGCACAGCCTCAACGTAATGCTTCATCGACTCGATGACGGAGTTCAGCAACTGTCACAATTCTCGGACGATGTGGCCCATGAGTTGAAGACTCCCCTAAATAACCTGATAGGCAAGGCGCAGGTGACATTGGTGCGTGAGCGAAGCAAGGAGCAATATAGGGAAGTGCTCGAATCGTCGGTCGAAGAGCTCGAACGCATGGATCGAATCGTGTCAGACATGCTGTTTCTCGCCCAGGCCAGCCACGCCAGCCCAGCACTGAAACTTGAACAACTATCCCTGGGAAGTGAGGCGAATCGCGTCTGTGAATACCTCGAAGTCCTCGCCGAAGAAGCCGGAGTCGCAACGACGGTAACGGGCGATGCCATAGTTCTAGGAAATCGGCTTATGGTCCAACGGGCCATTTCCAACCTGCTATCCAACGCGTTGCGGCATTCGAATACTGGCAGCACGGTCGAAATTAAGATACTTGAGAAGGACATAGACATCGTCTCGCTGGCTGTCACCAATCATGGCGCGACTATCGAATCGGATCATCTCCCGCACCTGTTCGACCGCTTTTACCGCGTTAACGGCATACAACCTCGTGGGGCAGGATTGGGGCTAGCTATTGTCCGTTCAGTGATGAACCTCCACAAAGGCCACGTGGCCGTCGCCAGCAAAGACGGTCGGACCACATTCGAACTCACCTTTCCTCGGCACGCCTGATTCAAAGTGATACGGCTTGGTACCCACTCCCCATCAGACCAACGCCATACATTTAATGCATGCATGGCCTAATCGAGCGTGGGATGGTCTACAAAAACGATGAGTTTAAAACAGAGCCGAATCGGCAGAAAGCGATGGTTAATTACTGCTTTGTAATGCGAAGAACATCTTCTGGTAAGGGTCAACCCTTTAATCTAAAGGTATCTACTAACCCAAGAGGGTAACAAATGAACCGCCCTGCTAAAGTAATCCTGCCGTTCTTTCTGGCCGCTGCTTCTTCGCTCGCTATGGCTGAAGACGGAGGGGAACTAACAATGCAGCGCCTTGAGAGTGCGTCAGTAACAAATCCCACCCTTAAAATACTTGTTAAAGAAGGTAAAGTGCTGAGCATAGCACCTGCAGGGACGACCGGTACGACCGGAATGATTCAGAGTTATAGAACTAACGGCAAAGTTCAAACGTACGAGATGAAGGTTAAGACCCCTGATGGGAAGATCCATACGGTTGAGTTTTTGAGCGCCCCGGTTGGTATAAACAACGGCTAACAGGCCAGTAAGCCCCAACGCCATTAATTTAATGCACGCGTCCTCGCTAATGCCAGCGAGAATTCCACAAGCCTCAACTTCCCGCCCATCACTGCAATTAGCCCGCAGTGATACGAGTTGTCGTTCGAGTGACTGCAGAGCGGTTATCTGCGACTTGACTTGAGAAATGTGTTCATCGAGCAAGGCATTAACGGCCGTACAAGGCTGGCGAGGGTCATCCTGGTAGCGTTGGAGTGCGTGAATCTCTGGAAGTGACAGATTCAGGATTCGGCAGCTCCGGATGAAGGCTAGCCGCTCGCCATGCTTCTCGGTGTAGACACGATAGCCGTTCGCCTGGCGATCAGGCGGTGGCAGCAAGCCCTGCTGCTCATAGAAGCGGATCGTCTGTGTATCAATCCCTATTAGCCTTGCTAATTGACCAATGCGCATCGTGTGAATCCTTATCGGCTCTGCATTATTGACCTTGTAGTAGCTATAGGGCTTTTAATGACCCCATCTTCGATTTCAAGTGGAGCCGTATCATGAGCAAGTCCGATGGTCCCTGCGGCTGCGATGCGACACCAGCCGCCGATGCCGGTGTGCAAAATCATTCCGATACGACGGGGCAATGGGTCAGTGTTTACGCCGTGCCCAAGATGGATTGTCCATCAGAAGAGCGAATGATCCGCTTGGCGCTGAATAGTTTGGACGGAATTCGGAAACTGACTTTTGATTTATCGGACCGTCGATTAGACGTCATGCATGACGGGGCCGTTGAGCCCATAACTACAAAGCTGGCGGCGTTAGGGCTAGGCGCCACACTTCAGAAAACCGTCACTGCAGACCCGGAGATGATTAAAGCCGTCGAGAATTCGGCGGAATCTACACAGGAGTCCCGCTCCCTACGTTTACTGTTAGGCATCAACGCCTTCATGTTCGTGGTAGAGATGACTGCTGGTCTGGTCGCCAGGTCCGCGGGTCTGATTGCCGACTCGCTCGACATGTTCGCTGACGCGGCAGTGTACGGCCTAGCCCTTTATGCGGTGGGGCGTAGCGTCAGCCTGCAGGTGCGTGCTGCACACCTTGCTGGTGTGCTCCAGCTGATTTTGGCTCTCGGCGTGCTCGTAGAGGTATTTAGACGCTTTGTATTCGGCAGCGAGCCCGAGTCGCTGATAATGATGGCCGTCGCATTCCTGGCATTGCTCGCCAACATGGGTTGTTTGCTGCTGATTTCCAAACACAGGGAAGGCGGGGCCCACATGAAAGCGAGCTGGATATTTTCCGCCAATGATGTGGTCATCAACGTGGGCGTCATAGTCGCCGGAGCGCTCGTCGCTTGGAGTGGATCCAACTACCCAGACCTGATTATCGGTACTGTTGTGGGATTCATCGTTCTCAACGGCGCTCGGCGTATTCTGGCGCTCAAGAGCTGAAGGAGCTCCCGTTACAGAAAAAGGGTGTCGTCATGCCTGTAAGCCATCCGGGTCTAGCGGCGACAGCTAGAACTGGCGACGCAGCTTTAGCCATTAACGGATGGTGGGTATTGCAGAACGTGGGCTGCAAAGTCCATCAGCGAGACGAAGCCGCACTGATCGGCTTTTCCTTCACGCTGTAGGTGGTAGCCACGCATGCCTTGCCCAATTGGACCAAGCATATCGGCTTGCAACGTGTCACCGATCATTGCGATGGCGGAGGCTTCGCAGCCAAGCTGTTCGATCATCTGACGATAGATTGCAGGCTCAGGCTTTATTGCCCCAACCTCAAAGCTCCATCCGTAAACATCGAACGACGGCAGTAACAGTTTGGCTGGAATCGCATATGGGGCTGCGAGATTGGAGCACAACGCGAGCTTCAGGCCGGCGTTCTTTAGCTGATTTAGCGACTCCAACGCATCATCGAAAAGGCGAACGCTGGCCAGCTCGGTGAAAAGGTCGCTTTCAAGGCTAGCTAACTCAGAGTTGCTCAACTGCGCACCGAAATAATCGGCAGCTCCAGCCAAACCCAGATTTCGAGTCATCAGAGTCCGTGCGTCATCCGGCCTTGGTGTTCTGCCCTGAAGCCGCAGGTGCTGCATCAGTTGGCGGAAAGGATGGCGACGCTCATCTATCTGGAGAAGCGTGCCAAACACATCGAAAACTACTGCTTGTATCATGCCAGTACCACTACCGTTGGAGGCGAACCGACCACCCGAAGAGCGATGCCGCCCCTCAGTTTTCTGAACTGGATTTCTTCAGAGGTGGCACGAAGAAGATGGGTCCTTGCGTGGGCGCTATCAGGATATCTGTCGACTTGATGCTTGTGCCTTTTCGACGCCTTGTTTTGCCGTTCTTGTCGACCGCCAGCAGATCACCGGTCGCGACAGTAATGTCGAGTGCCTGCTTTACGCGAAGCTCGTCAGCCATGGTGTAGTTGGTCAATCCGCTCATCAGACCCAAAAAAGGTTGCCGTTCTACCTCCCATAGGCCCGCTATCCCTAGCAGCCGCCCATCGGCACGGGAAATTCGAGTAGGAATAGCCTTGCCTGTTCGCCAGTCGGGCTCATAGATCGCCACCGCAGGGATGATGCAGTGCTGTGCCTTCTTCCATGCCTCCCTGAATGACCGCTTGACCGAGGCCGTCTCAGAACGGGCGTTGTAGGTGGACCGTGCCAGCTTTTTGTCGGCCCAGAAGGGCAGGAGCCCAAACACTCCCACCTCAGCTTCAAATGGCAACACGGCGTCATCGTACGGGTCGACATTGCGAGGCTTGCGCAGGAACGGCCCGGCATAACCTGGCCACAATTCGAGCTTCTCCTGAGCGTCGAACTCGACACCAAACTCTTCTTGGAGACGCTCTGGGGTAGGGGCTTCGTAACGACTGCACATAACACACCTCTCATTCGTCACTGTGCTGCTCGGTGTTGCGGCCCGCAACGCCTTGGCGAGTGGGATCTATGATTAGGACAATCTCTCGCGGCACCCCGCTTACTGAGTACATCCTTATACTGAACGCCTGCCTCCGACGATGGTGAATGCATGTCGATAGATCAGCCCCTCCCTTTCTGGCGCAGAGCAGGAACATTTCTATGGGACTCAGTGCGTGAGGACTGTGGGTATCCTGCAACGCTCATGAAGCTGATTAAGAGCCCAGTCAAACTTAATTCGCCCATCCAGGAAACAGCAAAAGGTATTGGCGCAGGAGCGGTTGTTAGGTGGCACGACTTCGGATCTCTTATTTATGAGCGCGGGATATATCGCGACAAGCTGAATGGATGGACCCACTGCCGCACCTATGGTCGGTATGGCTCGACTAGCATCGAATGCGCCCCACTATTGCGCGTTGGCAGCGAGATGCAGATCCAACGGTGGCGGTGCGATATCCAACAGGTAGATGGCTTCTCCGCGTCGAAATCCGAACTCAAGGAGTTCGCCACCATGGATGACATGGTGGTAAGGAACTCACCCGAGATGATCGACGAGATATCTCCGGCGAAGCTGGCGAAGAATCTGGCCTGGGATGAAATTCGGATCATCAGCCACGTCGATCACGATTATTTCGCCACTTGGGCTTGGGACGGACGCGTCTTTCTGATGAACTCCGGCGGTTCGCATCACTTCGCAGCTGCCAAGTACATCGCGGCGCGGCTTGAACAGCCGGTTGAGCTGACCGGAACCTATAAGATCTACGGGTTATGTGAGCAGGCTATAACAGAACTCAGGCGTGAATACGGCATGTTCGTGTTGTCGCATGAGCCTGATGCTTGGTTGGGGTTCAACGAAGCTATGGCTCGCTTCAAGGCAACGTATTATTGGAAGACATTGCCCCGCCCGCACAACCACCAGCGTTGCGCAATTTTTTTACCGCTAAAGGAGAAGCGCTCTGCCATGGTTGCGAGGATTCTCAAGGAAAACAATTTCCAGGACCTAGGCGCTTACTTGGCTGGCCTAGCTGCCCAGTCACAAGCGGTCATCAACAAAGTCAATCCGCCATAATTAGGGTAGTCCAGACCTCAGCGCAACTATCCAATGATAGCTAGTGATCATCCTGACTCTCACAAAGTTTGAGATTGGGATTATCCAGCATCTCAGTTGTGAATACGTCGCCGGGTTTTTTGAGCATATAACCCGGCGGTGGCAAAAACTGAGTGCAACACCTGACCTTTCCGGTAGGGTGTTGCCATGTCTTATCACGAACTCAGCATCGAAGAGCGCTCCAACATCCAGGTCGGTCTGCTGCGCGGCATGAGCCAGCGCGCCATTGCCCGAATGCTCAACCGCAGCCCCTCGACGATCAGTCGCGAGATCCAACGCAATCGCGACACCCAAGGCGCATACACCACCCTGCATGCCCAGCGAGCCATGCGCGAACGTCGATTGCCCTGCCGGCCTCGGAAAAAGCTGGTGCCCGGCGACGAAATGTTCGAGCTGGTCGCCCACCTGCTGCGACAACGCTTTTCTCCCGAGCAGATTGCCGGCAAGCTCCGCGCTATGAAATCGCCGAACTTTGAAGACACCTACGTCTGCCGCGAGACGATCTACAACGCGATCTACGCCCTGCCAGTCGGTGAGCTGCGCAAGGAGCTGATCATCTGCCTGCGACAAGGCAAAAGTACCCGCAGGCCGCGCTCTGGCGGTGTGGACCGGCGTGGCCAGATCCCCGATATGGTCAGCATCCATGTGCGCCCGCCGGAGATCGAGAATCGCGTGATGCCCGGTCACTGGGAGGGCGACCTGATCAAGGGCAAGGCCAACGCCTCGGCAGTGGCCACCCTGGTCGAGCGCACCAGCGGCTACCTGATCCTGGCGAAGATGAACGATGCGACGGCGACCTCGGCGGTGGAAGGCTTCAGTGCGGCGCTGAACCGCATGCCGCTGGCGGTGCGCAAGAGCATGACCTACGACCAGGGGCGGGAGATGGCCCGGCACGCTGAAATCACGCAGAAAACCGGGGTGGCGATCTACTTCTGCGACCCGCACAGCCCCTGGCAGCGCGGCAGCAACGAGAACATCAACGGATTGATCCGTCAGTACCTGCCCAAGGGCACGGACTTGTCGGTGTACAGCCAGGAACAGCTGGATGCCATTGCTTATGAGCTGAATATCCGTCCACGCAAGCGCTTCGGCTTCAAGTGCCCCATCGAGGTCATGACAGAACTGATGGGCAAGCATCACGAGGCACCTGCCTCACTCCAGTAACCGTGTTGCACTCAGCTCCTGCAACCGCC
>LFEF01012140.1_pt1 | contig 41459 bp, 30 predicted proteins | sample 619371 | NCBI WGS metagenome assembly LFEF01 (sample SAMN03014291, study PRJNA259931) | freshwater metagenome | biome: lake; feature: waterbloom | place: China: Taihu Lake | collected 2006-08 | depth 0 m m
AAATAACTATGACCCGTCCTAAAATAACTATACAGGTTATTAAATAAATCCTATTATAGTTATACAAATATAATTCTTAATCCTAAAAATACTATACAACTGTTTTTTCATAATTAAAACTTCTATTATAATTCTTCCATCGTTTGTTTAATTTATCTGATTTCAAATGAGCTTGGTTAGGTGTTAAATAATCACAACTTGCATGAGGTCTTAATTCATTATAAGACTTAATGCTTTTACTTACTTGATATCCTGTTTGTTCAAAACCCAAGGTGCTAGAGTAAAGATTAAATTCTGTTTTAATAATACCATTTATTCTTTCTGCTAATGCATTTTCATATGGATCTCCATTTTCGGTCATGCTAATACCTATGTTGTTTTTTAGTAATAAATCAACATAGTTGTGAGAACAATACTGTGAACCTCTATCAGAATGATGGATGATTGATTCATTATACAATCTATTATTTAGAGCCATCTTCAATGCTTCAATGCAACCTTCAGCAGCAAGGTCTTGACGAAAACTATAGCCCATTATCTTTCTTGAATACGCATCTGTAATTAAACTTAGATAGCCCCATTGATTGGTTAATCGGATATAAGTAATATCACTTACCCAAACCTGTTCTGGTCTTGTTATTGCAAGTCCTTTTACCAAATTACTATACTTTCTCATCCAATGTCTAGAATCAGTGGTTATAGCTTTTCTTTTTCTTTGACGAATCAACAGTTTATGCTCTGACAATAAATCAAATAAATAATCCCTGCCAAAAGATATTTGATGGGAGATCAACTTATTTTGTATTACATAGTGTAACTTTCTAGTTCCCAGTCGCGGCAAGTCTTTTCTGATGTTAATTACTTCTTGAAGAATAATATCTTCTTTGACTAAACTACTCTCTTTTCGCCATAAACTATCGTAATAAGCGTGCCTTGTTTTGCCAAACAATCGACATAAAACAGCTATTCCTATCTTAGGGAAGTCCTGTTTCATTTTTAAGACTGCTTGGCACCAGACTTTTTTCTAATATCAATTTTAAGTTGGTCTTCGGCTACATCAATTAGCGTGTTCAAGGCTTTTATTTTAAGCTCTGCTTCTTGTAAAGCTTTTTGCAAAGCTTCTTTTTCTAAATCTTTTAAAGATGATTTCTCTTTAGCCATTGGAGAAGTGTTTTCAATACAAATTTCGACTTTTTCTGATTGATATTGCTTAATCCATTTACGAATTAATTGCTCATCCTTAATATTATAAGCTGTTTTAGCTTCCTTAATAGTCAATCTTCCTTGTTCAATGGCCGTAACAATTGTTCGCTTCTGAAGGTTTGAATAGCTTCTTCGTTTGATATTTTCATGGTAATCGGGTGAGCCAAAGTAACGCATCCAACTATCTAACGATGTTTTACCTAAATCATAAATCCGAAGTGCTTCTTTTCTAGGAAGTCCATTTTCAACTTCTTTGACAATTTTTAAAATTAAGCGTTTGTCAAAACGGCTCTGCTTGTGCTCTCGTAAAACATAAATCTCTTGATCTTGGTGTTCCATATACACTTTTTTTGTGTATAGCTATTTTAGGACAAGACACATTGTTGATGACGTATTTTCAAAAAAAGGGGTGTTTCAAAACCAAACTGCACTTTATCTGCCGTTACACTAAAAAAAGAGGCTAACCACCCCAAAAATTCACCAAAATTGTTATCTTTGTTTCATGCAGGTAAACCATTCTTTTTCGCTGTTTTTTCCCTTTTTTTTCCAAGTTGTAATAGTACTGGTATAGTATAGATATAGTACTAGTATAGTAGTAGTATAACATACCAAAGCCTGATCAAAGCCTGATCAAACCCGAGTAAAAGCCATGTGAAAGTTATACCCCATTCATGTAATGGCAATAGGCAATGCCTTTTAACTTTTTAAACCCTTAAACTTCTACACTAAACTTCACACAAATCCTTGAGAATCTCCAACGCTTTTGGCCAAGTACCGTCAAAATAATCGGCATAGTCTTCTTTCGTATCCATTTCAACTGACACCGTTGTGATGCCATTGTTTTCAACAAAAGCATAATTTTCCAAGGCATCGCCCCAGCCTTCTACTTCCGGACCATCGAGGATTTCTTTGTCGCCGTCGAGTATACCTACATGCTGAATCGAAATAAATTGATTGGGAATGTTTTCGGCAATACGGGAAACCATGCCGCTTTTTTTACCGTTTTCATCCGTTCCTACGAAATAGATTTTGTCGCCTTTGTTCCAACTTCCTTCAAAAGTTGACCCCGGATTGAATGCAGCCGTCCATTGCTCATACGTAGGTTTGGCAATCATTGCAGCATACACTTTTGCTACCGGAGCTTTGATTTCTGTTGAATAGTGTAGTTTTTTCATGTTTTTTTATTTAGGTGCTGAGGTTCTAAGGTTCTAAGGTGCTGAGGAGTTTGAAGTTGAACTTATATGACTTATATGTTTAATTTTACCATATAAGTCATATAAGCTTTATGTTAACCATTATTTCGCTCGACATAGCTTTTGAAATTATTCAATATTGCTTGCCAACCCGCTTTTTGGAGGTCGACCGGATTTTGATTTTCTGCTTCAAAAACGGTGGTAACATTGGTGGTGTTGCCTACTTTTTCAAATGATGTGATTACTTTTCGTCCGTCCTCTAAAGTATAAACTAATTTTTCATTCGGAATAACTTCATCGTACACCGCTCTAAAATCGAAACCAAAACTGCCGTCTTTGGCTTCCATTCGGGAAAAATAGGCTCCGCCAACAACCGGATTATTTTCAGCTCTTGGACAATGCCAATCATCACTGGTAAAATTCCAATTGATTATGTGTTTTGCATTGGTATAATGATCCCAAACGATTTCCGGCGATTCATTCACTGTAGCATCAATCGTAATTTGTATTGTTTTCATAGTCGTATTATTTCCGGGTTTAACAAACCCTTTTAAACTTTTAAACCCTTAAACTACCTTATTTTGCTTAATGAAAAAAAGCGAAGCGTCTTATTCCCTTAATGTTAAAAAAATTAAGTTTTATTTCTCCCATTTTTTAAATCTGTGTTCAAACCTCTTAACCTTTTAAACCCTTAAACAATTTTCAACCGTTCCAAAACCCCTTTTCGCTTCACAATATTCTTATAATCCCATTGAATGGTTTCTGATTTTTGAAGCCAACGCTGCACATCTTCTGCTTTAATTTCAGAAACCGAATGATAAAAAACGGAGGCCTCTTTGAATTTTTCACCCCTCACATTTAAAGCGGGTTCATCAAAATCGGCACCGCTCCAAAACATTAATCGGATGCCGGCTTTTTGCTTACTGAAACCCACAATCGGATTTCCGTTGATAAACCAAACAGGATGAGCATGCCAGATTTTAGATTCGGTAAAAGTAAGGTACGTATCAATCAAATGGGCTAACTGATGTCCGATTGCCTTTTCTTTTTCCTCGGATAAATTTTCTATGTAATCGACAATTGATGTTTGCATCGTTCTATTGCATCGAATACAACCCAAAAAGATTGTTTTCCGTATCATAACACAAACTCACAAACCCATGCTCACCAATTGACATTTTAGGGCAATGAACTCGACCGCCGGCTTGCTCTACACGGCTTTCTTCAACACTACAATCTTCACACGGAAAATACACCACCGTTGACGTGTTAGCAGGATTATTGATACGTGTTTGCTTCATTTGCACTAAAGCACCACTCACTCCTTGGTTTTCAGGAGAAGAAAAACAAGACATTTTAAACTCATCACTATCTCCGGGAGGAGCCATATCGTGAAAATCAGTACCTAAAACGGCTTTATAAAAAGCTTTTGCCCGTTCGAGTTGGTCCACATAAATTTCAAACCAACAGATTGCATTGTTGTTCATCATGAATAAATTTATTGATTAGTGATATCAAATATACAAATACTCTTATTTGAACGGACACTTTTAGCTAAAAATTACGCTGTTTTAAGCCTTGTGTTGGTCTAAAAACAAAAAAAACGGACAATCAAGAACTGTCCGTTTTTTTTGGTTTAAAAGGGTTTATTTTACTTCTTCACAATCAAGAACTCACTTCTTCTGTTTTGAGCGTGTTGTTCTTCTGTGCATTTGTCTTTACAATCCACTTTTGGTTCGGATTCTCCCATGCCTTTGCCGGAGATTCTATCGGCAGCTATGCCTTTAGAGATGATATACTGAACCGTTGATTTGGCTCTTCTGTCTGATAAGCTCATGTTGTACTTGTCGCTTCCTCTATTGTCCGTATGCGATTTAGCCAAGATAACCATGTTGGGGTTGTTTTTCAACACTTGAACCAGTTTGTCTAACTCAAAGGCACCCTCTTGGGTGATGTTGCTCTTATCAAATTCAAAGAATATCGGGTTCAAGATCACTTCTGTCTCGGTTACAATTACCTCAATTGGGTTAAGTGGTGCATCTACTTTCTTGCTCGGTCCTTTGCTTGAGGCTACCGGGAAGGTGTTGCTCTCGTATCCGTCTTTTGAGGCTTGAATCGTATAAGCTTTGTCACATTCTACGTAGTAGGTTACCTCTCCTTTTGCGTTACTCATTTCAGTTGAGATAACGTTTTTCTTCTCATCCACAATGGCTACTTTCGCATTGGCTAAGATAGCTCCTGTTTTAGCATCGGTTACAATGGTCATTACCTCTACCCCGCATACCGGAGTAGCCAAGTAAATGTTATCCACTCCGCCTCTGTTACTCGATACAAAGCCAATGTTCTTCTCTTTGTTGAAAGTAAAAGCAAAGTCGTCTTTCTCACTGTTTACCGGTTTGCCCATGTTGGTCGCTTCGCCTTTATTCATGTCAAAGGCAAATACATCATATCCACCAAACCCGGGACGACCGTTTGAGGCAAAATAAAGCATCTTGTTATCCTCTGAGATAAATGGAAAACTCTCATCTCCTTCCGTGTTGATTTTGCTTCCCAAGTTCTCCGGTGTGCCGAAGCTTCCGTCTTGGTTTACGGCTACTTTCCAAATGTCTATCCCACCCATTGAACCGGGCATGTTAGAAGAAAAGTAAAGCGTTTGTCCATCATTGCTAAGACTTGGGTTACTAGTTGAGTACTCCTTGCTATTGAAAGGTAGTGGAGTAATATTGGTCCACTTGCCATTAGTGTTGGTAGCCTTGAAAAGGTTCACCTGACTCATCTTTAAGGTGGTGCTGCTTACCTTTTCTTTCTCAAATAGTTTTTCTTTAAAACTCTCACTGGCAAAGTAAATCGTGTTTCCGTCTTTGCTAATGGTAACCGGACCATCGTGCCATTTAGAGTTCAACTCGGTTACCGGCTCTGCATTGGTAATAGTGCCATCTACATTGTGAGTCGCTTTATAGATGTCTAAAAACGGCTCATCGGTCCATCCGTAGTTCTTTCTGGCTCCGTTTCTGGCACTGGCAAAATACAGCCCGTTTTGGTGCAATACTGCTCCAAAATCTGATTTGTCACTATTGATATCCAATGCCTTTAGGTCATACTGCTTTTGCTTATCCATAAGCTTAGGCAAGTAATTCGGGTTGGCATTGAACTCCTTGGAGCGTTGATCGTTAGGAGCCTTGCTCGCAAAGGTCTTCATTTGCTTGTTAGCCTCTTCATATTTGCCTTGTGCCTTAAGCATCTGTGCATATCTAAAGTAGGTCTCGGCATCCTGTGGTGTTTCAATGGCCTTAGCATACCACTTGGTGGCTTCTGTAGCATTGAACATGTGGTAATACGTGTCGGCTAATTGTTTGTGAACATACCCGTCGGCTTTGCCCTTCTCGGCTAGCTTTAGGTATTCCTGTGCCGCAGAAACATATTCCAATCGCTTGAATAGTTTATCGGCCTTCTGCGTGTCTTTATTCTGTGCACTCATGCTTGCGGTACCAATCACCAGGGCACTAAGTAAGGATATATAGGTGTTTCTCATCGTTTGTTGTGCTTTTTAGGTTAGAAAAATCGTGGTGAACGGGATACCTTCTTGGGAAAATTCACATCAAATAACAATATAACCTCGTGTGAAGAGGGTGTAGTGATATTCAAATCCGATACAATATGGTCATACGCATATCCGATACGTAAGTTCGGGGTTATGGCATAATTCACCATCGCTCCAAAGCTGTCCTCTAAACGATACGTGGCTCCGATTTCAAACTTCTCATAAAATAAAAAGTTCGTTGATACATCTAATGAAGTCGGGGCATTAAAGGCTGATTTTAACATCGCAAAAGGTTTGAATTTCGTGTTGGCACTCAAATCAAACACATAGCCCGCTGTTAAAAAGTAGTGCGATACCTCTGAACCAAACTCTCTTACCTCTCCATTATCGCGTAAATCCAAATGCTTTGATTTTAGCATATTGGGTACCGAAAAGGCTACATAGTACTTATTGGTATAGTAAAAAAGTCCTGTACCAATATTCAAATACGTATTGTTACTGTTTTGGCTAAAAGCCGGATCATCAGGCTGAGGAAGTGTTCCGTTTATATCACTAAATAATCCTACGTTGTGAAAGGTTAATCCTCCTTTTAATCCAAAGGCCAACTTGTGCTCGCCTCCTAAATTAAGCGTATAAGAGAAATCCGCATACACATTGTTCTCCTCCACCGGGCCTATCTTATCCGAGATAACGCTAAGTCCTAATCCAACGTTTCTCCCCACAGGCATGTGTCCTGAAAAAGTAGCCGTTGTAGGGGCATCCTCTATCTCTACCCATTGTTTGCGATACAGTAATCCCATTGATAGGTTTTCCTTACTACCCGCATAAGCCGGGTTAATCACGTTCATATTGTACATATACTGTGTATAGTGAGGATCTTGTTGTGCACTAACCTCCGCTAAACTAACCAAGGCCAGCAGTGCTCCTAAATATATTTTCTTCATCTTTTTTTGTTTTGTAGGGTTAAAGTAACCGGCTCAAGTTTGACTCCCCTCACCGGTCACTCCTGTTCTCTTTTATCGCTCTCTATTGATATAAATCCATCCCGTTTTGGTTGGGTTGTCGCTAAACTCTATCACATAATAGTAGGTGCCATCCGGTAATTCATCTCCTTTGTCTGACTGACCAAACCACTCATTCTCATAATTTACTCGACTATATACTTTTCTTCCGTATCGGTTAAAGATACTTAAGTTACGAACATTAAAGTTCTCCAAATCAAAGAAATCATTTCTTCCGTCTCCATTTGGCGAGATACCTTTTTGTATCGCACACCCTACAATGGTTACCTCAAAACTAGACTCTGCTGTACAGGCTCCGTTTGTGGCTAAAACGTAAATCGTTTGAGTGGTTGTCACCTCACTACCCGCTTGTAACTGCGTTCCTGTTCCATTTGGTCCCGTATAGTAAGCGTTACCCGCATCCAAATCCGGTAATGCAAAACTACCACACTCCTCAACATCCGATAACTCCTGTGCTACTGCCTCCACTACCGTTACTGTAAAGTTGCTCTCTGCCGTACAGTTTGGAACAGTGCCCGATTGTGCATAAATATATATCGTCTGTGAACTCGAAACCGTTGAACCAACCGCTAAACTCGATCCACTTCCATTTGGACCCGTGAAATAAGCGTTGCCCGATGATAAGGCAGGAAGGGTGTATCCACCATCTGCCAAACATACTGTTACATTTTGAATCACATCAACCGAAGGTGATGTATTAACAGTAACCGTAAAACTGGTTTCTGCTGTACAATTTGGTGTTGTTCCGGTTTGTGCATAAATGTAGATAGTTTGAGTAGATGTTATTGAAGTCCCTACTGCCAACTGAGTTCCCCCTCCATTTGGTGCAGTATAATAGGCATTATTTGCACTCAATCCAGTTAATACGAAACTATCACAAACCGTAACATTTTGTCTTACATCAGCAGTTATACTATTAACCGTTAAAACAAAACTTGTTTCCGTAAAACAATTTGGTATAGTTCCACTTTGAGCAAATACATAAATCGTTTGAGAGGATGTTAACACTTGACCTACTGCCAATTGTGTTCCGGTTCCTCCCGGACCGGTATAATAGTTACCAATAGTAAGGTTTGGAAGAGTGTAACTATCACAAACCGTAACATTTGTGGTGGGTAAAACTTGTGGTGTGGTATTAACTGTTACCACAAAACTACTCTCCTCTACACAATTCGGTGTTGTTCCCGATTGTGCATAAATGTAAATAGTTTGAGTAGTGGTGATTAAATCTCCAGGATTTAACTGTGTCCCTAAACCACCCGCTTGTGTATAATATGCGTTGTTCGCACTTAATGCAGGTAATTGATAACTATCACAAACCGAAATGTTAGGCAAAATATCTACCGCTACTGAATTAATTGTTACAGTAAATACCGCCTCATCCGAACAAACATTGTTTGATACATAAACATATATTCTGGATGTCTCTGTAATTACTGTACCCGATGGAATAACTTCACCTTGTCCATTGGCTTGTGTATAGTAATTCCCTACCGCTAAATCAGGTAAAACAAATTCATTACAAGCCGTCTCATCTTGAACCGGAGCTAAGGTTGGGGTGGGTAAAATTTCAATATCAAATTCAAAGAAACTACCTTCTAAACAACCTGATGAAACCACTTCATAACGAATTGTATATGTTCCGGGAAGAGAAGTAGCTAAAGCTATTTCTCCAGATGAAGGATCAATTACTAAACCATCTGATGAAGAGAATATTCCTCCTGTTGTAAAACCGTTTACAGGAATAGGTTGAAGAATTTCTGAAGAGGACAAACAAATTGGCGTTTGATATGAAAACCCTGTTACTGATTGAGTATTTTCTCCAAAAATTAATTGGAAAGAATAAATTTGAAAACAAGAATTTGTTAAATCAGAAATTCTTACCCAAACAATTTGACCATTAGTTCCTTGATAAGTTAAAGGTGTATCAATTGCATTCTCTAAAGCTAATGCATCAGCCTCACTTTCAAAATAAGTAATCGTAAATAACGCAGGATCAAATGTTCCAAGTAAAACCGGATTGTTTAATGTAAGATTAAATTCAGCAACACCGGTTGCAGAACAAGACGTTAAATCATTTGGTTCATTACTTGGGAATTCAATAATATAAACAATATCAACAACTCTGGATCTGGTAATTTCTTCACCAGGAGTACAAGTGCTGTAGGTTGCAACAGCCTCCATTTCAAGAGTTAGTGTTAAGTTTTCTTCTAACTCTTGTTGTTGTTCAGGTGTTAATGTAATTGAAATATCGTTTGCTGTACTATAAGGCATACCGTTCATTAACCATTCGAAATCTACATCAGATGCTCCATTTGGCAAGAAACGCCATGCTTCTTGAATAGCTGTCCAAGTACCTGTATTACGCCCGGGTGGTGTATAGCCTAGGGTTCCTGCTGCGTTTTGAATCCCAATTACACCTCTTCCACCATTCCATGTTGTACAAGGTACTCTTCGTTCTACATAAACCTCAATGATATTTGAAATTTCATAAATAACAATTTGACTAGTTTGAGCACCAATATTAGCGTCTGTTGTACAGCCAAATTGAGCCACATTTGAAAAACTTACAACTAAAGCTCTACAAGGAGATGTTCCTAGAACTTGATAATTAATATTTGGATTAGCAAAAGAATTATTGATAGCAGGATCAATATCTTGATATACGCCGTAAATTGCATTTCTAATTGGGAAAGTTGGGTCTGGAACGTTTTGTGTATATGCCCAAGGAGAGGAACCAATTACGTTTGGTGGAAAATTAGTTCCAAAAGTTAATGCTCCATTTGAACTAACCTGAGCTGTTGAAAAGCTGTTACCAAAAAAACAAAAATTGAAAGGTAAATTAATTACATTAGACCATACGTCATCAATATTTACAGAAGTTTGAATACCTCCTGTAAATGGAAATGGTGGTTCATAAGGAATTGAATTCACTTCATATGAGGTTGTAGATGCAATTCCAAAGAAAGTAGCCGATAAATCAACTGATTCAATTGTTGAATCCGGACAAACAACAACGTTTCCATCAATAATATCTACTCCAACACCCACAACATCTACAGATGCACATCCGGGAGGAATAAAAATAGAAAACTGTACCGGACCAGCCCAAAAACTTTGGTCATTTTCTCCACATATTGCTCTTACATAAAATTCATAAAACACATCTTCCTCGGCAGTGAAGGTATAATTTGGTTGGTCAACAATAATTCCAACTGTTCCGGCTCCGGGAGCACCAGCACCTAAGGGTTGAATAAACACCTCCCATTGGGTCTCTGTCCCAACCGGAGTCCAAGATAAATCTACTGAAAAAGATCCAATTTCTGTTTGTGGTATTAAATCAATTGGAGATGGACAAGTTACTAAGCTTAAATTAACATTATCAATTGCTGCAGGTGGTTGTGTTCCAACACTTCCGTCATTTCTCCATTCAAATACTAAACGAATCGTTGTTCCGGCATAAGGTGCAAGTGACAATATAAATGATTGATTAGTGTAGTTTCCGTTTTGATTAAAGTTCGCTCCTAATTGAATACCACCACTTGCAGCGGCTGTAATCAAAGTTCCTTGTGTGGGTAAATATGAGGTTGGAACAATCCAAACCCTCATAAAATCTAGTGTTGATTCTCCAAATGCCCTCCAATCAAAAGATAATACACCTTCATTTACAGCACTTGGAATTTCAATATCTCTGTAGGCATGAACAGTTGTTGCTGCTCCACCTGTCGTATACAAATTCGATAGACCATTATCATTAGAAATATACATAGCTTGCGTACCTCCATTATTTGTAGCATTACCAACGGTCCATCTATTTACCGAAGTCCCGTTAACGAATGACCAACCATGCGTTCCCTCAAATCCTTCTTCATAATTTAACTGTGCAGGAATTTGAGTAGTGGTAAAACTAATTGGTCCAACCCAAAAGCTTACTCCATCAGTACCACAATTACTTCTTACCCAAAAATAATAAGTTGTAGAAGGTGTAAGCCCCGTTAATGGCAATGTTAATTCTGGTTGATTCCCTGTTGGAATTGTTGTAGAATTTGGAGATGCCGGTGAAGTTGACAGGTAGTAGTCATATGTTGGCGTAACTAATGCAGGTGCTGTCCATGCAATATTTGCCGAATCCTGGGTGACATTATTAAATGAAAGATTCGTAGGGCTAGGACAAGTCAATAAACTCAAATTAACATTATCAATTGCAGCAGGTGGTTGTGTCCCAACACTTCCATCATTTCTCCATTCAAAAACCAATCGAATTGTTGTGCCCGCAAATGGTAACAACGGTAAAACAAAATTTTGTGTGATATAATTAGCGTTTTGATTGAAATTAGCCCCCAATTGAATGTTTGTTGCAGATGCTGTAATTTGAACCCCTTGAGTGGGAACAAAAGTTGTTGGTACTATCCAAACTCTTAAATAATCAAAAACTGATTCACCTTGTGCTCGCCAATCAAAAGATAAAGTTCCTTCATTTGCATTTGCAGGAATAGCAATATCTCTATATGCTTGAACAACCGTTGCTGTATTTATTGTATAAACATTTGATGTACCATTATCATTTGAAACATACAATGCACTTGTGCCTCCATTGTTAGTTGCTGTTCCTACAACCCATCTATTTGTAGATGTGCCATTAACGAAGGACCATCCATGAGTGCCTTCAAAACCTTCTTCATAATTTAAGGTTGCAGGGATTTGAGTTGTAGTAAAAATTATCGGCCCTACCCAAAAACTTACTCCATCTACATCACAATTACTTCTCACCCAAAAATAATAGGTTGTTGAAGGACTTAAACCGGTAATCGGTAAACTCAATGCAGATTGATTTCCAATAGGTACTGTTGTTGAATTTGGTGTTGCCGGTGAAGTTGAATAATAGTAATCATAAGTTGGTGTAACCAAAGCAGGAGCCGACCAAGTTACGTTTACAGAATCTTGTGTAACACTATTAAATGCAAGACTTGATGGACTAGGACAAGTAATTAAACTTAAATTAACATTATCGATTGCTGCAGGTGGTTGTGTTCCAGCACTTGTATCATTTCTCCACTCAAAAACTAACCGAATTGTTGTTCCGGCAAAAGGCAATAGTTGTATGATAAAATTTTGAGTGGTAAAATTTGCATTTAAATTAAAATTTCCACCTAGTTGAATACCACCACTTAATGCTGCCGTTGTTTGAACATTTTGAGTTGGAAGATATGTTACAGGTACCACCCAAACTCTTAAATAATCAAAAGTAGATTCACCTTGTCCTTTCCAGTCAAAAGACAAAACACCTTCGTTAGCGTTGTTTGGAATCGCAATATCTCTATACGCTTGAACTACCGTAGCAGCGTTTACAGTATAAGTATTTGAGGTTCCATTGTTGTTTGAAATGTATAATGAACTAGTTCCTCCATTATTTGTAGCTGTTCCTACTGTCCAGATATTTGTAGATGTTCCGTTAACAAATGACCAACCATGAGTACCTTCAAATCCTTCTTCATAATTTAATGTTGCAGGAATTTGTGTAGTTGCAAATAAAAATGGTCCAGCCCATGGGCTGAATGTACCATCACCACAATCTCTTCTTACCCAATATTGATATTGAGTTGATGCAGCCATAGGTGTTCCATCAAATAATGTTGTTACTGTTACATTTTGATTCGTAGACGTTTGAATTCCCGGAACTGTAGGTATGGGAGAACCTGCAGTTTGTACTACGTATTCCCATGAAGTTGCTCCATTTGCATCCCAACCTAACAATGCTGAAGTTAATCCGCCAATTGCAGTAAGGTTAGTAGGTGCAGCACAAGGTAAAAATTGTAGTGTCAGTGTATACGGAATTGTAGCAGGCGTACCACTTGTTGAAATTACAATAAAATACGTCTGACCCGATGTTACCGGTAAATCAATTACTCGTGGGGTGCCGTTTGTATTTGCTACTCCGGCAATACAACTCACTCCTACATTAGCACAACTATTATATATGAATAATCCAGAATTATTTCCTGTTGGAGTCAAGGTTACCTGAACTACTCCATCAAAATCAGCAGTATAACTGTAATACACATTATTTCCGTTCAGAAAGTTGCCGGTTGTACCACAACCTGTAGCTCCCGGTGTACCATCCACATCGTCTGAATAATTTGCTGTATTATCTGTTGTTGTATAAGGTAATGCCCCTGTAATTTGAATCGCCGAGGCACAGGTTTGACCCGGTGAGGTTGTAATAAAATTGACCGGCCCAACCCATGCACTATTGCTTAGGGAACAAACCGCTCGAACATATACCTGATATTGTGTAGTTGCTAATAAACCATTCGCTACATAAGGACTTGGTCCGGTTAAAACTCCCACTCCCGTTGGAGCATTTGGCACTTGAACAATCTCCACCTCAAACTGATTGGCTCCTCCCGGATTTAACCAGCTAATACTAGCACTGTTCTGTGTAATCCCTCCAACAGTAATATTAGTTGGATCTAAACATCGTTCTACGACTCTTACATTATCTACAACCCATCTATCTCCTGTTAATAAGGTTGAAGGTTGATTCATTAACACTACAAAAGCAATATAAACTTGTTGCCCTTGTAAAAAGCCAATATCAACCGTCTCTTCTTCACAAAGATTGAACAAAAAATCTGTGTCTGACCATTGTTGAATTGTGGTAAAACTATTGATATCCGTTTGTGATGTCGTTGAATAACGTACCTGGTAGGTAGTATCATTCGGCCCATTAAGCGTTGAACGCGTATCAAATACCAACTGTCCATTTGTTGGAATGGTTATAAGTGGCGTAACTAAATAATCTTGAGACGTGTTGCCCGCACCAATATTTTGTCGGGCGTTAACAAATGCAGTAGTTGTGCCCTCACATGCTAGTGCGGTGTTTACGGTCCAAGGATTGGAACCTATACCATTGTCAAATATTGCCCAAGTTGAGGGTATACCGCTTTCAAAGTTTTCTGTGAATTGCGAATACCCTATACTTGTCAATAAAAACAATAGTAAAACTAAAGTAATTCTTTTCATAAAATATTGTTTTGTAAAGTTGTTTAGCCTACTAAAATATAAATTATAATTAAAATAACATTTAATGAAATTTAGATTTTGACCTAAATTCGACAAAAATCACATAAAAACGATGAAATGTTAGTAATTTAAAAATCAGAAGTCTGTTTTGTATGATTTTCAAATGGATAAATGAACATTTTTGTATATTTGGCATCATACTTTTATTTTGAAAACAAAAATTTACTTCGCATCCGATCAACATTTTGGGGCTCCAAATCCTGAGGCAAGTTTCCCTAGAGAACAAAAATTTGTGGCTTGGTTGGATGAAATCAAACAAGATGCAACAGCCTTATTTTTACTAGGCGATTTGTTTGATTTTTGGTTCGAATATAAGACAGTAGTTCCTAAAGGGTTTGTGCGTGTTTTAGGAAAATTAGCTGAGCTTCGCGACAATGGAATTCCGATTTATTTTTTTGTTGGCAATCACGATTTGTGGATGCATGATTACTTTGAAAAAGAATTAAATATTCCTGTTTATCATGACAATCAAGAATATACTTTTAACGAAAAAACTTTCTTAATTGGCCACGGAGACGGGAAAGGCCCGGGCGATAAAGGTTATAAACGCATGAAAAAAGTGTTTACCAATCCTTTTTCAAAATGGTTGTTTCGTTGGTTGCATCCGGATATCGGGGTGAAATTAGCTCAATATCTTTCCGTAAAAAACAAATTGATTTCCGGTGCCGAAGATGTCAAATTTTTAGGCGAAGAAAACGAATGGCTAGTTCAATATGCTAAACGAAAACTTACTTTCAAACATTATAATTATTTCATTTTCGGACATCGTCATTTACCCATGCAATTGGAAGTAGGAGAAAATTCAACCTACATCAACCTCGGTGATTGGATTGGCTATTTTACTTATGGTGTTTTCGATGGAGAAAAATTTGAGTTGAAAGAATTCAACAACTAACGAACATCTTTCGCTCTCAATTGAACTGTAACATTTCCATTAAATTCATTTTCATCAATACAAAAAGCCATTTCAAACGGTTGATGATTTTTGGTTAGCTTCAATTTCTTTCCTAAACCAAAACCTATTACACCAAAACCTTCTGAGTTATTTTGTTTTACAAATAATTTCAAATGTTCATCGTTTTGACCAAGCGTTTTTCCGTAACCGGTATCAACTATATTTTTTGCCATAAAAACCGGTGTCATATTTTCAGGACCAAAAGGTTCAAATTGATGTAAAAGACGAATTAGTTTCGGATTAATTTCTGTTAAATCTATTTCGGCATCAACCGATATTTCAGGAATTAATAAATCGGGATGAATGGTTTCCTGAACTACTTTTTCAAATGCTTCTTTAAATTGTATATAATTTTCTTCTTTCAATGTCATTCCGGCCGCATACATGTGTCCGCCAAATTGTTCTAAATGTTCTGAGCATTTTTCTAACGCATTATATACATCAAAATCTTTTACAGAACGAGCTGAGGCTGCTAATTTATCGCCACTTTTCGTGAAAACTAAAGTCGGCCTGTAATACGTTTCCGTCAAACGAGAGGCCACAATTCCAATTACACCTTTGTGCCAATTTTCATTGTAAACCACGGTTGTGAATTTTTCTTTTTCGTTGTTTTCTTCAATTTGAGCCAAGGCTTCGACGGTTATTTGTTTGTCTAAATCTTTTCGATCCAGATTATATCCTTCAATCTCAGAAGCAAATTGTTCCGCTTGTTCTAAATTAAATTCAGTCAATAACTCTACTGCATGATTGCCGTGTTTAATTCTTCCGGCAGCATTAATTCGAGGTGCAATGATAAAAACGACATCGGTTATCGTGAGTACTTTTTTCTTTACATTTTGAATCAATGCCTTAATTCCGGGTCTTGGGTTGGAATTAATGACTTCTAAACCAAATTTAGCCAAAATGCGATTTTCACCCGTCATCGGAACAATATCTGCTGCAATAGCCGTAGCAACCAAGTCTAAATACGGAATCAAATCATCAATTGTTTCTCCTCTATTATGTGCCAATGCCTGAATTAATTTAAAGCCAACTCCACAACCACAAAGTTCGTCATACGGATAAGTACAATCACTTCTTTTTGGGTCTAAAACGGCAATGGCTTCTGGCAAAATTTCACCCGGGCGATGGTGATCACAAATGATGAAATCAATATTTTTTTCTTTCGCATAAGCCACATGATCAATTGATTTTATACCACAATCTAAGGCAATGATTAAAGAAAAACCATTGTCGTCGGCAAAGTCAATTCCTTTGAACGAAATACCGTAACCTTCATCATACCGATCCGGAATGTATGTAGAAATATTTGGATAAATCGTTTTTAAGTATGAAGAAACCAATGAAACTGCTGTCGTTCCATCCACATCATAATCGCCAAAAACTAAAATATTTTCTTGATTAGAAATTGCTTTTTCAATTCGATTAACTGCTTTATCCATATCTCTCATCAAATACGGATCATGCAAATCGTTTAAAGACGGTCGAAAAAATTGTTTTGCTTGATTAAATGTAGAAATTCCTCTTTGTACTAAAAGTGAGGCGATTAGTTTGCTAACATTAAGTTCGTTAGCTAATTGCGAAACCAAATGAGGCTCGGGTTTGGGTTTGATGTTCCAACGCATAGTGTATTAATTTTGAATGGCTTATACTTTTGGATGATACTGAATTTTCACATCCACTTGGGCAAATTTACGAAACATTTCCATAACGCCACAATATTTTTCTACTGATAAATTGACAATTTTTTGTAATTTCTCTTTTTCTAAATCATTTCCATAAAAATGATAAACCACACGAACTGAATGATAATATTTAGGATGCTCCTCGGTTAAATCGCCTTCAACATCGATATGAAAAGTGTCAACAGCAACTTTTATTTTTGGTAATAACGAGGCCACATCAATTCCCGTGCAACCTGCCAACGCATCCAACATTAAGGCTTTTGGACGAAGTCCGTTATTTGTGCCACCAATTTCAATATCGGCATCAATTCTGAAATTTCCACCGGGATTAGTCGCTTCAAACGCCATTCCGCCTAACCATTTTGTTGAAATTTGATGTGTCATGCTGTACTTTTTTTCAAAGATAATGAATTTTTAAATTTTTTTTATCTTAAAAAATTATCGTATATTTGTTGCATATTTGTTTCATTAACTAATAAAATTAGCCATAATGTATCAAAATAGTTACTATAAAAATTGGTATGCCATGACAGATGCCGCTGTTGTTCGATCGCTTTGTTCTAGTTTGAAACAAATGCGATTAAACAAAAACATCTCTCAAGAAGAACTTGCCGAACAATGTGGTTTAAGCCGAATTACCATCAGTCGTATGGAATCCGGAAAGGCTATTAATTTGTTAACGATGGTGCAAGTGATGCGTGCGTTGGGAAAACTAGACCTGTTCAATTACCTCAACGAAGAACCGGAAATTAGTCCGTTGCAAGTCATGGAAGAACGCTCAAAATACCGCAAAAAAGCTTCACCATCTAAATAAATATGAATACCGTTGCTGCTGTAAAAATTTGGAACCGTAAAGTTGGTGCGGTGCTTTGGGACGAATCTAAAAATGTGGGTGTTTTTGAATTTGATAAAAATTTTATTGACTCCGGTTTAGATTTATCGCCCATTACCCTTCCAATATCCGAAGCTAAGAAAGGACGACGTGTTTTTTCATTTCCTTTTTTAAATTTTGAAACATTCAAAGGGTTGCCGGGTTTGTTGGCAGACAGTTTACCGGACAAATTTGGTAATCAAGTAATTGATGCCTGGCTCGCTCAACAAGGTAAAACCGCTCAAAGTTTCAACCCGGTTGATCGATTGTGCTATATTGGCAAACGCGGCATGGGAGCATTAGAATTTGAACCTGAATCGGGCTCATCAATCATCCCATCAAATAAATTAGAAATAAACGCTTTAGTAGAATTTGCCAAAGAAGTTTTGGCGGAACGTGCTTCGTTTCAAACCAATTTGAAAGATGAAAAGGGTTTTTCAGACATTCTTCAAGTGGGAAGTTCTGCCGGTGGAGCTCGTGCGAAAGCCATCATTGCCTATAATCAAAAAACAGGCGAAGTTCGCTCCGGTCAAATTGATGGATTGGAAGGTTTTGATTATTGGCTGATAAAATTTGACGGCGTGACTAATCATCAATTAGGCGACCCAAAAGGATATGGAAACATTGAATATGCGTATTATTTGATGGCAACCGCAGCCGGAATCAACATGATGGAAAGCGAATTGAAAATTGAAAATCAACGAGCTCATTTTATGACCAAACGTTTTGATCGCGTGAACAACAAAAAAATGCACATGCAAACACTGTGTGGTTTAGCTCATTTTGATTATAATATGCCGGGTTCGTATTCGTATGAACAAGCGTTGATGGTGATGCGACAAATGCAATTGCCTTATCCTGACATGGAAGAATTATTTAGAAGAATGGTTTTTAATGTAATGGCGAGAAATCAAAATGATCATACCAAAAATATTTCATTTTTGATGAATTCGGATGGAAAATGGTCGCTTTCACCGGCATATGATGTGACTTTTGCTTATAATCCGTCTAATTTTTGGTTAAAAGCTCATCAAATGACGGTTAATGGAAAAAAGGAAAACATTGAGTTGAATGATGTAGTAACGTTTGCGAAAAACGTTAACATTAAAAAGCCACAACAAATTATTGATGAATGTCGAGAAGCCATTATAAAATGGGATGAATTTGCCGAAAAAGCTTTAATTCCTTCCACACAACAAAAAGAAATAAAAAGCTTGTTCAATTTATTGATGTAACTTTATTGTTTCATTAACGCATAAAAACAACCATAACGAAACTTATTTGTTGCAAATTATTTTGATGCTTTTCCGCCAACCACTACCACAATTTCACCTTTGGCGGGTTTAGCTTCAAAATGTTTTAAAACATTAGCTGCTGTTCCACGAACGGTTTCTTCGTGCAATTTTGATAACTCTCTGGAAACAGAGACTGTTCTTTCGGCACCAAAATACTGTACAAATTCGGCTAAGGTTTTGTTTAATTTATGTGGAGAAACGTAAAAAATCATCGTTCTAACTTCTTCGGCTAATGCCAAAAAGCGGGTTTGTCTTCCTTTTTTATCGGGTAAAAAACCTTCGAATACAAATTTATCGTTGGGTAATCCGCTGTTCACTAATGCAGGAACAAAAGCGGTAGCTCCGGGCAAACATTCTACTTCAATATTATTTTCCACACAAGCTCTAGTGAGTAAAAACCCAGGATCTGAAATGGCTGGTGTTCCGGCATCGGAAATCAACGCAAGGGTTTCTCCAGCTTGCAAACGTTTAATCAACCCTTCCACCGTTTTGTGTTCGTTGTGCATGTGATGGCTTTGCATATGCGTTCCAATCTCGAAATGCTTCAATAATTTTCCGCTGTTTCGTGTGTCTTCGGCTAAGATGCAATCTACTTCTTTGAGCACTTTAATGGCTCTAAAAGTCATGTCTTCTAGGTTTCCGATGGGTGTTGGAACGATGTATAGTTTGCTCATGGTAAAGTTTTAAAAATCATAAAGATGAGATCTCTCCTTCGTCGAGATGACAAGATTCCGGAGAAAACGTTTAGGCAAATTTTTTCTCCACCAAATTCATAAAACGATCCGCATATTCTTCTTTCCCTTCCCAATTGTTGTAATCGGGTTTCACCATATCTACAATAAATTGTTGTACTTCTTCAAACGAATCGTAGGTGCTGATTTGTGAAATTACACGGTTAAAATCTTCGTTGCTTCCGCCAAATAAATGCTTCACAAAGGCAATTCGGTCATTCAAACCAATGTTGATTCCTTTAATTAAGGTATCGTTTAAAGAGGATATTTTGTGTTCGGTTTTTACTGTAAAAGTTTCCGTTTTGGTTTCGATTTTAACCTCCGGAATGATGGTTTCTTCTACTTTTTCAAATGAAATTTCGGTTACTTTTTCCACTTCTTTCGGAACGTCATTCACTTTTACAAATTCAGGTTCTTTATAATCTGTTCCCAGTAAATCTTCAAATGAAATTTGTTTTTGTTCCATTTTAGCAACCGGTTTTTCCTCTTCGTCTGTTGCTAATTCAAATAACGGACTAAAAACAGACTCTTCTTTTTCTTCTTTTATTTCTTCTTGAACAGGTTCTTCTTCTTGCGTTTCAGCTAAGATTTCTTCAACAAAAACTTCTTCTTCCGCTTCTTCTTCCGCTACAACTTCCTCTTCTTCCTCAATTATTTCTTCTGCAATCGTTTCTTCTGCTACTACTTCTTGAATGGGTTCTTCTTCAACAGTTTCAGCTTGAACTTCTTCTTTTACTTCCTTTTCATTTACAACAATTTCAGGCTGAACAGGAACTTCGGCAAAGAGTTTTTCTTCTAATTCTTCTTCCGAAATTTCATCTTTCAACACATTGATATTTTCTTCATAAAACCGAAGAACCGCTAATTTTTCATATAATTTTTGAGCTTCCTGATGCAATTGAACGACATCTTCTTTTCCTTTTAATTTTAAAACACGGTGTGCAATACTAATTAAATCTGCTTCTAACTTTTTCTTCATAACTTTTACAATTATATTGAATTTAGCGAATGGAATTTTATAAATTTGTTTCTGATACAAAATAACATAAAATATGTTATTCTTTAGCTAGAAAAGTAGAAAATGTTTCTTGAAAATACCGTAAATCATAAAGAACAATTTGGCTGGATTGAAGTAATCTGCGGTTCGATGTTCTCGGGAAAGACCGAAGAACTGATTCGCCGACTCAAAAGAGCTCAGTTTGCCAAGCAGAAAGTGGAGATTTTTAAACCCGCCATCGATACGCGTTATCACGATGAAATGGTGGTTTCTCATGACGCAAATGAAATTCGTTCTACACCCGTTCCGGCCGCTGCCAATATTCGTATTTTGGCTCAAGGTTGCGATGTGGTGGGTATTGATGAAGCTCAATTTTTTGACGATGAAATCATCACCATTTGTAATGATTTAGCCAATTCAGGCATTCGGGTAATTGTAGCCGGATTGGATATGGATTTTAAAGGCAACCCTTTTGGCCCCATGCCGGCATTAATGGCAACAGCCGAATATGTCACCAAAGTTCACGCCGTTTGCACCCGAACCGGGAATTTAGCCAATTACAGTTTCAGAAAAGCTGACAATGATAAATTAGTTATGCTAGGCGAAACCGAAGAATATGAACCGTTAAGCAGAGCCGCATACTATCATGCTATGCGTGAACAAGCCGAACACAAAATTGAAGCGGAAAACAAATCAAAAACCTAAGCCGTGAGTCTCGTTGTCAACGATATTATCCCTCAACTTCAAGCTGAATTTTTCGGAAATCATCCTGAAAACAGTATTCAGAATGTTTCCATAGACAGTCGTTCGTTGCAAAATAACCAATACACGCTTTTCTTTTGTATTATCGGACCGAACCACAATGGTCATACCTATATTAAAGAATTGATTGAAAAAGGCGTTTGCAATTTTGTGGTTTCCGAAAATGTTGAATTCGTTGAAGGGGTGAATTTTTTAAAAGTGGAAAACACTTTGATTGCTCTGCAACAATTTGCCGCTTTTTATCGAAAAAAATTCAGTTTTCCTATCATTGGCATCACCGGAAGTAACGGAAAAACCATCGTAAAAGAATGGCTTAATTTTTTATTGAGTCCCGATTATAACATTATCCGAAGTCCGAAAAGTTATAATTCACAAGTGGGTGTACCGCTTTCTGTAATTGGAATTAATGAGCAACACAATTTAGGCATTTTTGAAGCGGGAATTTCCACCGTGAACGAAATGCAAAAGTTGGAAGCCATCATTCAGCCTACCATAGGAATCTTAACGAATATTGGTTCTGCTCACGATGAAGGTTTTGAGAATTTGGGTCAGAAAATCAAAGAAAAATTAAAACTTTTCCCAAATGTTGACGTGCTGATTTACAACAAAAATAAATCAATAGATGCTTTTTTAAATCCAAACATCAAAACGTTTTCTTGGAGTTCTAGCGATAAATCGGCAGATGTGATGATCCATCATAAAACTACTCACGATAAAACATCTTTAAATGTAACCATTGATAAAACTTGTTTTAAAATCAACATTCCCTTTTCTGATGAGGCTTCTATTGAAAATGTGATTCAATGTTTGATGGTCATGTTTTATTTTAAGTATGATTTTGACACCATTCAAAATCGCTTGTCGCTTTTGTATCCGATTGAAATGCGGTTAAAAGTGAAGAAAGGCATCAACAATACAACCATCATCGATGACAGTTACAGTTCTGATTTTCAATCGTTGAAAATTGCATTGGATTTTTTAGAAAACCAAAAACAACACCATAAAAAAACCTTGATTTTATCGGATATTTTTCAAAGTGGTTTGGAAAATGACGAATTGTATTCGCGTGTTTCACAAATGGTGATTTCCAATAAAATCAGTCGTGTGATTGGTGTAGGTGAAACCATTTCACACTATAAACACAAATTTTTAAACGGCGTAACGTTTCTTTCTCAAGCCGACTTTTTAGATCATTTTGACAGTTTACATTTTGAAAATGAAACCATTCTCATCAAAGGGGCACGTAGTTTTCATTTTGAAGAAATTGTTTCGTTGTTAGAAGAAAAAACGCATGAAACGGTTTTGGAAATTAACTTAAATGCTATTTCTCACAATTTTAATTTTTATAAAGCCAAGCTAAAACCGGGGACCAAAATGATGGTAATGGTCAAAGCGTTTAGCTATGGAAACGGCGGTTTGGAAATTGCCAAATTGCTCGAATACCACAAAGCAGATTATTTGGGTGTTGCTTTCGCCGACGAGGGAATTGCTCTCAAAAGCAACGGAATTCAATTACCGATTATGGTTTTGAATCCTGAATCTACCAGCTTTGAAGCCATCATTCAGCATCAATTGGAACCCGAAATTTACAGTTTAAAAGGATTGAATGCCTTTTTAAAAATTGCCAAACAAAAACAGCTAAAGCAATTTCCGATTCATCTGAAAATTGATACCGGCATGCATCGATTGGGTTTTGAGGAACCGCATTTGGAGGAATTAATTTCTATTTTGAAAAACTGTAAATCCGTTCAAGTGAAAAGTATTTTATCGCACATGGCAACGAGCGATGATTTAGCACACAACGATTTTGCTTTGGAACAAATTGAAAAATTCAATCGTATTTCTACCCAACTAAGTAGGGAGTTAGAAATTAATCCGATTCGGCATATATTGAATACTTCGGGAATTTCCAATTATCCGCAAGCTCAATTTGACATGGTTCGATTGGGGATTGGTTTATATGGTATTTCAAACGATGCAAACGAGCAAAAGTTTTTGGAAAATGTAGGCACATTAAAATCGGTGATTTCTCAAATCAGAACCATTCAAGCCGGAGAAAGTGTAGGTTACGGCCGACGCTTTATGGCTGAAAAAGAAACCCGAATTGCCACCATTCCTATTGGTTATGCTGATGGAATCAGAAGAAGTTGGGGCAACGGATTGGGTTTTGTCATCATCAACAACCAAAAAGCCACGATTGTTGGCAGTGTTTGTATGGATATGTTAATGGTTGACATTACCGACATTCCATGTGTGGAAGGAAATGAAGTCATTGTATTGGGGGAAAATCCATCCGTAACGTTTATGGCCAAGCAATTAAACACCATTCCGTATGAAATTCTGACTGGAATTTCACAACGTGTAAAGCGAATTTTCTACAGAGAGTAATTTTTTTATTGCAATTGTTAAAATTTTAACTAACTTCGTTTTTACAAAACTTTAAAAACTAAAATTATGTTGAAAGAATTTAAGAATTTTATCATGACCGGCAATGTTATTGAATTTGCCGTTGCAGTAATTATGGCAGGTGCTGTAGGTGCTGTAGTGAATGGATTTGTAAATGATATTGTAATGCCAGTTGTTGGGATGCTTACAGGTGGCGTTGATTTTTCAGAAATGAAAATCGTTTTACAAGCTGCAGTTGCAGAATCAGAAGGCGTTGCTGCCGTACCGGAAGTAGCTATTCGTTGGGGAGCTTGGGTGAACACGCTAGTTAACTTGGTAATTGTAGGTTTTGTAATGTTTATCATCATTAAAGGTTACAACAAAATGAGAAAACCAAAAGAAGAAGCACCGGCACCTCCGGCAGGACCAACACAAGAAGAATTATTGGCTGAAATCAGAGATTTATTGAAAAAATAGTCGTTCCGCTACACTATATATTCTAACTAAACCCCGACTTGTTCGGGGTCTTTTTTTACAAAAAACCAAAATTTTGTGAAACAGACTTTTTTCACCTTAATATTCTATACTTTTGCATTTTAAATCTAAAAATTCACACATGAGAGTTGCAGTTGTTGGTGCTACCGGAATGGTTGGCGAAGTTATGCTTCAAGTTTTAGCGGAGAGAAATTTTCCGATTACGGAATTAATTCCGGTTGCTTCGGAAAAGTCAATTGGAAAAGAAATTGAATTCAAAGGAAATAAATATAAGGTAGTTGGATTGCAAACCGCCGTAGAAATGCGTCCGGATATTGCGTTATTTTCTGCCGGAGGGGAAACTTCCTTGGCTTGGGGTCCCAAATTTGCTGAAGCCGGTACAACCGTTATCGACAATTCTTCCGCTTGGCGAATGGATCCTACCAAAAAATTAGTGGTTCCTGAAATCAATGCTTCTGAACTAACCAAAGAAGATAAAATCATTGCTAATCCAAACTGTTCAACGATTCAAATGGTGATGGTTTTGAATCCGTTACATAAAAAATACAACGTGAAACGAGTGATTGTTTCCACGTATCAATCCATTACCGGAACGGGTGTAAAAGCGGTGCAACAATTAGAGAATGAGTACCACAACATCCAAGGAGCTATGGCGTATCCATACCCCATCCATAGGAATGCCATTCCGCAATGTGATGTGTTTGAAGACAACGGCTACACCAAAGAAGAAATGAAATTGGTTCGTGAAACCCAAAAAATTATGGGTGACAGAAGCATTGCCGTTACTGCAACCGCCATCCGAATTCCGGTTGTTGGTGGACATAGTGAAGCCGTAAATGTTGAATTTTCAAATGATTTTGAGGTGAATGAAGTGCGTTCGATTTTACACAACACTCCTGGCGTTACTGTTCAAGATAATTTGGACACCAAAACCTATCCGATGCCCATTTATGCTCAAGGCAAAGACGATGTATTTGTAGGTAGAATTCGCCGTGATGAAAGTCAGCCCAATACCTTAAATATGTGGATTGTGGCGGATAATTTACGTAAAGGAGCTGCAACCAATACGGTGCAAATTGCGGAGTATTTGGTGGAGAATAATTTAGTTTAAGATAATTTCAATATAGTAAGAAGCTCCTTTTTAGGGGCTTTTTTTGTTTGTTGTTTGGAAAGAATTATTGTTGGAAAAAGATAATTGGAAATTTTTACTATTTTTATACAGATTTAAGTTTCGAAAAGGATAAGAATTTACTTGCCTGATTCATTTAAGGCTCAATTTATTTAATAGAACAAATAATCTTCCTACTCCAAAAGAATGAAAAAATTAAACATTATACTATTGTTGATTTTACTTATGTCTTGTAAAAGTCAAAAATCCAATGACAAAATCACTAATTGTAATATTACTGAAACTAAAGATTTTATTGCTTTCGATAGTTTGTTTATGAATATCGACACCACTAAACTGTATAAAAATAAACTAAAAGAATTTGAAAATATTGAAAGTGGTGTGCTTTTATGCCAATTTCTTCCAAATAAGAAATACGGTAAGTTTACTTCAGTTAAAAAAAATGGTCACAATTTTATTTTTTATAATAGCAGATCATCCGAAACTATTGAAAAAAAGTTAAAAGAAACTGACAATAAGTTAATTGCAGAAAATTTTGATTTAAATAGAATTTGCTATTTTGAACAATGTGATGAGAATATTTTTAATGACACTTTTTATCTGATGATTATTAAAAAAGATAATGAAATTGTCGCAAAATATTTTTCACAAGGAACGTTAAGCTATAAAGAAGTGGAAGGAAATATTAATTTAAATAAACTTAAAAGTATTTTGAAGGTAATGTATAAGAACTCATTTTAAAAATACACAATTAACTCCACAATGATTTAGTGTGAAAAACTGCCCTTCCTAAACTCTTCTTAAAAAATTCGCTATAAATCGCTTTTTCCCTACCTTTGCACCCAATGAAAAAGAAATTAGTCATACTAAACCTGTATTTAATGTCGGCAGTATTGTTCACGATACTGTTCCAGTCATTGCATACCTATCAATATTTAGTGGCTGATGATGTTGAGGAAACCGAAGTATGTCATCATTCCCACGATGGTTTTTCGCATCAACATTCGGAAGAGGATTGTTCTATTTGTGATTTTCATTTTTGGTTTTACATCCAACCGGAAGTTTTAACCTATCGATTTGATTTACCGATTAAACCTGTTCCCTATTTAATTAAGGAACAAGCCATTATTTCTACCTTTTCAGGTTCCCTTTTTTCGCATCGCGGACCGCCGCAAACCGTTTAAAATCTTAGAAACAAAAATAGTCATTTTCTACATTACTAGTAATGACTCCATGTGTTTTATATTTTGAACCGGAAAAATGCGATACTTTTTTATCCTATTCTTCTTGTTAGTCTTTGGATTTTCGAGCTATGGTCAATTCACGTTAAGTGGAAAAATCACCAACGAAAAAAACCAACCGCTAACCGGAAGTCACATTCATACCAAGTACCTGAATACCGCCAGTAATCCTATTGGCGAATTCGAAATCAACGGTTTGCCTAAAGGCGAATTGCGGGTGTATATTTCCTATTTGGGATATACTACCTGTGATACGCTGGTGGATATGGCCGAAGATGTGGTGCTGAATGTGCAATTGAAACCTTCCGAAACGAAATTAGAAACGGTTACTGTCAAACAAAAAACAGCCAAAGTTAGCAGCAGTTTATCGGAACAACAAATTTCGAAAGCGGCTATTGAGCGAAACAGTTCCAAAACCTTGGCTGAAGCCTTGAAAGAAGTTCCCGGTGTATCCCTTTTGCGAACCGGAACTTCCATTGTGAAGCCGGTGATTAACGGTTTGCACAGCAGTCGAGTGCCCATTTTTTCCAATCAAGTTCGGTTGGAAGACCAACAATGGGGAACGGAACACGCTCCCAATTTTGATTTAAACGCTGCCGGAAAAATTTCGGTTGTCAAAGGTGCTTCGGGCTTGCAATACAGTGGTGATGCGGTGGGCGGGATGGTAATTATCGAATCAATTCGTGTGAAACAAGATACGTTGTTTGGTAAAACGATTATCAGCGGTTCATCCAACGGTCGTGGTGGAACAATAAGTTCGAGTATTCACAAAGGAAATGAAGAAGGTTGGCGATGGAATGCGTTGGGAACGTTCACGTATTTTGGTGATCGGGAAGCTCCGGATTATGTTTTGTCCAATTCCGGAAATCGAGAACTGAATTTTTCAGGCGATATTTCGTATGTAAAAGAAAACTATGAACTATCAGCTTTTTACAGTTTGTATAATGCCACAATTGGTATTTTGAGTGCTTCCCACATTGGAAATGTGACCGATTTGTATACTTCCATCAACAATCAAATTCCGTATAGAATTGATGATTTTACGTATTCGATAGAACAACCCAAACAAGCCATTCAGCATCATTTATTTAAGTTCAATTATATGCAAAAGTTGGATGAAAGCAGTTCGATTTCTACTTTTTATTCGCTTCAATTTAACAACCGAAATGAATTTGACATCCGTAGAGGAGGAAATGTCAATAAATCGGCTTTGGATTTGGAACTGACCACTCATTCTCTTCAATCGGATTACAAAAAAGAGTGGGAGCGATTTACGTTGAAAACCGGAATCAGCGGATTGTTTCAAAATAATTTTGCCAATCCAAGAACCAGTGTGCGACCTTTGATTCCGACTTATGTTCGATTTGACGGAAGTGGGTATGGCATCGGAACCTATGAAATCAAAGAAGATTTGGTGCTTGATGGCGGAATCCGATATGATTTTTCAACCATCGAAGCAACGAAATATTATTTGAAATCCCGTTGGGACGAACGCGGTTATCAAGCTGATTTTGGTGACATTATTGTGGGAGATTTTGCCGATCAATGGCTTACTAAGCCACAATTTACGTTTCATAACGTTTCTGCGAGTTTAGGTATACGAAAAGATTTTCAGTCGGATTGGAAATGGTTGAACAACTTGAGTTTGTCGAACAGAAATCCGAATCCGTCCGAATTTTTCTCCGATGGGTTGCATCATTCCACCGGACAAATTGAGTTGGGTGATTTACGTTTGAAAAAAGAAGAATCACTTAAATTTTCATCTTCTTTATCAAAAAATGGAAAGTCCTTTTCAATGGAAATCAACCCATTTTTGCATTACATTTCCAATTTCATGTATTTGCGACCCATTGGTTTTGAAACAACGATTCGTGGAGCTTTTCCGGTTTGGGAGTTTCAACAAACGAATGCCCGCTTGATGGGACTCGACTTTCATTCGACTTGGAACATTCACTCCAATTGGCAACATAAATTTTCGTTTGCCTACGTAAACGGCGAAGATGTATCCAAAAATCAACCGTTGATAGACATGCCGCCGATGACGATTTCAACTTCCATTCACTACCAAAAACCGGAATGGAACGGTTTGATTCTAGAACTTCAATCGGAATCTGTTTTTCGTCAATACCGTTATCCTAATTTTAATTTTGAAACGGATATTATTGTGGATGGCGAATTTGTTCCGGTTTTGGTTGACATCAGTACTCCGCCAAAAGCGTATCAATTGTTTCATTTTTATTCGGAAATGAAAGTAAAGACTTTCAAAAATTTGGATACAACAATCGCATTATCCGTTCAAAATATATTCAACACAACCTACCGTGACTACTTAAATCGCCAACGTTTTTTTGTTGATGAAATGGGTAGAAACATACAATTACAAGTAAAATTTAATTATTAAAAACACAAAAAAATGAAAAATTTAAAAATCATGGCTTTGGCCTTAACAGCAATCTTTACATTCAATTCATGTAGTAATGACGATTCACCAGTCATTGAAGAAGAATTAATCACCACGTTAACCGCAACGTTTGCAGGTGGTGGGCAAACGATTACGTTAACTTCTAGTGATGCAGACGGTGATGGACCTAATGCACCGGTTATCACCGTAAACGGGAATTTTGCTCCTTCAACAACCTATACTGGTACAGTACAATTTTTGAATGAATTGGAAAACCCGGCTGAAAATATTACGGAAGAAATTGAAGAAAAGGATTTAGAACACCAAGTTTTTTATCAAATTTCAAATAGCTTAGGCATCTTTTCGTATAATGATTTTGATTCAAATGGTAAACCGCTTGGATTATTATTTACCTTTACAACAGGTGCTAATACAGGTACTGGAAATATCACAATCACTTTAAGACACTTGTTAAATAAAAATGCAGCCGGTGTTTCTGAGGGTAATATAACCAATGCTGGTGGTTCCACTGATATCGAGGTTACTTTTCCTGTAATTGTGCAATAAACTGTCACAAAATATTGCTTTTCAATCAAACCCCACCAATGTTGGGGTTTGTTTTTTTTATTTTATTTTGTGATATTTATAAAGTTTTTTTTATTAATTTAGTTATTTTAATACCATTTTCTAACCAAAACAATAAAAACTATGAATTCACAATTTACAAAACTTATGAGAATATTGCTAGGAGCAATTTTAGTAATTTTCGGACTTAACAAGTTTATTCATTTTATTCCGGCTCCAGAATTACCAGAAAACGCAGCTGATTTTATCAATTCGTTAGTTTCAACCGGCTATATTTTACAAGTAGTTGGTGTAGTTGAAATAGTGATTGGTATATTTTTATTGTTAAACAAATGGGTGGCATTTTCTTTAATTGTTTTAGTTCCTATATCAGTAAATATTTTGTTGTTTCATTTGTTTTTAGACATTCCCGGAATAAGTGGAGCATTATTAGTAGCGGTAATAAACGGTGTTTTGATGTACAAGTTATGGCCCAAATACAAACCTTTATTTAACTAAAATTAACAACTCGATTGTTTACATTTGTACATCAATCAATTATTTCAATGAAAAAATCTTTATCAACAATTGCAATTGTTTGTGTGATGAGTATGAATGCACAAACCAGTTCTCCTATTCAATATCCTGAAACAAAAAAAGTTGACGTAAAAGACACTTATTTTGGTTCGGAAGTAAACGACCCTTATCGTTGGTTGGAAGACGACCGCTCAAAGGAAACAGAAGATTGGGTAAAAACCCAAAATGAAGTGACGTTTAAATTTTTAAACACCATTCCTTATCGTAATCAAATTAAAGAACGATTAGCCAAACTTTGGAATTACGAGCGTATTTCAGCACCGTTTAAAGAGGGGAATTATACCTATTTCTACAAAAATAATGGTTTGCAAAATCAATCGGTTTTATACCGAAAAGACAAATCCGGTAAAGAAGAAATTTTCTTAGACCCTAATACATTTGCCGCAGACGGAACAACCTCGTTGGCGAATTTAGAATTTTCAAAAGACGGTTCATTGGTTGCCTATTCAATATCTGAAGGAGGAAGCGATTGGAACAAAATCATCATTATGGATGCGGTTTCTAAAAAAGTGTTGGAACAACCCATTGTTGATGTAAAATTCAGCGGCATTTCTTGGTTAGGAAATGATGGTTTCTTTTATTCCAGTTATGACAAACCTGAGGGTAGCGAACTTTCTGCTAAAACCGATCAACATAAATTGTATTACCACAAATTAGGAACTGCTCAAAAAGAAGACAAAGTCATTTTTGGACTAAATGAAAAGAGACGTTATGTGGGTGGTGGTGTTTCTGAAGACCAACAATACTTGATTATCACGGCGGCTAACTCTACAACCGGAAATGAGTTATACATTAAAGATTTAAGTAATCCAAATAGTAAGTTAGAAACGATTGTAGATAATTTCAATAGTAATAATTATATAATTGATAATGTTGGTTCAAAATTATACATCGTAACGAACTTGAATGCTCCCAACCAAAAAATTGTAACGGTGGATGCGAAAAATGCCAAGCCTGAAAATTGGAAAGACTTCATTCCTCAGACAGATTATGTTTTGTCTCCATCTACAGGCGGTGGCTATATTTTTGCCAACTACATGAAGGACGCCATTTCACAAGTTGTTCAATATGATTATGAAGGAAGAGCTATACGTGAAGTAAAATTACCGGGAGTTGGTTCTGCCGGAGGTTTCGGTGGGAAAAAGACGGAAAAAGAATTATATTTCTCTTTTTCCAATTATGTAACTCCCGGAACCATTTATTCCTTTGATCCCAAAACCGGAACATCAAAAGAATACCAAAAACCGAAAGTAGATTTCAATTCTGCTGATTACGAAAGTAAACAAGTGTTTTATACTTCTAAAGACGGCACAAAAATTCCGATGATTATTACCCATAAAAAAGGAATAAAATTGGATGGTAAAAACCCAACAATTCTTTATGGATATGGTGGATTCAATGTAAGCTTAACACCAAGTTTCAGTATTACCAATGCTGTTTGGATGGAAAATGGCGGAATTTATGCGGTAGCTAATTTACGTGGTGGCGGTGAATACGGTAAAAAATGGCACGATGCCGGAACACAAATGAAAAAGCAAAACGTATTTGACGATTTTATTGCTGCCGGCGAATATTTAATCGCTCAAAAGTATACTTCATCTGATTATTTAGCGATTCGTGGTGGTTCTAACGGTGGATTATTGGTGGGAGCGGTAATGACGCAACGTCCGGATTTAGCAAAAGTCGCTTTACCGGCGGTAGGCGTGTTAGACATGCTACGTTACCACACGTTTACAGCAGGAGCAGGATGGGCGTATGACTACGGAACAGCTAACGATAATAAAGAAATGTTTGAGTATTTAAAAAACTACTCGCCAGTTCACAATGTAAAAAAAGGAGTAAAATACCCTGCTACTTTAGTAACAACCGGTGACCACGATGATAGAGTTGTTCCCGCACACAGTTTTAAATTTGCAGCTGAATTACAAGACAAACAAGCAGGTGAAAATCCGGTGTTGATAAGAATTGATGTGAATGCCGGGCATGGAGCAGGAAAACCCATTTCCAAAACCATTGAGGAAAATGCCGATATACAAGCTTTTACGTTGTTTAATATGGGGATAAAGAAAATCTAGCTTTCAACATTTTTTTTCATATAACCATTAAGAAATTAAGGTTCATTAAGTCAAACTTCTTAATGAACCTTAATTTCTTAATGGTTTAATACTATTTGATTCTAATACTCAATCTTCCCTAAATAACTCATTTGTCTAACAATTTTATTCTTTCTACGATTGATGTAATTGGAAGAATTAGTTGCTTTAAATTTTCTTGGATTAGGTAAAATTGCAGCAATTCCGGCGGCTTCACGTGGAGTCAAGTTAATCGCGTCTTTTCGATACCAAACACGTGATGCTTCTTGTGCTCCATAAACCCCGTTACCCATTTCAATACTATTTAAATACACTTCCATGATGCGTTCTTTTCCCCAAATCAATTCGATTAAAACAGTGAAATAGGCTTCCAAACCTTTTCGTAAATAACTTCTTCCTTGCCATAAAAAAACATTTTTTGCCGTTTGTTGCGAAATGGTACTTCCGCCACGCAGTTTTTTTCCTTTTTTATTGGCTTCCATGGCTTTTTCAATCGCTTCAAAATCAAAACCATTGTGGGTTAAAAAATTCCCGTCTTCACTGGCTATTACTGCTTTTTGCAGATTAATCGAAATTTCTTCTATCGGCACCCAATCGTGACTGCATATCATTTCTTTGCCTTCTTTTTTTTGTTCAATAGCTCTAATTCCCATTAAAGGCGTAAACGGAACTGGGACAAATTTATAGAGAATGACCATAAAAATAGAAATCCCAAAAAACCATAACATTGCTTTCCAAAGGAAACGGAATATTTTTCTTATCATAGATTAATCAATTAAATCTGCTAATTCTTTACCCACCAAACTACCAATGGCTACACCCATTCCTCCAAGACGAACACCACAAAAAACATTTTCGCTCAACTGTTTCACAATGGGTTTTTTATGATTGCCAACGCCCATAATTCCGCTCCAGCGGTGTTCAATTTCAAACGATTGGTTGGGCAAAATTACTTCTTTTAGCAATTGCTCCAACTTGTTTTGAATTATTTCTGTTTGAGCTAAATCTGTTGTCGTTTCACCATCAAAATCTATATTTCTTCCTCCACCGAGTAGTATTCTATTTTCAAAATTTCTAAAATAATAATAGCCTTTATCCAAATGAAACGTTCCTTTGATATCTAAATTAGGAATTGGTCTAGTAATCAGAACTTGAGCTCTTGCCGGTTTTACTTCTCCATTGGTCAGTTCCTTCGCAAATCCGTTTGTGGCAAAAAACAATTTTTTGGTTGGAAAAGAAAAATCTTCTAACACAACTTCTACTGCATTATTTTTTTCAATAAACGAAGAAACAGTTTGTTGATTTAAAATTAGAATATTGTTTTGAACTGCTAGTTTCAACAATTGCTGCATCATGTTTCCGGTATCAATCTGAGCTTCATAAGGATTGAAAAGTACATATTCTTGTATTCCCTGAAAAGCAAATCGATCCACTTCTTTTGAAAAAACATCATTCTTAAACAACGGTTTCAACAATTCATTGATAAACGGAAGCTTCAGCAAACATTCTTCATACGTAGATTCATCTTCTTTCAAAAACAATTCATATCCGCCAAAAGGTTTCAAATCTAACGCTTCATCACCAATTCGCTTACGAAGTAATTGTAATCCTTCCCATCTTTTTTGGACCAATTGTAACACTTCTTCTTCTGTATGCGAATGCAAATCGTCCAAAATTTCAGAAACGGAACCAAAGCAGGCAAATCCAGCATTTTTTGTACTCGCTCCTTGCGGAAGAACACCTTTTTCGAGTACTAAAATTTTAGCAGAAGGAAATTTTTCCCGTAATTCAAGTGCACAATGTAATCCTACAATTCCACTACCTACAATGGTAAAATCCACATTTGTAAACCAATTTTTAAGTTCCCAAAAACTAAGTTGCATTATTTTCTAAAATTTTCATAAATGTACTTTTTATTTTAAAGAAAGAAAATATTTTCACATACATAACTTTTTAAATTGCACTCTTTGACAACAAAAACTAAAATTTAACACAAAAAATAGTAAAATTATAAGTTAATGATTATTTTTATTTAAAATTGTTAATAAAATAGTGAATTCATCTATTAACAGCATAGAAATAATTTTACATTTGAATTTAATTAACTTAAACATTTAACCATGAAACTTAAATTACTCTGTGTCTCACTGTTGGCAAGTATAAGTTTTTCTGTTGCCCAAAGTACTTCTCCTTGGACAAAAGTTTCAACTTTTTCTTCCGGAGTGTTGGAAAGTCGTCTTGATCTTCCCCAACAAAATTTATTTAACTTAAACGTAGAGGCTGTGAAGCAGTCTTTAAACACCGTTCCTAACCGATTTTCGTCTCAAAAAAACGGTATCGTAATGGAATTTCCAAATGAAACGGGGAAAATGGAACGCTTCAGTGTTTTTGAAAATTCACAAATGGAAGCTGCCTTAGCTGTACAATATCCTGAAATTAAATCGTATATTGGTATTGGAATAGACAATCCAACCTCAACAGTTTATTTCAGTATTTCTCCATTAGGGTTTCAATCTATGCAATTAAATGCAGGAAAATCGGCTGTTTTTATTGAACCTTTAACAGAAGATTTGACAACTTATACTGTTTACAAAAAAGCGGATAAAGCAAAACAATTTTCTCCTTTTGAATGTGGTGTGATCGATACGGTAGCGGATCAAATCGACCCATCAACTTTACGTCCAAATGCAGATGATAGTACACTAAGAACATTTCGCTTAGCCGTTTCTACAACTGGAGAATATACGGCATATTTTGGTGGCACAAAAGCACAAGCTTTGGCTGCTATTAATGCAACAATGACCCGTGTAAACGGTGTTTTTGAGAAAGATTTTGCCGTAAGAATGGTTTTAATCGCTAATACAGATTTAGTAATTTATACTAACGCTTCAACTGACCCATATACTACAAGCTATAATAGTCAAGTTCAAAGTACATTAACATCTGTTATCGGTGAAGCGAATTATGATATTGGACATTTATTTGTGAGAGCATCTAACAATGGAAATGCAGGTTGTATCGGTTGTGTATGTGTGAATGGTTCAAAAGGAAGTGCATTTACAGCCGCAACAGTTCCAACCGGAGATTTATTTGATATTGATTATGTAGCTCACGAAATGGGCCATCAATTTGGTGCCAATCATACTTTTTCCTTTAGTAATGAAGGAACGGGAGCAAACATGGAGCCAGGTTCCGGCTCAACAATTATGGGATATGCAGGAATTACCAGTCAAGATGTTCAACCTAATTCGGATGCTTATTTTCATGCGTTTAGTATTCAACAAGTAACGAATAATGTTAAAAACAAAACCTGTCAAACGAATACAGCAACCGGAAATGCAGTTCCAACTGCTAATGCAGGTCTTGATTACACCATCCCAAGAAGTACTCCATTTATGTTAACCGGTTCAGGAACCGATGCTAACGGGGATGTGTTAACATTTAACTGGGAGCAGTTTGACAATGCAGCATCAACCGCAACTGGTGCAAGCTCTGCAGCAAGTGCTACAAGAACTACAGGGCCTACTTTCAGATCCTACAATTCAAGTACTTCTCCTGTTCGTTACTTTCCAAGAATGCAATCTGTTTTAGCGGGTGCAACGACAACAGCAGGTACAGAAATTACTGTTGAAGCCTTACCATCAGTAGCCAGAACAATGAATTTCAGATTAACTGTTCGTGACAACAGAGCGGGTGGTTCTGCTAACAACAGTGACGATATGGTTGTGACAGTTAATGCAACAGCAGGACCATTTTCGGTAACTTCACCAAATACAGCCGTTTCATATGCCGGTGGAAGTTCACAAACTGTAACATGGAACGTAGCCGGAACAACGGCGAACAATGTAAATTGTGCCAATGTTGATATTTTAATTTCAACAGACGGTGGAAATACTTGGACAACATTATTAACTGCTACACCTAATGATGGTTCACAAGCGGTAACAATGCCAAACGTGAGTAGCTCTACCTGTCGCATTATGGTGAAAGGAAATAATCACATTTTCTTTGATGTTTCTAATGCTAATTTTACGTTGACAACAGCTGTAGCTGATACTACTGCACCAACGGCACCAACGAATTTAACCGCTGCCGGTACAACTCAAACTTCCACAAATTTATCTTGGACAGCCTCTACAGATAATGTAGGTGTGACTGGTTATGATGTATATAGAGATGGTTCATTACTTGCTTCTGTAACCGGAACAACTTACACTGCAACAGGTTTAACCGCATCAACGACTTATTCTTTCTTTGTTCGTGCAAAAGACGCTGCCGGAAATATCTCTGGTAATAGTAACTCGGTTTCAGTAACAACTTCTGATGCTCCTGCTCCTGATACTATTGCTCCAACAGCTCCAACTTTATCAGCTTCCGGAACTACACAAACATCAACTAATTTATCATGGTCTGGTGCTACTGACAACGTAGGTGTAACTGGTTATGATGTGCTTAGAAATGGTACATTGATTGGTTCTACTACAACAGCAACTACGTTTGCCGTTACAGGTTTAACCGCTTCTACAACTTACACTTTTAACGTTAGAGCAAAAGATGCTGCTGGAAATATTTCTGTAAATAGCAATACGGTTAGTGTAACTACATTAGCTAACACAGTAACATATTGTACATCAAGAGGAAATAGTACGGCAGATGAATTTATTAATAGAGTGCAATTAGGAACAATTAATAACTTGTCAGGAAATAATGGAGGGTATGGTAACTTTACTAACTTATCCACTAATTTAGTAAGAGGAACTAGTAATGCAATTACAATTACACCGGGATGGACAGGAACTGTTTACAGTGAAGCATATCGTGTTTGGATTGATTGGAATAGAGATGGTGATTTTGCCGATGCTGGCGAACAAGTTTTCAACAGAAATCGCACAACAGCAACTCCAATTTCGGGAAGTTTTACGGTGCCAACAACGGCTCTTTTAGGTCAAACCAGAATGAGAGTTTCAATGAAATACAATGCTTCTCCAACTGCTTGTGAAACATTCTCATTTGGTGAAGTAGAAGATTATACGGTTAACGTTGTTTCTTCCGGTAGAGAAGGTGAAGTAGAAATTGAACCTATCGTGAGTAGCAGCATTAAATTATATCCAAATCCGGTGAAAGATGGAAACTTATTCATTTCATCAGAAACGGTTTATTCGCAATTCAGAATTATTAACGTAATGGGTCAAGTGGTGCAAACCGGAACTTTATCTGAAAACACAGTCAATGTTTCCTCGCTAACAACCGGTACTTATTTACTTGAATTAGTCAACGAAACGAGTTCAGAAACAAAACGATTTATTAAACAATAAAAAATATCACTTTTTTTAAAACCATCTCTTTTTCGGAGATGGTTTTTTTATGCAAAAACGTTACTTTTATACTTTTAATTTTTTTATGCAATGAAAAAAAGTATCATTATTTTCACTTTATATATGGGAATTCAAACGCTAGCCGCCCAAGAAGTTTTAACACCTGAAACCTTATGGAAATTAGGTCGAGTTTCGCCTTTAGGGATTTCGAAAGATGGTAAAAATATACTTTATAAAGTTTCTATTCCTTCCGTGGAAGAAAACAAATCGAATTCGAAGACATTCAGCATTCCAGTTAACGGAGGAACGGCTACTGAAATTACCGATACCAAAGAACTATTAGTGGATAAAAATCTTTCGCCAGACGGTAAATATAAACTTTCACATAAAGAAGTTAAAGTTGAAAAAATCAATGGAAAAGATGTGCATCCAGACTTAAAAAAATCAGATGTTCAAATTTACAATGGTTTAAATTATCGCCATTGGGATACTTGGAACGAAGGAAGTTATAACCATGTTGGCTTTTCTGAAGTTGATAAAGAAAAATCATTTGTTGACATCATGAAAGATGAACCTTTTGATTCACCACAAAAACCATTTGGTGGAGACGAAGATTATGTTTGGTCAAAAAATGGAAAAAGCATTATTTATGTATGTAAAAAGAAATCAGGTACTGCGTATGCTATCTCTACCAACACCGATTTATACGAGTACAATTTAGAAACAAAAACCACTACCAATCTAACTGAAAGTAATTTGGGTTACGACACGCATCCTATCATTTCTCCAAATGGTGAATTATCGTGGTTACAAATGAAACGGGATGGTTATGAAGCAGATAAAAATGACATCATCGTTCGTTTCATGGGAATGGATATGAACTTAACCGCTAATTGGGATGGAACAGTTGATAGTTTTACTTGGAGTACCGATGGAAAGAAAATCTATTACTTAGCTCCGGTAGATGGGACTAAACAATTATTTGAAGTAAACTTTCCAGGTTTAACCCGAATAGCTATTACGGTTCGTCAAATTACTTCAGGTGATTTTGATGTTACGGATATTGTTGGATTTTCAGGAGATAAAATTATTGTTGGAAGAACTGACATGAATCATGCAAAAGAAATTTATTCCTACGATTTTAAGAAAAAAACGTGGCTTCAACTCACTAAAGTAAACGATGAGACTTATAACAAATTAGCTTTACCAAAATTTGAAAAACGATATGTTTCCACCACGGATGGAAAAAAAATGTTGGTTTGGGTTATTCTTCCACCTAATTTTGATGCAACAAAAAAATATCCGACTTTGTTGTATTGCCAAGGTGGACCGCAAAGTGCCTTGTCACAATCGTATTCCTTTCGTTGGAATTTCAGTTTGATGGCTTCTCAAGGTTATATTGTAGTAGCTCCAAACCGTCGCGGAATGCCGGGTCATGGTGTAGCTTGGAACGAACAAATTAGTAAAGATTGGGGCGGACAAGTGATGGATGATTATCTTTCTGCCATTGACGATGTTGCCAAAGAAAGTTATGTGGACAAAAATCGTTTGGGAGCAGTTGGTGCAAGTTATGGTGGTTATTCCGTTTTCTATTTAGCCGGAATACACAACAAACGTTTTAAATCGTTTATCTCTCATTGTGGTGTGTTTAATTTAGAAAGTATGTATGGAACCACAGAAGAAGTGTTCTTTACCGATTGGGATTTAGCCGGACCCTATTGGGATAAAAACAATACTTTGGCACAAAAAACCTATTCTCAATTTAATCCCGTTAAATATGTAACCAAATGGGATACGCCAATATTAATTATTCAAGGTGGAAAAGATTACCGTGTGCCAATCGGGCAAGGACAAGAGGCGTTTCAAGCGGCTCAATTGCAAGGCATCAAAAGTAGATTTGTTTATTTCCCGGAAGAAAACCATTGGGTGCTCAAACCTCAAAATGCGATAGTTTGGCAACGCGAGTTTTTTGGATGGTTGAAAGAGACGTTGTAATTTAAAAATGTTCATATCATTCTTGATATTTTTTCCGTACTTATACGGAAATAATTTTGAATTGAATTAGTTTTGTAAATCAAACCATATTTTATGCCTATCAAAAACTTTATTTCCGCCATAGGATTCAAACCTAAAGAAAATACGTCAGGAATTTTTATTAAATTATTTTCTGACGGCTATTGCATTGAAATTGATTTCGATAAAGAAATCATAAATTATGGCAATAAAATCATTTGTGAAAGTAAAACATCTCAAAACTTTTTTCAATCAGAAAATTTTGTAGTTTTAGAATGTGTAAATAGACTTCTCGAAAAAGGATATAAACCCGAAAACATTACTTTAGAGAAAACTTGGAACGCTGGCCATGGGACTTCTGGGCGACTTGATATATGTGTAACTCGTGATGACGGCTCAGAATATCTATTGATTGAATGTAAAACATACGGTTCTGCATTTGAGAAAGAGTTTGCACGTATGAAAAAAGATGGAGGGCAACTTTTCACTTATTTTAAATTTAGTAATAAAGCTGATTTGATTATGCTTTATGCTTCTGAATTAAATGGTTCTGATATAATTTTTAGAAACGAAATTGTAAAAATTGAAGACGATTACAGAACAGGAGATGTAAAAGATTTTTTTGAAAAATGGAATAAACTTACAAAGGATAACGGTATCTTTGAAAATTGGGTTAATCCTTATAATTTTGAAAGTAAAGCTTTAACAATAAATGATTTAGAAGAAATTAAGCAAGAAGATAGCAGTTTTATTTTTAATCGTTTTCTTGAAATACTTCGCCACAATGTTGTTTCAGATAAAGGGAATGCTTTTAATAGAATTTTCACTTTATTTCTTTGTAAAATCTATGACGAAAAGGACAAAGAAGATTCGCACAAAGAATTAGAATTCCAATGGTTTGAATCTCCTTTTACTTATGAAGGAGTTTATTACGAAAAAGATACACATGTAACTTTTCAAATTCGTTTGACAGATTTATATAAAAAAGGAATGAAAGCCTTTTTAGAAAAAAATGTTACTGATTTTTCTGAAACTGAATTTAACAATAGATATTCTTTTTTAACGGAAGAACAAAGAAACCCAATTTTACAAGAATTCAGAAAGGTACGATTGGAGAAAAACAATGAATTTGCAATAAAAGATGTTTACGATGAACAATCTTTTTATGACAATGCAATTGTAGTAAAAGAAATTGTTGAATTATTACAAGGATACAAATTAAGATATACCAAAAAACAACAATATTTATCTGATTTTTTTGAATTACTTTTAACTACTGGATTAAAACAAGAATCGGGTCAGTTCTTTACTCCTGTGCCTGTTGCTCAATTTGTAATTAAAAGTTTGCCAATAGATAAAATAATTAAAGAAAAATTACATCAAGGCGAAAAAGATGAATATTTACCTTATGTTATTGATTATGCAGCTGGTAGTGGTCACTTTTTAACCGAAACTATGCACGAGGTACAACGTATTATTGATAACAATGAATTTAATGATATAAAAGCAGAAGTCAAGAGGTTTATTAAGCAGGCCAAAGAATATCATTTTGATTGGGCTTTTGATTATGTCTATGGAATTGAAAAAGATTATCGCTTAGTTAAAGTGGGCAAAGTAGGCTGTTATTTACATGGTGATGGTCTAGCAAACGTTATACATTCCGATGGATTGGCTAATTTTGAACATAAGGATTATAAAGGAAAACTTGCCGTTAAAGACAAAAACTTCAAACAAGAAAACAAACAATTTGATATTATTGTTTCCAATCCTCCTTATTCTGTCTCAGCTTTTAAAAATGCTGCAAGACAATTTTATAAAGATGATGATTTTGAGCTTTATGATAAACTTACAGATAACAGTTCAGAAATTGAATGTTTGTTTATAGAAC
>LFEF01020306.1_pt1 | contig 40993 bp, 40 predicted proteins | sample 619371 | NCBI WGS metagenome assembly LFEF01 (sample SAMN03014291, study PRJNA259931) | freshwater metagenome | biome: lake; feature: waterbloom | place: China: Taihu Lake | collected 2006-08 | depth 0 m m
ATCGGAACCCAAGCCGATTGGGCGATTGACCAGCGCCGAGAGATCGGAACCCAAGCCGATTGGGCGATTGACCAGCGCCGAGAGATCGGAACCCAAGCCGATAGGGCAGTTAACAAGCACCGAGAGGCTGCAGTCCAGGCCGGTCACTCGGTTGGATCGTGCTCAAACACTGCTTTGTAGGTTGGGTAAAAGGTACATAGCGACACCGCCATCACCAGCGCCACGCACATCATGTTCAGTGCACTCACGAACGCGGCAGGCAAACCCAATAAAGTGAATAAAACAACGAACACCGATGAAAAACCCAAACCTAAAATAAGCCAACCCATGCCATAAATCAGAAAGCTGCCTTTGTTTCGCCACAGAGCAATCCAGCTTGAGAACAGGGCTTGCATGGGTTTCATGTTGTGCCAAACGACCAAAACCGGCGCAAACCAGAATGCCAACAACACCGGGATACTGGTGATGCCAATAAAGATCATATACAGCACCATGTACTCCATGAATGCGGCACTGGTTGCCGCATCGGCCTTTTGCAGGTCGTCAATCGACACCGTGGGTTGTGCGCCAAGAACAAGGTGTGCAAGCAGGCGGATCAACGCAAAGCATGCGGTGTAAATTGCTCCCAAAATCAACAAGGACTGTAGGTGTTTTCTGTTGTCCTGACTAAAGGCGTTGAACAAAACGCTAGGGCTGACCCGCAAGCCTTTTTGCCCCATTTTGCCTGCCAGCATGATTCCAAAACCCAAGGCGGGTGATGCGACAGCAACCGCGGCAGCACCGATGAAAGGGATCAGTATCCCGATGAAAAGAATGATAAAAAGATAAGTGTTGCCGAACAGGAACATTTCGCCCGGTTTGCTTCTGAATAGCTGCACGCCCTGCATCAGCCAATCCCATCCCGCGCTTGGCGGGCAAGTATGTACATAGTTGGCCAAGTGATTACTTCCTTAATTCGGTTGAAGAGCAAGCGGTATTCCCTGCCTGCGGGCAAGCAATACGCGTTCAAAATGTTTTGGATCTTTCACATTCAGTACTTCGGCTTCACGTGGCATGTAAAAATCGTAAAGTCTGGAGGTCCAAAAACGAAGCCCTGCAGCGCGCAGCATGTCTTGCCAAAGTTCGCACTCATGCGGGTTCAATTTGCGAACCTCTTGATAACCACTCAACAAAGCACCCAACAGTTCGGGTTTGAGTTCACCCTGGTCGGGCTTGTCATTGGCCAGTTCAATGCACCAGTCGTTTGCAGTCACCGCGAGATCAAACAAAAAGGTATCTACACCAGCGAAATAAAAGTCGATAACCCCGCCAAGAGAATCGCCCTGCATCAAAGCATTGTCGCGAAACAGATCGGCGTGTACTGCCCCTTTGGGCAGCATTCTGTAGGCATGGCGTTCAGCAACCGCCTTCTGATGATGGACTTCGCTGTGCAACAGTTCTTTGACCGGGTTGGGCAGGTATGAATCCAGGGCATTCATTGCACTTTCAATCCACGCCAGACCTCGGGGGTTGGGCGTGTTGCCAGGAAAATCAGCCACCGCTAGGTGAGCCTGTGCGCAAAATCGACCAATTTGTTGGCATTGGGCTGCATTGGGCCGCTCAACCGATTTCCCGCCAAGGCAATTCACCAAAGTGGCAGGTTTGCCATTCAGTTCGCTGAATAACTCGCCCTGCGCATTGGGTATCGGACCAGGCACAGCCAAGCCCTTTTTGGCCAGATGTTTCATCAAGCCCAGGTAAAACGGAAGGTCTTCCGCCTTCAGCTTTTCGAACAGGGTTAGAACAAACCGGCCCTTGCTGGTGTTCACAAAATAATTGGTGTTTTCAATGCCCGACTCAATGCCTTCAAATGAAAGCAATTCACCGCAATCCCGGCCCTCCAGCCATTGTTGCAGTTCAGTTTGGGTAATGCGTGTAAAAACAGCCATTCAAAGTCCTGAGTAGGGTCATGAGCACCCCGGATTTTACCTGTGTTTGACCCTGCTTTATAAGTCCAACAGCTTCTCTGTTTCACTGTCTGATGGATTGAAGGTGCGTTTCTCGTAGAAGTGGAATATGCATTTCAACACCTCCTCTGGTGTTTCAACCACCTCAAACAGGTCCATGTCTCCCGGGCTGATCATTCCCTCGCCCAGCAAATGGCTTTTTACCCAATCAATCAGACCCGCCCAGAACTTGGAGCCCACCAAAATAATGGGAATACGTCTGCCTTTGTTGGTTTGAATCAGCGTGAGTGCCTCGAACATTTCATCGAGGGTGCCAAAGCCACCAGGCATCACCACATAGGCACTGGCATACTTCGCAAATGCCACTTTGCGTGCAAAGAAGTGGCGAAATGTGAGTGAAATATCCTGATAGGCATTGCCGCTTTGCTCGAACGGCAGTTCGATATTCAAACCGACGCTGGGTGATTCACCCGCATGCGCGCCTTTGTTGGCGGCCTCCATGATGCCAGGCCCGCCACCGCTAATGACAGCAAATCCGGAGTCAGACAGTGCCCTGGCAATATTCTCAGTGAGCGTGTAATAGGGGTGATCTACCGGGGTTCTCGCGCTGCCAAAAATGGAGACTGAAGGGCGAATTGCCGACAGCTTCTCGGTCGCCTCAATGAACTCTGCCATAATTCCCAACACATGCCACGACTCCCTGGCCTTCACTGCGGTGGATTGTTCTTTGGAGGGAAGGTGGCGCAATGTCGGAATATTCTTATTTTTGGTTGTCATATGAAGCGATTACTCCTGGTTGATGGGTCGAGCTACCTGTACCGTGCCTTTCATGCCATGCCCGATTTGCGAAACCGCGCAGGCGAGCCCACTGGGGCCATTTATGGCATGGTCAACATGCTTCGACGCCTGCGTGCAGATTACAACACTGACGATATCACTTCCAATTGTATCGCCTGTGTGTTCGATGCGCCGGGCAAAACCTTTCGCGACGACATTTACCCGGAATACAAAGCGAACCGGGCCAGCATGCCCGAGGACCTGGCTGCGCAAATCCCCCACATTCACGAAGTAACCCGTGCCATGGGCTGGCCCATTGTGATGGAGCCCGGCATTGAGGCGGACGATGTCATTGGCACCCTGGCGCAAGTGGCGCTGGAGCAGGGTTTCGATGAGGTGATTGTGTCCACTGGCGACAAAGACATGGCGCAATTGGTGAACGACAAGGTTCGACTGGTCGACACCATGAAAAACGCAGTCATGACCCGGGACTCGGTGTTTGAAAAGTTTGGCGTGTATCCCGAGCAGATTGTGGATTACCTGACCCTGGTGGGCGACACGGTTGACAACGTGCCAGGTGTAGAAAAAGTGGGACCTAAAACCGCTGCAAAGTGGCTGGCTGAGTACAGGACGCTGGATGGCGTGGTGGCCAATGCCGACAAAATTGGCGGCAAAGTGGGGGAAAACCTGCAAAAGGCCTTGGACTGGTTGCCCACAGGCAAATCTCTGGTCACCATTAAAACAGATTGCGAGTTTGAGCTGCGCCGCCACATTGAGGAACAGCTAAAGGCCAATCCGGAAAACAAAGACGCGCTCAAGGATTTATTTCAACGGTTTGAATTCAAAACCTGGTTTCGCGCTTTGGGCGGTGTGGGTGAAGACGAAGCTTCAGCCAAGCCGAAAGTGGAAGGACCGCCCGACGGCAGTTCGATGAGCCTGTTTGATGCGCCCACGCAAGCCGTAGACTCCATCGAAACCATTTGTGTACAAACACAAGCACAGCTTGATTCGCTACTCGCTGAATTAAAAGCCGCTGCAGCCAGTAAAACGCCGGTTGCTTTTGATACTGAAACCGACTCGCTGGAACCCATGAATGCCCGCATTGTGGGCCTTTCATTCTCAGTGAAGCCGGGCGTGGGCTATTACATTCCACTGACGCACCAGGATTTGACGGCAGAGCCGCAACTGCCACTGGCCGAGGTGTTGGCGTTTCTGAAGCCTTGGTTTGAAGATTCCGATTCGCCCAAAATTGCCCAGAATGCAAAATACGACTTACATGTGATGGCCAATCATGATGTGTGGGTCAAGGGTTTGTTCGAAGACACCATGCTGGCCAGCTACATTCTGGAAGCACACAAGCCGCATGGCATGGACGCCTTGGCCCTGCGCTGGTTGAACTACAACACCATCAAGTACGAGGAAGTGGCCGGCAAAGGTGCCAGCCAAATTACCTTTGACCAGGTGCCGATTGACACCGCCACCAAATACGCTGCCGAAGACGCGGAAGTTACCTTGCGCCTTGCCCACACCTTGAAAGCCGAGCTGGACAAGGTGCCAGAACTTGCCAAGCTGTACCGCGACGTGGAGTTGCCTTTCGGACAGGTGTTGTTTGAAGTAGAACGCAATGGCGTGTTGATTGATTCAGACAAGCTGGAGGCACAAAGCGCCGAAATTGCCGACAAGCTTAAACTGATTGAAGAACAGGCTTTCGAATTGGCCGGCGGCAGTTTTAATTTGAACTCACCCAAGCAAATTGGCGAATTGTTGTTCGACAAATTGGGTTTGCCAGTCGTTAAAAAAACCGCCAGTGGTGCGCCCTCGACCGATGAAGAAGTGCTCAGCAAACTGGCCGAAGATTATCCTTTGCCTGCCAAGTTATTGGAACACCGATCACTGGCCAAACTGAAAAGCACCTACACCGACAAATTGCCGCGTATGGTGAATGCACGCACCGGGCGTGTGCATACCAATTATGCGCAGGCGGTGGCTGTTACGGGCCGCTTGGCCAGCAATGATCCCAACTTGCAGAACATCCCTGTGCGCACCGCCGAAGGTCGTCGAGTGCGCGAGGCCTTTATCGCGGCGCCTGGCTGTGTCTTGGTCTCGGCTGATTATTCGCAGATCGAGTTGCGCATCATGGCGCATATTTCCGGGGATGAAGCGCTGATCCATGCTTTCAATGAAGGCTTGGACATTCACAGTGCCACCGCATCTGAAATTTTTGGTGTGGGTTTGAACGAGGTTACCTCTGATCATCGTCGCACAGCCAAGGTTATTAACTTTGGTCTTATTTATGGCATGAGCGCGTTTGGTTTGGCCGGTAACCTGGGCATTACCCGAGAGGCGGCCAAGTTGTACATTGACCGGTACTTTGCCCGCTACCCGGGTGTTGCGAAGTTCATGGACAATGTGCGCGCACAAGCCAAGGAAGACGGCTTTGTGCAAACCGTGTTTGGGCGCCGGCTGTGGCTGCCTGAAATCAAAAGCCCCAATGGCCCACGCAGGGCGGGCGCGGAACGGGCTGCGATCAACGCGCCCATGCAGGGCACGTCTGCAGACTTGATCAAGATGGCCATGGTGGAATTGTCGGCCTGGTTGAAGGCAGAAAAACTCAATTCAAAAATGATCATGCAGGTACACGATGAAGTCATTTTCGAAGTACCCAAGGGTGAACTCGAATTGATTCAGAAGCGCGTACCTGAAATCATGACCCAAGTGGCCAAGCTGCGAGTGCCTCTGGAAGTGGGATGTGGCGTTGGCAATAATTGGGAAGAGGCGCATTGAATTCTCTGGAGCATGTGATGAGCACAATTAAAAACAAAGAAAATCAGGAACACCTTGAAGCATTGACCGGCGGCGGCAAGCTACCGATGAGTCGCCGCACTTTGTTGAAGGGTTTCACGGTTGGCGGCTTTGCAGCAGCAGCGTCGCCTGTGTTGGCTCAAGCGATTACCACGCCCAGTGATGGCCTTGAGGAAGGTCGCGTGTTTGTGGATGTAGGCGACGATGACATGTTTGCTTATCGCGCTTACCCCAAAGGCAAAAAGAATGCACCGATCATTCTGGTGGTGCCTGAAATTTTTGGGGTACACGCTTATCTGGAAGATGTGTGCCGACGTTTTGCCCAAGCCGGTTTCTATGCCTTGGCCCCCGAAATATTCTTTCGCCATTCCGAGCCAGGGCAATACGCCACCGTGGCCGCCATTCTGGAAAATGTCATCGCCAAAATGGACGACAAACAGGTGATGGCCGACCTGGACAAATGTGTTGAATTTGCAGGCACAGAGGGTGCCGATCTCCAAAAGCTCGCGGTCACTGGGTTTTGTTGGGGTGGGCGAATTACCTGGTTGTACGCGGCACACCAGCCCGCTGTGAAAGCCGGGGTGGCTTGGTATGGTCGCTTGGTGGGGGCGAAAACTGACTTAACGCCGGTGCACCCTGTGGATGTTGCCGCGCAATTGAAGGCTCCGGTATTGGGTTTGTATGGTTCAGAAGACAGCTCGATTCCGCTGGACACCGTGGATCAAATGAGAAAAGCCCTGGCCGCAGCCCAGACCAATCCATTTGCAAAGGCCAGTAGCATCACCGTGTTTGACAAAGCTCAGCATGGTTTCCATGCCGATTATCGACCCACCTACAATTCGGCCGCGGCGAAACAGGCGTACAATCAGGCCCTTGAGTTCTTGCGGGGCAAGAACCTGATCTAATTTCGGACCAATCCAAATCGTGCAATCCAGTTTACCGCTTGTTCTCCTGGCCGCTGCCTTGGGCACGGCCTTGGCCATTTTTGCATCTGCCTTGTTGACAGCACGACACATCGTCCGCTCGCTTGAGCCCATGGTCAGCGTGTCTGCTGGCGTGCTGTTGGGCGCGTCGCTTTTGCATTTGTTGCCCGAGGCATTGGACAAGGGCATGGATCATCACAACTTGTTTGCCTTGTTGCTGGCAGGTTTGTTGTTTTTCTTTGTGCTGGAAAAGTTCTCGATATTTCGCCATAGCCACCATCACGAACATGATGGACACGACCATCACCATGGTTTCGACAAACGCGAAGCCCGTCGTGGAGGATTGTTGATCGTCGTGGGCGATTCAATTCACAACTTTGCCGATGGCTTGTTGGTGGCCAGTGCATTTTTGGTTGATTTCGAGTTGGGTTTGGTCACTACACTAAGTGTGGTGCTGCATGAAATTCCACAACAAACCGGCGATTATCTGGTGCTGGTGAATGCAGGCATTGCTCGAAAAAAAGCCTTGCAGTTGATGTCGGTCGCTGGTCTGGCTGCAGTGTTGGGTGCGGGTTTGGGTTACACCTTGTTCACTGAATTGCAGGCGTTGTTGCCCTACGCTCTGGTGTTCGCTGCCGCCAGCTTTATTTATGTGGCGGTTGCCGACCTTATTCCCCAAATGCAGCAGCGCGTGAAAATCAAGGAAAGTGTGGTGCAACTGTTATGCATTGGGTCAGGCGTTGCATTGGTGGCCTTATTGGCTGAAATCCTTCATCACCATCATTGAACAGCTAGCCGCTCGCTTGTTTTCTCTGCTGGGTGGCATAAGAAGAAATTCCTCCGCAGGCGATAATCAGCAAAACACCCAACCAGGTTGTGCTGGTTGGTATGTCGCCCAGCACCAAAATTCCGAAGAAAGTCGACACCAGAATCGTGCAGTATTGCAACGCAGCGGAAAGCCAGGTTGAGCCGCTTCCAAATGAGCGTGTCAAGGCAAGGTTGCCAGCGCCGCCAAAAAATCCCAATGCTACGAGCCACAACAAAGACCAATTGGCATCTGGAGCCTCGAACACTACAAATTCACCAAAGCCAATGATGTACACCAGCGACGTGACTGTCGCAGTGCCTGCGAAGTACAGCACGGTTCGCCACTCGGGCTCGCGTGCTTGTCCAAGGCTTTTCAATTGCATATAAGCCACGGCTGACACTGCACCAGCACCCAGGCCTATGAGGGCGATTTGTAGTTGGTCGCCGTAAAACACAGGTTGAAGAACAGCGATAACGCCAGAAAAGCCGATTGCAATTGCGAACTGTTCCAGGCGGTTTCTTGACTGACCATACCAAAGCCACAGAATCAGGGCGATGAACAGGGGGGAGGTATACATGAGGGTGGTGGCCGTGGCCAGTGGCAGTTGTGTGGTGGCATAAAAGCCGCACCACATGGCAATAATTCCCGCAACGTTTCGCTTCAAATGCAGAAATGCAACCGGGCTTTTCAGGCTCAGGCCATGAAGCAAAGCCCAAGCGGTGATTCCAATCATGGGTATTGCGCCGCGAAACAAGACAATTTCACCCAAAGTGGCATGGGTGCCCGCGAGTTTGACCATCAGGCCCATGATGCCGAAACACAGGCAGGCCATTAACATCCAGAGTGCTTGCATGGAGGCAGATTGTAGCTCGGCTTCCCGGCGTGGACGGCTGCTCAGGACAGTTCGGGTGTGGCTTTGTAATGCGCGAAGCTCGGATCGAGCCACACTTCCCGCTTTTCAATGGGCGTGTTGTCCATTGAGTGGGTAATGCGAAATACGCGCAGGCTGGGTGCATCCGGAATCTTGTTGAACAGGCTCGCAATCCGCGGTTCCATCGACTTCACCGATACCTCGTCGGTCATCTGCCCAATCCGCATTTGAAATACCTCGGAAGCCAAGCGGTACAAGTTACCAGCCGATTTTTGCAGCATCTCGATACTCAACTTCGGAAAAACCCTCTTGGAGAGGCACAGTTGTTCGTAAGCAATCAGTTGGGTGTGCAGCATGTGCCGAACTTCAATCAACCAGATCGGATCGCCCAAGGCGATGCCAAGGGCGCGCGATTCTTCGGTGTCTGCCCGAATGCTTTCCAGGCTAATCAACTCGGTTTTTACTTCAGTGCCCGCATACTCGGTGGCCCAATGATTATTGAGTTTGAAGGGATCTGCCCGGTCATAAACTGGTGAAGGCAGGGCTTTGTCGGTGACGAATGTACCGATACCCTGCATTTTTGTCACCAGTCCCGATTTTTCCAAAGCTTCAATCGCTCGGCGTATGGTTCCAATAGAGACCTGGAAGCGGTCCGAGAGCTTTTTTTCATTGGGCAGTGGTTCACCGACTTTCCAGGTTTGCCTGAAAATTTCATGGGTCAGTACTTCACTGATTTGCTGGTAGGCGGGGCCGCCACTGCGTACAACGGGCCCGTCCAAAGAATTGGAGCCACGCATCATTTAAATATATCCAGAGTTTTATTTTTGTCTAATCAATGTACCAGAAAAAGATTAAACAAAAATACAAATCGCGATATTGATTTTGACGATGCGTGGTTTTGCCGTTTAGAAGGTCTTTTTTAGTTTCCCGGACTGGTCGTGGGTGGGGTTCATTTGGGCCCCGTACCAGGCGTGAAAGTGCGCCATGCCGTCCTCCATTGGACTTTGATAAGGGCCAGCGTCGTGTTCTCCGCGTTCCATCAGCACCCGTCGGCCTTCATCCATTCGTTCGGCAATCTCGTCGTCTTCAACAGCGGTTTCCATGTAGGCAGCCTGTTCAGCTTCCACGAATTCCCGTTCAAACAGGCGAATTTCTTCGGGGTAATAGAACTCAACCACGTTTAAGGTTTCTTGCGGGCCTTGGGGGTGCAGCGTTGAAACGACCAGCACATGCGGGTACCACTCCACCATGATATTGGGGTACATACAAAACCAGATTGCGCCGTATTTGGGCTCTACACCGTTGCTGAACTTCTTGACGGCCTCGTGCCACTGCTTGTAAACCGGTGTACCCGGGCGGCGCAGGCCAGCTTTCACGCCCACGGATTGAACGCTCCAGTTTTCGCCGTAATACCACTGCAAATCCGAGCAACTGACAAATTGGCCAAGACCTGGGTGAAAGGGCTCAACGTGGTAATCCTCCAGATAAACCTCGATGAAGGTTTTCCAGTTGTAGGGCAGCACATTGGTTTTTACCGAATCCAGCTGGAACTCAGAGAAATCAATTTCCTCCAGAAACGGTACCTTCTTCAGGTCTTCAAGAACATTGCGTCCGGAATTGAACAGCAATCCACGCCAGTTTTGAAGCGGATACGACTGCAGCTTGGTACAAGGCTGTTGCGCAAAATGGGGTGCACCCAGCAATTCACCTTTCAAATCGTATGTCCAGCGGTGAAGCGGACAAACAATATTGCTGGAATTGCCATGGCCTTTCAGCATGATGGCTTGGCGGTGACGACATACATTGGACAAAAGCTCGATTTCAGAGCCGTTGTTCACCAGAATGCGACCGTCACCTTCCCACGGAAGTGACCTCCAGTCGCCTCGCTCGGGCACCCAATGGGTGTGGCCGACGTAACCCGGTCCGTCTCGATAGAGTAGTTGGATTTCATCCTTTAAAACATGTTCATCAAAATACGTTGAAACATGAGGCTGCAAGCTTGATTGCGTCACAGCATGTGACACCTTGGACAAATCACTCAAATCGGACATGATCCCGGGGACCTCCTCCAACAGTGTCCCTGATCGACACTGATGCAAATTAACCTGTTGAACAAAAAGAGAAAGTGGGATTGTACCCTTTAGTCTGCATTCCGGCCAAAGACTTTTCGCCTTTGGGCAAAGTCGCAGTAAAATGGAAGACTTTGCATCACGCACAGCAGCACAATGAGCTCAAGCAAATCGAAAACAGCGCCTGTCGACAACGCCCAAGCGGTGCCAGTCTCTTTTGAAGAGGCGGTGGCCGAACTTGAGGCTTTGGTGAATACCATGGATTCCCAGAATCTTGGCCTGAATCAATTGCTGACCGATTACAAACGCGGTGCGTATTTGGTGAAGTATTGCAGGGACCGTTTAAGCCAGGTTCGCAAAGAGGTAACCGAGATTGAACAAACATTGAACAAACCGGCTGATGAAGGTGCGCAGTGAATTACGCCCAACCCATTCAATTGAACTGGTTTGACGAGACCCGAGCGGGTTTTGAAGCGGTATTGGCTGACAAGTTAAAGCAGTTCGAAGGGCCCTCCAGCGAGTTGAATGCGGCCATGGAATATGCCTTGCTGGATGGTGGAAAGCGCTTGCGTGCCATGTTGGTGTTCGCAGCGGGCTACGCTGTGGAAACGCCCACCTCTCAGTTAAATGATGCTGCTTGCTCCATCGAAGCGATGCATGCCTATTCGTTGGTGCATGATGATTTGCCCAGCATGGACAACGATGTGCTGCGCCGGGGCAAGCCAACCTGCCATGTGAAGTTTGGTGAGGCCTTCGCTTTATTGGCTGGCGATGCGTTGCAAACCGCCGCTTTTCAATGGTTGGCTGAATCGAATCAGGGCAGTGTGCAGGTTCGCATGCAGCAAATTGCTGCCTTGGCCAGCGCCGCTGGTTTGCAAGGCATGGCCGCTGGGCAGGCAATCGATCTTGCGCATGTGGGCAAACCCATGGATTTGCAGTCGCTTGCCACGATGCACGCACGCAAAACCGGTGATCTGATCACGGCGTCTGTGCGCATGGGGTATGTCAGCAACGCGACGCTTTCAGCCGTTGAGAAGAATGGATTAGAGGCCTATGCCCATTGTTTGGGCTTGGCATATCAGGTAATAGACGACATATTAGATGTGGAGTCCACCAGTGACGTGCTCGGTAAAACATCGGGTAAAGACGCACTGAACAACAAACCCACCATGGTGAGTTTGATGGGCTTGGGCGAAGCCAAAGCGCTTTTGGCCCGGTTACGTGAACAGGCTTTTTCGGCCTGTGAGGTGATTGCTGCAACGCGCCGTGCTCCGTTGGAAACCCTTGTAGAATTGATTACAAACCGGAAATCATGACCGATCTGCTGAAAAAAATTGATTGCCCCGCAGACTTGCGGCGACTGTCTGAGAACCAGCTGCCCAAGCTGGCAGACGAGTTGCGCAATTACATTGTGGAGCAAGTGGCTAAAACCGGCGGGCATTTGTCGTCCAACCTGGGTACGGTCGAATTAACGGTTGCTTTGCATTACGTGTTTAACACTCCGAATGATCGCGTGGTGTGGGACGTAGGCCATCAAACCTACCCGCATAAAATTTTGACCGGCCGGCGTGATGCCATGCCGGGCTTGCGCCAGTACGGCGGCATTTCAGGTTTTCCGAAGCGTTCGGAATCTGAATATGATGCCTTTGGTACAGCCCATTCCAGCACCTCTATTTCCGCTGCCTTGGGCATGGCGGTTGCATCACGCAACCTGGGCGTGAACCGAAAACACATTGCTGTAATTGGCGATGGCTCGATGACCGCAGGCATGGCTTTTGAGGCCTTGAACAACGCCGGCGTTACTCCCGACATCGATTTGCTTGTCATTCTGAACGACAACGACATGTCGATTTCCCCGCCTGTGGGCGCACTGAACAAGTATTTGGCCAAGTTGTTGTCCGGTCGCATGCTGAACAATGTGAAGGAAGTTGGTAAGGGCATCTTGGGTGTGGCCCCGCCTCTGTATGAACTGGCACATCGACTTGAAGAGCATGTCAAAGGCATGATGAGCCCGGCGACACTGTTCGAGGAATTTGGATTCAATTACTACGGCCCCATTGATGGTCACGACCTGGACGCTTTGGTGCCCACCTTGCAAAACCTGCGTGCAATGAAAGGCCCGATCTTCCTGCATGTGATTACCAAGAAGGGTGCAGGCTACAAGCTGGCCGAGCAAGACCCCGTGCTGTACCACGGCCCGGGCAAGTTCGATCCCAGCATCGGTATTCAAAAATCAAGTACACCCAAGCCTCCCACTTACACCCAGATTTTTGGCAAGTGGTTGTGCGACATGGCGCAATCCGATCGCAAATTGGTGGGCATTACCCCAGCCATGCGCGAGGGTTCCGGCATGGTGGAATTCGAGCGTCGCTTCCCTTCGCGCTACTTTGATGTCGGCATCGCAGAACAGCACGCAGTCACCTTCGCGGCCGGTTTGGCCTGCGAGGGCATGAAGCCCGTGGTGGCCATTTACTCCACATTTTTGCAGCGCGCCTATGACCAACTGATACATGACGTCGCCTTGCAGAATCTCGACGTTACTTTTGCGCTGGACCGCGCCGGCCTGGTGGGGGCCGACGGTGCAACGCACGCAGGCAATTACGACATTGCTTACCTGCGCTGCATTCCGAATATGGTGATTGCTGCGCCCTCCAACGAGGACGAATGTCGCAAATTATTGACAACCGCCTACCACTACCCTGGTTGCGCTTCAGTGCGTTATCCACGCGGTGTCGGTCCGGGTGTGGTGGCGGATGAATCGCTGGATACACTGGAAATTGGCAAGGCAATTGTGCGTTATTCGCCCGATGAATCAGAGCATAAACTTGTAATTCTGGCATTTGGCTCCATGTGTGAACCAAGCCTTGAGGCTGGCCGTGCGCTGGGCGCCACCGTGGTGGACATGCGCTGGGTCAAGCCTATTGATGCAGAATTGTTACAACGGTTTGCCGAGCAGCGCTACAGCTTTGTGACTGTTGAAGAGGGCTGTATCATGGGTGGCGCAGGTTCGGCCGTGACTGAACACCTGCATGCCCAAGGATTTAATAACGCAGTGTTGCAACTCGGCTTGCCCGATGAATTCATCGACCACGGAGACCCTGTTCTTCTGCTCAAGAATCTTGGACTGGACGCCCAAGGCATAGAAACGTCCATCAAGCAGCACTATGGCGAGCTCTTTGATCGCCACACCAATGTGGTACGCCATGTAGCAGGGCGTGCCGCGAACACATGAGGAAGTTATGAATACACGTGACAAAGGCTTGGAGAATGCCGTGGCCACTAACCCAATCGACCAGGCTATTCCCGATGTCCAAAGCACCATCGACACCCGCCACATTGCAATCCAATCGGTGGGCATTCGTTCTGTCAAATATCCAGTTCTGATTGAGCTCCAAGGCCAAAAGCCAATGCCCTCTGTGGCCGAGTTCGAAATGACCGTGTTTCTGCCTGCCGATCAGAAAGGCACGCACATGTCTCGTTTCATTGCCTTGCTTGAAGAAGCCCAGGGCAATGTGCTGACTGTCAGCGGTTTCCGCGCGATGCTGGTCGAGATGTTGCAGCGTCTGGATGCGCCTTCCGGCAGTATCAAAATGGAATTGCCTTATTTCCTGTCCAAGGTTGCGCCCATCAGCGGGGTTTCAAGCCTGATGGACTATCAGCTGACCCTTGAAGGTTCAGCCACGGCAACGGGGCAAGACATCTACTTGACCGTGGTTGTCCCGGTGACCAGTCTGTGCCCCTGTTCCAAGAAAATTTCGGAGTATGGTGCGCACAACCAGCGCTCGCACGTCACCGCGCGAGTTCAGTTGAAAGAAGATGTGGACATTGCACAGTTTATCTCTGCAATCGAGCAGCAGGCCTCTTGTGAGCTGTATGGTTTGCTCAAGCGCCCCGATGAAAAGTATGTGACCGAGCGCGCTTATGACAATCCGAAGTTTGTGGAAGATCTGGTTCGGGATGTGGCCATCGCCATGAACAAGTTTTCGCAGGTGGGTCAGTACACAGTAGAGGCTGAAAACTTCGAATCCATTCACAATCACTCGGCTTACGCTCGCATCGATCGAGCTTAAGTAGACCCTCGCCGGTTCTTCAGCGCGCTGTAAGAATCAACCCCGACAATACACACAAAATTACATGTCGGGGTGCGTGTGTACCTCAGGAGCTATTCGGTTATGGCTGAACCATCCAAGGTCAAGCCCAAGGAATTCTTTATTCTCGGCCTCACGTCAGGTGGGCGTCCTTTTCGTCCCTCGGACTGGGCAGAGCGCCTTTGCGGTGTGTTGTCTTGTTACCGTCCGCCAGGCCGCCAGCAAAGCCAGCAACATTTGGCTTACAGCCCTTACGCCAAACCAATTTTGATGAACAATATTAAGTGCGTGGTAGTCGATGAGCGTTTGCGCGAGATCGAACCCATGGCCATGACGTTTGTTTTGAACTTTGCGCGCGACAATGATTTACAGGTGTTGGATGCCTGCCTGTTGCCCGATCCCGAGTAGCTGGGGCAGCATAATCGAGTAAAACCTTCCAGAAACACAAAAAGCCCCTTTCAATCAAGGGGCTTTTTCATGTAAATGAGTTTTAGAGCCGACGGTGTTAAAGCTGACGGTTTTAAAACGAAATTAGGCGGCCATGCCTTTTACTAGTGCTGACAAGCGTGACTTGTTGCGAGAAGCTTTGTTTTTGTGGATCAGGTCTTTGTCTGCAACGCGATCCAGAATGCTTGTTGTTTCGCGATAAACTGCCTGAGCGGCTGCTTTGTCGCCTGCTTCAACAGCAGCGCGTACTTTTTTAACTGCGGTTCTCATCGCTGAGCGAATGGCTGAATTGTGCGCATTTGCTTTGGCGGCTTGTTTTGCGCGCTTGCGCGCCTGTGCTGTGTTGGCCATATTGCTGAGGCTCCAAGGGGTGTAGAATTCGAAAACCCGCAATTTTAACAAAATAATAGCCCTTTCACAATCACTATATGAATTTATTGAAGTCGGCCGCTGCGGTCAGCGCCATGACCATGCTCTCCCGGATCACCGGTTTGATCCGAGAGACAATCACCGCGCGCCTTTTGGGGGCGGGTGCCGAATCCGATGCATTTTTTATTGCTTTCCGAATTCCCAACTTGTTGCGCAGATTGTTTGCCGAGGGCGCTTTTTCGCAGGCCTTTATTCCGATTTTGTCCCAAACCAATGCAACGGAGGGTAAATCAGCCGCTGTCGATCTGGCCCGGCGAGTCAGTTCTCTGTTGTTCATCGCCTTGTTGCTGATCGTTGTCGCGGGCGTATTGGGGGGCAGTTGGGTGGTCATGGGTATGGCCAGCGGGCTGGGGCGTGGCAGTGAACAGTTTGAACTCACTGTGTTGCTGACCCAGTGGATGTTTCCTTACATTCTTCTGATTTCCATGGTCGCACTGGCTTCTGGCTTGCTGAATACTTTCCGTTCATTTGCCTTGCCAGCTTTTGCACCAGTGCTGCTGAACATCAGCTTCATCGCAGGCGCTTTGCTTCTTGCCCCTTATTTTGATCAAGCAGTGAAAGCGTTTGCAGTTGCGGTGATGGTAGGTGGTGTTCTTCAGGTCGCTGTGCTGTGGTACGGGTTGGCGCGCACCGATTGCCTGATTAATCCTTTTGCAGGGTTGGGGGCTATTAAGTCAGCTTGGGGGGATGAGCGTGTTCGGAGGGTACTGAAAAACATGGTGCCAGCAACGCTTGCCGTGTCGGTGGCGCAAATCAGTTTGATCATCAACACCAATATTGCGTCGCATCTGGAGCAGGGCAGTGTCTCCTGGATTTCATATGGTGATCGTTTGATGGAATTTCCCACTGCTTTGTTGGGTGTTGCGTTGGGCACAGTGTTGTTGCCATCGCTTTCTGCCGCGGCCACACGAAGCCATGAGGAATATTCACGTTTGATGGACTGGGGTTTGCGCTTGACGGTGGTGCTGGTGTTACCGGCGGCTGTGGGCATGGGCCTGTTTTCGGATGCCTTGGTGGCTCTGTTGTTTCACTACGGGCGCTTTGATGCCAACGACGTGGCAATGACCAGCCAGGCCGTGATTGCTTACAGTCTGGGCTTGGCTGGTTTGGTGTTGGTCAAAATTCTGGCCCCTGGTTTTTATGCCAAACAAGATATTCGGACGCCCGTGAAAATCGGGATCATGGTTGTGGTGGTCACCCAAGTGATGAACCTGTTGACAGTGCCCTTGCTTGGGCATGCTGGCCTGCCGCTGAGCATCAGTGCGGGTGCCGTTCTCAATGCCACGGTCTTGTACTGGGGGCTTCGCAGGCGGGGCCTTTATACGCCTTCAATCGGTTGGGGTGTGTATTTCGTGAAAGTGTCGGTGGCAGCAATTGCCATGGGGGTAGCCCTGTGGTTCATGAATCAGCAGTTTGACTGGCTGGGTATGGCTTCCGCACCGCTTTTACGTGTGGCTACTGTGCTTGGGGTAATCGGAGTGTGTGGTGTACTTTACTTTGCGGTGCTGGCTGGCTTGGGTTTGAATCCGAAACGCTTGATTCGCAAGCCTGTTGTATGAACCGGGGGTAGTGATGCAGCACCTGATCAGGTGCTGCAACTGGGTATGACTTTTAACTTCAGTTTTACTTCAATGCGTCAAAAGCACGTGCCTTGATTTCTTCTACGCTGCCAACTCCCGCGATTTTGCGGTACTGCGGCGCACTGGCGTCGCCTGTGGCAGCCCATTGACCATAGTAGTCCACCAATGGGCGTGTCTGCTTTTCGTACACGTCCAAACGCTTTTTCACAGTTTCTTCTTTGTCGTCATCTCGCTGAACCAAGGGTTCACCAGTGATGTCATCAATGCCTTCCTGCTTCGGAGGATTAAACTTAACGTGATAAGTACGCCCAGAAGCCGGGTGTGTGCGGCGGCCGCTCATCCGGTCGATGATCGCGTCGTGGGGAACATCAATTTCAAGTACGAAATCAATCTTTACGCCCGCTTCTTTCATTGCTTCGGCTTGTGGAATGGTGCGCGGAAACCCGTCAAACAAATAGCCATTGGCACAGTCGGATTCTTTCAAACGTTCTTTCACCAGATTGATGATAATTTCGTCAGAAACAAGGCCGCCACTGTCCATGACTTTCTTGGCCTCGATGCCCAAAGGGGTGCCAGCTTTGACTGCTGCGCGCAGCATATCGCCGGTGGAAATTTGGGGAATACCAAACTTTTCCTTGATGAATGTCGCCTGCGTGCCTTTTCCAGCACCGGGCGCTCCCAATAGAATTAAACGCATAGTCGCCTCAAGAGTTTTAAATCTGCTGGCCTGTTGTACAAGATGCGTCGGTTACAACAGGCGATATTTCTGGCCGTTTTTTCTTATTCGAGGCCTTTGCGATTATGGGTGCGTCAACTTGCAGAAAACTTACCCACAGTCTGGCTCGAATATTTATTCATGGTCGTTCAGCCTTAACGAGACCCAAACAATGCCCTGACTTTTTCCAGGTCCTGCGCGGTGTCTACCCCGGGAAGCGGGGCATCCTGAATCATACACACTTTTATGCGAAAGCCATTGGCCAGCGCCCTGAGTTGTTCAAGTGATTCAAGCACTTCAATTCGGGCTGGAGGCAGTGTTTGATACACCTTGAGAAAGCGGGCGCGATAGGCATACAAGCCGATGTGGCGAATGCCAAGTTGTCCCACTGGCGCACCGGGAGGCCATGATTCGGTGGCATAGGCATCTCTCGGATAAGGAATGGGCGCACGGGAAAAGTAAAGCGCCTCGCCGTCTTCCCGCATGGCGATTTTAACTACATTTGGATTTTTGAACTCTTCCCAGTTGTCGATTGCGTGGCCACAGGTCGCGATGTCCTGTGCATCCTCCAGCAGGGCTTTGGCGACCAGGTCAATCAAAGCCGGGTCAATCAAGGGCTCATCGCCCTGCACATTCACCACCACGGTGTCGTCTGACCAACCTGTGATCTGGGCCACTTCCGCAATTCGGTCTGTACCGGTCGGCCAGTCGCCGCGGGTCATTACCACTGGCAAATTATGGGCTTTGCACACCGACTCAATTTCCGGGTGGTCGGTAGCCACCAATACTTCGTCTGCCCCAGATTTCAAGGCCTGTTCGGCCACACGCACCACCATGGGCTTGCCAGCGATGTCCAGCAGCGGTTTGCCTGGCAGGCGAGTTGACGCATGGCGGGCCGGAATAACGGCTTTGAACATGGGGGCTTAGCTATTGGGGGTTGATACGGGTTCGGCCTGTTCCACCAGCATGATGGGTATGCCGTCCCTTACGGGAAACGCAAGTTTGTCTGCCTTGCACACCAGGTGACCATCGCTAGGGCGTTTTTCAAGTGGCCCTTTGCAGATGGGGCAAACCAGAATGTCAATCAATTGTGGGTCCAATGCAATCCTCTAGGGCTTGTGTCAAGGCAGGGGGTAACTTTACGCTTATTTCAGCCACCCAAACTTTCGGGTCCGAAGGATTTAATTTTACGGCATCTTTGCCGCTTGTTATCAACACATCTTGATCGAACTGTGCGCAAAAGTCTTCTGGGTAGCTGAAATGGTCTGGAAGGCCGCGACTTGCCTCCAGATGAAGACCAGCGGATCGAATGGCGTCGAACAGCTTGCTCGGGTCAGCAAGTCCCGTGAAAGCCAGCAGTTTCAGCGCTTTCCATTGTTGCACCGCCTGTTCAAGTGTCAGAAAAATGCCAGAACTCAGTTGTCGAAAGCCTGTGAGCTGAACATGGATCGCATGCCAGTTGTCTCGAGACGGCCAATCCAATGCCTTGCCCAGGGCCTCAGGCGAAATATTGGAACACAACACCGCATCCACTGAGCCGAGCCGGGAAAGTGGCTCGCGCAACGGGCCTGCAGGCAGCAAGCGGCCGTTGCCATGAGCCCGCCGGTCAAATACCACCCATTCAAGTTGTCGGGCAAGTTTGTGGTGTTGCAGACCATCGTCTGACACAATCAATTTCAAATCCGGGAAGTGGGTCAAAAGAAGCCTGACCGCTTGGTTTCGATCCGCGCACACAGCCACCGGGCAACCAGTTTCACGGCTCAAGAACAAAGGCTCATCTCCTGCATTACTTGCTGCGGGGGCATTTTGGGCTGGATCAATCAAGATTGGTGCTTTTTCGGATCGACCATAACCCCGGCTGACGATGCCCACTTGGTCACCGCGGGCTCGTGCATGTTGGCAAATCGCCATCACGATTGGTGTTTTGCCGGAACCCCCGGCAATCAGGTTGCCAACAACCAGCACCGGCGGCTGACATGTTTTCTTTGCTGCATATGATTTGCTGTTTTGCCGTGTGGCCCAGCGCAGACCTTTGTAAACAGACTCCAGTAAATTCAGGGTAAAGCCCGCCAACAGCCCGGGCTTTTGTCCTTCGTACCAAATGTTGAGCAAGCCAGATTCAATTCTGCTCTTGCGATCACCCGTGGTCATGGGGTCTTGCCACCGGCAGTAGCAATCGACACCCTGGCAACGCCCAACGAGGCCAGCATGTCCATCACCATCACCACTGATTGATGGGTGGCTGCTGCGTCCGCTTCAACAATCGCCCTACGTTCCTCGCCAGCAGGCATGGTCGACAAAACTTTGCTGAGTTCTGTGCGCAATTGGGTTTCGGTCAATACAGTCTGGGCGCCTAGTGCATAGTTTCCATCTCGCCCCACCCGAATTCGAAGTGCTTCAGGCGGCATGGTGTCTTCTTTTGCGCTTTGCGTACCTGGCAGATCAACTTCCAGTTGGCTGGGTTGCATGAATGTGGTGGACACGACCAGGAAAATCACGATGACCAGCAACACATCGATCAGCGGGATCAGGTTGATGTCGGGAGCCTCCGTACTGATTGTTCGCTTTATTCTCAACGACCCGCTCCTCAACCCGCTTTGCGTGAACTGGCATGCTGTTTCAACAGATCCTCAAAAGGCTTGAGTGATTCTCCCATGTCTTCGAGCAGGCTGTTGATCCGGATCCGGAACAGTCGATAGGCGACCAGAGCTGGTATGGCGACAATCAAGCCAAATGCGGTGTTATACAGGGCCACAGCGATACCGGCTGCAATTGCTTCGGGCGTTTGGGTGCCTGATCCCTGCACTGCAAAAATTTCGATCATGCCAATGACCGTGCCCAGCAAACCCATCAAAGGCGCAGCGCTGGCGATCATGGACAGCACGTCCAGGTGTTTTTCAAGCGTGTTTTGAATACCGACTGATTTGTCCTGCATCGCGCTTTCGATGTCCTCGTTTTTGTAAAACGCAGACAGACCCGCAGCCATCAGACTTCCGAGAGCACTGTGCGCCTCCAGGCGGGCAATATTTTGCCGATCCTTAAACTGGGGCAGGGTCTTGCATACATCGGTCACCAAATTTTCCGGGATCAGGTCTTTTTTACGCAAGGCCCAAACGCGCTCAAACACGATTGCCAATGCGACCACCGAGCCAAAAATCAAAGGCCAAATTGGCCAGCCCGCCGCAGAAATGATTGACCACACAAGTAGACTCCTATTCAGTAAGACACGGACTCTAGCGAAAAAACCAACATTACACAAATTACCCAGAAGCGGACATATTTGTTCATTGTGGATAACTTTGGGGAAAAGCCCCTCAAATTTTCGAATAATCAGTCGCTTGTGAGAAAAATGAACTTTTTATGTACCGTATTTTGTTGTTTTTTTCTTTTTTAATCAGTAGCTTGTATTTATTTTCTTGTATTTCAGCCATGTTGCACAGAAAGTAGCTTTTTGTTAGCGCATGTGGAAATGTTCTGGTTTTTTAGCCAATTTGGTCTATAAATGATTGACTTAAAAACGGTTTTTTCGGTTAGCCAGCTCGCCAGGCACCTCAATGATCACCTCCGAAATGAGTTTGGCGCCATCCGGATTCAGGGTGAAGTAGCGTCTTTTACTCGCGCGTCCTCTGGGCATTGGTACTTGGCCCTGAAAGATGAATCAGCACAGATGAAGGCGGTCATGTTTCGCCAACGCAATGTTCTTGCTGGTTTTTTTCCGGCAGTAGGCGACAAAGTGGAGGTGCTTGCCCAATTGGCCATGTATGAACAGCGTGGCGAGTTGCAGTTGATCGTTGATGTCATGAAGAAGGCCGGGCAGGGCAATTTGCATGAACAGTATTTGCAGCTAAAAACCAAGTTGACCCAAGAAGGTTTGTTTGATTCTGCACGCAAACGTCCGCTCCCTTCTGTAGTGTTCAATCTTGGGGTGGTTACATCTCTGCAGGCGGCGGCACTTGCCGATGTAAAGCAGGCCTTGGCAAGGCGTGCGCCCCATGTTGAATTCTCGGTTTACCACACCGCAGTTCAGGGAGAGCAGGCTGCAGCACAAATTATTGAGGCCCTTCGCAAAGCGGATTCCGCTGGCCATGAAGCGCTTGTGCTATGCCGTGGGGGCGGGAGCCTGGAAGACTTGTGGAGTTTCAACGTCGAGGCCGTTGTGCGCGCAGTCGCGGCTTGTAAAACACCGATCGTAGTTGGAGTAGGGCACGAAACTGATGTGACCTTGGCTGAGTTCGCCGCAGACCTTCGCGCCGCCACGCCTACCGCAGCTGCCGAATTGATCAGCCGGCCCACGCGCGAACTGCTGGCCGAAATTCAAGGCTTGCATGTGGGCTTGCGAAAGGCTTTGCGCCACCGAGCGCAAATGTTGGTTCAGCGCGTGGATAGAGCCGAGCTTGGTCTGCTGACCCCCACCGCCTACCTGAATACTCTGGAATCTCGTTTGGGGCATGCAAGTAGCCGGTTGCCGCGCCTTGTCGAGCGGGGTATTGCCGAAGAAACCAATGCAATCCAGGCCTTGTGGGAATCCATGTCGTTTGAAATGAGTGCGACACAAAATGCAGCCACTCGAAGTGCCCAGCTTCTTGAAAGTAGGCTAATGGCTGTGCAGCGTCACAATATTGCGGCGTTGGACTCGCGCGTGGACCGTCTTGGTTCTGTAGTTGAGGCTGTTTCACCCCAACGAACCCTGGAGCGAGGGTATGCCTTTTTGCAGCCACAACACGGAAATGCGGTGGTTCGCTCCGTGGCGGATGTACAAGCCGGTGATGCCTTGCGTGCCACTCTGGCGGATGGTGAAATTTTAGTGAATGTGCGCGAGAAAACTGAGCTGCGTGGGCCGTTCCACGAGGATGTGAAAAATTCAAGATAGAATCAGAGGGGTTGAAATGCGGGGTTTTGCCCCAAGCTGATGTTTTCGTATTGATTGAAGTGAGAGAGGATACTGATATGCAACATACACTGCCTGATTTGCCCTACGCGATGGACGCGCTGGCCCCCCATATTTCCAAGGAAACACTGGAGTACCACTACGGCAAGCACCACGCTGCTTACGTGACCAATCTGAATAATCTGGTAAAAGGCACCGAGTTTGAAAGCTCCAGCCTGGAAGACATCGTCAAGAAGTCCACCGGTGGTGTGTTCAACAACGCCGCGCAAATCTGGAACCACACTTTCTATTGGCACTGTTTGTCGCCCAATGGTGGCGGAGCGCCCTCTGGAAAACTGGCCGAGGCCATCAATGCCAAGTTCGGTAGCTACGATGCATTCAAGGAAGCATTCACGAAAAGCGCGATCGGCAACTTTGGTTCCAGCTGGACCTGGTTGGTGAAAAAGGCAGATGGTTCAGTAGACATCGTGAATACCAGCAACGCAGCCACTCCACTGACCACGCAAGACAAGCCGCTGTTGACTTGCGACCTGTGGGAACATGCCTACTACATCGATTATCGCAATGCCCGCCCCAAGTACATTGAAACTTTCTGGAACTTGGTGAACTGGGAATTCGCATCGAAGAATTTCGAAGGCTAATCGTTCGAAGTCTGCTTCAAAAGCCCGGCCCTTCCTCGCGCCCCCGGCGCGACGCAGGGTCGGTTTTTTTGTCTTTTATTCTTGAGTGTCCATGGCCAGCTCAGGCACGTGCAGCCTTTCACCTGCTACAACGCCGTGTTTTGAAAACCAGTTCCTTTTCATTTCCAGTGCCAATTTGGCGTTGCCGCTGGAGCAATGAATATCGGCGGTACCTGCTTTCATCTGTTCGATATTCAGGATTCTTCCGCTGGGGTCTGCAAAAGCTACATCCAGATCAATCAGGGTGTTCTTCATCCACATGCATTGTGTCTCGCTGCGATTGAATACGAACAGCATTCCCGAATTCTTGCCAAGCTCTTTTCGGTTCATCAGTCCGATCTGACGGCTTAAATCGGTATTGGCCAACTCCGCTTTTACATGATGTTCGCCCACGCGCACATCCAGTGTTGCCAACTCTGACTGGCCCGGTCCGGCCGCATTACTTACGCAGGCAGCCAGGCCCAGCGCAGCTGTTACCAAAGTCAACTTGAAACCAAGCTGGTATTTGTTGATTTGATCAAAGTGCATGAAATCTTGTTCCTGTCAGAGATCTGAAAGAAGATGGCGTTATTATACGGCTTGGCGCAATAAGGAATGCAATTTCATATTGCGAAATAATTGTGATTTTCTTAGTGAAGGGATACACTAGAGTGTTCCCTCTAACACACCAGAGAAGCAGCGGAGAGACCATGTACCAACACATTAAAGTCCCATCAGTCGGCGAAAAAATCACGGTCAATAGTGATTACTCGTTGAATGTTCCAGATCAACCCATCATTCCATACATCGAAGGCGATGGCACTGGTTTTGACATTACACCAGTGATGATCGACGTTGTCGACGCTGCTGTAGCCAAAGCCTATGGTGGCAAGCGCAAAATCAGCTGGATGGAAATTTACGCTGGTGAAAAGTCCACCAAGGTATACGGCCCCGATGTGTGGCTACCTGAAGAAACCCTGGAAGTGTTGAAGGAATATGTGGTGTCTGTGAAAGGCCCATTGACCACACCCGTGGGTGGCGGTATTCGTTCCATTAACGTGGCTCTGCGTCAGCAGCTGGATTTGTATGTGTGCCTGCGCCCAGTCCGTTACTTTGCGGGTGTACCCAGCCCAGTGAAAGAACCCCACAAAACCGACATGGTGATTTTCCGTGAAAATTCGGAAGACATTTATGCCGGTATTGAATACGAAGCTGAAACCGACAAAGCCAAAAAACTGATCAAGTTTTTGCGCGAAGAAATGGGTGTTAGCAAAATCCGCTTCCCGGAAACTTCAGGCATCGGCATCAAGCCAATTTCCAAAGAAGGTACAGAACGCCTGTTCCGCAAGGCTATTCAGTACGCCATCGACAACAAGAAGCCTTCTGTGACCATCGTTCACAAGGGCAACATCATGAAGTACACCGAAGGCGCATTTGCGGCTTGGTCCTACGCTTTGGCTAAAAATGAGTTTGGTGCTGAACTGTTGGACGGCGGCCCCTGGATGAAAATCAAGGCGGCGCATGGCGACATCGTGATCAAAGATGTGATCGCCGATGCGTTCCTGCAGCAAATTCTATTGCGCCCAGCGGAATACAGCGTGATTGCAACCATGAACCTGAACGGCGACTACATTTCCGATGCGCTGGCCGCCCAGGTTGGTGGTATCGGTATTGCTCCAGGTGCAAACTTGTCTGATTCAATCGCGATGTTTGAAGCCACCCACGGTACAGCGCCCAAGTATGCGGGGAAAGACTATGTGAACCCTGGTTCACAAATTCTGTCTGCCGAGATGATGCTGCGCCATATGGGTTGGATTGAAGCAGCTGATCTTATTATCACTTCCATGGAGAAATCCATTACCTCCAAAAAAGTGACTTATGATTTCGCGCGCTTGATGGATGGCGCCACACAAGTGAGTTGTTCCGGTTTTGGTCAGGTCATGATCGACCACATGTAAAAGGCATTCGATCTGCCCCAAGAAAAAAGCCGGCTTGGGGCCGGCTTTTTTCTTAATCGGTGGTTTGATTATTTTACTTATCAGGCGGCGCTGGTTGCGTCCATCACAGAGATGTTCTGAGCCTGCTTACCTTTTGGTCCATCCACCACCTCAAAAGTCACTTTCTGACCTTCTTTGAGTGTGCGGAATCCAGATGCCTGGATTGCTGAAAAATGGGCGAAAAGCTCATCGCTCCCTTGATCTGGAGTGATAAAACCAAAACCCTTTGCATCATTGAACCATTTTACGGTGCCGGTCGCCATCGCGAAACCTCCTTCAAAAAACAATACTTCGATCGGAACGCACGAACTTTCCGACAACTCGCCAGTCTGAACCAGCTTGACTACTATTCTTTGACCTGTTTGGGCTGGGGTCAACCATACAATAGATACATTTTTTAGGGTTTACCCCTTGTAATAGACAGGTGTTGTCTACATTTAATGAATTCAGGCTTTTCGGGTGATTGATCTTGTGGGCTACCGATTGCAAATTTGAGAGTAGGTTCGCATAATTTTTTAGACGTTCCTGATTGAATTTTCAGGAAAAATTTCTAGCCTTGAATAAAGGCGGTGTATTGCTCTCTAATCCTTGTTGCGTGCCCCTTAGAAGTGATTACAATGAAGTTATGAGTTCGCAAAACAATCCATCAACAGTACTGGAATCGCAGACGCAAAAAGCGAAGCTGCCCCCGATGTATCAAGTCGTGCTCTTGAACGATGACTACACCCCCATGGAGTTCGTCGTGATTGTTTTGCAGAAGTTTTTTGGAAAAGGAAGGGAACAGGCCACCCAAATCATGCTGAAAGTGCATAGAGAGGGAAAAGGGGTCTGTGGGGTTTATCCCAAAGACATCGCCTCGACCAAGGTCGAAATGGTATGCGGATTCGCAAAGCAGCATCAACACCCGCTGCAGTGCGTGATGGAGGAAACATGATTGCGCAAGAGTTAGAAGTAAGTTTGCACATGGCATTTGTTGACGCACGTCAGCAAAAGCATGAATTCATCACGGTAGAGCATCTGCTATTGGCCTTGCTGGACAATCCTTCAGCAGCCGAGGTGCTACGTTCATGCTCCGCTGATGTTGAGGAAATTCGCAAGAACCTGCAAAATTTCATCAAGGACAACACACCTGTGGTGTCGGGTCAGGATGAAGTGGACACACAGCCCACGTTGGGTTTTCAGCGGGTTATCCAGCGCGCCATTATGCATGTTCAGAGCACATCCAATGGCAAAAAAGAAGTCACCGGCGCCAACGTGTTGGTGGCAATCTTTGGTGAAAAAGATTCACATGCCGTTTACTACCTGCACCAGCAAGGCATTACGCGTCTGGATGTGGTGAATTACATTTCACACGGTATTACCAAAACGCCGCAGGCCCCCGCGCCGAAGCCCGAGAATTCTCAGAACGAAGGTCAGGAGCAAGAAGCCGAGGCCACACAAAGCGTAGGCGACAAACAGTCGCCTCTGGACCAGTACACCCAGAATCTGAACGCCTTGGCCAAGGAAGGAAAAATTGATCCGCTGATTGGTCGAGAGCAGGAAGTTGAGCGGGTTATCCAAGTGTTGTGCCGTCGCCGCAAAAACAACCCACTGCTGGTGGGTGAAGCCGGCGTTGGAAAAACCGCGATTGCAGAAGGCCTGGCCTGGAGAATTGTGCAAGGTGATGTGCCGGAAATTCTGGCCACAGCACAAGTGCATTCTCTGGACATGGGTGCGTTGTTGGCGGGTACCAAATACCGCGGAGATTTCGAACAGCGCTTGAAAGCGGTGTTGAAACAGTTGAAAGCCAATCCCGATTCTGTGTTGTTCATTGATGAAATTCACACCCTGATCGGCGCTGGGTCTGCTTCTGGCGGCACGCTGGACGCCTCCAATTTGCTGAAGCCTGCTTTGTCTTCAGGTCAGTTGAAGTGTATTGGTGCAACCACCTTTACTGAGTACCGTGGCATTTTCGAGAAAGATCATGCGCTTTCACGTCGCTTCCAGAAAATTGATGTGTCTGAACCCACAGTGGAGCAAACCATTGAAATTTTGCGCGGTTTGAAAAGCCGTTTCGAAGACCATCATGGTGTTAAATATTCCAGCGCCGCCATTTCAGCAGCAGCTGAGTTGTCGGCCAAGTTCATCAACGACCGCCATTTGCCTGACAAGGCCATTGATGTGATTGATGAAGCAGGCGCGGCACAGCGTATTTTGCCGAAAAGCAAACAGCGTAAAACAATTACGAAGGGTGACATCGAAGACATCGTGTCGAAAATTGCCCGCATTCCGCCTCAGTCGGTCAATACCGACGACCGCAACAAGCTGGCTACACTCGATCGCGATTTGAAAGCCACTGTGTTTGGGCAAGACCCTGCCATTGAGGCTTTGGCCAACGCCATCAAAATGTCGCGTGCTGGTTTGGGCAAAGCGGACAAGCCGATTGGCTCATTCCTGTTCAGCGGCCCCACGGGTGTGGGTAAAACCGAGGTGGCCAAACAGTTGGCCTTTATTCTCGGCATTGAAATGCTGCGTTTTGACATGTCGGAATACATGGAACGCCACGCGGTTTCCCGCTTGATTGGCGCGCCTCCCGGCTATGTTGGTTTCGACCAGGGTGGCTTGCTGACCGAGGCCATTACCAAGAAGCCACATTGCGTGTTGTTGCTCGACGAAATCGAAAAAGCGCACCCCGATGTGTTCAACATTCTGCTTCAGGTCATGGACAACGGTACTTTGACCGACAACAACGGTCGCAAGGCTGACTTCCGCAATGTGATCATTATCATGACCACCAACGCGGGTGCAGAAGCCCTGACCAAGCGCGGTATCGGCTTCATGGAATCCAAGGTGCAGGGCGACGAGATGGAAGATATCAAGCGCATGTTCAGCCCCGAGTTCCGCAACCGTCTGGATTCTGTCATTTCCTTCCGTGCGCTGGATGAAGAAATCATTCTTCGCGTGGTCGACAAGTTCCTGATGGAGCTGGAAGAGCAGTTGCACCAGAAGAAAGTGGATGCGGTGTTCACAGACGAATTGCGCAAGCACTTGGCCAAGAAAGGTTTTGATCCATTAATGGGAGCCCGCCCAATGCAGCGTTTGATTCAAGACACAATTCGCAAAGCCTTGGCCGACGAGTTGCTGTTCGGCAAGCTGGTGAATGGTGGCAAAGTGACTGTAGACCATGATGTTGAGAACGACCAGGTGTCACTAACCTTTGATGAGGGTTCATCGGGGCAAGAGTCGGAGAGCGGCACTGAGGTGGCGGTTGACTGAACGTACGGCCTGGCAGCAAGCCAGCTAAAAATAGCCTGGTTTGATTCAGAACTTCATTCGCCTGAGTTGTCCTGTGTGGATAACTCAGACGCTCACCTTGCCAAGGCAACTGCGGTTTCTGCCCTTGTTTTTGGCCTGATAGAGCGCATGGTCCGCTTGCGCCATGGTGCGGTCAATACTGTCGGTGTGGGATATATCGCAAATTCCTGCTGAAAATCCGACTTTGCAACAACCATTCAGGCGAATTCTGTCCACGATTCTTTGGGTGTCGTCGGCAGTGCAGTTGGGGAGCAGTACTGCGAATTCTTCACCTCCGACACGTGCGATCAAGTCGCCCGGTCTGAAATTGGTACGAAGCGTCTCTGCAAACTCGCGAAGTCGAATATCCCCAGCCTCATGACCATAGGTGTCGTTGTATTGCTTGAAGTAGTCGATGTCAATGATCGCGACACTGCCTTGTAGCTGATTTTCTCGTTGCATTCTTCGCAGGTATGCACTGCTCATGTCTTGCCAGCCCCGGCGATTGAGTAAACCTGTCAGGGGATCGCTGCAGGCCTGATTACTGAGGTGAAGCAGTTCTACCGCAAAGCGTTTTCGCAAAGTCGATTGCCGCCACAGTGTGAGGCTGACAAAACCCACGGAGTGAATCAACACGACCAAGGTCAGTATCAAGTTGTTGCGTTGTAGTTGATTGACCTTTTCGTCGGCCTCTTGGGTATTTCTCTTCAGGGTGGAATTGAAGATGCCAAGCTCGATCAACCAAAACTCGATGCGTTGAGGGTCGGGTTTTCCGAATTTTTCAAGTTGCTGGTCCATCGCGATCAGGTGTTCTCGAAGGTTTGCAGCCGAATCAGCCAGCCCGCTGTGGGTGTTGATCGTTTCGATGACAGCCAACCTTGAAGCAAGTTGATTGAGTAATTCCTGGGGCGAGCGGTAGCCACGTGTTTCCAGGCCAAGTTGGGTTTCGTAGGTGTGCGGATTGCCAAGGTGATGCAAGGCCGTGCTTTGTACGATCAGATCTTGGAGGGAAACCTCAAGAAGTCGCCTCTTGGCCAGGTCACCTTGAATCTCATGGGCTTTGCTGTAGTTGAAGACGGCTACAAACGCGAGAATTGCGCAGAGTGCCAACCAAAAATACCGGATGGTTATTTCAGAACAGGGACGCAGTTGCCGGACTGCGTGAAGCATCCATGTTCGGCCTGTTTTTATAGCTGGCCCACTGCCCCCTGAGTCCATTGTTTTCCTGATGATTCACAATGACACTCAGTGGTAAAAGTGTTTGTAGTGGTTCCCTTTGAGTGGTTTTCTTTCAGCGTGTTCCAGTGCTGCCGAATCCGCCTTCACCACGCTCGCTAGGAGTGAAGTCGCTGACCACTTTGAAGTCAGCGTGTGCCACTGGCAAGATGACCAATTGAGCGATGCGTTCCATGGGTTCAAGGGTGACTGCTACCTGGCTACGGTTCCATGCCGATACCATGAGCGGCCCTTGGTAGTCGGAATCAATCAAACCCACGAGGTTGCCGAGAACCAAGCCTTTTTTGTGGCCCAAACCTGAACGGGGCAGAATGGTCGCGCAGTAATTTGGGTCGCCAATGTACATCGAAAGTCCGGTCGGTACGAGTTCAGCCTGGCCGGGTTGCAAAGTCAGTGCTTCGTTCAAGCAGGCGCGCAGGTCGATACCCGCGCTGCCGGGGGTGCCGTATGCGGGCAGTTGGTCTTGCATGCGTGGGTCGAGGACTTTGAGTTCAACTTGAATTTTCATGGGTGTACTTGTGTTCAGGAGTGTTTGGAAATAAAAGTCAGAACTGTTTGTGCAGCGCGTAGCTTGTCCATGCTGCCTAGGCGTTCGGGCTTTAGTTTTTTGCTGTAAATGGTCAGCTCGGTTTGGTCGGCGCCCAAGGCATGTTGAGCCAAATTGCCGATGATGAATTGTGCTTTCTTGCTGTCCAGTTTGCGGTTGGCGTAGTCATCCAGATTTTCTGTTTCGGCAGCAAAACCGACCACCGTCAGCGATTTTTTTCGAGTGCTGGCAAATTCGCCAACATCTGCAAGAATGTCGGGGTTCAGTTCTAACTCCATGTTTAAACCCGCGGCTTGACCGAGTTGTTTTTTCTGCTTTTGGGCGCTTGGGTTTTTAATACCGTAATCGGCCACAGCGGCGACACCAATGAACAGGTCTTGTTGCTCGATTTGACCGAATACTGCAGCATGCATTTGCCTGGCAGATTGAACACTCACCATGGGCACACCGTACGGTGTTGGCAAAGCGGTAGGGCCACTCACCAAACTCACTTCGGCACCCATTAACCATGCTGCTTGTGCCAAGGCGTAGCCCATTTTTCCGCTGGATCGATTCGTGATGCCGCGCACCGGGTCAATGGCTTCAAAGGTGGGGCCGGCTGTTACCAATACCTTTTTACCAGCCAGGGGTTTGTGATTCACTGCCCGCGCCAGTTCCAATACGATCTCAAAGGGTTCCAGCATGCGGCCACTGCCGACTTCACCGCAGGCCTGTTCGCCAGCAGCGGGGCCAAACACATTGATACCATCGGTTTTAAGTTGACTGATGTTGCGCTGGGTGGCTGGGTTGTTCCACATTTCCACGTTCATGGCCGGCGCAATGGCCATGGGGCAATTGCGGGCCAATACGAGGTTGTCCAGCAGATTGTCAGCAAACCCGTGTGCATATTTCGCCATGGAGTTGGCGGTGCACGGGGCAATCAATAAAAAATCAGCGTTGCGGCTGATGTCGATGTGCGGCATGCCACGCTCGATACTGCCGGTATCGCTGTTTTCAACAGGCCACTGCGACACATGCACTGATTTGCCAGACAAGGCCTGGAATGTGAGTGGCGCAACAAATTGCGTGGCTGATTCAGTCATGACCACCTGAACTTCGCAGCCCTGTTTCACTAACAGGCGCACCAGTTCAGCCGATTTGTAAGCGGCAATACCGCCGCACACGCCCAAAACCACGCGCAGTTGGTTCAAACCGGGAAGCTGTGGCAATTCGACTGGGCGCATGGGCTAAAGACCTTATTCGCTTTTGGCTGGTTTGGGGGCTTTGTGTTCTTTGTTGAAGAACAGTTCGTCAATGATCAGACCGATTGCACCCATGGTAATTGCAACGTCAGCCACATTGAAAGCAGGCCAGTGATAAGTGCCGACATAAAAATCGAGGAAGTCGATGACCGCCCCGTGAGCCAAGCGATCAATCAAATTGCCGATTGCTCCGCCCAGAATACAGGCCAGGCAGAACATTGCGAATTTCCGATGGCTGGAGGAGCGCATCATGAACAGAATAACGATGGATGCGACGACTGCGACCCCGGAAAGAAAGTGCCTTTGCCAGCCCGCCTGATCGGCAAGAAAGCTGAATGCTGCACCAGGATTGAGCACGTAGACCAGATTGAAGAAACTGGTGATTTCAACCACTGCGCCCAAATCAAGGCGCGATTGAACCCACAGTTTGCTGATTTGATCGATCAAGATAAGCAGCAAGGAAAAACCGATCCAGGGAAGGATTGATTTTTTGGGCGCTTTCAAAGCGCCAGTGGCATTGGTGGTTTTGGTTGGTGAGGCAGGTTTTCTTGGCATGGGCTTAGACATGATCACGCACCTCGCCCTGGCCAAACAGATTGCTGACACAGCGGCCACAAATTCCGGGGTGTTCAGGGTTTGCGCCTGTGTCGGGCCGCACATGCCAGCAACGCTCGCACTTTTCACCTTCTGCAATACCCACTTCAATTTTCTCCTCAGCCGCCTGGGCTATTTCAATGCTGGAAACGATGAACAGGAATTTCAGATCATCGCCCAGACTGGCCGCCGCCTGATACAGATTAGGTGGCAAATGAAGTGTTGCTGTGCCCTGCAGGGAGGAGCCAATTTTGCCCTCGGTGCGCAGGTTCTCCAGTTCTTTGACCACGCGTGCGCGCAGCGCAAGCAGGTCGACCCACTTGCTTTCCAGTGCATCAGCTTGGGCCACTTGGGGCACTTTGTAAAACTCGTTGCAGAAAATCGAAGGTTCTACATTGCCCATTACTTCTCGGGCTTCTTCAGCGGTAAAGCTGAGCACTGGTGCCATGAGGCGAAGCAGGGCGTGAGTGATGTGGTACAGCGCTGTTTGTGCGCTTCGACGTGCTTTGGAATTCTCGCCGGTGGTGTACAAACGATCTTTCAATACATCGAGGTAAAACGCACCCAAGTCTTCGGAACAGAAAATTTGCAGTTTGCTGACAATCGGGTGGAACTCGTACTTCATGTAGTGCGCTTCGCACTCGCTTTGCAGCTTGCCCAGCAGTGTGAGTGCGTATTGGTCTACTTCGGCCAGTTCTTCGGTGGGAACGGCTTCTGTGGCAAAGTCGAAATCGGAAATATTGGCCAATAAAAAACGCAGGGTGTTGCGAATGCGGCGGTAGCTTTCGACCACACGCTTCAAAATTTCATCGGAAATAGTGAGTTCGCCGGAGTAATCGGTGCTGGCCACCCACAGGCGCAAAATTTCCGCGCCCATTTTGTCGGATACCTGCTGGGGCGCAATCACGTTGCCCACGGATTTGCTCATTTTGCGACCCTGGCCATCCACCACAAAACCGTGGGTGAGCAAGGCTTTGTAAGGTGGTACACCGTTGATCATGCAGCTGGTGAGCAATGAGGAGTGGAACCATCCCCGGTGCTGGTCAGAGCCCTCCAGATACAAGTCGGCCGGAAAATGGCTTTCATCGGCATGGCTGCCGCGCAGCACGGTTTCGTGCGTGGTGCCAGAGTCGAACCACACATCGAGCGTATCGGGGTTCTTGACGTAGTCTTTCGCTTCATGACCGATCAATTCTTCAACAGTGACGTGTTGCCAGGCTTCAATGCCTTGTTTTTCGATCAGTTGTGCAATGGTTTCGGTCAGCTCAGGGGTTCGTGGGTGCAATTCACCGGTTTCGCGATGCACCAGGAATGCCATAGGCACCCCCCACTGGCGTTGGCGCGACAGGGTCCAGTCTGGGCGATTGGCGATCATGGCGTGCAAGCGTGCCTTGCCCCAGGCCGGGAAAAACTCGGTTGATTCCACACCAGTCAGGGCTTTTTCACGCAAACTGCCGGAACCGTCGTTGGGTTTTACATCCATGCCGGCAAACCACTGTGAGGTGGCCCGGTAGATGATCGGGGTTTTGTGGCGCCAGCAGTGCATGTAGCTGTGACCAAATTTCACTTGTTTGACGAGTGTGCCCAGTTCAATCATTTTTTCAACGATGAGCGGGTTGGCTTTCCAAATGTGCAGGCCGCCGAAGAAGGGCAGGGAATCTGCGTAAACACCATTGCCTGTCACCGGGTTGATGATGTCGGCATCTTTCAAGCCATAAGCTTTGCTGGTCAAGAAGTCGTCTACACCATAGGCTGGCGAGCAGTGAACTATGCCTGTACCTGCATCGGTACTCACGTATTCAGCAAGGTACACGGGGCTCAAGCGGTCGTAGAAGGGATGTTTAAAGGCAATGCCTTCCAGCGCAGCGCCCTTGGCAGTGGCTAGTTCGGAACCCTGTAGTTCGTAGCTTTCAAGGCAGGGTTTCACGCGTTCCTGAGCCAGCAACAAATACTTGTTACCCACATCAACCAGGCTGTACACCAGTTCGGGGTGCATGTTCAGTGCCTGGTTGGCCGGCAGTGTCCATGGGGTGGTGGTCCAAATGACCAATTGCCCAGGCTTGGCCTGAAGCGTGGCCTTGGGGATGTTGAATGCTGCGGCGAGCTTGTCCAGGTTCGATTCGTCGAATGCAAAACCCACATCGACAGCGATGTCTTGTTTGTCTTTGTACTCGACCTCGGCTTCAGCCAATGCAGAACCGCAATCGAAGCACCAGTTCACGGGTTTCAGGCCACGGAACACATAGCCCTTCTCCATGATTTTGCCCAACGCGCGAAGCTCGTCTGCCTCGTTGCCAAAGTTCATTGTTTTGTAAGGGTTGTCCCAATCAGCCAGCACACCCAGCCGGATGAAATCTTTTTTCTGGCGTTCAATTTGTTCAGCTGCGTAAGCGCGGCTTTTCTCTTGAACTTCCAGTGTGGGTTTGCCCTTGCCGATGGTTTTTTCGATCTGGATTTCAATCGGCATGCCGTGGCAGTCCCAGCCTGGAACGTATCGGGCATCGTAGCCAGCCAGGCAACGACATTTCACGATGATGTCTTTCAGGATCTTGTTGACCGCATGGCCAATGTGGATGTCGCCATTCGCATAGGGGGGGCCGTCGTGCAGCACGAATTTTGGCTTGCCGGCCTTGGACTGGCGAATCGCCTTGTACAAATCTTCCTTGCACCATTGTTCAACCCAGTTCGGTTCCCTTGCTGGCAGGTTGCCGCGCATGGGGAAGGGCGTATCGGGCAGGTTCAGTGTGTTCTTGTAATCCATATTGGGTTAACAGCCTGTATTTGAAATCTTGGGTTGGTTGGCAGCCAGCATTGCCATGGCTTTTGCCGTGTCTTTGTGCATTTGCTCAACCATCGTATCGAGCGAATCAAAGTGTTGCTCGGGGCGTATGTGCGCCAATACCTCGATGCGCAGCAGCTTGCCGTAAGCGTTGCCTTGCCAGTCTGGAATGAATGTTTCGAGCAAAATTTGATCGGATTGTTCAACCGTGGGGCGCACACCCATGCTGGCTACAGCAGGTAAGGGCTTTTCGGCCAGTCCGTGGACCCACACTGCGAGAATTCCGGTCAAAGCGCTGGCACGCCCGGCAATACGCAGGTTCATGGTGGGGAAACCCAAAGTACGCCCCAGTTTTTTACCGTGAATAATATGCCCGGAGTAGGCCAGTGGATGCCCAAGCATGTGGGCGGCTTTGGCCACGTCGCCAGCTTTCAGGGCTTCCCGAATGTTTGAGCTTGAAACCCGGCTGCCATCGGTTTGAACTTCAGCAAGGTCGTTGACTGTGAAGCCATGTGATTCACCCAAGCCTTTCAGCAAGGCGAAATCACCTGCACGTTTGGCACCGAAGCGAAAATCGTCGCCCACCCACACTTGTTTTGCATTCAACTGGTTCAACAAAACTTCCTGCACAAACGCCTCAGGGCTTAGGCTTGCCATGCGTTTGTTGAAGGGCAGGATACACACTTGTTCAATGCCGCAGCGCTTCATCTCAATGATCCGGTCGCGCAGCGTGGAGATTCGATCGAGCTTGAAGGCAGGATTAAAAAATTCTTTCGGGTGAGGGTGCAGTGTAACCACGGTGGGCACCAAACCCTGCGTGCGCGCGGCAGACACCACGCGGCGGAACAACTCGGCATGGCCGGAGTGAACGCCGTCGAAGTTTCCAATGGTGAGCGCAGTGCCCTTGGCAAATGTGTGTGGCCGGGGGCGGCGAATGATTTTCATACCGAGTGTGTCGGCTCTTTAGTGGTTGCAAAACAACCGGTCATTATAAGGCCTGAATGGTGAAAAATAGGGCTTTTTCGCCCGCACAGTGATAAACTCGCGCCATGCAAAATTCCACACCTTCCGTCGTCATTTTGATCTCGGGGCGCGGTTCAAATCTGAATGCCCTGATCGATCATGCCAAACAGACCGGGGCCTACCAAATTCGTGCAGTTATTTCCAACCGCCCAGCCGCGGCTGGTTTGGCTTTGGCGCAATCGGCGGGGCTAGACACTGCCATTCTTGACCACACCGAGTACAAGAGCCGCGAGGCCTTTGATTCAGCCCTGGCCGGTCTCATCGACCAATATCAGCCCGATTGGCTTGTGCTGGCTGGCTTCATGCGGGTGTTGACTGCAGGTTTTGTGAACCGGTATTTGGGGCGCTTGGTGAACATTCACCCCTCGCTGTTGCCTGCTTTTCCGGGGTTAAAAACCCATCAGCAGGCGCTGGAGGCAGGGGTGAGGGTGCATGGAGTAACCGTGCACTTGGTGACCCCTGAACTTGACCATGGCCCAATTGTGGATCAGGCGCTGTTGCAGGTGTTGCCCGGTGATACTGCCGAAACACTGGCCGCGCGCGTCCTGGGGCTTGAGCATCAAATCTATCCCCGTGCAGTGGCAGCGCTGGCCAGCGGGCAAATTAAAATGGTGAACGGGAAGCTGGAAGGCACTTTGGCCCCAGCCCTGGTTCACGCAATTCAATAAAACAGGATATTCAATATGGCCGGGTCCCAAAAGAAAACCCCATTTCGCAAACCCAGTACGCGGCGCGACAGCAAAGTGGAGCGGCAAGGCGCCCAGTCGCGTTATGGCCTGGTGAGCACAGTTGCGCAGTTGATTGACCTGCTGGCGCAGTTCGAAGGCCCTGCAGACGCAGCGATTTCCCGGTTTTTCAAAGACCATCCCGAGTTGGGTGGTCGCGACCGCCCTATGGTGGCTGAAGCGGTGTATTGCTGGTTACGCTACCGCTACCGAATCAACCACTTGGCGCAGTCGGGAGAAGGTCCGTCGGTGGTTCGCCAAGCCAAACTGGCTTTGTTGTGGTCGGGTGCTCCCGAACAGATTTGGTCTGCTGGCAAGCAGGCTGACAACGAGTGGTTGAGTCGGGTCATCAATATTTCAGCCGATGATTTGGGTGTCGAAGCGCGCACCTGTTTGCCCGAATGGTTTTACACCAAGCTGGCCGAGCAATTTGGGCAGGATCGCGCCGAGTCGTTCTCGCAGGCAGTGCTAAGCGCCGCGCCGTTGGACCTACGGGTGAATACGGTAAAGGCCAGTACCACTGACCTGTTGGCGGCTTTGACCAATATGGGTATTCAAGTGAACCCGATTGAGGGTTTGCCGGAAGGTTTGCGCGCGGTGGGCAAGCCAATTGTGGGCAAAACTGAAGTGTTTCAGGAAGGGTACTTTGAAGTACAAGACGCGGGCAGCCAGTGGGTTAGTCGCCTTGTAGCGCCTCGCCGCGGCGACTTGGTAATCGATTTTTGTGCAGGCGCAGGCGGTAAAACCCTGGCCATTGGTGCGCAAATGAAGAATACGGGCCGGATCGTAGCGCTGGATACTTCAGAAAAACGATTGGTGAAATTCAAGCCCCGAGCAGCTCGTTCAGGCTTGAGCAACTTTTACACCATGGTAATCAATGACGAAGCCGACCCGCGGCTGAACAAGTATTTTGGCAAAGCCGACCGCGTGCTAACCGATGTACCGTGCAGCGGTATGGGAACCTTAAGGCGTAACCCGGATCTTAAATTTAGACAGAACTTGCAGAGTCTGTCAGAATTGACCGCGAAGCAAAAATCCATCATCGAGCATGCAGCCAAGCTGGTAAAGCCCGATGGTCGGCTTGTTTACATCACTTGCAGTGTTCTTCGCGATGAAAACGAAGACATTGTCAATGCGTTCCTGGAAAGTCACCCGGAATTCCGGCTTCGTCGCTGGACTGAAGTGTTGAACCCCGGAGAACGGCCTGTCAAGGCGAATACGACTGATGACATGCTTCGATTGTGGCCAGAGGATGGTGAATCTGATGGCTTTTTTGCAGCAGTGTTACAACGTTCCAAAGCCTGAACTGAATATAAATTCCAAATGTGTTCCGGCTTTAAAAGTACACTTGTACACTGAAAATATGATACGGCTCCTTCAGAAGCAAGTTGAGATGGCCGTAACCTTTGAAATACGACCTGTTGAGAGTTAGTGAATATGATTGAATTTTTGACCTCGGGCATTACTGGCGCAAGCATTGGCCAAATGGTGATTTACACGCTGATCGTGACCCACATTACGATTGTGGCGGTAACGGTTTACCTGCACCGTTGCCAGGCTCACCGCGCCCTTGAAGTACACCCTGCGCTCGCGCATTTCTTTCGTGCGTGGTTGTGGCTAACCACCGGCATGAGCACACGTGCCTGGGCTGCGATTCACCGCAAGCATCACGCCAAGTGCGAAACACCCGATGATCCTCACAGCCCGCAAACCCGTGGCCTGAAAACAGTATTCTGGCGCGGTGCCGAGTTGTATCGTGCCGAATCCAAGAATGCAGAAACCCTGGCCAAATACAGCCATGGCACACCAGCCGATTTTCTGGAATTTCAGGTGTATGAGCGTTTTCCGTGGCAGGGCGTAGGTTTTACCTTGGTGCTCAGCTTCATCTTGTTTGGTTTCCCAGGGGTGAGCATTTGGGCCATTCAAATGTTGTGGATTCCCGTGTTGGCCGCTGGCGTGATCAACGGTATTGGTCACTACTGGGGCTATCGCAATTTCGATTGCCCTGATGCAAGTCGCAATATTTCACCGTTTGGTATTTTGATTGGCGGTGAAGAGCTGCACAACAATCACCACACGCACGCCACTTCAGCCAAGTTGAGCAACAAGTGGTACGAGTTTGACATTGGCTGGATGTACATCAAGATTTTCAGCTTCCTGGGTTTGGCCAAGGTTAAAAAAGTGGCCGAGTCGCCCAAGTTTTCCTCTGAAAGCAAGCCAGTACTAAGCTTGGTGACTGTTCAGGCTGTTGTGAACCACCGCTACGATGTGATGGCGCGTTACGCCAGTTCCATGCGCAAAGCGTTCCGTTCTGAAGTGGCTGCATTGAAGCAAAAAGCAGCCAATGCTCAAGAGCGTAAAGTGTTGGCCAAAGGCACCAAGTTGTTGTCGATCGATGAAAGCAAGTTGTGCGATGTTCAGCGTGCTGAATTGGCGCAGTTGTGTGCACAGTCAAAGATGATCAGCACCTTGGTAGAAATGCGGGCTGAACTTCGCCAGATTTGGGAGAAAACCAATTTGAGCCGTGAGCAAATGCTGGTTCAGTTGCAGGCTTGGTGCGAACGTGCAGAGCAGAGCGGTATTCGCTGGCTGGAAGACATGTCGATCCGGATTCGTCGCTACGCGGCGTAATTTGCAAGTTATTTGATTGATGAAAGCCGCTGGTGAGAATCAGCGGCTTTTTTGTTTCGGCATCAGCGCTGTGATCGATGTGGCACCCAAACCTTCCGCGCATGATGCCAACTTGCGTATGCATTAAAAGGACATGCGACCTTGCGCATGCAGCTGGGCCAACAAAAAACCCGCTCTGAATATCAGTAGCGGGTTTATGTAAAAACAGCGGAAATAATTGAGTTACTTCAGCTTGGTTTCTTTGTATGACACATGCTTACGAACCACTGGATCGTATTTCATGATTTCAATTTTCTCGGGCTTCGTACGCTTGTTTTTGGTCGTGGTGTAGAAGTGACCAGTACCAGCAGAAGATTCGAGTTTAATTTTTTCGCGACCACCTTTAGCCATGATTTACTCCTGCTTAGATTTCGCCACGTGCACGAAGATCGGCCAAAACAGCATCAATGCCGTTTTTGTCGATAGTGCGCAGGGCGTTATTAGTTAGACGCAGGCGAACCCAGCGGTTTTCGCTTTCAACCCAGAACTTGCGTGACTGCAAGTTAGGCAGAAAACGACGTTTTGTTTTGTTGTTGGCGTGGGAAACTTTGTTTCCAACCATCGGGCGCTTACCCGTTACTTGACATACGCGAGCCATGATGACCCCAAAAAATTCAGCAAATTAGTGTATCTGCAAAACCACACGGCATGAATTGAATAGCCATGGATTTGCGGCGAAGTCCAAGATTGTAACCAATTACTAATCTTTTGCCCAGCCTTTTTTGCGGAAAAACTCAAAAAGGTGGGCGATTGTGCAGTCTGTAGGAGTAACGACAGTTCGGTCCAACGACCAAATGATCCACCAACTCAATATCAACCAGTGCCAAAGCTGATGAAAGCTCGCGGGTTAGGCGGTCATCTGCATTACTTGGGGTGCAGCAGTCGCTGGGGTGATTATGCGCCACCATGATGCGGGGCGCATTGGTTTGTATGGCAAATTTAAGTACCTCACGGGGAAAAACCACTGTTTTGTTCACGGTGCCGCAGGAGAGTATTTTGTGGTCCAGTACTTTCAATTGGCTGTCCAGGGCGATCACCAGAAAATTTTCGATTTCGCTGAAGCCGATTTGTACGCGCACAAACTGTTCGAAAAGATCGGGAGAGCCAAGCAGGCTGTTGGACGCCTCTTGCAATTCATGACTTAAACAACGCTTGGCCATTTCCAGGCAGGCACGCAGTTGGGCGTATTTGGCTTCGCCAAGGCCCCGAACCTGAACCCATTCAGTCAGGGAGACTCGATTCAGGTTTTGCAGGCCTCCAAATTGCGTGATCATTTCACGGGCCAGGTCTACTGCGCTTTTTCCGGGAAGGCCTGTACGCAGGAAAATGGCAAGCAATTCAGCATCAGAAAGCGCTTGTGCTCCCTGTTTAATCAGCCGCTCTCGTGGGCGGTCGTGTTTGGGCCAGCTTTGAATGCTCATAGGGAATTGAATCTGAAAGCCACTTGGTGGCCTTCAGTTCAGTCAAGTTCCCGGACAACCGACCGCCATACGAATTTCATGACAGGGTATTGCCCAGTTGATGGAGTAGAGACGCTTGCACGATTTCGATCCAGTATCCGTCGGGGTCTTTGATGAAGGCGACGTTTTTCATCTTGCCTTGTTCCGGGCGTTTCACATAAGTAACCTGATTTTCGTCAAACCAGTGAACAGCGGCCGCCAGATCGGGCACGGAGAAGCAAATGTGTCCGAATCCCTGTGGCTGCTGATTGCCATCGTGATATTTGAAATCCGGGTCGTTTTCAGTGCCCCAGTTGTGGGTTAACTCAAGAATGCCAGTCTGGCTGAATGTCCATGCTGTCCGGGTGCCTTCATCTTCGGGTATTTCGTCGGCCTCGGAGACTCGAGCGAGGAAGTACAGCGAAAACTTCATTTCGGCAAAGTCCAGCTTCCGAAGCACCCGCATC
>LFEF01032124.1_pt1 | contig 40877 bp, 58 predicted proteins | sample 619371 | NCBI WGS metagenome assembly LFEF01 (sample SAMN03014291, study PRJNA259931) | freshwater metagenome | biome: lake; feature: waterbloom | place: China: Taihu Lake | collected 2006-08 | depth 0 m m
CAGGCTCTGGCAGACATTCCCACGGGGGGACTCTGTCAAAGCCGGACCCGCGCCCGGTCGAACGTCGGACTTCGGTCACGACGCCCGTCGCCGCCTTGCCAGAGAGACGCATGCAGCGGGAAAAGACGCCGAACGGGGCGCCGGAAGGAGCCACATAAACTACTTAGACAGGCTGCTTCTGGCGCCTCGTCCGAGACAAGCATTGATCACCCGGAGGGAGATGATCCCGACCGGCTGTAGCGCGCAAAATCGAATGGCATTGCGCGCAGGATCGTTTGGCAGCAGAATTCCACACAGCGATAAAAATCAGGAAGTGATTCAATGGGGCAAATGCGGAGCAAGGAAAAGTGAGATGTAGAGCGCCAGCCATAGGGTCGCCGCCGTCAGCCCGCCAACAAAACCTCCCCAAATCCATGCTTTGTTTTGATACCGTAAACCACCCCAACTTACCCAACCTGCTCCAAACATAATCGAAACTGATCCGACGAGGGCGCTGAAGAGATGGATCAAAATCCATACATCATTATGGGCGACGGAGTGGCTCAGTGGATCATGGCCTTTTTGGCTGTTGTCAATGTCATCGTGAGTGCGTGGGCCGTCTGGCTGGTTTATGGCAGCCTCGAATTGAATAGGAAGGCCGTCAAAGCCGCCGAAGACGCCGTTGCAGAAGCCCGCCGAAGTAGTGAAGTTCAAAGTAGAGCGTGGCTGTCTATCGAGTGCAGCATAACCAGAATGCCCGCTACCCAGACCCAAGACGGGCGTCAGGGGCTGTATTTCAACATAGAGGCAATTTCGCACAATCACGGAAACTCGCCTGCCACCAGTGTCAGTTTTCGTGCCGAGGTTGCCCTCTTTGGCGACGCATGTCCGTCGATAGAAGACTGTATGGCCCGATATTGTGACGATATGCGCAGGAACGCCCGTGAAGACGCTGAAACCGTCTTCCCCGATGAAGACAAGCAGTTCTCCCAGGCGGTGTTTCTGTCTACCGACGAAATCGATCAAGAGTTGGCCCGACGTGAACAGTTCAAGTTGATCGCACCGATTATCTATGGATGTGTGAGTTATCGAACGCCCTACACGGAAGGCGTCCGTCAAACCCGATTTGCATACTATGTCACTAGCATGAACGAGGGGCAGTCCGTTGTTATCATGCAAGATGGACCGGACTGGCTTGATCGACCAATGGTTCTCATGCGCCCTGCCTTGATTGTAGCTGACTAGGAAAATTCCTATTGCAACCAAAGCTAAACACTTCAATGAACGCATGTTTTCATCCTGTTTGATGCCGACTTAAGAACGCCACTTGGCGCTTTTGCTGCCAAAGACCATTTCTATGACACCGCCGTATCGTCAGAAACCCAGCGCCAGCTTGAACCGTTGGAATACGCCGGTCGGTTCGACCTGTCGGTCACGTAGATGAATGCGCCGTTATACAGCGTTGCATCAGGCAATGTCGCCACTGTGTAACCCGCGCCACCAACGGGGCCGCCAAAACGCGTCAGCCCCGTTTGGCGGTTCGCGAACATTTGAAGTCGCAAGAACGAACCCGCATCGTTGTATGCAATTAGGCCGAAGTCTGTTCCTGCATTGCTCCCGGTTTCAGGGTTATTGTTACCACGCAAACCCCATCGCAATGATGCATCAGTCTGAATGTAGATATCGCGGTTTGACCCAGCAGCACCTCGTCTGCGAATAACGCCGCGAGCCTCTATCTCTGACATACCCGTAATTTTTTCGTTGGCGTTTATTGCTCCGTTGGCGTCAATTGCTCCGTTGGCGGTGATTGCTCCGTTGGCGGTGATTGCTCCGTTGGCGGTATAGGCCTCGTCAGTTACGAAGGTGTTGCGCGCCCTCAGGGGTCCGTAAAATGACGATGTAATGAGAGATGATCTTCGCTGCTCTCTGGTGGTCGTGTCAGCATAGACGGTAGCACCGGCGTCAATAACGTTGTCTATGTTGGTGCCAACCCCAAACGTCCCCGTCAGAAATGCTCGCCAACGCCTGCTGGCTGTAGCACCAGTCAACACGAGGTCGTCAACATTTCCGAACACTTCGCGCTCCATATGAAGTACGCTGACAAGCCCGTCCGTGGAAATGTCAGTGCCAGGGTAGGCAGTGTTGATAAACGCTCTGCACCCGATCAGTGTCGGTGAGAAGCCGAACAGGTTGAAGCACACAAGGTCTTCAATCGTTGGGTCACCAAAATTCGTTGGCGTGTCCGCATAGCACTGGAAGAGCGTAGCGCTAGATCCACGGACATCAAATGCACGTCGCAAAACCCCGTGAGCCGGACGAACCCAACAATGAGCCTGACTAAGCTCAATACTCGCACCTTCGATCAAGAATCCTGTTCTATAACCAACGCACTGCATTTGTGAGGCGTAGCAATCTGTCGCATTTTGCCACCTTATACCGTGGGAGCCTTCGGTATTGGCGACGTCATTGCGCCACGCCTTGACTGCAATCATGTCAATTTCATAAGACGCACCACCTGCGCTCGGATCACCTACGCGAACGGCGTTATTGACTGCGCCTGCGATCTTCAAATTTTGAATGCGAGAAAATCGAGCGTAGGCCACGTCAATTCCGTATTGGATGTTTGCAACGTTCGACGTATCAATTAGCCCCCCGCCACCAACGAACATATCGTCAGCGAACGATCCTGCGGCGGCATTCCCCATGCGGACCATGGCATTGCCCGTGAAGGATGCAGTCGCCTTCAGCACCGCCCCCGGCATCAAGACGAGTGATGTGCGAGATGGAAGTTCGAGCGTCTCCCCAAGGAAATAGGTGCCTCGTGGCAGAACAATCGCCGCATTTCGAGCCGCAGCAGCATCGCGCGCCCTCAATATGGCAACGGTGTCGTTCGTTCCAGTCTTAGCGCCAAACAGATCAGGCGTGATGTCCTGTTCCAGAACGCCGCGTATGAGCGTAGGTGCCGCCAAAGTGAAGCCTGGAGTAAAGCGGTCGTCGACATCTAGCCCAGCGCCACGGATGAAAACCATGGTACCAGCCTGGTTCTGATAAATGGTGCGGTTATTGCCACGCGTTTCATCAACGAGGACCAGCGCGTATGCATTGACCGAGATCCCGGTAGTCCCGTTTGCAGTAAGTGCGGCGCGGGTGTTGAATGTTCGCGCAAAGGGTCCGACCGTGTTCGAATAGACCAGTGCATTTGCTTCGGAAGTAGCGGCAGCAGATTGAGATGCCGCAGCCGCACCCTGACTCGCCAGCGCCGCAGACGCACTTAGCGCAGCCTTCGCGGCATGATGTTTTGCCGAAAACTGCCCCGCCACAACAGGGCTGTCGACAGCCTTTTCAGACCAATCCTGCGCACGATCGCGCGCCGTGAAGGTGGCGTCCCGCGCGGCATAGAGTAACTCCGCCACGGCCTCGTCGCTCAGCATGCGCAGCTCGTCACCGCGAACGATCGCCATAAAGCTCGAACCGGCGCGGACGCCGCCCGCGACGGGATCAAGGCCACTGATCGTCTTCAAAGTGAGTGGCGGTTGATCGTTGAACTGGACGGTGACAGGGCTATTGGTGTTGGTCCGGAACGCGTTCATGATGACGATCTTCTCGTCAACGACGGCCTGGCGAGTGGTTGCCTTGATCGCGTTGGCCGAGCCAGCACCAACATCAGTGGCCACAATCTGGCTTTGGTTCAAGCCGTAGGCCCAGACCCATGTCTTGACGCCACTGACCAACTGCACCGTCCATGTGCCATTGTTGTCCCCGTCTGGATCCTGAAACACCACTGCCGAGAACGAAACATTCTGCCCGACGGCTGCCGGCAGATCCGCGCGCGTCGGATAGAGCTGCTTTGCATCGCCAAGCGCCGAGATCTCCGGCGTGTTCGCCAGCTGCACCGCCAGCTTCTGCATCGGCAGCCGCGCCGTGCTCCCAGCTGCGTTGACTAGGACATCATCCGCCAAGCTGACGGGCGTGATGGTCGGCGTCTTCTGACCCGCGATACTCATAGGCGCACTACCTTATGGTGACAGGGAATGGACCGGCGACAGGACCGCCAAGCCCGTCCGCATTCACCGGTTCCAGCCAATAGTTGAAGGTGCCGGCCGGCAGGCTGCTGGCCGTGTCGAGGAAGAGAACGACGCCGTCGATCGAGCCGTCAAAATCGGCCGAAGCGAGGAAATCGAGCCTGTTGTTGCCGCTCAGCGCCTGGATGCGGTCTGACCGGTTGCCATTGCCGGAAACGGTCACGCCAGCCGAGGTCGTACCGCCCGTCAAACGCGGCCGGATGTCACCCGCCGTGCGGCCGCTGACGGTGTAGTAGACTCGGTAGAAACGCCCTGCGATCAGGTCGACGGACTGTGAGATCGAACCGGCAAGACCGTCATCATGGGTCGCAATGCCTGCTGCAATTGACCACCCCGTGCCGAGATCCCAGACAGTCGATGTGTCGAACGAACCATTCAGCAGCAGATTGGTGCGCGTCGCGTCGCCGTCCTGAGTGGTGTAGCTCCGCGAAGGCAGCACGCTCGATGTCTGCACCGGTTCGACCGTTGAGATGTCGATCGTCGGCCCAGTGTTGCGATAGATCGAAACGGCAACCGTGGCCGGATCGTCCGTGGTCTGGAACATCAGCGTCGCGCCCCCGAGGATCGGAGACACAGAGACCGTCTCATCGTCGATCTGGAGCGGCAGGTCGGCATCTTCCTCCCCGACGGTCAGTGTGATGATGCTGCTGGGTGGCGACAGCGCACCATCGGCAGCAAGCGCAAAGAGCCGAAGCTCGACGACCTGGTCGGTGCCGTAACCCGATATCTGCACACCGCCGTCAGCCGCCGGGAAGTCGATCGACGACCAGGACGTCGTACCGAAGGCACGATGCTGGATCCGAAAGCTCGCCGTGGTGACCACGCCTGTACCAGGAGCGACGGACACGGCGATGAGCCCTGCCACACCTGTGCCTTTAAACCCGCTTTCAACGCGGGTTATGCGCGGTTGCGGCGGGTTCTCGCTGGCATAGCTGACATCGTCGCCGGCGCGTCCGGACCAGGCCGGCGGCTCTTCCGCGTCGGTCAGCTCGTCGATGATAGGGGCAGCATCGACAAGCCGCATATGGACGGTGAAGTCCTCGCCGGACTCGATGCGGGTCACGCGCAGGCTGTTGGAGACGGTCGCAATCGGGCCGAACGTCACAAGCCTATCGACACTTGGCCGAAGCTCTCCAGCGCTTTCGGCAAACCGGATCAGATCCGTCGAGCCCGGCATTGTCTCGACGGGGTAGATGTAGCTCTGCCCGACCGTGTCTTCATCTGTTGCAAAGACACGGAAGCAAAGGCCGTAATCGACGCCATCGACCATCTCGACAACGCCATCGAGCGCGACCAGGCGACCCTCGACCCGCTTCACCATGCACACCTGATGATCCCGGTCGATGACGTAGTGGGACACCGACACAAGATCTCCCCGTGTCGCCACCCTGATCGGACCATCCTGGCGCACGGAATAGCTGTCGGGCCTGTGGATGGCCTCATACATGCGCCGGCGCGCCTCGATCCAGATTTCTGCCGGATTGGTCTTGCCCGGCAGGGATAGCTCTTCCGTCAGCGCCACATCGCCGACATGCCCCGGCCAGGGCACGATCCGCTCGGCCGACTTGAAGTCGTTCGTCTCGTCTGCAAACCGGATGCGAAGCCCGTCAGGACGATCGATGTAAGTCCGGGTGATCTTGAATTGGTCAGAGTTGCGTGGGTTGATGTCATCGACCAGAAGCTCCTGAGGTCGGTCCACTACCACACCCCAGCGAAGCCCATCATGCCGCTGGGAGGCGCGGCCGGCGCTGGTAACCTCCGACAGCCGCTCGCGCAGTGTCTTTTCGTCGTCATGCACCGCGTTGTACTTGAGCCGCTTCAGCGTGCAGTACTCGTGCCAGTCCGCCAACTCCGACAGCGCGAGCGAAGCATTACCGACAGGCTTGGGATTGCTGTCTGACTGAAGGCAATGGCGATAGGCGGATGCCGGGTTCTGTGTTTCACGAACGACCCAGCCATCGGTCGCCGCATCCCAATCAAGCGCCCGCCTCGAAGCAAGCAGGTTGAAGTTATCGAGGGAGCCGTTGATTTGGTACGTCGCCTTGATCCGCATCGCGACCAGCGCGACCGGATATGGACAGGCGATCGGATACTCGGGTCGGATGGTCTGAAGTGCCACCCATGTCGAGCGGGATTGCTGGCTGCTCTTGGTATGCTCCGCCGTCATCCGCTCGACCTTGATGTCGTAGCGGCCGCGAGAGGCAAACGTCCAGGAGTACTGGCGATAAAAGGCCTCAAGCTTGGCGGAGGTGACGGTCAGCGAGCGGACCAGTGTCCATGTGTTTGTCCCGGCAGGTGACTGGTAGATGTAGAATGTGACGGAGAGCGCGATCGTCTTGCCGTCATTGTTCACCTCGCCCATGCCGGCCGGGAAACCGAGGATGATACTGGCGCCAGAGGCATCGGCACCAGTCGATCGAATGACGGGCGTCGAGATCGCAGAGCCGCCGGTTATCTGGCCGAGATCGTCACGCGGCACGGGACGGATGAGTTCCGCCCCGATTTGCTGCTCAGCCACCTGGTTACGCACCAGCGTGAGCGGCTGGTCAGTAGGTAAACCCTCTCGCACTTCGGTTGTAAACTCGTCGTAGTCAGAGAGCGAAGTATCGCCGAGCCTAAAGCCGGACAAAGCCAGTCCGTAAGGCCCGCCATAACCGATAAGGAACACACAGCGGACATATTGGATGTCGCCGACGATCTCGGAGTAAGGCGGCACCGCAAATGGCGGTGCAAAGCGAATCCTGCCGTAGACCTCAGGGATCACACCGCCGGGCGATGCCTGGTTCTTCCAGCCGCTGATGAAGTAGGTAGGTTTGTCACGGTCGCGGTCCTTGTTCGGGTCGACCGGCGGGATCAGCGCATTGATAAGCAGGTTGCCCAGGAAGGTGATCCCTGCTGTCACCAGGCCACCAATCAGAGCCCCAAAGACGCCGGCAGCCCAAAAGCCTATGGCCGCAGCAGCAATCGCGACGACGATGGTGAGGATGCTTTTGAGCACCTCCTTGCCAGGTACCAGGCGCAGGACCAGTCGAACGCCCGAGCGAGGCCGTATCCGGTGCAGCATGTCCTGCCGCAACACCATCGAGCCGGTCTGGGAGATCAGGACAATTCGAAGATGGCTCCATTGCTCCCTCGGCAACTCCGGCAAAAGCAGGGAGACGATCTCGGAAACAGTCAGGCCTTCGGGGATCTCGGTTTCGATACGTCCCTGGCCGGGATCAAACATCGGAGCGACGAGCACGGGAACACTCATCACGCGGCCTCGGCGGCAAGGGCTGGCAGGGCATCGACGTGGCGATAGAGATGCTGCAGCCTCGCCTTCCACTGGCCGCTGTCATAGCGCTCCAGCGCGACGGCGCCACCGCCGGTGACATGCAGCATCAGGCCCTGACGAACGACGATACCGACATGCGTCAGGTGCCGCCCGCGTCGGAACACCGCAACATCGAACGCTGCAGCCTGATCGACCAGCTGCCAGGTCTGCCGTGCCCGCTCGCCATGAAAGAGAGCTTCGACTTCGCGGTATTCGTCGAGCGAAACGAAGTCTTCCTGGTACGTCGGAAGCGTGATGGCGAGCTGCTCATGATAGACGAGGCAGACAAGCGTCCAGCAGTTGACGCCCTCGCGCGACATGCCGCGATCGGAATGGGGAATGCCGATATAGGCGTTGCTCCAGTGCGCCATGAACCTGCCGATAAACGAATGCCGGCAGAGCGCCGGTCATGGCAGATCATCGCGCGCGCGCGGCTTAACTTTCACCCAAAACGTTGGGGGGGGCTATCTGGCGTCGAACGGCAGGAAGTTACCCATACAGGGCTGGAAACCAGTTTTTGGTCATGCGACCGCTCGGCGAATATTCGTCTTCGATGTCATCGCGGGAGAACTGAAGCACGATTTCGCCTGTGTCGATATCGGCCGAGATTATCTGCATGTCGCGCCACTCCGCCTCGATCTCGTTCGGCGAGCTGGCAAGCACCACGGCCATGTGAACCGTGGCAAAGCTGGTGAAGGATCGCAGGCCCTTTGCGATGTCCTGGTGAACGTTTTCGATGACGATGTTGCCAGAGGCCGGCGCGTCATCGATGTCCGACGGTAGAATGGTGCTGGCCAGGATAAAGTAGAACGGCTGGCTGATCGGATTTGCACCCAGCCAGTTGGATCTCGTTCCATAAGCCGGCGGGTCCATCGACAGCCGCTCAGATGGATCGGTCGATAGCCGCACCGGCTCATCTAGGCTCTCGTGCTCGATGTGAAACAGTGCCACATGAACTTCGTCGCTGGCGCGATCATCGAAAAAGGTTCGGGCATTCAGGGATACACGTCTCGGCATCACGGACTCCTCATCATGGCATGATCGCCACGCCGAAACTGATCTTGAACCGCATCCCCTCCAGCAGCTCCTGGGGAACCTCGTCGCCGAACTTGCAGAGCAGGATCCGAGACAACAGCAATGGCATGCCATCGCTGGCCAGCAGTGGATCACCGGATCCTGTCAGCATGGCCCAGCCGTCCGTGATCGGGTCCGGCATGATGAAGGCCTTTGTCCCGTGGCCGCAATCGACGTTGTAGAAGTCCCAGAAAATCTGACGATCGGAGCGGTCAACGCTGATCGACAGTGACACGCGCTCCGCCACGGAAGAAACCATCCGCCGATAGGACGGTGGCCCGGCTTCGCCCGTACGTTTCAAGCGCGGATCATCGGGCTTCATGCCATAGGTTTGCCGCTCGGGTCGCGGCAGAGCGGTGGGCCACGTTGCTAAGCTCATCGTCTGCGCCCCTGTCTACGAACGCCGAACTGGCTTGTCATCGTCTTGTTGGCCCGACCGCCCTTGGTCGACAGTGCCTCGCCTACAGCGTCAGACAAAGTGAAGACTGTCTGGCGATTGCCCCGCTCGTCAGTCTGCTCCTCGGTCTCGACGCGAGCGCTCGAATAGTTGTTGACCACGATCGAGCTTTGGGCCGCCCCCCTGTTGGTGTTGGCGGCGGCCATGCCCACTCCGCCGCCGGTAGCATAACCGCGACGGCCAAGGCGCATCGCCTCGACGGTCTGCCAGCCACCGGCGCGCGCAACATCATCCTGGCTCCAGACCACTTCCCCCTTGTGCACGACGCCGGCAGGCTGATGACGGCCACCATGTCCGGTGTATCCGCCGACATCAAAAAGCCCGACGATCGAGCCGGAAGACGCTGCAGCCCATTGTGATCCGCCCCCAAACCCAAACAGGCTGGAGAGCGCACCAAACAGGCCGCCGCCGGAACCGCCACTGCCGATGCCGTTTGAGGCATTCTGCAGCGCCGCGCCAAGCCCACCCAGATTGTTCCCAAAGGTGCCAAGGTTCTGGTTGGCAGCGGTGGTCGTGCTGGTGACTTGCCCTAGGGCAGCGTTGAACTTGTCGACATAGGCCTTGCCCGTAGTGCCCAGTATGTCTGCCGCGTTGCCACCCTGCGCCAGAGGCCGACCGGTAAACCACACGGATGCAGCGTCATTCGCGTTCCCGTATCTCGCCAGTGACTGCCCGAAATACTTGTTGAACACCGCGTCTTGGGCGCTGGGCGAGCCCAGGAACTGCTGGGGCGATAGCACCTGCCCAAGCGCACCCTTTGTCCAGCTCGGCAAGTTCGAGCCCATAACCTGATAGGCACCATAGGCGCGATCACCATTGGCAAGGATCGGGCCGAGCGCCTGATAGTTGCCTGAGGATTCGATCTGCCGGATCGCGGCGGCATAGGCTGACATGCTGCCGGGCATGTTCTGGTTTGCAGCAAGGCCGGACATGCCCTGCCCGAACAGAACGGAACCGAGGCCACTGGCGCCGGCCACACCACCATTGATGATGACACTCGCGGCATTGACGTTCATCGAACCGACACTGGAGCCGAGGCCGGTGCCAGCAGCTCCACCCCCCATCAGGTTCGAGAAGATCGACCCTACGTCCGAAAGCGTGCCATAGTTAGTGCCGAACATCGCGTTCTTGAGCGGGTTGGCAACGCCGAGCTGAAGAACGGTCTTGGTTATGTCCTTGGCGATCAATTCAAGCGCGCCCTCGATATCGCCGGAGGCCAGCCCCTCGACCAGGCTGTCGATCGCGTTCTCGCCGGCGGACTGAACCGAGTTCCAGGCGTCCTGTACCTGTTCCAACCGCATGCGGTAGTTTTCGGCTTCGACGGCGCTCCGGCGGAACTGCTCGGCCGCATCGCCCGAAATGCCACGATCGCGGATCTCCCGCTCGGCCTCGGCAAGTGCTAAAATGCGCCGGCGGTCCGCCTCGAGGCGACCGACAAGCGAGATCTCAAGCTGCAGCTGGTCGATCTCCTGGCGCTGGCCCCGAAGTGCATTCGTCGCCTCGATCGCCTCCGCCAGCCGCCCATACTCCACCGAGGCTTCGCGGATCTTCTGGATCTCAGCGTCCGATACGGTTGTGCCATTGCGCTCGGCCTCGGCCTTGGCGTCCGCCAGCAGCCGGGCCTCCATGCGCTGCGCCTCGATCGCCGCCGTCGTCTGCCCGATCAGCGAGAGCTCCAGACGCTGTCCGGCAATCGTTTCGTCGATCGAGCGCTGGCGCTCGCGGGCAGCATCGATGCGCTCGCGGTCTATTTGGAGAAGCGTCTGCTTCTCAGCGATCTCGATGCGAAGATTGCGCTCGGCCGAACTCTCGCCTGGAACAACGCGCACCGCCTCGGCCTGTCTAGCAGCCGCTGCGCGTTCTTCGGCTGTTCGCGCCCTCAACGAGGCAGATCTTGCATCTGCCTCTTCGCGCATGCGCCGAAGGGAAAGTCGCTCTGCGTCTAGATAGCTATTGCGATCGACTTCCGCAGTTGACCCGAGCAATGCGCCACGCTGGTTTGCGCCCACCTGGTTGGTGACCTGCATCAAACCGCTCAGGGCGCGCTGCGCTTCGATGCCATCCTTTGCCGCCTGGCGCAAAGACGCCGCAAGCTCACGTATCCGCTCCGGTGCTGAGGTGCGCTTTTCGATATCGACCAGCTGCTCCACAAACGTCTGCACGTCGGGCGAGCCCGCCGCGATGGACGCCTGGAGATCCCCGACTGCGGTCCGCAGAAGCTCAATGAGATACGTCTGCCCCTGGAAGTCTCCAATCGGCACAGACATGACCTCGGATACCATGTCTCTCGCGGTGCTGTTAACGAGATCAATCTGGGCCCGACGGCGGTCTTCTGCATCCTGGTTGAGCAGTTTCCTGCTCTCCTCGCTGTACGCCTCGGCGCCTTGTGCAGCCTCACCGTAAGCGTCCTTGAGGCGGCGGATCAGTTCGGCATGGCCCTCTAGCGCCTTGTTGACCTTGTCCGTCTCCTGGTTGGCTGACATGAAGTACTGGATCGCCGCAGCACCAGCGGCCGTCAGGCCAATCGTCACGAGGGAGACTGGCGACACCATCGCCGTGAAGGCACCCAGCAGACCAGCCACTGGACGCTCCATCGATCCGATCACTGCTGAAAGCTGAGTGCCCTGCTGAAGAGCAATCATCAGAGGGTTCATGCCCATCGCAGCCGTGATACCGATGTCCTGGAACTGGGCCGCGATGTTTGCCGTGTCTGCCCTGTCTTGTCCGAAACCATAGGCCCCGGCGCCAGAAGCCACCATGGCCTGGTTGCGGCCCTTGATGGCGTCGATCGAAGCGAGCGTTGCCTGCCTTTGCCGGCTGATCGCTGCTGTCATCTCGTTGGTAGAGAGCACACCTTGTGCATGCAGCGTCCGGATCTCGGTAAGGTTAGCCTTGTACTGGTTGATGACCGCAAACAGCGGATTGTATTTGGCGCGCAGCTCATCGATCGAGCGGCCCTGCATGGCAAGCGCCCCGGTCCACTCCCGGATGTTCTGATTGGCAGCACCTCCGCCGATCCCGGCCGAGCGATTGATCAACTGCTGGATCTTGCTGGAGGCGATATCGGCCGCGTCGCCCATGCCAGAGATCGCGCGCTGCGCCTCGGCTCCCCCGGCCTTGGCCTGGGTGGCGTCGATGGTCACCAGTGTCGAGACTTTCAGCGGCGCGGCCATTTCTCATTCCCTGTCGTTAAGTTCCGGAAGAGCTGCCCCCTCCATCACCTTGAGGTCGGCCCAAAGCTCGGCCATTTCCTCATCCGGAACCTTGAAGCGGCGCGCGACCACATCGCAGGCCGTATAGTCCAGACCGATCCAGAGCAGACCGGCCATCCCCAGCACCACGCGCCACTGGGTATCGCAGGCGAGGAAGAAGAGGAGCGACTGCCAGTTCGCCTCGGCCACCTCGAAAGCCTGATCTTCAGCTTCCTGCACCGGGATCTGCATCCCCCATTCCCTGGCAAGCGCTGCGACCTCTTCCGAGACAATGGCTGCCTGCCGTCTTTCGTTTCGGCCCATGCGGTCGCGCGCCCAGTGCGCGGCCGCTGCCTTCAGTTTCCCAGGCGGGCCTTGTCGAGCGTCACCGCCTCGGTGTAGGCCGCGTCGAGCGCACGGCGGACATAGTCGCTGTCGAGCAGCAGATCGAGATTCGGAAGCGAGTATTCGAACGGCCCCTCGGCGCCTTCGATGCCTCGCCAGTTCAGGATCGCCTCGCGGTAGCGGTGCTCGCCAAAGGCTTCGAGCTGGCGGGCAATCTCGGTTGCCTTCTCGGCATCATCTGTCTCTCGCAGCGCGGCAAGAAGCGCCTCGCGCTCATCGGCCAGCTTCTTGCGTTCCTCGCGGCCGGGGATCGCAAACTCCACCTCGAAACCGCTCTCCTGGATCTCTCCGGCATTGTCTGGATGGGGCTCTTTCACGGTGACCGGCCACCAGCACGTCAGGTTCTTCTTGACCTTGAACATCAGTCTCGTCCTTCGCATCAGGATAAAAAGAGGCGGCGCATTCGCGCGCCGCCAGTTGGACGCCCCTCAGACGAAGACGGGTGGATCGGCAAGGCTCTGGCCTGCCGTCCGATAGCTTTCCTCATAGACCGGTTTCAGGAGACCGATCTCGATGAACTGGGTGGGATCGGAGTTCCGGACTGCATGCTCCAGGTCGAGCTTGGCGGCAACCGGCGCCGACGGCCAGGCCATGTCCATGGCAGCAACCGCGAGCGGCGTCACGATGCAGATCGCCATGGCGCAAAGGGCGGAGAGCATGGAGCGGAAGAGATACTTGATGTGCATTTCCGGGTTCCTTTTTCGGAGGTTTAAAGGCCGTTTGAAACCGCCGTCACTTGACGACGATTTCGAACTCGTCATTGCCGGTGTTGGGCAGGAACATCAGCGGAATCGAGTTGTTCATGATCTTGTTGGTCGCCCCGTAAGTCGGGCGGCCCACCTGCACCTTCGGCGCATTGAACTCGACGATGTTGCCCGCCGTCACGCCGTGCACGATCGCCATGTCGTCGGTCTCGTTGGCGAGCGCCTTGGCAAACCAGTTCACCGTGGCCAGTGACGCCGTCTCGAAGACGACGCTGCCCGATGCCATACGATCTGAGATCTCGATCTTTTCCGCATTGATCAGGAGGCGCGGTGCAATCTCGATGCCGCTGTCGAAGGAGAAGCTCTCGCAGGGACCGGCATGTCCATGCAGGGTCAGCGTGGTGTTGGCCTTGTTGACCGGCACAGGCTTGATGAAGCCGGTCAGCGTCACCGCCGGCATCGACGCGTCGGAAATCGTGCCGAGAAGCCCGGTGAAGGTGAACACGTAGCGCATGATCGTGTTCGGCGCGCCCTCGATCGTGAACGAGCCACGGGCGCCGAGCAGCACATGCTTGATGCCATCCTTGAAGAACCAGAGCGTCAAGGCCTCCTCGGCGGAGGAGACGAAGTTGTAGGCGACATCGGTGCCGGCGGTGATCACCTCGGCCATGCCGCAGCCACGCAGCAGCGGACCGTACTTCGGCACAGTGCCGGCAGCGCCGGCGCCGGCAACTTCCACCTCGAAGCGGACGCGGCCGTACGTGCCTGAAAGGACCATGCCCTGGTTGCCCAGGTAAGGCAGAAGCAGGTCACGCGAGACTTCGGTGCCGAGGATCGGTTCCGCCTGGATGTTGGTGGCGAGGATCGCATTGGCTCCGCCGGTCGGCGTTGAATCCGTGCCGTAGGTGGTTTCGATTTTCGCCAGGATGACCTGGTTGCGTTCCTTTTTGGCCATGGCTCACTTCCTCTTCTTCGGCTGTGCGCCGGTCTGGTTTGCGGGTGCCTCGGTCGCGGGGCTCACGGCTTCTGCCGCTGGCGCGCTCTCCGCTGCGAGGCGCATCGAGCCGTCCTTGTCCCGGATGTACGATCCGCCGGTTGCGGGCTTTGCGTGGATGGCGTCGGTCATCAGCGTTTCTCCAGGGTGCGGGTGGTCCGCCATGTCTGGGCATAGATCGTCGATCCCTTGGCAAAGGCGCTGGCCTGTCCGGACACGAGCTCGAAAGGCAATTCGTCGGTGTCCCACTGCCAGCCGGCGAGCGCCCCTTCGATGGCATCGCGGGTCGCCTCGAAACGGCTCGCCCGCTTGCCGCCCTTTGCGTCGTCGTAGTGGCGGACCAGGAACGCGACGATGATGTAGGCCTCGATCTCCTGGCGATGGGCGCCTGAGACAAATTCGTTGGGCCCGGCGACATCGCGGAAAGGCAGCACGAACACGGTCAGGTTCTTCGGCTGGGTGCCGCTCTCAAGGCTTTCGAGATCCTCGGCCGGAAGCACGGTGGTCAGGTCGGTTGCGGCAAGAAGCCGGTCGATGACGGCCTGGAGCATCAGAAAAAGCCTCCAAAGCCCTGTTCAGGTCGCGGTGACTGGACGAGTGTGACGCGCCCGGCATCGTCGGCGGGAGCGTCGCCACCATCGGTGATCGGCAGGCTGATCAGTGAGCGGGCGACATCCTTCAGGCCGTCCATCGCGCTCTTCCAGTCGCGCACCACGTGCTCGGGTGCACCGTCGCGGTGCAGGTGGTAGCGGGCAATGGACACCGTCCAGGACCTGACCAGCTCCGGGATCTGCGTGAGCGGCAGGCGATAGCGGGCGCTGATATAGCCGTTGATCTCGCTCTCGGCGGTCTCGATCGCGGCGGCAATCACATCGCTGTCGGCCACGCCGTCCTCGTCGCGATCGGCGACCTGGAGGACTTCCTCGTCTCCGGCACGGGCAACGATGTCCGCGAGCGTCGCATAGGCCATCAGGCGGTCACCTCTGGCTGCAGCGTGATGTGATGGGCCTTGAAAGCAAGGAGCGTCTTCAGCAGATACCCTTCAAAAGCCCAGATCTTGTTCCGCGCATTACTCCGGGCAATTTCCCGACCGATACCTTCGTCGAAGTTTTCGATGCTGGCGGAAGCGCTTTCGCCTGTAACGTTGAAACCGTTTTGCAGCGTCAGGCAGCAAACGGTCAGCGTTGTCCCTGGGAACACGTAGTACTGCTCAGAAGCAATCGCGGCATCGATGTCCGACGGCGTCAGACGTGGCGCATTCTTACCAATGCTCTGCAGCTTGGCTTCAAGCAGACCTTCGCTATCTCTATCAATTGATGACATCAATCGTCCTCCTCGATCAGCCCCTTGGCCTGCAGCTCTGCAAACAAGGTCGCCGGCATGGCGACCGGGCGGCCGGGGGCGTGCCTCTTGCCGCCAAAGCGGACCGGCGAGTTGAGGAAGGCGGTGACGGTTTCGCCCTCGACGACGGGTGTCTTGACGACGATAGGCCCTGCGGACGCTCCCGACGTCGCAGGATCGGTTTCACCATTCGCGGCGTCACCTTTTGGGACAGCGGCCAGATTGGCCGGTGCGGGAGACCCGCTCGCGGTATTCGAGTTCGGAGTTGCGCCGGCGGCGACCGCTGCCTTCATCGCCTCGACGGCATTCGCCAGGCGCTCTTCGCGATCGGCGTCCGGAAGCGCATTCCACGCTTCGACGGTCAGGCCGCTTTCCGCATGCGCGGCCATGACGATTTCGCCGAGCTGCACAGGCGCTTCAGCGCCGATATCGACCAGGCTGGGCAGCACGCTAGAGCCGAGGAGCGTTGCGACGTGATCGGCCAAGGCCGCTGGTGCGGCGTTAGCCTGAGGCGTGGTTGCGGCTGTCGACTTGTTGCGACGTGACATGTCGGTCTCCTTCGGATCTTCGAGAGACGGTCGGCTCCGGCCGCCTTTCGAAAATCCGGCGGCTGTTTGGCCGCCGGAGTACTGAGATCATCCACCTGATCAGGCGATGACGTCGGAGAAGAGGTAGCCAAGCTCCGGAGAGGACATGACTTCCTTGACGCTTTCGCCGGAGCGGACACGAACGGAGCCACGCATGCCGAGCTTCGGTTCGTCGATCGAGCCGGCCACGCGTTCGCCATGCTGGGCAGTCCAGGCATAGGTCGGCGTCGCGTCGATCGAACTGGCAAGCGGGGCCTTGTGGAAGAGCAGAGCCTTGTCGCTCCAGCAGCGGCTACGGGTGACAGCCTGGCCCTTCTTGGCCGAGTTGATCCAGCCTTCGCCGACGATGATGTCGTCGAGTTCCAGCAGATCGGCGACGGCCCGCTTGTTGGCGAGACCCTCGGAGGCGCCGGAAGGCGTAAGTGCCGCGAGGACCGAAGGGTTGGTGCGCAGCGCCGTCCATTCTACACGGCCGAGGACCATGTTGTTGGGACGAATGATCATCTTGTCGGCAGCTTCGGAGATCTGCCGGATCGGCTTGGAATCGGCATGCGACCACTGATCGGTACCGGCAAGCGTCTCCTTGTTGTCGTTGCCGTAGTTGGCCGCATTGAACGCCATGTTGGCGACGCGGACTTCTCGATCGAGCAACACGAGATCGATCAGCTTCTGGGCCGCGAACGCGCGCGGATCATAGCCAGCCGGTGCATTGTTGATGTCGTCGAGCGGGATGACGTCGTCGAGAGCATAATCCGACGTGGAGGCTTCGACCTCTTCAGCCTGGAACTCGACCGTATTCGGAGCCGACTTTCGGCCGACCTTGGTGTCGCCGACGGTGATGAACTGACCGAAGTCGAACTTCCACCACTTGAACTCCTTGCGGGGCAGGTTCGGAGTCAGACGCGGCATGACCAGGTCCGACACAAGGGTGGTATTGCGGTAGGCGATGATGACGCCGGTCAGGACCGGATCGATGGGGAACGGCGTGCCGCTCATGTCGGGTTACTCCTGGTGTGAGGTGGGTTCGGGATCAGCCCTGGGGCCGCGACGGGGTGACGAGAACGCGGGCGATATCGCCCGATACCGCGCCCATCATCATTATGCCGCCGGCACGCGCGTTGGCGCCGGTTGCCGGAGCACAGGCGACGCCCCTGCCATTGACATCGGCGGTGAAGAATGCGCCGGCCGCGACGGTTCCGCCCATGTCGAGTTCAGTCTCGCCGAGCATGACGATGTCGACGCGCTGTCCAATCGCAGCCCCGCCGGGGCAGTCGGACACGCCGACGACCAGGTCGGTCGCGGCTGTCGCGAGCGCGATTTCACCATCATTGGTGGCGAACTTGACCTGGCGGCGATGCGGGATTGCCGTGGTCGCGGTGAAGGACTTGATGATCTGCATCGGTGGTCAACCTTCCTTGGGGCGCAGTGCCCGGTTAGCGCTTGCGCTGGAGGCGCATGCCGGCCTCGGCGGGCGAGAGCGTCTCGCCGCGACCGCGCGCTGCCTCGATTTCGGTCTTGATGGCGTCCGCCACGTGGATCGGGTCGGAGAAGTCGGCACCGTCGCCCTTCGCCAGTTCGCCCTGGACAACGGGCAGCGGCAGATTGTCGAGGATGTGGCGCAGCGCCTCGCGCTGGCTCATCGTCTTGGCCTGATCACCTTCCGAGAAAGAGATCGTGCCGTCGGAGAGGTCGGCAAACATCGCCGTCGCTACGTCCTTGAGACCGATCGGCAACTTGCCGGCCTCGACGATGCCTGCCACGAAGGCCGCGTCCGCCGTTGCCTGGTCCTTGCGCCGGCGCTCGCCCTCGGTCCGGGTCTGCTCGGCGAAATTCGCCTCGCGCTCGGCAAGCTCACGCTCGCGGCGCTCCAGTTCTTCCTTGTTCATGATGTCCTCTCGGTTTGTCAGATCGGCATAGGCCGGGACGGCCCGCTCCGTGTTGACGTCGGCGCGTAGCTGCGAGGCAGCCTCCGCCACACTGTCGATGTTCCAGGCCGGCATGACCTGCTCGGCGACGTCGATGCCTTTTTCGGCAATCAGCCAGTCACGAAAGCCGCGCAGGGCTCGGCTGACATTGTCGAGAGCCCAGCTCACCCGCATCGGAGTTTCGCTGAACTCGATCAGATCCTCGCCGGCCGAGAACTCGACGGCCTTGAGCCCCTTCACGGCAGGTGCGGCCGCACCCAGGAAGCCGACATGACGCAGGTAGTACTGACCGGGCTGCGGATTGTTCGGGTGATCCGGCGGGAAGAAACTGGCAGAGCGCTGACGAAAACGCCCCTGCTTCACGAGATCCGCGAACTGCGGCTCGATATCTTCGGCCTCGACCACGAGCTTGCCGTCGCGAAAGGCAATCGACTTCACCCAGCCATAGGCCGGCGCGTCTTCCTTGGGGTGACCGATGACGATCGGCGCATGCGAGAGCGCCGGATCATACTTGGCAGCGATCGCACTGAGATCGCCATCCGAGAAGGTGAACGACCTGCCTCGGCTGTCGACATGGGTGCCAGAACGGAAAATCTCGAAAGGTTTCATGCCCCGCACACTGGATCAGCATGGGAGGTCGAAACACCGCAAACGGCTTGTGGGGGGCAGGCGAAAAGCCGGACCGATCGAAGCGGGCCGGTAGCGAAGTCATAACGCGGGGGACGTCGCCCGGCAAGCTTCGAAGTTAAAGGCCTTTTAAAGGCCGTGGAGGCGTTTCGGCACCTTCTGAGCCATCACCGGCCCTCAAACGCAATCTACGGCCCTCCTGAGGCCGCTACTGCGAGACCCCAGCACGGGCCAGTGCCTCCTCGAAATGATCCCTGACGATCTCCTCGATCCGCTCCTGGTCGGCGGCATTGATGCCGAGGAAGGAGCGCCGGGGTATCGTCACCTTCTTGAGCTTGAACACCTGCTCTCCGCTATTGCGGCCACCAGGCGCGCGGCCCATCGAGAAGACGAGCGCCCCGCCGTTCTTAGCACGGATCTCGCCGCCCTCCTGGTGAATGCGTGCATAGATGAGGTTGGAGCCGATGGCGACGGATTGATTGTCCGCCATCTGGTAGACGATCTGCGAGAGGCTGCGTGTCCGACCCGTCAGGATCCTCGGCCCCTTCTTCGTCTGTTTGTAGAGCGGGTTGAGGTCCTTCCACCGTTCTCCGTCAGGGTCCTTCTCGTCCTTGAAGCGCTGCTTCGTCGAGCCAACCTGGTACTCGCCGATGTTCTTGAACACCGGTGCCAGATCGTCGGCAGCACTCAGCACCTGGCGCAGCGCCTCGTCGATCACGTCTGTGTAGATGGTGACGGCAGCAGCGACCATCAGCGCCTCCTATAGACCATGACGCCGGTCTCGGATGCAGCAAGCGCTTCAGCGGGCAGGATCTCGCTGGTGGTCGCGACAAAGCCCTTCGATGTCCAATCGAAGCGGATGCTGAGCACATTGCCTCCCTGCAACTGAAAGCGTCTGACATAGGAGCGGCGAGCGACGATACCAGCAGGCCCTTGCGCCCAGTCCACCCAGATCTCCTCCGGATTGACGATCGCCTCGGCGACCAGGCCGGCATACCGCCGATCGATTCCGCGCGGCACGTCGCGCACCGCGATCAGTCCGCCGGAGCGATCGCGATAGAAAGCACCCTCCGGTCCGATCTTCAAAGGTTCTCTAAATGCGGCTTGAACCTGCTCTTCAGTCGCGTCTTGCGGCAGGACCAGGTCGGCCGGTATCGGCTCGATTGCGGACGGCCTTGCGGTTGGATTGCGCCACTGCGTAGAGACCGGCGGAAGTGCTCTGCCCAGTTCTGGCGGCAGAAGGCCACTGAGCCATTCTTCGCCGGCATTGTAGTCCCAGCCACGATCGATTCCGGGCCGGATGATTTCCGGCTCGCCGGTGCGTGGATCCACACTCTCGATCCCGGTGAGATCAGGTGCCGGATCAGGACCGTCCTTGCCACGCCGCTGCAGGTCGCGCCGCGAAAGCGCGATGACATCGCAGCCGCAGCCCCAGCCATTCGGCGGGAACATGATCCGCCAGGCCGGATCGGTCGCGGCGAGCACCAGGCCGTCCCATCTGAGATGCTGCAGGCGGGGATGTTCGGCGCCCGAATGTTGATACTCCCAGTAAGGACGATAGCGTAGCACGTCCGGATCGGTGAGCTGGGCATAGCGCCCGGCCATATAAGCCGTGCGCATATTGGTCGTGTAGATGATCCGCGCCCGCCAGTCGCGGCGCTCCTCTTCGGTCTCGCCCCTGGCGCGGAACTGCCATCCGGTCCGATCGACAATAGCGTCGAACTCCTGGCGAAAGGCGTTGAACCCGGTCCCCTCGGCAATCGCCCGGTCCATCGCGGCACGGAAGTCAGCCAGCATATCGAGCCTGGTCACGCCGGCCACCGAAAAGCCGCGCACCTGTCCCTGTCGCATGACATCGTCAAAGCGCTCGGTCGGGATGTTGACCTTCTGGCGAAAGAAGTCGATCGCCTCCTGGAACGGCAGCGTGTCAGCCATCGACCGAGGCCCTGCCTTCGAGGTGGCCGATCACATGACCTTGCGCCATCAGCTGCCCCAGCTCCTCGATCGACATGTCGCCGGTGAGCCTGAGCAGCCGCTCGTTCAGATCGTCGAAGCTGGTGGCCTCGTCAAAGGCCTGGCGGATCTGGCCGATCATCGCATCCACGGCAGGCCGGCCAAATGTGCTCATCTGGTCACTCAGCTCGCCGATCACCTTCTTGGCCTGGCTCTCCGGCCGCTCAGGATCTGCAAAGGCAAGCCCGGCGGTCACACTGGCTTCAGCTGCGGCCGGCGTCACGGTCGACTGAGGATCGCTCGCCACCGGCTCGGCATTGGCCTCAGGCTTCTCGATCCAGTCACCGCCATAGGTCTCGTTGATGTAATCGACGCTCGACGGCTGGTAGCCCATAGCATGGATCTTGGTGTCGCGTTCGATCTTGTGGTTGAGATCCTCGGCCTCCGAGAAGTCACGCCAGACCTCAGGAATGCCTGCGCTCGGATAATTCAACTCGACAATCCACCGGACGATCGTGTTGCGAAAGGTCTTGGAAAGCAGGTCGGAATCGGCCTTGGCGATCGCAATCCGAATCTCGTTGTGGATGTCGCCAAGAGACCGAGCCCCACGCTCGCCCGAGTTCGTGGTCAACGTCTCGCCGAGCACCGCCTCGCTCATCAGCTCGTCGAGGTAGCGGTTGAGCTTTTCATACTGGTCGCCGTTAGCTTTTGCTTCCAGAAGCTCGACTTTCACATTGTCAGGGACGATCAGGCTATCGGATGCTTGGAGTTCGGCCAGAACGACCTTCAGCTCTTCCTGCTTTGTTTTGTCATAAGCGCCCTGGTACTGCGCCTTGGTGGTCGGGGCTGCATGCTTGCGGGTCGCCTGCAGCCAATTAGACAGCGCCTGGCGCTTGAACCAGGCTGGCCAGAAGAGGACCGAGCCGAGACCGACGCCATACGGATCGTCGTCGTCGTCGTCGATCGAGTGGCGATGCACGATGAACTTCCGATCCGGCAGCTCGACACCATCGACCGGCGACGAGCGCGTAAGCATGCGGATCTGGCCGTCCATGTCGAAACGGAAGCGCCGCTGCTTCTTGACCTTGACCTCCGCGATCACCCAGCGCCCGCCGTCGCGTGCCCAGATGACCTCTGCGACGGCAAAGCCCTTCAATATCGCGCCGAGCATGCCGCGTGTCAGCCGGTCGAAGTCGATGGCTTTCAATTGCCGCTCGACCTCTGCAGCCGCCTGTTTGTCGATTCGGCGTTCGGATGCCTCCTGGACGGACCACTCGCGGCTGATGACTTCCAACTTACGCTTCTGCAGGATGGCGAAGGCATGCGGGTCGCGGCGGATCTCGTCATAGACCTTGTATGTCGATGAGCCGCCGCGTGCCACGAGGACCTCGTCGGTCGGTTGCATGACGCTCTGATAGATTGGGACAAAAGGATCGGAGCTTGTCGTCGACAGTTCTGCCGTCTTTGGGTTCGCCATGTCAGATCCTCTGGAATTGGCTGAGCGTGCCTGACGCTCCGAAGTCGGAGGTGCCGCTCAGGAAGCGCTCAATTAAATCTGTCCGTTGATCATCTTTGCCGAAAGTTCCTCCACCCACGGCGCCTGCTGAGGTAGACGCGGCTTCGATCGCCAGCGCCAGCGCCCAGAAACGGTCGGCGTGACCATCGGCATTGCGTTCGGCGGTGAAACGAATGTTGCCGGCCGCCGTGACCTGCTTGGTGACCGAGCGCAGGTCAGCACGAATTTCCTTGTCGTACGGGATGCGCAGCGCCCGGTCCTCCATCTTCGATCGGACGGGATACGCCATTGCTTCCTTGGTCTTGGCCGAGAAAACGACGGGCTCAACGGCATACGTGCCAAAGCGGGCCTGGGCATCATCGGCCCAGCCAATACCGAGACCGGTGGCGTCGATGCAGGTACGTGCACATTTCTCCATAAGCGGCCACAGGATCTTCTCCTGCTCCGGTTTGCTCATGTTGCGCATGACCTCGATATGTCGGGTGTAGAGAACATCCCCGAGTTTCTCGACAATCCAGATGACCGTCAGGTCTTTTTTGCGCCCGATGTCGATACCGGCGTAAAGCTGCCCACGCTCGGTTTGCTGCCAATCGACCCCTGACGCATACTCGGCCGCCGCGATCAAATCGTATTCCAGGAAAGCCGCATCATCATCTGCTGGCAGGCACATATATTCCTGCTGAAAGCTCTCCTCATCAGCACAGCCGGATTTGACCCAGTCGAAATACTCGGCCTCGGTCATCTCCTGGCGTTCGTCGTCTGGTGGCAAGGACTGTTGCAGCTTGTACAGGAAGCCGTCGTTCAAAGCGTCTTCAAGCGTGACCCGATGCAGGCTGATCCGCTTTGGGTTGCCCTTCTCCCGGTACTCGCGAACCAGCTGGTTGAAGAAGTTGTGCGAACCGCGGTGCGTGGAGATGACCTCCATTGAACCGCCCCAAGTGATGCCGGGATAGGCAATCGACCACAGTTTCCTGGGATCCGGATGCAGAGCGAATTCGTCCAGGACGCGTCCGCCACGTTTACCGGCCTGGGCGTCCGGGTTCGAGCTCATCGAATGGATGCGCTTGCTGTTCGCGAAGCGCAACACATATGCGCTGTGCTTACCCTCAGGGTCGAGCGCCACTTCGCCGAGATCTCGCGCAGCAAGATCCAGATTGCCGGACCAGAGCTTGCAGTCCTCCAGGAAAAGCCGTGCCTGAATGTCGTCTCGTGACGAGACCCACTGGTCGTGCTTGGCGGATACAAGCGAGGTTCTCGAAACCGTCGCATAGGCTGTCGACCAGGAGAGACCAATCTGGCGCGACTTCTCCATGAGCTTCAGTCGCGACTCGTCCTTGATCCACCTTGCCTGGTACGGCAGGAAGATCGCCTTCGGGTTCTCGGGTATAATGAGAGCGCGACCCATTAGACAATGCCCAGACGTCGGTTAATCTCATTCATTGTCTCGTCGGAAACGCCAGCCTTGCGAGCAGCATCGGCGACCTCAGAGACAGCCTTCTTGAGTTCCGTCTCAACCTTTTGTCTGCGCGTGGTCGAAATGTTCTGAGCCGTCAACGCAGACCGCAGCGCGTCAGAAAGCTGTTTGAGATCTTTGGTGTCGAGTTTCCCATTTCGAGAGCGCATGGTCGTGAAAACGGCGCTCTTGATCGTCTCGACGGCTATTAAAGTGAGATCGTCACTTTCCTCTGGATCGAACGTACCAGCGATTGCCGCCGCCATCTCACGCGTCTCGTTAAGCTCGCGCGTCATTGCGTCCAACCCTATCGAGTAGCGATTGAAAGCCGAGAAGCTCGGAATCTTGAAATCGAGCTCGCCACGGCTCTCACGCATCGCTTCGCTGAGCTTGGATGAAAACTCCTGATAGATGTCGAGCTGAGTGCGCTGGTTGGCCTGAAGCTCTGCATCCGCCCACCGGATGATATCGTTTACTTCGGGAGGCAGTAGCTGCAGGGAATTCAGCCGACCTCGTCCTCTCCTGGCCATCACTCACTCCGGTCTTGCACTGACCGGCATCACGCCGGCGATGTTGATGAGGCCCGACAGATGATGCTGACCACGTGCCTCCAGGCGGGCGATTTTGACCGTGTCGCGAGAAACAACGGACACCGCCCCCATATCCTTGAGATACTGGTACTGGGACTCGACCCATTCGCGCGGCTTGTCGATGAGGAAACCCGTCAACAAAAAGCCCTGCATCCTGGCCGAAGACATGGCCTTGTTGTCCTCTTTGGCCAGCTCTTTCAGGATGGCCAGCCGCGCTTCTTCTTCCATCGATATCCTCGTCATGACTTGTTCGCCTGTTCCAGCATGAATTCCTGAAGCCGTATGCTGACCTGGGCGATCGGCCTAAGTCGCTCTTCAAGTGCGGCAAACTTGCCGTTCATCTCGGCAAGTTGCAGTTCCATCCGGTGCTGGGCTTCGCGGTCCGGGAGGTGCTTCATTTCTCCTTCGATCGTCTGAATGCGCCGCGCCTGACCATCCAGCTCGCTCTGGCATTCCTTGACCTCCTCCCGAAGTGCAGCCACATCCTTTGAAAGCTGCTTTTCGCCGGAGGAAAAGTAACCCTTGGCATGGCCGAGGAGAGCGATGATCGCGAGCGCCAGCCCGACATATTGAGAGATTTCGGCTGGGGTCATCTGAGATAGGCTTCCTTCTCGGCGATCTCCTGGCATTCCAGGCAACGGGTGGCGGATGGGTAGACAGCACGCCGGGCGGCAGAGATGTGCGCACCGCATTCGCAGACCTCGCGTCCATGCTTCTGCAGTGCCGCGCGAGCGGCATCGATCCTGGCCTGGCGCTCCTGCTCGACACGCGCCTCGCCGATCTCCCGGTCAAAATCACTGTACATGGACACCTCCGACAGCGGCCGCGCGCCGCGCCTCGCAGACCCTGAGCGCCGTGCGATCGACACCCCAGAAGTCGCTGACCTCTTTTTCCGAGAGGTCGCGGTCCGGCAGCGCAATGGGCGGCGGGCAAGTCTGTTTTGCTTCGTCTGGGGTTTCTCGCTCGACAAACTGGGGCACTGGGATCTTTTCCCTATCGCTTGTTGAGCAGGCGGACGCGATCGCGGCCAAGCCCGCGATCACCGCTGTCCGGCAGAGCCGCATTTTCCATCTCCAGTTCTCGCGCCCGTGCTTCGGCCTCTGCGACCTGGTCGCGGGCCTTGTCTTGCGCTGCCATGGTTTGTCTGAGGTTCTCGGCGATCTGCCGCTGGGCAGCTGCCTTCATCTGGTCGATCTGGCCGCGCCAGTAATGGTCGCGCTCGGCTCTGGCCTGCGTGGCGGCCGCGTCGACAAAGTCGCGTATCACGGTGAGACTCATCACCCCGCAATAGGCGATGGCGACCAGCGACGCTGCAACGACGGTAATGATGACGGTGATACGGTTCACGGGGCCGCCTCCGGAGGATCTGGCTTGCCGCCCCTCGCTGCCGTCATCATGTCGAGTGAGCCGAGGCCCCGGTGAATGCCGAGCGTCGAGACGATGACGGTGACCATGGAAGGCACAGCGATCGTGCCGAACTCAACGGCCTGACCGGCCCAGGCAGCGCCTGCCGCGAGGATCAGGATCACCGCCCAGGCCATGATCATCGAGATCCAGAGATAGCGCTTGGAAGTGGAGTAGCTGGGCTTTTCCATGGTCACGCCGCACCCCGCCGATCGAGCGCCTGGAACGGCGGCTTGTAGGCGAGCGCCAGTTCCATTTCCCGGCGTGTCTGCGGGCCGACCTTGCCGTCTGCCACGATGTTGCGCGCCTTCTGGAAGACGATGGTGGACATCTCGACCTGGTGGTCGAATGCATCTCCCCGCAGAGGTGCACCGGCCATGGCCAGCGTCTTGCGCCAGGCCTTGAGCTTGTCGATCCAGTCGCGGACTTCCGGCCCGAAGCTGCCACGCTTTAAGACGGGGTCAAGGACGGGTGCAAAGCCCTTTGAACGACCTTCGAAAAGGTAGTCATACTCCTTGGAAGCATCGAAGCAGGGGCAGGCCTTGGCGGCATATTCGTTGTGTCCGGAGACCTTCTTGAGGTCGAACCGGTCGCGCAGCTCGGTCAGCTCGGCCAGCAGCGCTTGCTTCTGCGCCGCGTTCCGCGTGTCCTTCGGGGTGCGGCCGTCCTTTGCCAGACCGCCGACATAGACCACGCCGAAGGTGCGTTCGTTGTGGCCCTGGCAATGCGCGCCGACAGCCTCCAGCGGTCGCCCCGCCCAGCGCTCGCCATTGATACCAATGATGCGATGGTAGCCGACGCCAGACCAACCGCGTGCGCGGTGCCAGGCGTCGATCTCGGCGACCGTGACGACGCGACCTTCGGGGGTGGCGGTGCAGTGAACAATAGCTTCATCAACAAAGCGCATCGGGGCCAATCCGGTTGAGCGGGGATTGGCGTGACAATGCTATGGCGCGCAGCCGAGAAGCACCCGAAACGGTGTTTGGGTTAGCTGGCGAAGAGGTCGAGCTGGGGGTTTTCGCGTGGGCCAAGCCATTTGCGGATCGAGACTTCGCTCATGTGAAGCTCGCGGGCGATCTGAACGACCGACCAGTCCTTCATATACCGAAAATATGCAGCAAGGAAAGGCTTTGCCGTATGGACGCGGCAAGGACCGCTTCCAATGCGCCTGGCCAGCGCAATTGCGCCTTCGCGGCCGACGACGCTGACCACCTGGGAGTCGTCCTTCGGCCTCTCGGAGAGATAGACCTCGGTGCCGCCGAAGGCGAGCAGGAACTTGACCGCGAGATCGAGGCCGAGCGCATCGACATATGGCTGCACCTGGGCTGTGATGCGAAAACCACTCATCTCTTCCCCGCAATCCCGAGCCGAAGCTCGATCTCGATCTGACGGGCGGTGAGCGTGCGCAGCTCTTCTTCCCGGTGAATGCGCGCGCGGACATCCACACCCCCACGCGCGAGTTTGCGCTGCAACTCGATGCGCTTGCGCCGGATCTTGTCCAGCTCCATGGCGTCGAAGAGCGGCAGCGCGCGGGCCATCAGGGGCGAGCCTCCCAGCGGATGATGACGCCCTGGAAGATCGAGCCGGGGTTTTCGGCTGCCCAGAAGCGGCCCATGGTTTCGCGGGCGGTGGACCCGATCAGCCTGGCCGGTGCCAGCCCCGCGAGGCGCGCAGGATCAAAACCATCCGAGATGGCAAAGGCCTCGATCTCGTCGCGATGCAGTGGCCGGCCATCGACCTCGATATAGGCAATGCCCGCCTCGATCAGGTCAGACGACATGATGGTGATCGGCAGAACAGCAGTGCAGACAGGATCCGGGATGATCTTGCGGCAATGGCGGGTGCGCATGCCGGTGAAGAGCTGCACCGGCTCGCCGACATGGGCATGGCGGCGGCGATGTCCCCGGATGGTGTGGGCCTTGGCTCCATCCTCGATCTGCGGCGCGAAGTATTTCTTGAAACCGTAGGCGACCATCAGAAAGGTCTCCTCGATAAAGTTGCGCCACCTGCTGGGCCAGGATTGACTCTTCGAGGCATCGTCCTTCTGACTACAGAAAACCCCACGGCTTCAGGGATACGACGCTGATGATCGAGAACATTGACAACTGGATTTCCGGAATGGCCCTCGTAGTTGCAGTGATGGCGGCGATTTTCGCGTGGTACGCTGCGAGCCAGGCAAAGCGCCAAGCGGATGCCGTGTTGGGTAATGTACCCGCCTCCTTTGCGGCATTTCAGCTCGAAAATGATAACTACTCCAGCATCGCATTCCTTGTGATCGAGATTATCAATCACAATCGCAGGGCATTGCTCATCGACGAGATAACCATAGAGAAGGACGATCGCATCCACGTAGTTGAAGAGGCAGCTCGTCGGAAGAGTCACACGATGGCCGTCATTGAAGCCATAAATGGCACACCGAATACCTTTGAAATCCCATTGCGGATTCGAGGATGTGGTATGAATGAACCACCGGCGATACTTGAACGCACCTATTCGTGCATGTGGAAATCCGAAGAAGACAAGGCTCCTGCTCGGGTAGGTTTTCGGGTGAAGTACAGGTTCGAGGGGAGCCGCGAAACGCTGATCGGCTTCAGTTCGAGCTCTGTCGTCCGCAGCGACTGAATTGCTCTCGCGACGCTTCGCTTGTGCGCAAGTCATCACGCACCCACCTTTCCGGTCAGCCGCGCCGGTTCAGAAGCTCCGCGCATTCCGTGTGACAACGGCACTGCCTCGCCAGCCATGAACCCGGAGATCGAAGCCGGGGTGACCGTAACCTTTCCCTTCTGTTGCTTCCTCGGCGCAACCTCAACCGCGTCCGGGAAGCGTTCGGTGAGCGCGTTCAGAGCAGCCGCCGTCGCGCTTTCCGACCTGCTCGAAGCGAACAGGTCCCACAACCGGTCGCGCAGCCGGCAAACCATCGCATGGGTAAACTCGGCGACCGCCAGCCGTTTAGTCTTGAGTGATCGTCGACGGCTGTAGTAGCCGCCGCTCTTGAACTCAGCGACGGCCCGGTCGATTGCCCGGTCCAAGACCACATACAGATAGACGGCAATCTGCGGTCCGGGTTCGTGACCCACAAAGGTCCGCTGCGGCTGCCCTTGCGCATTGAAGTCAAGGATCGAAGCGGTGTTGGTGTTGATAGCCAGAGCCCGCCAGAGGCGGTCCCTTTGGCTCTGGCCGGCGGTGCGGCGCCGAACCGAGTGCTGCTCCATGAAAAGCTCGGAGTGGCTGATCTGATAGTCACGCATCAGTGCCGCCGCCTTCTCGGCCGCAAGCAATGCCTCAGCCTCTGTGCAACCCGCTTCGACTGTCTTGGCCGTCAGTGCTCGGATTTTTGCGATGAGCTTGTCCCGATCTGTCATAACGCGCCCGCCTGTTCTGCAGCCCGCTGGGCTGCCTTCTTGTCTTTCCACGGAATTTGGTAGATCTCGCGCCAGGCGAGCGAATAGGCGCGCCGATCTTCTTCCGGGATCGGCCGGTTATTGCGGCGATGCGCGTAGTAGCGGCGGAGCGCAACGCGCAGACCGCAATCCGGTGCATTGTCATCACAGTCCGGAAGGTGGCAGCGCAGGCAAGGATCGATGCGATCGGCCATCACGCACCTGCCTTTCGATCGCGGATCCGCACACCGAATGCGTTCATCACAGCCTGCCAGTCCTTCTCGGTCAGCTGGCTCAGCATGCGATGCGGCCCACCGATGATGCGGGCCACCTGGGCGTCGAACTCATAGCGGTTGGTGAGCGTCGCCTCCGGTCGCAGCATCTTCCACTGCGCCCAGGCAATCTTCGCACCGTCGAGTTCCAGCCAGGAAAGCGGCGCCTTGTCCCACATGACCTTGCCATCGCGGGAAAGCCAGGCCTTCAGCGCCTCGATCACCAGTTTGGCGTCGTCATGGAAGTGCAGGAAGCGGGCGCGCTCCAGCCCGGTCTGCCGCTTGACGAAGGTTTCCAGCGCACTGTCCCGACGATCGCGGATCAGGCCGAGATTGTAGCCCGCAATCCAGAGCGCCTGCAGCTTGCCGGCATACTTGCCGGTGAGACCGCGCTTTGCAGCAGGCTTGAAGCCTTCGTTCCGGAATACGGTGAGTACCTTCTGCCGCTCCGGTTCGGTCATGGCCCGAAGCGAGGACTTGCCCGTGATGTTCTGCAGCTTCGCCCGGTAGGTGTCTTCGTCCAGACCGAGCTGGCTCTTGGCGATGTTGATGGCAGCGATCGAGGAGGTCATTCGCGTTCCTCCCGCATATCGGTAATTTGAAGGGCAGGTTTCGGCAGTGCCAAGACATGCTTTCTTATGGCCTTTTTGGCCTTTGCGGACATGGGCACCGTTTGTTGGCTGTTGATCTCCGACAGCTGATGAAGCAAAGACCCGAGCGCGTAAGGATCCTTAACCTGAAGCTCGATCTTCAGAATGGTCTCCGTGCCTTTGGCTCCGCCCTTGGTGGCGCTGGAAAAGGTCTTGAGTTGAGCCTCGTCGGCGCTCCAGTAGATGCCGCTCATTTCAGCCTCACGTCTATCCGGCTGGCGAGTGTGTCCAGGTTGATGTCAAGGAGCACGATGGTGCAGCTGCCCGTCTTCTCGACGAGGCGGGCATAGGTCTCGCCCTCCTGGATGAGCATCTGGTGTCCGTCGCCCTTGAATTCGGCGATCAGGGCGGCGCGAATGCGCTCGCGGCGGGTGAGTTCGGTCATGCTGCACCTGCCTTCTTCTCGGCCATGTAGGCGCGGATCTCGGCTTCATGCTTCTGGCAGAACACCAGCGTCTCACGGACCGCCTGAATGCGGTCCATCAGCATGCTGGCCTCTTCCTGGCGCATCTTTCCTTCGTGCACGCGCTTCGGATACACCTGCCGGCGCAGGGCGATTTCGCGGTCGATTTCAGCGATCTGGCCGACAATGGAGATCTTGCCCGCCATCACGCACCTGCCTCGGCCGCAGCGCGCACCGTCTCGTTGAGCGCCCGCACGGCCACATAGCTCGGCGACGGGCACGGCGTGCCGATCACGATCTGGCCATTGGATGTCTGCAGCTCCGCGCCGCAGGCGAAGGTGGCCGATGCGAAGGCGACACCGCCACCTCCGCTGGTAATTTGACTGCCGCAGATCGGGCAGTTGTTTTGAGCAACAAGGGTCACGACAGCGGCACTCATCACACCTGCTCCTCTGCCGGTGCTTCGATCATGCCAAGGGCGTGCAGATAGGTGTCGAGGACCAAATCCTCTTCCATCCGCTCCTGATCGTCTTTCTTGCGGAGTGCCATGACCTTCTTCAGGATCTTGCTGTCGAAGCCCATCGCCTTGGCCTCGCCGTAGACATCGGCGATATCGTCGGCGATCGTCTTCTTTTCTTCTTCCAGGCGCTCGATGCGTTCGACAATGGCCCGTAGCTGGTCGCGTGCGACAGTGTGTGCGTTGCTCATGCCGCACCTGCCACTGCGTTGGCTGCATCGAGCCAGCCGCTCATGAGCTGCTCGTAGGCACTGCGACCGACAACGGCGACGCCAGCGATCTCAAGACGATGGTTACCGATATCGCCCGTATAACTGCCGCTGCCAGCCTGCTGGATGGCATCGACCATCACCTGGCGCGAGGCCTTGCGACGGCGCGCGAAGCTTTCCTCCCAGGCGCTGACACCCCTGTCGTCGACATAGGGCGGGAGCGCCTGCAGACCGACTTCGATGCGCTTTACCGTATCCATGATTGTGCTGTTCATCAGAGCCTCCCTCAGGCGTTGGCGAGCGAGATTGTGATCGGGGTCCATTCGTCTTCGACCCGCTTGCGATAGTGAAACCGGACATATTCCTTGGAGCCGATGACCCGCATGGAGTCGCGGATTGCGTCCATGGCCCGGTTCCAGCGCTCGTCAGGAATGTCGAGCCTGAGCAGCATGAACAGCTCGCTTCTGTTGATCTTGCCTTCCTGGTCGGTGTTGAAGGCTCGGGTGATGAGCGCCTGGATCTCGGGACGGCTGTCGGCCGACCATTCATTGAGGCACTCGTCGATCAGCGTTTTGGCGATCTGCAGCTGCGGTCCGAAGGTGAGTTGGTCCTGCACCTGCAGAACAACCCGCATCAGGCCGTCAAAGCTGTGATAGGTCTTGTTGCCCTTGCGCCCACCCTTGAACACGCCGTACTCCTGCGCCAGGAGCGCGTCCAAGCTGTTCATGTCGCTGATTGTATGGTCCCGGAACCGTGCGATCTGAGCGTTCAGCTCCTTTGCATAGCCGATGATCTTGCGCACGGTTTCATCTTCCAGCTTGTCCTGAGGGGATACGTTCGCAAGCGGCACCAGCCGACCCTTCGGATCGGTCATGAACTCGCGACCGTTCATGACGATCACGCCTTCCTGCGGCTTCTCTTCCAAAATGACTGCTTCCATCTCTGTCGATCCTTTGGCTTCAGGGGGCTTTGAAACGCCCGTTCAAGAGCGTTTCATCGGGGCTTTCAGGCGTGGTGTGCCGGCAGGTGGCCGGAGATCTCGATGATCGGGCTGCTCATCAGCTGCCCGCCGAGCGGGGCATGCGGCCGACCGGAGATGATCTCGATCCGGTCCTCCATGTTGCGGGCTTCCATCTCGTAAGCCCGGAGCGCCAGCATCAGGCCGGCGGTGTCGGCCGGCATGCCGCCGGCCTTGATGCGCTCACGCAATTCCCTGAGACTGTCACTAAGCATCGTCATCTCCTTGTGGCTGGCTGATACGGCTGTGAGGGCAGTTGTCGCGGCAGGCGCGGTACATCGATGCGCGCAGCGAGGACGTCGCGGCATAGGGCTTGGCCTGCCATTGCAGGCAGACATTCCGGGCGATGTCGCCGAGCGCCGGGCAGGCAACCGTCTCGCCCATCAGCGTTCCGCGCACCATCTGCTCGACGCGGCGGATGTCGCCCTTCTGATACTTGTTACCGATGACCAGGCTGATCGCGGATCCCGAATAGTCGAGACGCTTGGCGACGGCTGTCTGGCTGGTGCGCTGGCAAGCCTCGGCAAGGACGAGCACCCAATCAGGGAGAGCATCGCCCCAGGAAGCGCGAGCCTTGCCAACGAAATCTCCAGGCGAATAGGAGGTCTGGCTCATAGATCCTCCTCCGCATTCACCTGACCGACGATCACGCCCTGGTTGGGGTCGTAGACCATGGAGGCCTTCATCTTGGCGGGCGGCTTCGGCCCGGTATTGGCCGTGCCCTTCAGGACATAGATGTTGCAGCCCCGGCCGGGCTTGAACCGCTTGGTGCAGATGAGGATGCCGGCCCCTTCGAGCAGCATCACGTATTGCTTGGCCGTGTTGCGTGCGATCACCGCATCCTCGGTGCTGCCATCCATCACCAGATCGTCGATCGTGAAACCCTGATGGCGGCGGCGCATCACGTTCCACATGTTCTGCTGGCGCTGGCCGACCAGGCTCTGCTTCTTCTCGAAGGAGATGACCGGCGTAAGGCTCTGGCGCTTCATGAGGCGATAGACCCGCGCACCGGGCGTGTAGGTGTCGCCGGTGACCTTCTCGATGAAGCCGGCACGCTCCAGCTTCATCAGGAATCGGCCGAGATAGCGCTCCTTGTAGGGATCGGACATGCCGTCCAGCTCCTTGTAGGAGAAGACGTTCTCGACGCGGGTGATGTCGAGGATCTTCGACCACCAGTAATCGGCACCATGGCGGATCGGGCGAGCGTCCTCGATCGAGAGCTTGAGAACCCGATGCATCACTTGCCCCTCCGCGGTGCCTGTCCCGTGAAGAACGGGCCGTCGTAATCGGCACGCCCAAGGCTCGTCATGCTGTTGGCGCGGGCGAACTGGGCGATCTCTGCAAGCGAGGTCACGATCCGCGAGGCAACGCCTCTGGTCTTGGAAACCACCTCGGCAAGCAGATCGTCGCCGAAGGTGAGGCGCGGATGATAGAGCGCTGCCAGGCGGCGGGCATCGTCGAGATCGCTGGGATTGGCCATGCCGTAAGCGGTCACCCGGTTCTCGCAGCGCTCGTAGCGGGCAAGCTTCTGCGGCAGCATTTCTTCGCCGACCAGGAGCACCGGGATGCGCGCGCCCTTGTAGATGTCGCGCACCAGCTCGATCATGCCCTTGTCGACCAGCTTGTCGGCTTCGTCGATGATCATCAGCCGGTTCGGATCATCCTGCAGCAGGCGCAGCGCCTGCATCATCATGCCGGCAATCGTGCCTTTCGGCCTGTCCACGCCAAGCTCCGAGAGCAGCGCCTCGCAGAAGGTCCGCTTCGTCCAGTACTCAAAGACTTCGAGATAGAGCGCGCCGGTCTTGTTCTGCACATAGGTCGAAGCCTTCGACTTGCCGTAGCCGGAGGGGCCATAGAACAGGCCTAGGCCATCGACGCCGGCAGGCCGGTCGATGATGCGCTGCGCGACGCCGAAGGCAGCGCCGACATTCTTGAGTGCGGCGACGGTGCCGAAGCCGGGTCCGGCGGGGGTGGGATTGACATTCTGGGTCATGCGGTCTTTCCTTCAAGCATTCGTCATGAGTGGGATTGGCCCGTCCGGTGGCAGCCGGCGGGCCGCTTCTCTTCAGGGACTAGGAACCGGCGCCTGGTCGCCGAAATCTTCAAAAAGCGCCTTCTGCACCTTCCATTCGACACAGCCCTCGTAGGAGCCGAGCCAGAAGGCCTCTTCCGGCAGAAGCTCGATGCCGGCATCCATGCGGGCGCGAAGATCGCGCGCCCGGTGAAAGCGCTGGCTAGGTGTCGTGGTGGTTCGGATGGCGGAGACGTTCTCGCCGGAGGCCTTCGGCGTCAGATCTTCGAGCACGAGCTGGTGCACGCGGGCATCGAAGCTGCCAGCGTTGTCAGGCACGCTGCGCTTGCCTTCGGAGGCATCCATGGCGTCGAGTGCTGCGGCGATCTGCGGCGTGGAGTGCTTCTCTTCGCGTTTTGGAAGAGCGATGACGTTCGGAACCTTGCGGGCTGCCACTTCCAGTGCGCGTTCGTGCAGGGCTGGTCCTTTGACGATCTCGCGGATCGTCTGGCGCATGTCGGCTGTTTTCTCGGCGATGATCTGGTTGCGCATCTCGCGCTGCGCCTGAACCCATGTCTCCGGGTGAATGCCGGCAAGCTCGGCGCAGATGGCTTCCCCGAGGAACTCCGCCTGGTCTGGCGTGAAGCACAGCACGCGGCCCATGTCGGTCGGATCCTGTCGCACGAAGACATCGGTACCGGGCAGGATCGAGGCGCTGAGATAATGGAAGTGATCGACACGAATGCCGAACTTGGTGACCTTGCGCCGCCCGTTGGTCCCGGCGACAGGCATGAGCAGCACGTCGAGCGCCCGCTCCGGGACAGTCAGCACGGGAGCGGAGGATTCCGCCGCGACCTGGTTGGGGCTCTTGCCCTTCAAACCGCTATGCGGCGCGTGGTTGTAGACAGTATCGGCCCAGCGATCGACGGCGGCCTGCAACTCTGCGCCGGAGAGAGAGACACCGAAGGTCTCTGCCGTGTCCTGGCCGAGGCGCGTGGCGAAGCTCTTGCGATCCTCGATCGCCTTGCGCTCGGCAACGCTGTGGCCGACATAGCCGGGCAGCAATTGCACGAACTGGTGCTGGAAGGTCTTGATGACCCGCTCGACATGCCCCTTCTGCTGGGGACTGTAGGCATCCGAAAGCTCGATCTGGATACCGAGGGCCACAAACAGCCGCTTGATCTCCAGCGCCACGAAGTCGGACCCGTTATCGGTCTTGATCGTCTCAGGCTTGCCGAGCTTCAGGATACCGCGCCGGATGAGCAGGGCAACCGCCGTGGCGCGCGGCGTGCGTGTCACATAGAAGATCGTCCGGCGGGTCGCGATGTCGATTAGCGCATAGATCGAATGACGTCCATCCGTGCAGAGCGCATCGACCGGCGACGCATCGATCTGCCAGAGTGCATTCGGCTCTGTGATGTGCCGGAGTGTGCCCACCCCGGAAAGCGCCATGGTCGAGCGAAACTTGTCGGGATTGGTGAGCTTGGTCAGCTCGACCGCATAGCGCTCTTTGGCATCCTGCAGGAACGCCTGGATGGTGCGCACGGGCGGGAGCGGAACTTGGCATGCAACGCCCTTTGAAACCTTCGTTAAGGTCGGCCCAAACTGGAATTCTATCTGGTCGCGCACCTGCGCACCGGAGAGCTGAGGAGCATGCGCGATCAGGCCGACGATGAAGTCCTTGACCTTGCCGCCATTGGCGGTGTCCAGAAGGCCTGTCCCGGCGCGAGCCTTGGAGCGATCGACCGCAAGCGCATCGACCTTGCCAAGCCTCTTGATGCTGAGCCAGCGCCAGAGTGTCCGGCTGGAAACGGTCGGGATCTTCTCCTTGACCCAGGTATCGACGAGAATGGAGCCCATCTCGTATTTGTCGCAGAAGATCTTAGCGGAGGTGCTGCGGTTGAGCCGCAGGCCGCGTGCGAAAGTTTCGAACGCGGCGATGATGGCAAGCCTGGCGTCGCGCTCTTCGCCAGCGCGGCCCGCAATCACAGGCACAGCCACAGGCGCATCCGCGACCACCGGCGCCGTGTCAACCGCACCGACCACCATGTGGCGCTGGACGTAGGTTACTTGGGCGAGCGTCGGAAACAGGCGGTAGTGATACTCCATCCCGCCGCCTCTGTCCTTACGCGACCGGCAATAGGATGGGTGGGAGTTCCAACCATTTCGGTCGGCCAGAAGGTTGACGCCCTGCTTTGTGGACGGCAGGTCGGGCAGATTTTCCGCTGCGATCTCGCGTGCTGTGAGCCACTCTTTCAATTGAAATCTCCTGTGTGCGACAGCTGCGGGTCCGCCCCGGTTGGGGGCATGGGGCGGACCTGCAGCGCTCTTGCGCCGGACGCGAGACCTGGGCGGCGCTCGATGGGGAATGGTTGCGCGCCCGCCGCTTGGGAGGAGGAAAGGCAGGCGCGCAGCGCTCTCGCGCCGCATCGGCGAGAGCGAAGGGAGGTCATGTGCAGACCCCTGCAAAAACGAGAGCCGTCATGCAGAGCAGTGCCACCGCAAAGCTGCCGCCGACCAGCAGCATCTTGAGGTTTGGGTGCCGCAGCGCGATCACGTCGAACAGCATCAGGCCAAATGAGCCCATGACTGCGGCATTCCACAGGGTGGCAATGATCACGGTGAGCCCGAATGCGCTAAGCTGGTTGATGGTCGAGCAGATCATGCTGCCGCTTCCATCTCAGCTGCCAGATCGCGCAGGATCTCGACCATCATCTGCCGCGCCATCTTCTGCGCCCGGCTGACAACTTCGTCCGTCAGATCGTCGATGCCATCAAGGCAGGAGATTCGTAGATCCTTGCGCAGATTTTCCCGCACCTCCGTCAGGGCGTTTTCGACAGCAGGCGCATTGTCTCCAGCCTCGGCAAAAAGCTGCAGAACCTCGCTGTTGAACTGGTGATCGAGCGGGTGCGTGATCGGTGCTTTGCTGCTCCGGTGCGCACGCTCCTCGGCATTCTTGACCTGAGGAATGTAGGGGTTCGGATAGGAGGTAGCCTCGTCCACAAAGACCATCCCCTGTCGACCGCCGATGGCGTGATTTACCGAAGCGGGCTCAGCGACCTCCTCGACCGGCTCAACGATCTCCTCGATCGGTTCGGCCAGAACCGCTTCGAGGTCGGCAACCAGTGCCGGGTCCGCGCCGTCGGCGGGCGAGCCTGGACGGACGACAAGGCCCTTCTGCACCCGGTCGATCCAGTCGCTCATGGCGGGCTTGGAGGGCTTGTCGTGACCGATTTCTTCCATGTCCTTGCAGAAGGACTGGTAGATTGAAAGGGTACCGAACTGCTTGCTGTGGGCCTTATCCCAGGCGGCCTGAAGGGCGGGCCGGGCAGAGCGGTGCAACCGCTCGAAATAGGGGCTCTCTACATGATTGGTCATGTTCATCGTTTGGCTCTCCATTCGGCGTCCGCCGATTTCTCTTCACGTTCCAGGAGTTCGCGCAGCTCGCGGGCACGTTCCCGCTTCAGAAGCGCTTCGTACTTTCGGGGGATGACGATGAGCCCTGCCTCTTCCAGGAGGACGTTAAGCGGGCGCGCATCGCCTGTGATCGCGACGAGAGCGGCAAGCCGCACGGCCGAGATCTGGTTGTTCTCCTTGGCCTGGCTCGTATAGGCATCGAGCACGGCCTTGGAGACGGTGGTTTTGGTGATGTCGGACATGGCGGCGGCAATGTCGTCGCGCGTCATGCCGCTTTCCTCGATCGAGAGCGCGATCGCCTTCGACAGCTTTCCGGCTGTCGACCATGCCTTCACCTGGTCGTCGGCAAAGCGCTCGACGACAGGCTCCGGCTGGTAATCCCTGAAGAGGTCTAGGCTGAAGATATCGCGCTTGCGGGACATCAGATGCGGCCCCGCTTGGCCATCCACCGTTCGATGGCAGCCTCGTTGAGTTCGAAGAACCTGTCTTGATGATGCGGCTGCCAACGGCTGAACTTGTCGGCGAGGCTTTCCCACGCTTCCTTTGCGACAACGGTCACGCCTTCGAGAAGGGCAACAGCCTCCTCGACGGTCGAAGCCTTCTCGCCGAGGATCAGATCGATGACAGCGCCCTGACGCACTTCCGAGAGGCCGGCAAGCGCGATCAGTTCGCCGTGCTTGTCGGCAATTGCATGACCCTCGATCCGCTCTCTGAGCAACGCCGGGATCGCCGCGATCTTCAGCGCGCGGAACACGCTGGCGCGGGATATGCCAAGGAACGACTGTGCCGCTTCCGAGAAGCTCAATGCAAAGCGATGGCTCGCCTCAAGATGCTCCTCTTCGGAATTAGGTCTCACGGTGAGACTCAATTCAGACGCCTGTTTTGCGCCCGGCTTGGGCCCCGGCTTGATGGCCGGCTGTGCGGCTCGGTAGATCGTGCACCAGTCGGCAATCGCCAGATTGCGATAGAGCGCCGTGAGCGGGCTATGCAGCAGGTTTTCCGAGATCGAGCGAAGCCGGATGTCGGCGTCCGAAGTGAACTCTTCAGCCGTGCGCACGATAGCGCGGATGGTCGGCGCCTTCAGATGACGAACCGCCTCAAGGCGAAGGCGACCGAAGGTCAGGCGGTAGCGATCACCCTCGACGAGAACCTCGATCGCAGAGAGCTGACCACGCAGGTCGATATCTTCTGCCATGGTCTGGATGGCAAAGTCAGGATGCTTGCGATGGTCGCGGGCGATATCGATCAGGGCGACGGGGATCTCTCGCTCCAGCGGAGCGGGCATCGCGGTGTCTACGGAAGCGGCAAGAGCAGACACGGGCGTCATGCAACGCTCCGTTCGTTGTCAGTTGAAACCGCGCGTTTTGGGCTGGCTTTGCCCTTTGCGTTGCTGCTAGTTTCAACACTGTCATGACGACCGCGCGTATAGCTGTCGGGAAAGAGATCACGGAAAGGGACGCCAAGGGCCTCGGCAATTGCCTCTGCACCAGGGCGACTCGCTCCAATCAGTCCTGCGCGGCATGCGCCGTCGTGAAGGCCAGCATCGCGGGCGATACCGGTGAGCGTCTTGTTCTGCCGGAGTAGCTCCGCCTTGATAGCGGCTCGATCCCATCTTTTTGGGCTCGTCATGATGGCTCCTTGAAAGTCTGACCTCTGCGAAAGGTCGGGTTTTGCTGGGGGTCGGTGTTTCAACATCGCGCTTACAATGTTGCAGCAATTATAGCCGAATTAATGCGGCCTGCAACGCATCTATGCGGTTTCCACATCAGAAAACCCTGATAAGGCCGCATAAATTCGGATAAACAAACGAATTCAAGTGGTTGCAACGTGTCGAATGAACGAACAAAGACCGGAAACCCAGTTTCCACTAAGGTCCAAGGGCACTCCCCTGAGTTCGCTGAACGCATATCTGCGGTCATCGAGCGAATCGGCACTCAGGCCGAAGCGGGGCGAATCGCCGGAGTGACTGATGAACAGATCGCTCGATGGCGAGATGGCCTTTCAAAACCGAATTTATTCGGGATCATGAAGCTCGCAGAGGCAGCTGATGTTTCTATGGACTGGCTGGTCTACGGCGTTCAAAAGGATAATCGGCAGCCAGACTTAATCGCCCGCTTGCCGGATGGCAGGACGCTGGCGATCGAGGTGAAGGGCACCAATGAGCGCGAATTCGTCGAGAATTTTGCCCTGGTCCCGCGTCTCGACGTGCAGGCATCTGCCGGAAATGGTCGCCTCGCTCTCCACGAGGAGCCCTTGGAATACTTGGCTTTTCAGGCTGATTGGCTGCGCCGCAGAGGCGTGAAACCCGAGGCGGCACGGATCCTGACGGCGCGCGGTGACAGCATGGAGGAGACGATCCGAGACGGCGACATCCTTCTCGTTGATACCTCGGTCAATCGCGTTCGAGATAACTCCATCTACGTCGTCGTTTACGGGGATATGGTCCTGGTCAAGCGCATCCACGGCCGGGTGAATGGCTCGCTGCAGCTGATCAGCGACAACCCGCGCTATCCGGCCGAGGAAGTCTCGGCAGGCGAGGTAGATCAGATCAATATTGCAGGTCGCGTAATGTGGTTCGGCAGATCAATTTGATGGGGGAAGATAATGATTATTCAAGGGAAACAGAGATTTACCACTGAAGGCAAGATCGGCGTTGCGCTGTTTTTGCTGTCACCATTCGCCTCGGCTTTCTTTGGCATCGTTTTCTACAAAACCGTCACCAACTTCCGGAGTGACGACGAACTTGGGCCTGCGCTTATGCTTCTAGCGTCAGCACTCGCGTTCATGGTCGGCATTGTGCTGATGTTGGTCGGACGTTCCTACGAGTTCGCAGCAATCCAGCAAAACCAGGCGAATGAGACAAAGGGCTTGTGGAGCAAGTAAATGCCCGCGTTGAAGCTGCCCGACGGCCAGCGCTTCGTCACGCAGGAGTGGCACGGCTCGACCATGTCGACGATCCCAGTACATGCCGACGCCGTGGCGCGTTGCCGTGTTTGTGGAGCCGTCCGAGTGGTTGCGACTGAGGCGCTGCGCGCCGGCAGGAATGCGATGATGACAATACCGGAGATCTCGGCCAGGCTTCGGTGCACCGAATGCGGCGAGCGCGACGCCGAGCTGCTCATCGGCTATTTGGCCGCCGATCCACCGCCCCTTTGACCTGCCCCCCGGTGTCTGGGTTCCGCCGGCTATACTGCCATTTGATCTTGCGCCTACTGTCTCCTGCCACCGCCCGCCGGACCGCTTGAACGCCCTGTAAATCAAGGCTTCAACCGCGATTTACCGGCCATTCCCGGCTATTCCCAGAAATGCCATCTGATCTTACGCGTTACACCGGCGGCGAAGCTTGGGCGGGTTATCTCCCCCCTTGCGGGGGAGAAAGCGAAATCGAGGAATTGGCCCGATCAG
>LFEF01013770.1_pt1 | contig 40212 bp, 36 predicted proteins | sample 619371 | NCBI WGS metagenome assembly LFEF01 (sample SAMN03014291, study PRJNA259931) | freshwater metagenome | biome: lake; feature: waterbloom | place: China: Taihu Lake | collected 2006-08 | depth 0 m m
GAAGCATCTAAATTAAAGAAATAGGAGAAACCACCATGCGTGCGAATGCACCATATTACTTTGTGCCCGGCTTGTCCCAGTGGCCTGTGCTTGGCGCAGTGGCCATGTTCTTTTTTGTACTGGGCATGTCCCAGTGGGTAAACGGCTCGGAAGCGGGCCCTTACCTGTTCGCACTCAGCATGGGTATTCTTATTTATGTGCTGACCGGCTGGTTCAAGCATGTGGTGGGCGAGTCTGAAAGTGGTCAGTACAGTGCCCGCGTCGATGTGTCTTTCCGCTGGTCCATGGGCTGGTTCATCTTCTCTGAAGTCATGTTCTTTGCCGCGTTTTTCGGTGCTTTGTTTTATGCCCGTCAAATTGCAATGCCTTGGCTTGGTGATATCGACAACAAAGCGTTCCTGTGGCCCGACTTCACCGCCAACTGGCCCAACACTGGCCCAGCGGGAACAGTCGATGCGTTCCAAACCATGGGTCCATGGCCTATTCCAACCATCAACACCGCATTGCTGCTCACCTCAGGCCTTACCCTGACCTGGGCGCACCATGCCCTGATCGCCAACAAGCGTTCACAGTTGATTTGGGGTTTGGCGCTAACCGTGTTGTTGGGCGCAATTTTCATGGGCTTCCAGGCTTATGAATATATTCACGCTTACCGCGACTTGAACCTGAAATTGACCTCAGGCATTTTCGGCTCAACCTTCTTCATGCTGACCGGTTTCCACGGATTCCACGTGACCATTGGCGCCATCATGCTGTTCTTCATCATGATTCGCTGTATCAAGGGCCACTTCACACCAGACAGCCACTTCGCTTTTGAAGCTGCAGCCTGGTATTGGCACTTCGTGGACGTGGTGTGGTTGGGCTTGTACGTGGTGGTTTACTGGCTGTAACGCGGGAATTTCCTGCCAGGCTGTAAAACACACAATTAAAAAAGCCACTGGAAAACTCCGGTGGCTTTTTTTTGGATATCGAGCTTACATTGAGCTTATCGAATGCCAGTTGACTCTATCCAGCCCATGTACCAGGCAAAAAGAATCAGCAGAAACAGCGCGATGGACAAACCGATGCGCATGGTTAATGCGTTTACAGTTCGGCTGGATTTGCTTTTGTCTTTCATGAGAAAGAAAAAAGCCGAACCCAGGCTTGCAAGAATGCCCAGGAACGCCAGGCCAATGATCAACTTCATGGTGAACACCTTTCAAAAACTAACCGTGTACAGCACACAAGTGGAAGTATGTCATGGTTAATGCAGTGAAAACACCCGGCAAAGTCAAGCTGATCCTTACCCTGTTAATTGGCGCGGGCCTGGTGTGGCTTACCTTCAGTTTGGGCCAATGGCAAACCAGCCGGGCATCCCAAAAACAAACCCTGTTTGAATCGCAAGCCCGCGCATTGGCGGCCGAGCCAGTGTCTCCGGCAAGTGCCCGTTTGGACTTGGACAATTTGTCCTACCGGAAAATTGAATTGAGGGGTAGGTTCGAAGCCAAAGCCCTGATATATATAGACAATCGTCAGGTAAATGGAAGGCCGGCGGTTCAGGTAGTGCAAGGTTTTCGGCCAGAGGGTGCAAGCTTTTTAATACCGGTCGATCGAGGCTTGTTGTTGCGAAATCCCGCTGAGCCACGCCTTGCGCCACCCATGCCCACCGAAGCCGTGCAAGCAGGTGAGCTTTTTGATTTACAAGGTACCATTTTGCCGCGCTTTGCCCAGTCGGCTGAATTGCGGGGCATGGCCTTGGGTGAGACTGACGACATTGTGAAAGCTCAAAGCAATGGCTATGAGGTGTGGTCCAATTTTAGTGGAAACGAATTTGAAAAGCGCACTGGTCAATCAGTGAGCAATTTTGTAGTAACCCAGCAGCCGGTGGCGCAAACTGCCGGGCAACAGCCACAGGCGCGTATGGTAGGCGGTTTTTATCACCTGGCGGTGCCGCTGCAAGAACAAGTGGCCAAGCACAAGGGTTATGCCTTTCAATGGTTTACCATGTCGGCGGTGTTGGTGTTGCTGACCCTGTTTTTTGTGTACCGAGAGTTTTTTCGAAGCGAGTTTTACAAAGGGAATAAAAGATGAACGCAGCCAGCGCACCCGCGAAGCTGAACAAAGGCCGAATTACCATTTTGTTGGTGTTTCTAACTTGCGCATTGCCCATCGCGGCGGCCTTCTATTTGTACTTTTTTGACAAACCCGAAGGTACGAACAATTACGGCACCATTCTGGATCCGCAGGTGAATGTGTCGACCGATGTATTCAAAAACATCAACGGCGACGATTTCACCATGCAGCAGGTGGCCGACAAGTGGGTGTTGATCCAGGTGATCAACAGTGACTGTGATGAAGTATGCCAAAACACCATGTACTTCCAGCGACAGGCCCGTGCCTCGAAAGGCAAAGAGCAAGGTCGCATTGAGCGTGTGGTGTTTGTCACCGACGATGGCCCCTTGGAAACCCTGTTGCTGCGTCAGTTCCCTGATGTGCATTTTGTGCGTGCCAGTGAAGATCAGCTGAAAGGCTGGCTGCCATTGGAGCAAGGCATTGTGGGCAACAAGGGCAGCGCCAACATTGGTACCGTGCGTGACCATGTTTTTGTAGCCGACCCGTTGGGCCACGTCATGATGCGTTTTCCACCCAACAACACCCTTCAGTTCGACAAGTTTCGCAAAGACATCAGCCGCCTGTTGTGGGCTTCAAACATCGGATAAAACGAGAGCAGCATGAGCAGTTATAAGCGTTTGGTCGCATTCACCACAGTTCTTACATTCCTTTTGATCATGTTGGGCGCATTTGTGCGCCTGACCGACGCTGGTTTGGGTTGCCCGGACTGGCCTGGCTGTTATGGCAAACTCACGCCAACACAGGCTGCAGAGGAAATCGCACAGGCAGTGGAGGTTCAGGGCGGTACACACGGGCCGGTTTCCATGCCCAAGGCCTGGAAAGAAATGGCGCACCGGTATGTGGCCACTTTCCTGGGTTTCCTGATTATCGGCATTATGGTGATGGCTTGGAAAAAGCGGGCCGAGTTGAAGCAGTCCCCCGCATTGGCCACTTGGCTGTTTTTTGCGGTCTGTTTGCAAGGTGCCTTTGGTGCCTGGACCGTCACCATGCTGCTGAAGCCTGCGATTGTCACTGGCCACTTGATCGGTGGCATGACTATTTTGGGCATGCTGACCTGGCTGTGGCTTCGCCAAACCAACAATGCCCGCACCGTGGCACCGCCTCGCGATATGGGCGGTCTGCGTCTGCTGGCCCGTGTGGGCTTTGTGGCTGTTGCAGCTCAAATCATTCTGGGCGGTTGGGTTAGTACCAACTACGCCGCTGTGGTGTGCACCGATTTCCCAACCTGTCAGGGAAGCTTTTGGCCGCACATGGAGTTCAAGGACGCGTTCCACATTGTTCGCCATTTGGGTGAAACACCCGAAGGTGAAATTTTGAATGTGGCCTCGCTGACTGCCATTCACTTCATTCACCGCATCGGCGCTTTGGTGGTGACTGGTATTTTGGGCTTCCTGGCATTCGCCTTGTGGCGCAACCCCGGTACCAAACCCTTGGCCATCAAATTGGTGGCAGTGTTGGCGTTACAAATTGCCATGGGCATTGGCAACGTGGTGTTTCAATTGCCTTTGTGGTTGGCCGTGGCGCACAATGGGGGCGCGGCGCTGTTGCTGGTCACCCTGATCTTGGTAAACTATCGGGTTGCGGGCAATCGCCATCGAATTTCATAAGGCTCAACATGCCATCCGTTGAAAAAACAAAAGCCGTGAGTAGTTTTTCTCACGTGGCCAAACAGTACTGGACATTGACCAAGCCACGCGTGGTGGCCTTGATCGTGTTCTGTGCTGTTATTGGCATGTTTTTGGCAACCCCCAGTTTGCCCAACGCCCAAGTGCTGATTGCAGGTACCTTGGGCATTTGGCTAGTGGCAGGCGCTGCGGCAGCCTTCAATTGTCTGGTTGAACAGCAAATTGACGCAAAAATGGCGCGCACCCGCGCCCGCCCCTTGCCCCGTGGCGAACTGAATTCAGTTCAAACACTGGTCTTCTCCAGCATGGTGGGCGGTGTCGGCGTGTGGATTTTGTATGTGTTTGTGAACCCGCTGACCATGTGGCTCACATTGGCCACCTTTGTTGGGTACGCCATTATTTACACTCTGCTGTTAAAGCCCAATACGCCTCAAAACATTGTGATTGGTGGTGCATCGGGTGCCATGCCTCCGGTGCTTGGCTGGGCCGCTGTCACCAACAGTGTGTCTGCTGAAGCATTGGTGCTGTTCCTGATTATCTTCGTGTGGACCCCGCCGCATTTTTGGGCGCTGGCTTTGTATCGCACTCAGGAATATGCACGTGCTGGTTTGCCCATGCTGCCAGTTACCCATGGCGCTGCGTTTACCCAGTTTCATGTGTTTTTGTACACCATCATGCTGGCGGCCACCACGCTGATCCCATTCGCCATGAAAATGAGCGGGCTGATTTACCTGGTCAGCGCTGTGGTGCTGAACGCCATTTTCATCGGGTATGGTTACAAAATCTGGAAAAACTACAGCGATGCCTTGGCCAAAAAGGCATTCACGTATTCCATCGCCTATTTGGCGTTTTTGTTCGCGGCCTTGTTGGTCGATCATTATGTAACGGTGTAAGCAGTATGCGCAGTGTATTCAAGCAGCTCGATTCAGTAGGCACGCGGGTAAAAACCTGGTTGGCTTTTGGTGCGGTGGCATTGCTATCCGCATGTAATACAGGCCCTGCCAGTTTTACCAATACCGACATTACAGGTTCTTCATTGGTGGCCAATTTCAAGTTGAAAGACTTGTCGGGCACTGAGCGCACCATGGAAAGCTACAAAGGCAAGGTGGTCGCCATGTTTTTTGGCTACACCCATTGCCCCGATGTGTGCCCCATTACCATGCAGCAATGGAGCGAGGTGAAAGCCAAGCTGGGCGAGAAGGGCGACAATTTGCAAGTGCTGTTTGTGTCTGTTGACCCTGAGCGCGACACCCCCGAACTGCTTAAAAAGTATGTGCCCCAATTCAACCCCACCTTTGATGCGCTTACTGCAGAGTCTTCCGACGAACTGAAGCCTTTGTTGGCTGGGTTGCGGGTGTACGCGGGCAAGGTCGAAGGCAGTACGCCCGACAATTACCTGATGGACCACACTTCAGCCAGTTATGTGTTCGACCAGCAAGGTCGCGCGCGCTTGCTGGTTCGCCACAACGCAGATTCTGCTCCCGTGGTTAGCGACGTTGAGCAAATTCTCGACGGCAAATAATTAGTCTTTTCGCGCAGTAATTGCGCTACAACTCAGTGGCTGCAAATTCATGGTCATTTGTGCTGTGAATTGGGCCAAGGTGCGTGTTTTGTCTTGGTGCCCAGCGCTTGCCTGTTTCGAAACCACCTCGTCGTTTTCTATTTTGAACACCACCTCCCATTCCAGCAACAAAGGTTCACCTTCGGGGCTGTGATTGATCAGTACAATCACTGGCCTGCCTTCACACAACTCGTTACGAATCAGCTTCAGTGTGGCTTGCGCTGCGTTGCCGGCGTACCAATCGGCGACAAGTCTGGCTTTTCTCAAACCCTCCAGCATGGTGGCCGGCGAGGTGCCCATGCTTCCACTGAGCAGGTCTGGGCAATTGGCCCAGCGCATGATTTCGTGAATGTAGGGGTCGTTCAATGGGTGGCCGTGCCGGTCTTTGGGCAGGTGGTTCCAGCCAATGTCATGGTGGTGAAGAATGGTGCCCAAAGCGCAGGGGCCGCTTGCGCGTTGTACTCCCGCTGGTGTGGTGAAGGCGTAAAGGGTTGTTAAATCGAATTTGGGGCGTGTGATGAATTCGAGAGGTTTGCCAGTGCTGACAATTGTTTTTGCTTCGGAAAAATCGATTCCGAAGTGTGGTTTGTCGCTCATAAAAAAATAGGTCCTGTGCCGCCGCGTTCAACCGACATCTTATTCAGTGAATAAGCGTATTCGCGTAGCGCATAGTTTTATGCATCACGCTACGTCCGTTGTGCAGAACAGAAGTTCTCTCGTGCTTACTCGGTAGGCAGGTTGGCTACGTTGCTGTTGGCTTGCAAAGGAAGGGGCAGGCTACCGACTGGGGAGGGCGCACCCAGGGTGGAGAGCAAACCGTCCAGTGCGTTGGTGACCGGGTCTAGTACTGCATCCAGTGGGCCTGCTGCTGGCTCTTCGGGCTGGGGCGTGGGCGTGGGGGCCGGGGGTGGGTTGTTGCCGCCAGTGCCTGAATCGTTGTTGTTGCCCGATTCAGTGGTGCTGGCGGTTTCAGTGGTGTTTGTATTGTCTTCGTTGTCGCTGTATATGGCGGCCGTTGCGCCCAGAAATACCAGGCTTTCCAGCACTGGGTAGCCTGTTGATTCGCCACTGGCGCTGGTTGTGCCGAACAGGCCGAACAGGTCTGGGGTGTCTGCCGAGCCAGCGGTGTTTTCAGTGGCTTGTTGGCTTTCGAAGTAGACGCCCTGACCATACAGGTCGGTGGCAATCCACTGTGGTACCTGGTCCATTTCAACCACTTCCAGGTTGAAGGTGGCAGCTGCACCCTTCTCAACAATCAGTGCATCTTTCACGCCAGTGAACTCGATAACAGCCTTGCCCGCAGCATCACTGAGTACGCGATCGCCCGGCAACAAAAGCATGCCGGCTTGCGCGGGCAGAAAAAAACCATCCCGAATCAACTGCACATTGCCGCTGATCTGGGTGATTTTTGCCTGTTGTTCAATGGACGTGCTTGCTGCGTTCATAGGTACTAAGTGTGGTTAAGCGTAGTTGTACGGACCGCCCACTTCCAGTGCTTTTTTAAAGCTTGGCATGGCGTGAATGCGTTTCACGTAGGCCGCAATTTTGGGCATGTTGTTGATGCTGTCTGCGCGGCTCATGGCCGCTTCCAGCGGAAAGCTCATCATGAAGTCAGCGCCAGTCATCTCGCCGCCACAAAACCACTCACTCTTGGCCAGCACACTTTCAATGTAAGCAAACTGCTTTTCAAGGTTGGGGTTGATGAAGCTGCTTTTTACCTGCTTTGAAATGCCTCGCGCAATTGGCAGCACAATGGGTTTCAGCAAGGCGGGTACCGGTGCATTCTCGATTTTATTGAACACCAGTGTCATGACCAATGGGGGCATGGCGGTGCCTTCGGCAAAGTGCATCCAGTAAGTGTAATCCCGGTGGGCCTGGGTACCTGCTGCCGGGCGAAACTTGCCGCCTGCCTTGTCGATCAGGTACTCCACAATGGCGCCGCTCTCAGCCACGGTAATGTCACCGTCGGTAATGACAGGCGATTTTCCCAAGGGGTGAATTTTTAGCAACTCGGGCGGGGCCAGGTAAGTTTTGGCATCGCGTGCATAGCGGGTTACCTTGTAAGGCAGGCCGAGTTCTTCAAGCAGCCAGATAATACGCTGTGAGCGTGAGTGTTCCAGGTGGTGTACTTCGATCATGGTCATAAAAAAGGGCTTGTTGCCAAGCCCTTAGTGTAGGTTAGTTTTCACCCAAAATGATTACAGCCTTGTTTTAAACCTCGCCGTGTTCGTATTTCAGCAAGGCTGTTTTCATTTTTTTCATGGCCTGGGTTTCAATTTGGCGCACCCGCTCGGCCGATACACCCAGCTCTGCAGCCAGGTCGTGAAGGGTTTTGGCGTTTTCGCCAGCCAGCCAGCGGCTGGAAATAATGCGCTGGCTGCGTTCGTCCAGGCTGGCCAGGGCCATGTCCAGGCCCTCGCTGTGCAGGCGTTCCATGTTGGCACCCTCCAGCACTTCAGTGGGCTCAGCACCTTCAGCGGCCAAATAGCGCACGGGGTTGTAGCTGTTTTCTTCACTGTCTACGTCTACAACCGGGTCAAGGCTGAATTCATGGCCAGCCATACGACGTTCCATGTCGTATACGTCTTCGGGGCGCACATTCAACTCGCTGGCCACCTCGTTGATTTGGTCTGGCGAGAGGGTTTGACCGTATTTTTTGAAGCTGTTCAGGTTAAAAAACAGCTTGCGGTGCGCCTTGGTGGTGATCATTTTCACCATGCGCCAGTTGCGAATAATGTATTCGTGAATTTCTGCCTTGATCCAGTGCAGCGCAAAGCTGACCAGGCGCACGCCACGCGTGGGGTCAAAGCGTTTCACTGCCTTCATCAGGCCGATATTGCCCTCTTGAATGAGATCGGCATGGGGCAAGCCATAGCCAAGGTATTGGCGTGCCACGGCCACCACCAAGCGCAGGTGGCTAAGCACCAAGCGGCGGGCGGCTTCAAGGTCATTGTCGCGCTGCAGGCGTTCGCCGAGCTCAACTTCTTCCTCGGGGGACAGCATGGGAATTTGGTGTGTGGCTGAAATGTAGGCATCTAGGTTGCCAAGCGGGCCACGGGCCACCAGCGCCCATGGGTCGCGCACAGCAAGGCTGTTGCCAGCGGCGCGTGTGTTAGCAAGGGTCAATGCAGTGGTCATGATTGCGGTGTTCTCCGAATTAATGAACCGATTTCCATTTAATTTTAGCACTCTTCGTTTAGGAGTGCTAATCCACCCAAAAGTTCCGGTTTTCAGCTTTGATTGCGGCGATATTCGCCAGGTGAGCAGTTGTACCAGCGACGAAACGCCCGTGTGAAACTGGCTGTGTCGCCATAACCCAGGTGAAGCGCCATTTCATCCAGTTTCATTTGAGTGGAAAGCAGCTGTTCCGCGAGTTGCTGGCGCTCCGCATCCAGCAGGTCACTGAAACTTACTCCTTCTTCCGCCAATCGTCGCCTTAGGCTTCGGGGCGAAATTGACAGCGATCGCGCAACGTCCTCCAGGGTAGACAGAAGCCCCATCGGTCCAAGCAGGATTCGACGAACCTGGCCAGTGACACCTTCGACTTGGCGCTGGCGCAATTGCCGGGCGCACTGGTCTTCAAAAACTCGCAGCAGATGTGGGTCACAGGTCGGTAGCGTCATCTCGGCATAACGGCAATCCAGCATGATTGCATTGTGGTTGCAGCCCGTGTGTGGGCGAATACCGGTCAGTTCTGCGATACGTTGCGCATGAGGTTCGGGAAGATGCTGAAACTCAAGGCTTTGCACAGGTACGCCATTTAATCCCAATTCGCGCAGCAAGTTGAAGGCTGTCCCGATATCGCGCTCAAGAAGAAAGTGGCGAAGGGGCTGGGCAATGTCGTCTGGATCTGCGGCAAGTCCAAATGATGTGTCGGTGTGAATAATTGAAAACTTGCAGTAGGCGGTGCTCAAGGGCAAGTAACGTATTGCGGTTTGCACTGCCGAGGCCAGCGTGGGGCTGGTTCGAATGGCAAAGCCCCAAATGCCGAAGGTGGACACGTTGTATTGCAGGCCAAGTTCAAAACCAAGGGCTGGTCGGTCGGGCAGGCTCATGATCATGTTCTCGAGCAAGCGCATTTCCTGACTGCGTTGCAACCAGGTGTCGGAACGCGTCAAATCATCAAGCTCTACGCCGGTTCCCAGCAAACAGGTTTGCGCATCGACGCCAAAGCGTGCCGCAAAATTGACCATGACCTGGGCAATCACAGCAGGGTGCATCAATGGGGTTGCCCGCAAAACTGACTCCTGAGAAAGTTGGCCCGAAATGCTTGTATCGAGACCTGAAATGCGCTGTCTGAATCCAGACCAAAAGGATACATTCAAGCTACCAAAACACAATATCCATGAGACACCGATGCAGGCAAACCTGAATGAATTGAACCGGGAAGCGATTGAGGCTTCCAAAGAGTATACGGGCGAACTCGCTTGGCTAACGATTGGGCTGACCGCATTTGTACTGGGTGCTATGGTCCTCTTGTTGTGGTTGTTTGCCGCGGAAAATCTCAACCTTTGGATTGCGATACCAGCCTATGCGGCATTGACTTATATGTCGTACACCCCCCTGCACGAGGCCGTGCACAGCAACATTCACGGCAAGCATGAGCACCTCAAATGGGTTAACGACCTGTGTGGCTACCTGGTGGCAGCCTTGATCATGGTGCCCTACTCAACCCACAAGGTAGAGCACTTCACCCACCACCGTTACACGAACCAGCCCGACAAAGACCCAGATTATGTGGTCAGCAATATGCGTCATGGATTCTTCTCATTTGTAGCCAGTGGATTTCATTTCTTGTGGGTTCAAATTACGTTTCTGTTTCGCGATTACTGGAAAACAACGAGCTTGAAAGACCGCGCTATTTATTTGGCGGAGATTGCCTTGACGGTGGCGTGGCGCGTTGCATTTGGATTGTGGGTTGGAACGACTGAAGTGGCGTGGTTGCTGGTGGGCGGCTATTTGATCGGCGCCTTTTTTACAGCCTACTGGTTTGCCTACCGACCACATCACCCTTACGACAATGTCAACCGTTATCAAAACACCAACAGTTTGATTATGCCTGTCTGGATGAAGCCGCTGGAATGGTTTTGGTTGGGGCAGAATCTGCATTCAATTCACCACCTGTTCCCTCGGGTTCCCTTTTACCACTATCATGCATTGCACCGTAAGATCGAACCCGTGTTGCGCGCGCATGGTACGCCGATTGTCGGAATATTCAGCAGGCAAAGCGTTGGTCAATCAAGCCAGTGATGCCTGGCTGGCTAGCAGAGCGCGGGTGTCACGAATTCCAGTTCCTGCATCAAGGTCAAGACGCGGCACACATCGGCTTCAAGTTGATGTGCCGGTACTTGAACAAACACCTCGCCAAGAATGGCGCTGAGTTCTTTGGCACTGCCCGGTATCTCCAGAAGCGCCCAGACCGCCTCGCCGACTGAGTTCAGACGCCAAATGGAGTGGTCGCCTGCCTGCCACAGGAAAGCCGAATTCCCGATTCGCCGAACGGCAGCCGCAGGTGCGCGCATGAATACCAGATCGACGCTAGCCTGGATTTGTTTCTCGATGGCTGGTGGTGCCCAGGCCTGTGCAGGTTTTACCAGCGTGGCTGGGTTGATGGGCTCATGGCAATCAAATGCCTGCCTCAGCAGTGCAACAGCCTCATCGAGATCGCTGTAAATCAGTCGCACACAGCATGCGTTGCCAATCAAATCATGGGCCTGATTCAATGCGGCCTGCGGTGATTCAAACTGCCCCATGTTCTGTTCCAGTGCAAAAAACAGCGCATCGTCTTCGGTCATCCAACGCAATTGCGCAGGCGTGTCGTTTTGCCTGTCCAGTACAACAATGGCGCCAACTGGTAAACGGGTGCCGTGCGTTGCGACATTGCCCGAACACAGGTAACCGTAGCGATCGTCACGTGGGCCCAAGTGACTGCCCACGAATTTTTTGAATTGGGGACTGGCCTGTGCTGGCAGCGGAAGGCGAAGTCGGGGTGCAATGCCCAGCGCAATGCCTTCTCCATGCATGTTGATGGGCAACACATCATCACAAAATATTTGAACATCGGGTTCTGCACATAGCCGACCGATCAGTGTGCTTTTTCCTGCCCTGCGGGGTCCCGTCAATACGACCAGTTTTTTGCCAAATGCCACGGCACCGCAGTGAAGCGTCAATTGGCTGTCGGATTCTTCAACATGCGCCTCCAGAATGTCGGCCAGCACCGCACACACCGCACTGGCTGCTGACAAGCCTGTCATGGGTTCATCCACGTAAGCAGAAGAAATGTCGTAGGTGGCAAGAATGCCAGGGTTGCGCACTACCCTCGCAACGATGTCATTTGTGTTGCCTTCAGCAAGGGTGTGCGGCCAACTGGGTACCACCTTGCTGATTGCGCGAAGCAGGGCTGTGTCCTCTGGCAGGCAAATGCCTTTGCTCATGCCTGAAAACATCAGCAAGCTGCATTGAAAATGCACTTGGGCAGTGGCCTGCATCGATTAGAAGCGGATGTAAAACCAGGGGCGACTAATGCGCGAGTAACGAGAATATCGGCTTGGGCGAGAGGGGCGGGAATAGCCAGAGGATCGATAACCGTCGCGGTACTTGGAATAGTAGCGGCGATCCGGGCCGGAGGGGCGAGACCGACGGCTTTGCCGTGACCGGCTGCCTGCCTGAGCTGTTGCCAAACCCACCATGGCTGGGGCAGCGTACAGCGCGCCAACTGCCAAACCGAGTCGGCCCAATGCGGCACGCCGCGCTTTTACCTTGTCATCGTTTGAATTGGACATTGTGCTACTCCTGAAAGCCTGGATTACTTCATGTACAAAACGAACAAACAATGAATTGGGTGTACAGCCGCATTGGATTTTCAAGCCTGCAAATTGAAACAACTGTCACCGGGTAGGACAGGCAAGAAAATTGCAGTAGTGTAGTCAAAACTTTGAAACAAACCTGCCATGAACCTGAAACGCTATCTTCTGGTACGAATGATCACCCTGGGCCTTTTGTGCTGGGTGCTGATTTCCGCCTATGTGGTGTGGAGAACCGCCACTGAGGTTGATCAGGCGTTGGCCAGCGACGCCACCCGGCTGCATGAAATGGTGGAGTACTCGATGTACAAGCGCCAGATCAATCCGGAAATCGAGGGCTCGCCTGTGCTGGTGGGCAGCCAGTATGGCCTGTTGCTGGCACCCTATTGCATACGTTACGAGGGCTGGAATGGCCAGGTGCGTGAGGAAGGCTGTGATCAACAAACCCGTCATCCCTTCGAGGCCGGGCTGATGAACGTGTTGGGCGTGCAAGTGCAATCTGAACCCCGCCCTGTGGGCTTGTGGGGGCAACCGTTCGGGGAGTTGTACATCACCGCCGACCCTCAACTGGTGCTGACCAAATTTTGGAACACCCTGCGTGATTTGCTGTTACTCAGTACCCTGATTGTGGCCAGCCTTGCTGTGTTGACCTATGTGGTGATCGGGCGCGCCTTGCAACCAGCAGCCACCTTGGTCGAGAAGCTCGACTCGATTGCAATTTCGGAAGACAGTCCGCCTCCCGATCAGTTGCCCGATGTTCAACCCCGTGAATTCGGGCGCATTGCCCAAGGTGTGAACCGTTTGAATGATCGCCTGTGGCGCTTGACCCAAACCCGCCGCAATTTGATGTCGAGGTTGCTCGATGTTCAGGAAGAAGAGCGACGTGAACTGGCGCATTGGGTGCATGCTGACCTGGGGCAGTCTTTAAGCCTGATTGCAGTGAACTGCGCCCAATTGCGAGCGCAGTTGAAACAGAGTGACCCCGAGACGCAGGAAAAGCTGGAGGAAATCGATCTGCTGATCGAGAACGCGTTTGAGCGCATGCGCGCTGTGCTGGTGAACAAATGCCCACCGGTGCTGGAAGGGGCAGATTTGGGCATGGCCATTCAAGATTTGTGCACCCGATGGGAAATTCATGCGGGCAGCGCCTGGTCTGTGGACTTGCAACTGGATTCGAAGGCGCTGCAGCGCCTGAACAAAGACCGGGCCTTGTGTGTGTACCGTACCATTGAGGAGTGCCTGGCCAATGCTTTGCGGCACGGCCACCCCAGTGCGCCTGTGTTGGTGCGTTTGCAGGAAGATATTTCAACTCTTGAATTGACCGTTTCGAATGCGCTTGGCCCGCAGGGGACGCATGAGCATTTGACTGGCGCGCATTTGTCGGGCGGTATGGGGCTGAACCTGTTGGCTGAACGGGTTCGAGTGCATGGCGGAGTATTCAAGACTCAGACTGAGAATGACCGCTTTGTGGTCAGTGCCAGTTTTTATTCAAAGGAAGTTTGATGCAAGACACACAGGTCAGTATTTTGTTGGTGGATGATCACGCCGTGGTGCGCGCCGGCTATCGACATTTGCTTGAAACGCAGGGTGGCTTTCAACGTGTGCAGGAGGCCGAGAATGCGCAAGACGCATACGCAGCTTGCCAGAAAGAATTGCCCGACCTGATGATCTGCGACATCAGCATGCCCGAACCTGTCGGGCTGGGTCTGATTCAACGCGTTCTGGGGCGTTGGGCTGATGCGAAAATACTGATGTTCACCATGCACAATTCAATCGAACTTGCGCGGGCTTGCATGGACGCGGGTGCAAAAGGCTATGTCACCAAAAGCAGCCGGCCTGAAGTGTTGCTGCGCGCCATTGGCGAAGTACTGGCAGGGCGCACTTTTGTCAGTGCAGACCTGACGCGATTGATGGCGCTGTCGCGGCTCAGGGACAACCGCGGCGGGCTTGACGAACTCAGCAGCCGTGAATTTGAAGTGTTGTGTTTGTTGGTTGCCGGGCAATCAGCGGAACAGATTGGCGAGTTGTTGTTTCTCAGCTCGAAAACCATTCACAACATTCATTACCAGATCAAAAAGAAACTCAATGTCAGTAATGACATTGAACTGACCAAACTGGCCATCGCATGGGGCTTGACCACAGCATCAATCACCCAATAAGACTGGCCATTCATGTCGGGCAAATTTCCTGAGCACGGTGCGATACGCTAAGTATATGGCAGGAAGAACTGCTGATTCACAACAAACCTGGAGAAGTAGACATGAGCTGGACCACCCCACAATTTGTAGACATGCGTTTTGGTTTTGAAATCACGATGTACATTGCCAACCGTTAATTCTTGACAGTCAGCAATCAAAAAGGAAGTTGGTTGACGCCAACTTCCTTTTTTTATGCCTGCCGCAGTTGTTCGGCAGAATTCAAGGTCAGGGCCAAGCCTTGCTCCAGAAGCAATCTGGCCATGGCTTCATCGCCAAACCCGTAGGGAGCCTCGGGTACGCTGTCATAGAGCAGGCCCAGATAAAGATATGCCGCACCGTCTTGTGGTGCCAGGGTCATGGCGCGCTCAAGCGAGGATTTTGCCTGGGTCAGGTAGTGAATACCTGCAAGGCCGCCCAAGCATTTTGCGTACCCTGTCAACACAATACCGTTCCAAAGTAGAACCTTGGGATCATTCGGAAAACTGGCAGCCAGTTCCTGAACAGTTTCCGACAGTTTGCAAAGCAGCGCTTCGCGAGCGCGCCCAAACTCACATCGCAGGGCCTCGGCCCAAAGCACTTGTACAGAAGCAATGGTGACTTCCGGTGCTGTGGCAGCAACAGACTTGGCTGATGGTTTGGCGGTGGGGGTATTCGTTTCGATCACACTGAATATGCGTCTCATACGTAACTCCTAAGCGGCGTTTAATTGTTCAGAAGTGTTGCGCTTGGGCAACCGTTTCATTGATTAACGCGTCTTTTTCGTTTAGGAATACAAACGAATTGAAAAATATGAAATTGAAAAAGGGAGCCTGCATTTGGCTCCCTTGGAATGAGATCACGAGAAGTTAATAGATTTACCTGATTTCAATAGTGCCTTTCATGCCCGCGGCGGCCTCTGATTTTCTCGACACCAAGTCATCAAATGTCCCGGTGCGCACAGGCACAAACCACCATTCAACCGACTGCCCGGGATACACCTCAAGTTTGCGTACAGGGCCATAAATCTCGGCCAACGGCTCCTGTTTTTTGCCATCAAGAACGACGATTTTTCGGGTGTACACCGAATCCGCCAAGCCATTCGAGCCAAAGTAATATGACTTGGCGCTGTTGTTTGAAATTGTAAGAACGGTGAGCGTGCCGGTTTCAAACTCCAGAGTATCCGGGGTGAATTTCTTTTCGCCCTCAGGGTTGCTTAATTCTACCGAGACGCGTTTAGGTTCCTGTTTGGTCAAATCGCCTGCTGCCCAGACTGGCTGAGTCAGCAGCGATGCAATTCCAAGCAGACTGATCAACAGGCTGCGGTGGGTCATGGCATGTCCAAAGAACCAACCGATTTCGGCGACACCATCACACCCCAAGGCATGTTGCCTTCCGGAATGTCTTTGATCAAATTGCCTGTTGCATAGTCCAGCACCAGGATATTGTTGCTTCGGCCGCAGGCAACGATCAACTGCTGGTCATCGGGTGTGAAACTGAAATGCCAGCAACGTTCGCCCACGGGCATCTCGCGTTTCAGTTCGAGTGTTTTTGCATCAAACACCTGAATGGCCTTTCCGCGTGCCAGTGCCACCACAATTTCGGAACCGTCACGTGTGTAGGTTACGCCGTAGGGCACTTCGCCTGTGGGGGCTTCGTTGATCACGTTGTAGTCCTTATCCAGAATCAGCATCTTGTTGCCATATTCCAGTGTGACGACAAACTGTTCTCCGTCAGGCGACCGCTTCACGCCGCGTGGGCGAATGCCATAGCTTTCGGTGTCGATCTGCTTGATCTTCTCGCCAGTTTCAATGTCATGCACCGACACGTTTTCATCGGCTTCATTGGTCACAATGATGTGTTTTCCATCGGCAGAAAATTCAATGCCTTCGGTTTCAAACCCGGCCGTGATTTCCTTGATTTTTTCGCCCTTCACCAAGTCGATGATGGCCACCTGTGCGGGCAGCTCGTCGCCTTCCTCACGTTCTTTTTCAATGGCTTTGGCTTCGGCTGAACCGGGCTTTGGCGGAGGGCCGCCCTTAGAGGCAGGCTCATAAGCCACAAAGGCCAGGTTACCCAACACGCGCACAAATTCGGGGTTAATGCCCACAGGTACGCGGCGCACCACTTGGTTGGTGGCGGTGTCTACAATGGCCAGGTCTTTGGTTTCTTTTACGGCCACCACCAGCAGCTTTCCGTCATCGGTCAAGCCCACTCCGCGGCCACCTTCACCCACGTTAATTTCGCCAATCTTGGAATAATCGGCCAGTGAGTAAATGGTCACTGGCCCGTCTTGGTGGGTGACGTAGGCTACTGCTTGCGGTGCAGCCTGCTCAACGGGCGCGGCGGCCTCTGGGGCAACCGCTTCTTCTTTTTTGGAGCAGGCTGTCAGTGCAACGGCCATGCCCAACGCAATCGCGCTTGTTTTGAATTTCATGTTCTTGTCCTCTCCCTGCTAATTGTTCGACGCTACGGAAGTTTCCCTGTTTTGTCCCGGGAAGATTTCCTGAAATATGAATTGTCATTGTGACATGTCATGTGGGCAATTCCTTCCAAACGTCGATTTAACGCGGTTTCTGCAAGCATTTTGAACCTTTGTGACAGCTTGGTTTCAATACACTGTGTAGTGTGACCCGTAACCATTTTGTAAAGAATTGCAGCCATGAAGTACGTTCAAGAGAAACAAGCCCGAACACCCGAGTCGCGTTTGGTGCCCCGCGTGGCACTGTCTGCCTCCATGGGTTTTGCTGCTTACTGGACTTACCTGTACTTCAGTCAAACCAAACACATTTTCAGCCCGGCTTTAAAGCACCACGATGTGCTGACTCACCATGCGCACGAGTTCACCGAATTGCGTCTGCACGTGGCGCCCGGCGTTGAGCTGGAAGGTTGGGTACGCATGCCTGCAGGCATGGGCGGTGCGGGCAGCAAGGCACCTTGTGCCGTTTACTTTGGTGGCCGTAGCGAAGACGTTCGCTGGCTGTTGAACGAAGCGCAAGGTTTCAATAATTTACCCCTGGTATTTTTCAATTACCGCGGTTATGGCAATTCCCAAGGTACGCCAATGGAAAAGAATTTGGTGGCCGATGCACGGGTTATTTACAAATGGGTGGCCGAGCAACCCTGGTGCGATCGCAATCAGATTTCCGTGATCGGGCGTAGCCTTGGCACAGGGGTTGCCATGCAACTGGCTGCCAGTACACCGGTGCATAAGCTGGTGTTGTTTACCCCATACGACAGCTTGATCAGCATTGCCAAAAAGAAAGTGCCTTTGGCGCCAGTGTCACTGTTGTTGCGCAGCAAATTCAAATCGAATGAATGCGCTGCGAATGTGCGCAACCCCACCTTTGTGTTGCTGGCTGAAAATGATGAAGTGGTACCTCATGATTCGTCATTGCGCCTGATGCAGCATTTCGCTGTAAAACCTTTGGTGGCCACCGTGAAAGGCACTGACCATGTCAGCTTGCCGCATGATATCGATGCGCAAGGCTTGGTCAGTCATTTCTTGACGACGTAGTTCACCCACTCCCGGTATTCACTGGGTGTTTTGCCAGTCAGTTTTTTGAATGCCCGGGTGAAATTGGCACGGTCTTGGTAGCCCACACGTTGTGCAATTTCATCCACATTCAATTTGCTGGTTTCAAGCAGCAGACAAGCATCACGTTGAATCACCTCGCCCAGCAAATCAGTGAAGTTGCGCCCTTCATTTTGTAGCTTGCGCTTGAGTGTGCGCACCGACATGTGCAGTGTCTCGGCCATGTCTTCAAGCTGCGGGTAGCGGCCCTCCCGGCAAATCAGCAGGTTCTTCACGCGACCGCTTAAGTTGTCACCCAGGCCCAGCGCAATCAATTCCTGCTCGCATTGCTGAATCACCATTTGTGCCGTGGTGGCATTGGCGGTGGGCAAGGGCAGGTCCAGCCACCTACCGGGAATTCGGATTTGATTGCCAGCCGCATTGAAACGGCACTTGGGAAGGCTGCTGGCATAGCTCGCATAATAAGGCGGCTCGGGCCAGTCAAACCACAATTCAATTCCGCTGGCCTCGCGCTTGCTGCCCATCGGGTTGAACAGGCTTTCAAACAGCCGCCACACTTCAACCACAAAATTTTCAATTGCGAATTTGCGCACGGGTTCAAGGGGCATGGCTTCGCGCACGTGGCACGTTAGGGTGCGTTCGTCTTCACTGGTGTCTATGGTGTAGAAGGGCACTTTGGTGGGCAAAAAGCGAATACCCAGTTCAATGGCCTCACGCAGGGTTGCACAACTCATCAAACCAAAACCGATCATGCCCGCTTTGGTCAGGCTGCTTTGCAAGCCCATGTCGATGGCAATGTGTTCGCTTTGAAACAGCGCCAGCAAATTCATCACGATGATGCCATGCTGGGCAGCGGCGATGCGGCTGTTGGGCACTTGTAACTGGGCCAGTGTCAGCCCGCTGTGTTGCAGAATTTGCTCGGCCGCAAAGCCGCGTTGCACTGCATAGTTCACGAAAAACAGCGGGTAGGCTTGTGCCACTGTGGTTTGTTCCAGCAGCCTAAGCTGCGGAAGGTCTTTCAGTTCCATGCCCAGTAAACCAGGGTGGCTGCAGCCACCAGCAATTGCACACTGTTGATGATCACGCTAAGCCGGTGTTTGGTATTGAATTCAGCACCGGCTGCTGTGTCCCCAGCCAGTTCCCGGTCGCGAAGTTCATTGATTTGAAGCATCAGAATTTGCCGTGTGTACACGCTGGCCAAACCAACCAAAGCCGATGGAAACAACACCCAGAAACCGCCGCCGGAAAGCCCTGCAAAAATGGCACTGAGAAAGCCGAACACGATCACATACAGGTAGTACCAGGGAAACACAGTGCGAATGAATGGCCCGGCTTGCTCCATGGGCAATTTGGTGAACACCAGCGGTGCAAACAAGGCCGAGAAGGCCAGAATACCGCCGAACAAACCACCCAGGGCCAAGGTTGTTAGTGCTTGAAACCATTCCATGTTGTACTCCTTTGCTGCTAATTTGATGTGTGGTCAGTGCATGGCTTGTGCCACGAGTTTGACTCCAAATGCAGAGCATACTTTGGCCACAGTCTCGAATCGTGGGGACGCATTATTTCTAAGCGCTTTGTAAAGTGCTTCTCGGGTAATTCCCGTGCATTTGGCGACATCGCTCATACCTTTGGCACGAGCGATATCGCCCAAAGCAGCGGCAAGCAACGCAGGGTCGTTGCTTTCCAGAATGTCCGTTAAATAGGCTGCGATAGTTTCTGGGCTGTCCAAATGCTCGGAAATTGAAAAGTTTTCAATCTCATTCAGTTCCAATTTGTGGGTTCTCATTGGTTCGACTCTCTGTTTAATTGCTGAGGAAAGATCTTTCGCTCTCTTTATGTCTTTGGTCTGGGTACGTTTGTTTCCACCGCACAACAGCACAATTAGATCTCCATTGCGTTCAGTGAAATACACTCTCCAACCTGCTCCAAGGTGAATGCGAAGTTCATACACCCTGTCGCCGACAGTTTTTACATCGCCTTTCAGGCCTAACTCTATTCGTCGAAGTCGACCAAGAATTGCACCCTTCAGCAATTTGTCATCAAGCGATTCGAGCCATTGGCTGAATTCTGGCAGGCTTTTTATTTTGTACATCAACAATTAATTGTAATCGATCGATTACAAATTTAATAGAGTATATGGAGTCATTCAAGTAACCTGCCAGATTCATCAGTTCAGTCTTTGTGGCCCAAATTGACTCCAAAGTAGTCACTTTTCACACTCACGCCTGTTGCACCCAAGCCCCTACACTGCACTTCATCGAAAACCAACACAACACGAGACACACCACATGGCCAGCTCAAAGAAAGAAGCACAAAACATTCTCGAAGTAGCAATCGTCGGCGCAGGCGTTTCAGGCCTGGGCATGGGCATTCAACTGCTGAAAGCAGGCGAAACCAATTTCAAGATTTTCGACAAAGGCCACGATGTGGGCGGCACCTGGCGCGACAACACTTACCCTGGCTGTGGTTGCGACGTCAAAAGCAGCCTGTACAGCTACTCCTTCGAGCCATGGGCCGAGTGGAGCAACAGCTACGCCAAGCAGGGCGAAATTTACAAATACCTGCGCCACTGCGCCACCAAGTACGGCGTGTATCCCTACATTCAATTCAACACCAGCATTACAGGTTCAGTGTTCGATGAACAAGCCGGCTTGTGGAACATCACCACAGCCGATGGCAAAACCATTCAGGCCCGCAATGTGGTCACAGCGGTGGGCCCGTTCAGCGCACCCAAGGTTGCAGAATTCAAAGGCGCCGAAAAGTTCAAAGGCAAAACCGTGCACACGGCGGCGTGGGATCATTCCGTAGAGCTCGAAGGCAAGCGTGTCGGTCTGATTGGCACTGGTGCCACTGCCGTTCAGGTTGGCCCGGCCATTGCTGACAAGGTGAAAAACCTGGTGGTGTTTCAGCGCACGGCCAACTGGATCATGCCGCGCCCCGACCGCAACATTGAAGAAGCCGAAAAAGCACTGAACCGCAAAACCCCGCTGAACATGAAAATGAACCGCTTGGGTGTTTACTGGTTCAATGAATTGACCGCGCCATTTCTGATTTTGAAGTACGACATGTTCAAGGCTCAACCCGAGAAAATGGCCAGCAGCTACCTGGCTCGCAAGGTGAAAGACCCTGAACTGCGCAAGAAGCTGACCCCCACGTTTAAGTTCGGGTGCAAGCGCGTGCTGGTCAGTTCAGACTGGTACCCCACCATGCAAAAGGAGCATGTGCACCTGGAAACCAATGCCATTGATTGCATCACCGAAAAGGGCATTCGTACCGCCGATGGTGTGGAGCATGAACTGGATGTGATCATTTACGCCACCGGCTACGAAGTGCGCCACACAGGTTCACCAATCGATGCCAAAGGCATTGGTGGCGCAAGCTTGAATGACAAGTGGAAAGACGGCTCGGAAGCCTACCAAGGCATTTCAACAGCCGGTTTCCCCAACCTGTATTTCCTGGTGGGCCCGTTCACCGGCCCGGGCCACACCTCGGTGATTGCCTATGCAGAGGCGCAAATTGGCTATGTGATTCAAGCGATCAAACTGCGCCAAAAGCGCAAGCTGAAAGCAATCTCGGTGAAGCCGGAAGTAGAGCAGAAGTTCGTGAACACCATGGACTTCCGCAGCGAACACACCGTGTGGAAAAGCGGTTGCGCCAGTTGGTACCTCAGCCCCAATGGCCGCAACAACACTTTGTACCCCGGCTTGAACGCTGAATACCGCATGCGCATTGCACGCTTTAACCCGGCTGAATATGTGCTGACCGGCCCCAACGGAAAAACCGTAAAGCCCAAGGTAAGCGACCACATCAGTACGGGCTTGATGGCACTGAAGGCTGCCTGATTGGATGTGTAGGCAAGTTACTACCCAGAATGGATAAAGGTATTGATATTGAAATCTAAGAGGAAGACACTGGTCGTTCACTATTCAGGAGAACGACCATGTCGACCCAAGGCACCAAAGCATCCGACCTATTTGTTCAAGCCCTGGAAGCAGAAGGCGTAAAACACATATTTGCAGTGCCGGGCGAAGAAAACCTCGACATGGTAGAAAGCCTGCGCAACAGCAGTATCAAGCTGGTGCTGACCCGCCACGAACAAGGGGCAGGTTTTATGGCCGCCACCTATGGTCGCCTCACTGGCCGCGCCGGCGTGTGCATGGCCACCCTGGGACCAGGTGCAACCAACTTCACCACCCCCGCTGCCTATGCGCACCTGGGTGCATTTCCGCTCATCATGATCACCGGGCAAAAGCCCATCAAGAAGTCCAAGCAAGGCCAGTTTCAAATTATCGATGTGGTCAATCTGTTTGCGCCAATTTGTAAAATGAGCAAGCAAATTGTTCATGGCAACAACATTCCTGCCCTGGTTCGCGAAGCATTTCGTATCGCCGAAGAAGAACGCCCCGGTGCCGTGTTGCTCGAACTGCCCGAAGACATTGCCGCCGAGCCGACCACCGCGTCCATTATTCCTCGCAGCGAGCGCCACTATGCCGTGGCCGATGACGTGGTGCTCAACGAAGCCGTTTCAATGATCCGCTCGGCCCGCATGCCACTGGTGTTGCTGGGTGCCGGTGCAAACCGCAAACAGGCCCGGCTGGCTTTGCAAGAATTCATTGAAACCACAGGCATTCCGTTTTTCAGCACGCAAATGGGCAAGGGTGTCGTGGATGAAGGCTCGCCCCATTTTCTGGGCACCGCCGCATTGTCTGATGGCGACTACCTGCATTGCGCCATTGAGCGGGCCGACCTCATTATCAATGTGGGTCACGATGTAGTTGAAAAGCCGCCGTTTTTCATGGCCCATGGCGGCAAGAAAGTAATTCACGTGAATTACCGTTCTGCCAAGGTCGACCAGGTGTATTTTCCGCAATGCGAAGTGGTGGGCGATGTGGCCCGCTCCGTGCAAAAGCTGACCCAGAAAATTGGCGGCAAAGTGGTGTGCGACCTGGCCTACTTCAACCGCATTCGGGACGAAGTCGAGCTGCACATCAAAGAAGGGGCAGACGACGACCGCTTCCCAATCATTCCCCAACGCCTGGTGGCCGAAACCCGCCGCGCCATGGGCGCCAAAGACATCATTGCGCTGGACAACGGCATTTACAAACTGTGGTACGCCCGCAATTACAAAGCTTACGAGCCCAACACCGTGCTACTTGACAACGCTTTGGCCACCATGGGTGCCGGTTTGCCCTCGGCCATGATGGCTGCCATGTTGTACCCCGACCGCCGGGTTATGGCCATTTGTGGCGACGGCGGCTTCATGATGAACTCGCAAGAAATTGAAACCGCTGTGCGCCTGAAGATGAACCTGGTCGTTACCATTTTGAATGACAGTTCTTACGGCATGATCCGCTGGAAGCAAGAGCACGCAGGCTTTGCCGATTGGGGGCTTGAGTTTGGCAACCCCGACTTTGTGAAGTACGCCGAAGCCTATGGTGCAACCGGTCACCGCGTTGGCAGCGCCGCAGAGCTGGTGCCCACCTTTGACCGGGCTTTCAAAGCCGGGGGTGTGCACATCGTAGACGTGCCGGTGGACTATTCTGAAAACAAACGTGTGCTGATCGACGAATTGGCCGCAAAGGTGTGTTTGATATGAACAACTCTACTTTGGAAGTAGTCAACCCCTTCGATCTAAAGCCGATTGGCGAAGTGAAGCTGGTCGATTGGCCCACCATCGATGCCTGGTTGAACACCGCTCACCAATTGCACAAAACCCGCGCCAACTGGCTGCCCATGCACCAGCGCATCGCCATTCTCAAAAAAGCAGCGCAGTTGATGCAAGTGCGGTTTGATGAACTGGCTTTTCAAATTGCCAACGAGGGCGGCAAGCCCTTGATGGATGCCAAGGTTGAGGTAACACGCGCAATCGACGGGGTTGAACTGTGCATCAAAGAATTGGGCCACCTTACTGGCACGGAAATTCCAATGGACCTGACCGCGGCGGGCTCAGGCCGCATGGCATTCACCACCCGCGAGCCCATTGGCCCCGTGGTGGCGGTGTCTGCCTTTAACCACCCTTTGAATTTGATTGTGCACCAGGTGGGGCCGGCCATTGCCACGGGTTGCCCGGTGCTGGTAAAGCCAGCCAGTGCCACCCCCCTAAGTTGCCAGGCCTTTGTGAACATGCTCTACGAGGCAGGCCTGCCTGAAGAATGGTGCCGCTTCGTACCTTGTAAAAGTGACGTGGCCGAGCAAATGGTGACCGATCCCCGAGTGGCATTTTTCAGCTTCATCGGCTCGGGTGCAGTGGGCTGGCGGCTAAAAAGCAAACTGGCGCCAGGCACACGCTGTGCGCTTGAGCATGGCGGTGTAGCCCCGGTTATAGTCGACGACTGTGCCGATTTTGAAGCCATGATCCCGGCCTTGGTCAAGGGTGGCTTTTATCATTCCGGGCAGGTTTGCGTCAGCGTGCAGCGGGTTTACGTACCCGAAGACATGGCAACCGCCTTGGCGCAAGCCATTGCTGACAAGGCTTCCAAACTGAACGTAGGCAATGCAATTTTGCCCGATACAGAATGCGGCCCGCTCGTCAACCCGAATGAAGTCAAGCGCGTTGAGCACTGGGTCAATGAGGCTGTGGCAGCTGGTGCGCAGGTGTTGTGTGGTGGCCAAAGGCTAGGCAACACAACCTATGCACCCACCGTGCTGTTGAACCCGCCCCGCGATGCCAAGGTCAGTACCCAGGAAGTATTTGGTCCCGTGGTGTGTGTTTATGGCACAGAATCGCTGACCGATGCAATTGCGCAGGCCAACAGCCTGCCTGTCGCATTTCAGGCTGCGGTGTTTACCCAAAAGTTAAAAGTGGCCATGCGTTGTGTGCGTGAAATTGATGCCACCGCGGTCATGGTCAACGACCACACTGCGTTTCGTGTTGATTGGATGCCATTTGCCGGTCGTCGGCAGTCGGGGTACGGGGTTGGCGGAATTGGCCACACCATGCACGACATGACACAGGAAAAAATGGCGGTCATCAAGTTGTAATTACTGAGTAGATTTAAAACACTATGGCACTGAAAAAAGTAAATCTGAGTGACGTCACCGTGCTGATCCGCACGCGTAGGCGCGAATTGGGCCTCACCCAAAAACAATTGGGCGAGAGGCTTGGTATTGATCAGCGTACGGTGTCTTCTCTGGAAAAGAATCCGGGGTCGATCAGCGTGAACCGCTTGTTTGCCGTGCTTGATGCGCTACAGGTCAGCATGTATTCCTCCACCGACCCTCGTGATGAAAGCAGCCTGGCCCGCCTTACTGTTGACCAGCTTTTTAGAAACGCAAAAATAGTCTGAACCTCACTGTTTGAAAGCCGGGTGGTCACCCCATCACCCGGCACATATCACCCAAACTGATTCAATTCGCCGAAATCCAGGCAGGCAAGTAACTTCGCACGGTTATTCGCCCGCGCTGCTTTCATGGATTTCGTTCAAATTCCCGTTTTTGGTCAATCGGTAAAGCCTGGTTTGGGGCTGCGTTTTCGTGGCAACTATTGGGCGTTCTTCGAAAAACGCACCGAACTGTCACCCTGGCTGGCATTGCACCGAGAGTCAATCAATGACACCGAACTCGATGAACTGATGCTGCATGGGTTTCCGCGCACGCGCACCGGCGAAACCGTCGATTGCAAGGTGCTGACCCACTTTGGTCTGGTGCAGGGCGACTTGTATGCCGATGGTTTTTTCGTAGGGCGCAGCGAAAGGCAACGCACGGCCGCATTCACTGGCGATTTACTGGTGATAAAAATACCGCTGACTGTCAACCCGCAGAGAGACCTGCTCAACCCCAACAGCATCTACTGGACCAGTGAAGCAAAACTGTTGGCTCATTCTGCGGGCAGCACAGAATACGAACGCGGAAAAGCACTGGTTGAAATGGCCACTATTTTGCTGGCCCGCTGGCGCGAACACGACGCACAAAACCTTGAGTTCAAGGTGAAACACCGCATTCATGAACTGTGGGAAGAGGGCAAAGCCGTTGGGCAGGGCGCTGGCGCCGCAGCCATGGGCTTTATTGAAGGTTTGTGGAGCCTGATCAAGATCAGTGTTGAGTTCACTGTGAATGCAGTAAAGGCCACCTGCGCTGGGTTCGAGACGCTGATCAATTCCAACTTTGCGCAAATTCAGCAAATGCTGGTGGGTGCGGGCATGGCGGCCTACAACACCGCGCAAGAAATGATCGCTGCCCTGAAAGAAGGCATGCGCCTGTTCAACCTGATTGGATCAGATCGCCTGTTGCGCACAGGCCTGTTTGAATTTCTAGACGGCTATTCTGAAAGCGTCCCCCACCTGCGGCGCTTGCGTAATGCAGCCACGGTGGTGGTGGCCATTGGCATTGAAGTGCTGCTGGCACTGGCCACATTCGGCGGAAGCCTTGCCGTGGGCGCAGCGCGAGTGGGTGCCAGGGTTGCAAACGGAGCAAGCAAAGTGGGCCCATTTACCCAGGCTGCAATTCGACACCTGGCCAATTACGCCAAGGCGCTTGAAAAGGCGCAGGCCTCCAAACTGCGTTCAGTCGATGGTGCACCCTCTGGCAACCGATCTTCAAAAAACAGCACCACCACCGCAGCGGCAAAGCCTGCTGAGTCCGGCAAGTCTGCAGCGAGCAATACACAAGGTGCAAACACACCCAAAGTGGCCGACACCAAAACAGCCGGTGAACCCATCAGCATGATCAACGGCGAAGAACTGCTGCAATTGCTCGATTGCTCAATGCCCGGCCTGGTGGGCCTGAACTGGCAGCGCACCTACCGCAGCAGCCTGGCCGGGCAGGGCTTCAATGTGGGGCTGGGTGCCGGCTGGGCGCACCCTTTGAGCCAGTGTATTGAAGTGCACGCGGGTATCCTGAACGGCGGCTTAAACTACATCGACGAGGAAGGCCGCACCGTTTACTTCAAGCCTTTGAATGTGGGCCAAAGCTGCACCAACACCAGTGAATTTTTAAGCCTGACCCGCACTGCAGAAACAGCCTACCGATTGCAAGCCAGCAATGGTTTGGGTTTGGCTTGGCATTTCGAGTGCATTGAAGGTGGCAGTGATCGGAATTGTGTTCTGGTTCGAATTGAAGACGCATTCGGTAATGTGCTGCGCATTGATTACAGCGAAGGCAAGGCCACCCACCTTCACAACAGCCAAACCACTTGGGCCTTGGGCTACAACGAACAAGGGCTTGTGTCGCAAATTGCACAGATTGGCGCAACCCAGATCGGCGTGGAGCAGCGGGTGTTGGTGCAATACCGCTACAACCCACAAGGCCAACTTGTTGCGGCAACTGATGCAGCAGGTTTTGAAGAACTTTACGCCTACAACGCGCGAAATGTACTGGTGCGGCGCACCCTGAAAAGCGGCTACAACATTCACTTTGAGTGGGAACAAGCGGGCGAACAGTCGCGTTGCACCCGCCAATGGGGCGACCCCATTGATGGCAAGCCCACCTACCACTATCGGTTTGAATGGGATATTCATGGCACGGCCACCAACGTTGCCATGGATAGCCGCGGTGCGCGCACTGAATACCAATTCAATGCCCAAGGCTTACCCGTGCTTGAAAAGGGCCCTGAAGGCGGCGTTACCCGCACCCACTACAACAGCAGTGGGCAGGTGTTGGAGCGCGTGGATGCCCTGGGCCACCGCGAGCAGTTTCAGTACAACAGCCAAGGCCATTTGGTGGCGTACACCAACAAGCTTGGGCAGCTGCACAGGTTTGAAGTCAACGCACAGGGGCAGGTGTTAACGCACATTAATGCTGCAGGCCATGTGCGCAGCAACACTTACACGCCTGAAGGCTTGCTGGCCAGCCACACCGATGCCACAGGTGCCACCACACGTTACCGCTACAACAACCTGGGCTTGTTGTGTGAAATAACAAACCCACTGGGCCAATGCACGCGCATGTTGTACAACGCGCAAGGCCAGGTGCAGGCACAAACCAATGCGCTGGGCCAAAGCAACACCTACCAGTTCGATGCATGGGGGCGGCTGGCCAGTGTTACCAACCCGCTGGGGCGAAGCGCCTACTACGCCTATGACTTGATGGGGCGATGCACCCGTGCCACCAATCATGAAGGCTTAAGTACCGAATACGCATACAGCCCACTGGGCCAGCTTGAACGCATCACCGACCCCACCGGCCGCAGCACGGTGTACGAATACGCCGACAAATTAAGCCAACCCACTGCACGAATTGATGCGCAAGGTTTTGCGCTGCGTTACCGCTACGACACTGAACGCAACCTGATCGAGCTGCTAAACGAAAATAGTCAAAGCTGCCGTTTTGAATACGACCTGGCCGAACGCCTAGTCAAAGAAAGCGGCTTCGATGGCCGCGTACAAACCTACCAGTACAACCTGGCGGGTCATCTTGTTGAAAAGCAGGAATGGGGTGTTTGCGGGCAAGCGCCATTGGCCTACACGCGCTACACGCGCGACGCCCTGGGCCGCTTGCTACAAACCCGGCACAGCGATGGCGAAGAAGCCACCTTTGCCTACAGCCCGCAAGGTCAATTGATTCAGGCCAATAACTCGAACCGCAGTGTTCAATGGGAAGTAGACGCCGAAGGCCGCGTGCTCGCCGAGCTTCAAGGTCAACATCGAGTTGAGCACCAATACAACCCGGCGGGTTGGCTAAAGCAAAGCAGTTGGGGATCCATGGGCGGGTTGCCTTCAGGTGTTTTGGGTTACCAATACAACGCATTGGGCTTGATCGGCGAAATCAACTTCAACGGCGAATTGCTGGCGCAGTTTGAACGCGACATGCTAGGCCGTGAAGTGGTCCGGAAGTTGGGTAATCAGGTTCACACCCAAAGCCTGTACGACCCCCAAGGCAGGCTAGTCGGGCAGGTCAATCGCCGTGAAAAATCCAGCGAACTTTCACCCACAGTTTCAAGAAGGCGCTACTGCTACAACCAGCGCAACGAACTGGTACGCATTGACGACCAAGGCCACGGCCCCAGCCTGTACCACTACGATTTGCTCGATCGTTTGCGCGTGGTTGAAGGCCCCACACCCGAGGCGTTTTTGTTCGACCCCGCAAGCAACCTGCTGGAAGCACTCGTTGGACAAGAGGCCACCGATGCGCAAGAAAGCCGAGCCCTGCCAGAGCCCAGCAGCCCCAATGCACGCAGGCCCCAACAAACACCCGGCAACCGGCTAAAGCGCCAAGGCAACAGGCGCTTTAATTACGATGAACGTGGCAACCGCATTGAAGAAATCATCGAGCGCGGCCCACGCCAAGGGCAGGCAACGCGCTACAGCTACAACGCCCAAAATCAGCTTCTTGAAGTGAATGTGGCAGGTGTTGTAACCCGCTACGCTTACGATGCACTGGGCAGGCGAGTGTCAAAAAGTAGCACGCATGGCACCACCACCTTCTACTGGAATGGTGATGTGTTGTTGGGTGAAATCAATAGCGGTTTTGACCAAGAGCAAAATCGCCCCAGCCGCACTTATTTGTTTGAACCCTTCAGCTTCAAGCCGCTTGCGCTGGTTGAAAACGGCGAGGTGTTTCACTACCACACCGACCACATTGGTACCCCGCGAGAAATCACGAATGCCAGCGCTGAAGTGGTGTGGTCCAGCACCTTTAAAACCTACGGTGCATTGGCATATGCCCACGTGAACGAAGTAGAAAATCCACTGCGTTTCCAAGGTCAATATTTCGATTCAGAAACAGGGCTACACTACAACAGGCACCGATACTACGATCCCAACTGTGGCCAGTTCACCACGCAAGACCCCATCGGTTTGCTGGGTGGAATGAATGCATACCAGTACGCGCCGAACCCGATGACATGGGTGGATCCGTGGGGGTTGAGTGGTAAAGAAGATTGTTCTGTCACCAAGAATGGTGGTTTCGCGAGGATTCACCATTACGAGCCAGACCCTCAGAACAGATTTGGGCACTACAGTGTTGAGGTGATTTCAAGTAACAATAGGGCGCATACGCATCAAGTTATTACCGCACCGGATCATAGTTCTACAACCGTTTTGAGTGCAACAAAATATCCAGCGCAGACCCCTTTAAAAAATACAGTTGAGGTACCTTTGGAAGATGCAAGCTCTGCAATCGATTATCAGAAAAAACAGATAAATAAGGAACTTGGTCCTTATGACAGGCAAAGTAACAGTTGCGTTACACATGTGTGTGAGGTGTTACGGCAAGGTGGTGAGCAGGTGCCCGCTGGTCCTTTGCAGGAGTACAAATATTTAAAGAAACGAGTAGGTGGTTTATGACGCAGTTTTTGTGCAAAAAACATGGAATGCAATCTGCGATATTTACTTCACCAAATATTCAGCAGAAAATTCTCAAAGGAGAGTTTGTTGAGCATTCTGGATTGAAAACCCTAACGCTGAAGTTATTAAGTGATGTTCCCGGTGTCTACAAGGTTGATGAGGATTTTCTCGAGGAGAATCAGGATTTCTTATCCAATATTACTGAGGAATCTGAATTTGAAATTGAATGCCGTTTAGTGCCTGTTTGTGCCAGCTGTTATCACGAGTTTTTACAGGGCAAGTAGGTTTGAATTAATTTTAGTGGTTCCGATTTGCCAGGAAACTCAGTTGCGTCCTCTCGGTTCGTCACCTTTAAAATCCTCTTCTTGATCGGTTAAAGAAAAATCGAGTTCCAATTTTTCCAAACACTCTGCTGAGAGAACATTCTGCACTCTTTCTTCCATAAAGTCCTCAGAAACTTTTTCGCCTTCGAACCAACTGCCCCATGTATTCGATAGTGATTTTTTCATTAGTCAATCCCAAGATGTAAGTAACGTCCAAATCTAATAACGCAATCAGTCCCCGTCAACTCCCGCTTCGCCCCACCCGTTATTACCTCACCCGCAAATACCTCGAGGTAGTACCCATGAAGCCGTTCATCGCCTTAACTGCAACCGTGACCGCATTTTCATTCACCGCACCCGCCTTGGCTTGGGGTGGCGGCGACTATGGCTATTGGGAACGCAGCAAGCAAGAGTATTGGGATGGCCCGTGCCTGGTCAAAATTGAATCCAAGCCTTATGAGTACAAAAAAGAAGTGAAGTGTGAAGACGGCTTCTCGCCTGTGGCCGATGCACCGTGGAAAGAGGAATATCGCGATGGCGAATGCAAGGTGAAGCGAGAGGCCAAATACGACGAGTTCAAAGAAGAAATCAAATGCCGTTGAGTTTCCGTAATACACCGCGAAGCGAATGCATTGCAGTGACAACCAGAAACAAATTATTGCTTATTCCACCGAAAAGCTCGACCCACAACCGCAGGTACTTTTCGCCTGCGGGTTGTTGAACACAAAACGTGAAGCCAATGTGTGGGCTTCGTAGTCGATGGTGGTGCCTTCCAGGTAGGGGGCGCTAACCTGGTCTACGTAAATGTGAATGTAGGGGTTGATCTGCACCAAAATGTCGTCCTCGTCCGTTTCCTTGGCAAGGTCAATTTTGTATTCAAAGCCGGAACAACCACCACCCTGCACGTACAGGCGGATCATCGCCGGTTTGTGCATATTGTCCCGCAAATCCAGAATGCGCTCTTGGGCCGCGTCGGTCAGGGCAATGTTACAAGTGGGTGTTGCTGCTTCAGTGGTCATGTCAAATCAGGTCGGTTTCCGCTTTCTCGGTCTCACAGCTGGAAATTCTCCAGGTGCCGTCCGGGCGCTTCTGCAACACGTAGTATACGTTCCAAAGCGTTTTCTGGCGGTCAATCATTTGCACCGCGTGTAGTGCATTCATTCCATCTGTTTCAAACTTCACAAAGCGGACTGAAGCGGGGCGGTACACCACATCGTAGCCGTCGCGCACCATTTGCATAAAGGTGTCGGCATCGCCAAACATGGTTTGAATATTGGGGGTTGCGTAGGAAAAGGCCTTTTGGCCATCGCCTTGTTGAAAGGCTTCGAGTTGGGCTTCAATCACTGCCCGGGATTCTTGCTGGTCTGTGGCTTCATCAGCTTGGGCCATGCTGGTGGTGAATGCCGCAGCCAGGCCCGCTGCAAAAAAAACCAACCACAACTTCCAAATTTTTTGTCTGATGCTGCTTTCTTTGTCCAAGGTTTGTTTACGCCTGGGAACTTCATTGACTTGATTCGGCATTTACCCACTACCTCCAATGGAATCAATCGCTTGGCGTTCAAGTTTGCCACGAACTTTCCTGCTGAACAAGATACTTTGTGCCACTACGCCAAAACCCGCGCCCAGCTTTGTTCAGCGCCTGTTCAAGCTGAAATATTTCTTTAAAAAAATACTCACAACCCTGTAACACGGCGGCCAGACAATCCGTGAGTCTTAAACGGAGGTCGAGATGTCATCACTAACCAAAAAAGAAATGGAAGTTCTTTCCAGCCCCACATTCCAGCAAATCATCAACCAGCACTTGGAAAACCCCTCACGCCGCAATATTTTGAAAGGCTCAGTGGGCGTTGCTGCTTTGGGCTTTCTCGGCCTGGCAGGCTGTGGTGGTGGTGACGGTGCAGTGGCCAGTTCCACTGGCGGTAGCACCCAGCTCAACGCAGTAGGTTTCACTTCAACCCCACTTAGCCTGGCTGATTCAGTCCAGGTTGCCGAGGGTTATCAGTTCCAGGTTTTGTACAAGTTGGGTGACCCCATCGCTGCTGGCGTAGCCGATTACATGAACGATGGCTCCGATGCAGCCAACAACCCATCCGAATTCCAGTTCCGCTCTGGTGATCACCACGATGGCATGTACTTCTTCGGTTTGGGATCTGACAACGCCTGGGATCCCGAAGAAAGCACCCGTGGTCTGCTGGTGATCAACCATGAAGCGATCACCCCCGAGTATTTGCACGTCAACGGCCCCACCAGCGTTGCTGGCGTTCGCGATGCCAATGAAGCATTGAAAGAAATGTATATTCACGGTGTGTCAGTGGTGGAAGTACGCCGTGGCAGTAATGGTCAGTACAGCGTGGTTCAAAACAGCCTGTTCAACCGTCGCGTTCATACATTGACCGACATGGAAATCAGCGGCCCGTTGCGTGGCAACCCATTCATGGTTACCAAGTACTCGCCAAACGGTACACGCACACGCGGCACCATCAACAACTGTGCAAGCGGTTACACCCCATGGGGCACCTACCTGGCCTGTGAAGAAAACTGGGCTGGCTATTTCGGTAACAGCAACCCAGGCACCCGTTCATCCAATGAGCAGGCATCCATGCGCCGTTATGGCGTGCGCGCCACAGTGGGTAACGGCCGTGAGGGCTGGAACACAGCCAGCGAAGTTGGCCAAGTGGGCGAGCCTTTCAGCCGCTGGAACGTGGGCATTGTGGGCGCTACCGCAGCCGACGACTATCGCAACGCCGCCAACACCTACGGCTGGAACGTTGAAATTGATCCATTCCGCCCCAACAGCACTCCCAAGAAGCGCACTGCCATGGGCCGTTTCGCCCACGAAGGCGCATGGGTAGGCCCCGTAGAAGCTGGCAAGCCAGTTGTGTTCTACATGGGTTGCGATTCCCGTTACGAGTACATTTACAAGTTTGTATCGAATGCCAACTGGGACCCCGCCGACATGATGGGTGGCCTGCAAGCTGGCGACAAGTATCTGGACGACGGCAAGTTGTATGTGGCCAGGTTTGATGCTGACTTCACTGGCGACTGGATCGACCTGGCCAGCGTAGCTGACGGTACAACAATCACTGCAGTGCGTGGTTCTGGCTCCTTGAGCACCGCTGCGATCACCTACACAGTGACCGATTCAAACGAACAGTTCTGGAACACACGTTTGTTGGCCGACATTGCAGGTGGTACGCCCATGGATCGCCCAGAATGGGGTGGCGTGAACCCACGCAATGGCGAGGTCTACATGACCCTGACCAACAACACCAGCCGTCGTGTAGCAGACCCAGCCAACCCACGCGTCTACTTCGACAACGACACCGATGGTGATGGTATTGGTGATGCCGGTTCACAAGGCAACGTAAACGGCCACGTGATCCGCTGGCGCGAAGACGGCAGCGAGCCAGCCGCCGTTGGTTTCTCATGGGACATTTACCTGTTCGGCGCTGAAGACGACGACATCAACAACCCGAACGTTAACTTGTCAGGCCTGACCGAAGAAAACGTGTTGTCCAGCCCCGATGGCTTGTGGTTCTCCCAGAAAACCGGCGTGTTGTACATCCAGACCGACGACGGCGCATTCACAGACACCACCAACTGCATGTTGGTTGCTGCTGTACCCGGTGAAGTGGGCGATGGCTCGGAAGTGGATGTTGACAACACTGCGGGCGGAGCAGGCACGGTACGCACCAAGGTGGGTGCCGTGGGTACACTGCGCCGCTTGTTGGTAGGGCCAATCGAGTCTGAAATTACTGGTTTGACTGAAAGCGGTGACGGCAAAGCCCTGTTCATCAACATTCAGCACCCAGGTGAAGATGGCTCCAATGCTGCGCCTACAAGTTCCTGGCCTTACCCGCTCACCGGCGGCGGCTTTGGTAACCCAGCGGCTGGCGTAATGCCAAACGCAGGCAACCGCCCACGTTCAGCCACCATTGTGCTGACACGTATTGATGGCGGTCTGATCGGCCAGTAATTAGCCAATCAGCAGGTAGCAGTAATTAAGTAGTACCAAGTCACCCCGCAGTGTGCACGCACTGTGGGGTGAATCCGTTCTGGAGCTTCAAGGGTAAGAACATATAGCCGAAGGGGCTTCTAAAAATCAGGGGACAGATGTGAAGTTGTATGTAAAGGTTTCCACATCGCTGATGTGTATTTTTGGTTTTGCGCAATTGGCGAATGTTCATGCGAACCCGCTTACCGCCCCGGTCACCACCACAGCCACGCCCACCCCCATGCGTTGGGTTGTCAACATGGGCGATCAATCACAGGGCACTGCGCCCGCTGGTATGTTGCAAACCTTGCAAAACACCCTCGGGGTTTCGGTACGCATGGTGCGCCCCCTGTTACAGCCAAACAGCTACCTGGTTGAAATGCAAAGCCTTCCGGTGTTGGGCAGCTTGCAAACACCCCAAGCCATTCGCGCGGCACTTCAAGCCTTGCCGGGCGTGCGTTTTGCCAGCCCTGATATTCAGTTGCAACGCACGGCAGTGCCCGCCCCAAACGACGGCGCCTATTCTGTGAACCAGGCCAGCTACATGCACACCGGCGCGTATGCCTCGCTGCGCATGCAAGACGTGTGGGAACAAACCCGTGGCAGCAGCAACGTGGTGATCGCCGTACTCGATTCTGGCGTGTTGTTTGAAAACCCCGAATTGAAAGGCCGCTTACTGCCCGGTTACGACTTCGTCAGCAACGTCACCCCGCCCACCGGCACTCGAGAAAATGGCACAGTATTCGACTCGGGTTCCAACGATGGCAACGGCCGAGACCCCGATCCCTCTGATCCCGGCGATGCGCCGCCCTCAGGTTTTAATTGCCCCGATGGTTCCACCACCAGCTCCTGGCATGGCACCACTGTGGCCTCAGTGGCAGCCGCGCAGTCCAACAACGGGCAATTTCTGGCCGGTATGGACTGGAATGCCAAAGTACTCCCAGTGCGGGTCTCCGGCCGGTGCGGCATTGCCACCAGTTCCGATATTGTCGATGCCTTTTACTGGGCCACTGGTTCTGGGCGTGTGGACCCCACCATTGGCGTGAACCCCAACCCGGCCAACATCATCAACCTGAGTTTTGCGACTGACACACCTTTGTTCGGCGGTGGTTGCGCTGCTAACGACATGGTGGCCCTGGCCATTGCCGATGCGCGTGCGCGCAATGTGTCTGTGGTTGTATCCGCGGGCAACAATTCTGGCGGAGCCGTGCAATACCCGGCCAACTGTGCAGGCACCATTGCGGCAGGCGCAGCCGAGCAAGACGGTCAACTGGCCAATTACACTGCCAGGGGTGCAGGCACAGGCTTTGTTACCCTGCACGCGCCAGGCAATTCCAGCGGTTTGTATGTGGGGGCCAGCAACACGGGTGGTTCTACACCCAATGCCAACGGCAGCACCGCATTTTTGTTTGCAGGCACCAGTTTTTCTGCCCCCATGGTGGCGGGTGCCATTTCTTTGCTCAAGGCAATACGCCCCAGCCTTACCCCCAGTCAAGTTGACACTTTGTTGCGCAACAGTGCCTTGGCCTACCCAGCCAACGCCAGCAATGCAAGCGGATTGTTCGGCCGCCTTGACTGCACACCCACAAGCTGTGGTGTGGGTTTGCTGAATGTTCTGGGCGCAGTTCAGGCAGCCCGTTCACTGGCCAACCCCTTGCCAGTGGCCAATGTGCAGCAATCGGCTGTGGTGGCCAGCAATGGGCCGTTTGTGCTGGATGCGGCTTTGTCTAGCAACAGCGCGGGTGGCAGTTCCAACCTCACATTCAGTTGGCAGCAAGTGTTTGGCAACCCGGTTGTGTTGGCAGGTACCAGTACCAGCGCCTTACAAGTGCAGTCGGGCATGGCGGGCAATATTGCTGAATTTGCACTCACCGTAACCGACACTGCCACCAACCGCAGCAACACCAGCGTGGTTCGTCTGGCCAATTCCGCTGTCAACGAGCGCACCTTCACCCCCAGCAGCACCGGCGGGGGTAGTGGTAGCAGCACCGGTGGGTCGGGCACAGGCACTTCAACGCCTGCACCCGTGGCCGCTAGTTCGGGCGGCGGTGGTGGGGGCGCGCTGGGCTTGACCGGATTGTTGGGTATGTTGATGCTGTTTGGGGTTTGGCGGCAAAGGCCCGGGGTTGCCTGAAAAAGTTGGGATAGAATCGGGATTCACTTGGTCATACCTCAACCGACAATCAGCCAAGAATCCAAATGCCCAGCCCAGTACCGCAGCATCAAGAAAACACCACCCTTCGTTGGGAATATGCGTCCGTAGTTGGCATTTTGGCCATTTGGGTCAGCATGTTGAGCCTAAAAATCGGGGTCGGGCTTATTGCCGGCCTCGCCATTTTTGCCCTTACACGGTTTACCCGCCGCGGTTTTGTGCACCTGCTTCAACCCCACATCAACAAATTCAATGGCGCTTTCATGCGCGGCCTGTTTGGCTGGTTACCCACCTTTTTAACCACGGCCGTGGTGGCCGCAGCCGTGGTGCTATTGGGCATTGGCCTAAACAGCGGGGTGCGCTTTGTGCTGGCCACCATGACCCAGCAAGGCCCACAACTGGTTGAAGAGGCACTGCGCAACCTGAACTCGGTTACAGCAAGCCTGCCCCAAGCCATTAAAGAACACATACCCGGCAAGCCCAGCGAACTGTTCCGCATGATCAGCAAAGACGACAGCGACTTCGTGGGCTACATCCGCAGCTTCGGCGGCGCCAGTTTCTTCATTTTCCTGCAATTTGTCTTTGCCCTTATTCTGGGTGTCTCCGCGGCGCTCATGGTGCCCTCACCAGCGGCGGGCGGCCCGGCCAAACCCTTGGCCGACGCCTGGTTGCAAACCCTTGAAAAGTACGTGCGCTGTTTCACTTTGCTCATGGGCGCGCAGGTGTACGTCAGTATTTGGAACACCTTCTGCACGGCAGTTTTTATTTACGGCATTTTGCCGGCATTCGATGTGGTGCTTCCCTTCCGGGAATTGCTGCTCATGTTCACCGCCGTGGCCAGCCTTATTCCCGCGGCCGGCAACATCATGGCCAACACCCTTATTCTGGTGCTTACCATTCGCTACGGCGTGTTTGTGGCCATGGGGTCTGTGCTTTACCTGTTCATCATTCACAAGCTTGAATACTTTGTGAACGGCTACATCATTGGCCGCAACGTGCGCGCCAGCGTGCCCGAAATGCTCATCGCCATCATTCTGGGCGAAGTGGCGTTTGGCTTGCCAGGGCTGATTACCGCGCCGGTCACCTACGCATTCCTGAAAATGCACTGGCAACGGTGGGGGTGGGTTTGACCCCCGCATTTGAGTATCCTCCAAAACGCGTAGAGACATTCCTTACTGCAAAAATGACGATTGTGTGAATTGACGCTCGCATTCAATATTGGCCACGTAATTATTATTTCGTTAAACAAATAATTAAAAGGTCGAGAGATGAGTCAATTCAACAAACTAACAAAACTTGCTATTGCGGTTTCCGTCTGCATTGGCTTGGCATCCTGCGGCGGTGGTGGTGGCGACAGTGGCGCCTCTTCTGGTGGTGGCGGTGGCGGTGGAACAGTCAGTGGTGCTGCGGCCAAGGGCATTATTCAAAACGGCATCGTCACCTTGTTTGATGGTGCTGGCAACCCCCTGAGTACCACTTCAAGTCCAATTCGCACCAGCGCAAATGGAAGCTACACAGCCACCTTGAGCAATGCAAGTTATGCAGGTCCGGTATTTGTTGAAATCTCGGCTGACGGCATGACCACCATTCTGAACGAAGCCACTGGTAGTTCAGATCCAGCGACTGGATTGTCCGGCGCGTTGATCAAGTCAGTAGGCAACATCAACGCAGGGCAACCGGTCAGCATCAACGCCACACCATTTACCACCATTATTGCCGAGCTGGTGGAGCGTTCCCGGGGCAGTGGCAACGCAACCCCTTTGCTTGTTCAACAAGCCCAAGTCGCAATCACAACCACCTTGGGTTTCAACCCCGTGGCAACCCAGCCCGTCAACCCTCGCGATCCTGCCAGTTCTGATGCAAGTCCAGAAGCAAAAAAACAGGCCATCTTGCTGGCTGCTTTGGCGCAACTTAGCCAAGGCATCGCTGATGCAGATTGCGCAGAAGGCACCACAGCCGCAGCCAAACAAATTTGTGCAGCCAATAATCTGGCCATGGCCTATGCTGGTTCAAGCATTGCCAATAACCAGGCCACAGTTTCTATTGATGGCTCACAAATTCAAGGTTTTACCGCGGCTATTAGTGCCGTCTCAAGCAACCTGTCAATCAATCAGACTCGCGCTTCAGTGGACCCCGCAACCGACCCAGCCACTGACGAAATTCGCATGGCTGAAATGAACCCGGATGAGCCTCAAACTACCGAGGTTGCAACACCTGAACAAGGTTTCAATGAAACCGACGTGGCGGCGGTCAAAACCCTGTTCAACAACCTTCGGTCCAATGCAGCCGCACTGGATAATGATGAACTGAACGGTCCGCTGGAAACACAGCTTGCAGACTTCGCCGACAGCTTAACCAGCCAGGCGACCGGTCTTGAGCCTGGCCCGTTTGATATCACCGAGGCTACGGCTTTGGGGATTGAGCTTTGGGCGACTCACCAGTTCTTTGCAGCTCAGGATCCGCAATCCTCCCGTCCAGTTTTCCTTTCTGCTGGTTCTGCCGTCTGTTTTGTTCTGTCCTCTGTTACACGCCAGCCTGATCAACCAGTCACGGGTGTTGTGTTTGCAAATCCCTCGGGCGCAAACAATGCGAGATTTGTGGGTTGTACCGTATTTGGCGACGGCGCCAGCCGCCCTCAGGGGAACGGTCTCCTTGAGTTGCGAAACTACGTATTGATGACACCAATTTCCGGTCAGGTAAATACCTTCAACGTGGAAAGCGACTCTCGTTTTTGTGACATAGATTTCAGCCAAGACAATTCAGTTGACCGTTGCCTGAGCCTTGAAGGAAACAGTCGCGTGATCGGCGGTGTTGCAGGTGCCAATGTAGCTACTGCCAGCGGCAACAAGACCTTTGACAGCATGGGTGTCACAACCAGCATGACCGGTTCATTTAGCGGAATGGTGGCTCCGCCCATTGAGTTCGATTTTAGTGATTCAGCAAACCCGACTGCGGTTGAACTTGCTGACACGACAAACGTGGATATCGACTTTACCGCCACGTTCCCTGATGAAAACAGTGTGACCTTGGTCGGCAGCGGCTCATTCACTACCACTTCTGGTGATCAAACGATTACCACTGCTTTGAGTAGCTTCAATGTAAGTGGCACTGAGGATCCCGAGACCCAGGAGTCGACCGGTTCAATCGAAGCACAGGGGCGAATTGAGACTCAATTGGGTGCCTTGCGCGGCAGCTTCTCTGCTGACAGTGATGCAGGGGTCATCGAATTCACGGGTGCGGTTGATTTGAAAGAGGGTAGTGCTACAAATACCTTGTTTGAAGGTGCAGTAACCCTCAGTGGCACCCCAGCCACTGAAACAATGCCCGCTACCGCCTCAGTTCTGTTCGACGGTACACTCAGCTTGCCCAATCGCCCTGAGCTGGTCGTAGAGCTTCAGGTGAACAACGCGGTGTTGAACGACACCATGGATGGGGTTGACACTGGGTCACTGGCATTCACTTATCAGCAAAACGGCACCACCGTAATCCTGAACGCATCGAGAAATGAACAGGGTGTGGAATCCATTACCATCAGCTCACCCACCAGCATGGTTACAGTTGGGCCTTTCAATCCTGACTCTGCGCAAACCGTGGATGTGTTACGAGATGGTCGACTGGCGGCACGCTACAATGTGGCCGATGCCCGGGTCAATTACGTGGATGGTACGTTTGAACAATTCTAATTTCAGTCTCAAGGCCGCCGCTGTGGCGG
>LFEF01036073.1_pt1 | contig 40192 bp, 41 predicted proteins | sample 619371 | NCBI WGS metagenome assembly LFEF01 (sample SAMN03014291, study PRJNA259931) | freshwater metagenome | biome: lake; feature: waterbloom | place: China: Taihu Lake | collected 2006-08 | depth 0 m m
AAGACCGCGATACCGGCCTCGCGCAGACGGTCGGCAATGCCAGCGACCAGCGGTGCTTCCGGCCCGACGACAACAAAGTCGATGCCCTTGTCCTTGCAGAAGGCGACGACAGCAGCATGATCATCGGTATCGAGAGTAACAAGCTCCGCTTCTTCGGCGATGCCGGGATTGCCGGGGGCGGCGTAAAGCTTGGTGAGATCAGGCGACTGGGCGATCTTCCAGGCCAGCGCATGCTCGCGTCCACCCGACCCGATCAACAAAACCTTCATCACCAGCCTCCAGTGCCACAAGGGAATGCCCGGCGGTTAAGGGGAGGGAGGCGAAAGGTCAAGCGTTTCGCACCTTCGCCCCTTGGAATTCAGGGATGAGCTTGCGCCGATCAAGTGCTATACCTATAAATACGTATAGGGGAGGTGTTTGTGACCAGCCATGAGGTATTGCGCAGGCTGCTGGCCGAGGGCTGGTTCGAGGTCGGGCAGAAAGGCAGTCACAAGCACTACAGGCACCCCTCCAAGCCTGGACGCGTGACGGTTCCCCATCCAAAGCGCGATATTCCGGTTGGAACCTTGCGTTCAATTTGGCGACAGGCCGGCTGGAGCTGGCCGCACAAATGAACAGAGAAAGAGAGACCGCTGACATGCAAATCGTCGCCTTGGTCCACAAGGACAATGAGAGCTACGGCATATCCTTTCCGGATCTTTCCGGCTGCATTTCCGCCGCCTCGTCGCTCGACGAATTGTTGCTGGACGGGAAGGAAGCTCTCGATCTGCATCTCGAGATGATGCTTCAAGATGGTGAGCCGCTGCCGGAATTCCGCAGCCTCGACGCCTTGCGTGCCGATCCGGAGTTCACCGAGGACTTCGCGACAGCTGAACTCGTGACACTTCTGCCTGTGGATATTCCTGGTCGTGCCGTGAAGGTGACCATCACGATGGAAGAGCACCTGCTAATGAGGCTCAACAAGGCGGCCGAGCGTCAGGGATATACCCGATCCGGCTTCATTGCCGAGGCCGTGAGGCGCAAACTGGCAGGTTGACGAGGCTTGCCTTGCCTCATTCCCTCGCTATGGTCCGCCTCCCAACCACACGACGGATGACCCATGGCCGACGACATCAAGAGCATTGCCGCCCTCATCGCCACCGAGATCAACGCCCGTCCCGAGCAGGTGACAGCGGCTGTCGGCCTGTTGGATGAGGGTGCCACGGTTCCCTTCATCGCCCGCTACCGCAAGGAAGTGACCGGCGGCCTCGATGATACCCAACTGCGCAATCTCGCCGAACGGCTGATCTATCTGCGTGAGCTTGCCGCCCGCCGCAAATCGATCTTCGAAAGCATCGACGGCCAGGGCAAGATGACCGACGAGCTCGCCCGCAAGATCGCCTCGGTGACGACCAAGGCCGAGCTTGAAGACCTCTATCTGCCCTACAAGCCGAAGCGCCGCACCAAGGCGGAAATCGCCCGCGAGAGGGGACTGCAGCCGCTGGCTGACGCGATCCTCGCAGACCGCACGAGCGACCCGCAGCAGCTCGCAGCCGGTTACATCACCGAAGATGTGCCGGACGTGAAGACGGCGCTCGAAGGTGCCCGTGACATCATCGCCGAGCAGATCTCGGAAAATGCCGATCTCATCGGCCGCCTGCGCAACGACATGAAGGATCGCGCGATCCTTTATTCGAAGCTCGTCGACGGCAAGGCCGAGGCCGGCGCCAAGTTCGCCGACTATTTCGACCATTCCGAACGCTGGGCGACGGTCCCCGGCCACCGGGCGCTTGCGATGCTCCGCGGCTGGAACGAGGAATTCCTGTCGCTATCGATCGAAGTCGACCGCGATGACACGGCCCCGGTCAAGCCGAGCCAGCGCATGATCGCTAGCGCCTATCAGGTCGCGGCCAAGGGCCCTGCAGACCAATGGCTGCTCGAGGTCGCCGGCTGGACCTGGCGCGTCAAGCTCTCCGTGTCCCTCTCGCTCGACCTGATGCGCGAACTGCGCGAGCGGGCCGAGGAAGAAGCCATCCACGTCTTCGCCCGCAATCTGAAAGACCTGCTGCTGGCGGCTCCCGCCGGCTCGCGCCCCACCATGGGCCTCGATCCCGGCATCCGCACGGGCGTCAAGGTCGCCGTGGTCGATGGCACCGGCAAGGTGATGGAAACGACGACCGTCTATCCTTTCCCGCCGAAGAACGACATCCGCGGCACGCAGGCCGAGCTCGCCTCGCTCATCCGCAAGCACAAGGTCGAGCTGATCTCGATCGGCAATGGCACCGGCAGCCGCGAGACGGAAAAGCTGGTGGCCGATATGCTCGCCCAGTTCCCGTCGACTGCGGCGAAGCCCACCAAGGTCATCGTCTCGGAAGCGGGCGCCTCGGTCTATTCGGCGTCCGAAACCGCCGCCAAGGAATTCCCCAATCTCGACGTCTCGCTCCGCGGCGCCGTCTCGATTGCGCGGCGCCTGCAGGATCCGCTCGCCGAACTCGTCAAGATCGAGCCGAAGTCGATCGGCGTCGGCCAGTACCAGCATGACGTTGATCAGGGACGCCTCGGCCGCTCGCTCGATGCCGTCGTCGAAGATGCGGTGAATGCCGTCGGCGTCGACCTCAACACGGCATCCGCCCCGCTGCTCGCCCGCGTCTCCGGTCTCGGCAAGACGACGGCGGAAGCCATCGTTGCCCATCGCGATGCCACCGGCGCCTTCGAAAGCCGCAAGGATCTCTTGAAAGTGCCGCGTCTCGGCGCCCGTACCTTCGAGCAATGCGCCGGCTTCCTGCGCATCCCGAACGGCAAGGAGCCGCTCGATGCGTCCTCGGTACACCCGGAAGCTTACGGCGTGGCGAAGAAGATCGTCGCCGCCTGCGGTCGTGACCTGCGCTCGCTGATGGGCGACAGCGCCACGCTGAAAAGCCTCGACCCCAAGCGCTTCATCGACGAGCAGTTCGGTCTACCGACGGTGAAGGACATCCTCGCCGAACTCGAAAAGCCCGGCCGCGACCCGCGCCCGTCCTTCAAGACTGCGACTTTTGCTGAAGGGATCGACGAGATCACCGATCTCAAGGTCGGCATGACGTTGGAAGGCACGGTCACCAATGTCGCCGCCTTCGGCGCCTTCGTCGATATCGGCGTGCATCAAGATGGCCTAGTCCACGTCTCCCAGCTTGCCGACCGTTTCGTCAAGGATCCGCATGAGGTGGTGAAGGCCGGCGATGTCGTGAAGGTCCGCGTCGTCGAGGTCGACGTCAAGCGCAAGCGCATCGCGCTCACAATGCGCAAGGATGGCGGCGAGGCGCAACAGCCCTCGATGCGCGGGGATGCGCGCGGCAATGCCAATGCGATGAAACATTCCAACGCCCGCCCGCCGAAGCCGGAACAGCCCGCCATGGGTGGCCTGGGCGCGGCTCTGGCCGAGGCCATGCGCAAGAAATAACCGAAAAATAGAAACAGGCCGGAGCTCATCACCCCGGCCTGCCCATCGCCCCCGAAAGGCGCCTCTCAATGGGAGGCTGCGCAATCCTTGCAGAATGGTGTGTGCGGAACGGCCTTCAGCCGTTCCATGGAGATCGGCTCTCCGCACGTGACGCACCGACCATATAGCCCTTTGGCGATCCGGTCCAGCGCGGCATCGATCGCCCTGAGCTCTTCCTCACCGACCTGACCGAATTCCTCCAGCACCTCGTCGTTCTCTGACTCGGTTGCCCGTTCTGCGCTGTCGGCACTTTTCAGCGTGCCAAGGTCGGTATCGATCTTCTTCAGCCGCCGCTCGATCTCGTCCTTGCGGGCGAGGAGAATGCGTTCGAAATGGGCCGTGTCCATGGCCTGTACGGGATTGTCCATTGTCTCACCTGTCGACCAGAACGGAAATCTTCGAATGGCGGACGACACGGTCGGCCGTCGCGCCGATGAAATAGTTGGAGAAGTCTGGTACATGCGATCCGACGATGATCAGGTCCGCCTTGTGCTCCTCGGCCGTCGCCAGGATCTCGCGGGCCGGCGCACCGGACCGGATCTCGATATGCGCCGTAACACCCGTCTTTTCCTTGAGGGTGACGAGCTTCGCCTTGGCATCGTTGATCGCGCCCTCGATCAGGTCCACCGGCACGTCGATGGCGAGATAGCCCGGAATGTCCTCGATGATGGTCAGAAGCACGATCTCGCCGCCTGCATCGAGCAGCGACTTGGCCTTCGTCAGGATCCTCTCGCCGATTTCGACGGCTGCTGGATCGACCGGAACGATGATCTTCTTGTACATCTTGCTCTCCTTGTTCACCCGCCGGGTGTTTCCTCTTGATGAATGCAAAATGCGTCCGGCAACCAATTGCCGCATTGATCAGGATCAACTTTGAGGCGTGATCGATCGTCAAGCATTATCGAACAATCTTTCATGGGTACGCTCTCTTCCGTGAACGCAGCATTGGGGCCATATGTCGGTAAAGCGCCGACTCGGGCCGCAGGAGAAAACCGATGATCACTGCCGCAGAAGAAACCACATCCTTTGCCTTGACCCGTCCCGTGCATGTCGGTCGGGCCCATCTTGTCGTGCGCGATCTCGACATGATGGCCGGCTTCTACGAGAACGCGCTCGGGCTGAAGCGCATCGATCACGGGCCGAGCGGTGTCGACCTCGGCGCAGGTGATCGTGTCCTTCTGACGCTGACCACGCGCGGCGATGCCGCATCCGCCCCACGCAACGCCGCCGGCCTCTATCACAACGCCTTCCTGATGCCGGATCGGGCCGAACTCGCCCATTGGCTGGCGCATGCGGCCCATCTCGGCCTGCAATTCGATGGCGCAAGCGATCATCTCGTCAGCGAAGCGATCTACCTCTCCGACCCCGAGGGCAACGGCATCGAGGTCTATCGCGACCGCAATCCGCAGGAGTGGACCTTCCATCCGGATGGCACGGTCGAGATGGACACCCGGCGACTGGATCTGCAGGCACTTTACGACAGCGCAGCAAAGACCCCATGGGCTGGCATGTCCCCGAAGGCAGCCCTGGGCCACATCCATCTTCAGGTCGGTAACGTGCCGGAAGCCGATCGCTTCTATGAGGGCGTGCTCGGCCTGAAGAAGATGGCTGTCTATCCCGGCGCGAGTTTCTATGGTGCCGGCAATTACCATCACCATGTGGCTGCCAATGTCTGGAACAGCCGCAATGCGCCCGCCCGTACCGCCGCGATGACCGGCTTGCAGGATTACGAACTCGCCTTCAATGACACGTCGGTTCTCGATGCTGTGCTGGCCACGCTCGAGGGGCTCGAAATCAGGGTCGACAGAACCGCGCGGGGCTTCAGCCTTTCCGATCCCTGGGGCATCGGCCTGACGCTGGTGGCGGCCCAGGCCTGATCCGGCGCGGCTTGGCGGCTTGGCTAACCGGTGGAACGGTTTCGCTTTCCGGGCGTTGAGAGACGTCGCGAGGGAACAACGCCATGCCAGTATCGAGCCACAGCGCAGTTTTGTCATCGGAGTGTCTCCGGTGAACCTACAGGTCAGTCATCGCCAAAGCCCGTCCCACAAGGTTCGTTTCAAGAAGACCGGGCTCGATTACGTCGTCTCCTGGTCGGTAATCGGGCTCTTCCTGATCTTTGCGCTGATCGCGCTGCATCTGGGCTCTTTCATCCTGATTCCGCTGACGATGGCGGTTGTCGTGGGGCTGATCCTTGGCCTTGCGGCGGACCGCATGGGAAAGCTCGGCATTCCGCCCACGCTGACCGCCATCATCCTCTCCGGCCTTTTCCTCGTGCTGCTTCTGGTCCTGGTGGGTCTGATCTGGACACCTGTGAACATGCTGCTCGAAGACGGACCCGAGATGGTCAGCAGGCTGATGACCTATCTCGAAAGCATCCCTTGGATGCAGCGTCCTTTGGCGATCCTGTCGCGCGGCCCCGATTCCATGGAGGCGATGCTGCAGAATTCCGGCACCATCCTCTCGACCATTGCAGCCGGCGTAACGCCGGCGCTTGTCCAGGTCTTCATCTTCGTCGCCGGTCTGCTGCTCTTTCTGTCCTGCCGGCTTGCTCTGCGGCGGGAGCTGATCCGCGCCTTCTCCGATCGCGCCCGCCGGCTGAAGACAATCCGCATGTTCAATGAGGTGGAGGAGGCGCTGGGCTACTATTTCGCCACTGCCGTCATTGTTTACGGCCTCTTCGGCGTCGTCGCTGCGCTCGTGGCTTGGCTGGGTGGCCTTGGCATGCCGGCCTTGTGGGGTGTCGCCGCCTTTCTTTTGAGCTTCATTCCCTTTCTCGGCATCGCCATGGTGACCGTCGCCATGGCCATTGGCGGCTTGCTCGTGCATGAAAGCCTGCTTCTCGGCCTTCTGCCGGCCTTTGTCTTTTTCCTGCTGGATGGACTGCTGGAAAACCTCCTGATCCCGGCGGTGATGGGCAAGAGACTGGAGATGAACGCCTTCCTGCTGTTTGTCGCCATCGTCTTCTGGACCTGGCTCTGGGGCGCCGTCGGCGCGATGCTCGCGGTTCCCCTGACCTTGATCTGCATGACACTCTATGCGGGGATCATGCCCCAGACGAAAATCCAGCCCAATCTGCCAGACTGATACACTGTCATTCATCCGTCACGGCCAGGCCCTATGCACCGCCAGACCCAGAAACGGTGCATTCATGACGACTGAACTCCCACGCCTGCGGCTCGGCATCATTGCCGACCCGCAATATGCCGATCTTGATCCCGATCCACAGCTCAACCGCTATTTCCGTCGCTCGCTCGACAAGTTGCGGGAGGCCGTCGAGCACTTCAATGCGGACACTCTCGATGCCGTTATCGTTCTGGGCGACCTGATCGACCGGGACTGGGCGAATTTCGCGCCCGTGCTGGACATTCTTGCAAAGCTCAAGGTCCCCCGCATCCTGCTGCCCGGAAATCACGATTTCCTCGTTGCTACGGATCGTCTGGCTGCGGTTCGTGCCTTGCTCGACATGCCCTCTCCCTATCACGAAGTGAGCTTTCCCGGCTTCCGCCTCCTCATCCTCGATACCTGCGAGATCTCGCTCTTTGCCGCACCCGAAAAAGACGCCCGCCACATCGAGGCGCAAAGGCGTCTGGCTGACTTGAAGGCGAGGGGCGCGCCGAACGCCCATCACTGGAATGCCGGCATCTCGGATCGTCAGGCGGACTGGATCGCCGATCGTCTCGCTGCAGCCGAAGCCGATGGCGACAGGGTGATCTTGCTCGGACATTATCCGATTCACCCTCCCTCGGACCACTTGTTGTGGGATGGCGAGGAGCTTGCCCGTCTGATCGCGTCCTCGTCCTCGGCGATCGCCTATCTCTGCGGTCATCATCATGCGGGGGGATATGGCGAGGAGAACGGCGTTCACTTCGTCAATTTCTGCGGCATGGTCGAGACCGAAGAAACGAATGCCTTTGCTGTTTTGTCGGTTTTTGAGGACCGGATGGAAGTCGCAGGACAGGGACGTGAACCGCATCGACAGCTCCTGCTCGCGCCATCGACAGAGCGTTCAAAACGCCTCTGCTGACAGAACGCTGACAGCGGGCTGTCTTGAATTCGTCATAGAATTCCGAAAGTTGCTTCGACTCCTGGTCTTCACTCTATTGTGACTTCTAACGATTGTTCCAACACGGCAAACATAGTCCGTTCAGCAAACGATCGCCGGTGCGCCGGCCGAGCCTTGGAGAAACCTGATGAAGTTGAAAGTCGTTCTGGCCGCCGCGACGGCGATCTGTCTTGGCGTGACCGCAGCCATTGCTGCGGGTGAACCTCAGGTCGTCCGTCAGGACGAAATGAAGAAGGTCGGCGGCGCCATGGGTGCACTGGGCGGGATTGCCAAGGGCGAGAAGCCCTACGACGCAGAAGCCGTCAAGGCCGCGCTGACCACGCTTGCCGAAGTCGCCAAGACCTACCCGACCCACTTCCCGGCCGGCAGCGAAACCGGCAGCGACTCCGAAGCCGCGCCCGCGATCTGGCAGAACATGGACGACTTCAAGGCCAAGGCCGCCAAGCTCGCTTCGGCCGCAGAAGCCCAGCTTGCTGCCCTGCCTGCCGATCAGGCCGGCGTTGGTGCCGCCATGCAAGCCATCGGTGCTACCTGCGGTGATTGCCACCAGACCTACCGCCTGAAGAAGTAAGGCCTTCCGGCGGGCGAATGGCGGTTGATCCGCAGCGCCCGCCGCTCTGTTTCCCGGGCTGGGAACCGAATTCAAATGACGGAGGCCGAAAATGGCATCGATTTGGGTCAAGGGGCTGGGTGGACTGGCCGCTCTCGGAGCTGTCGGTTTCGGCGCTTTCCTGTTCATCACGGCCCCCGCCCGCCAGGATCCTTCGGTCTGGGCCAATCTCGGCGAACCCGATCTGACCAAGGGCCGTGAGGTCTTCTTCGCCGGTGGCTGTGCCAGCTGCCATGCCCCGGCAGGTGCCACGGGCGATGCAAGGCTCGTCCTGTCCGGTGGCGCGCCGCTGAAAAGCGATTTCGGCACCTTCCACGCACCGAACATTTCATCCCACCCCGAAGCCGGTATTGGTGCCTGGAAGCTGGCCGAATTCGGCGATGCCATGACCCGCGGTGTTGGGCGTGAGGGCGAACATCTCTACCCGTCCTTTCCTTACGGCTCCTATGCGCGCATGACGCCCAAGGACGTCAACGATCTCTACGGCTTCATGAAGACGCTGCCGGCGAGCGATGCCGTCGCACCGGCCCACGAACTGGGCTTCCCCTTCAATCAGCGTGTTCTGCTCGGCGGCTGGAAGTTCCTCTTCGTCAGCGACGCGCCGATGGTCGAGCTTGCCGATGCGTCCGACATGCTCAAGCGCGGACAGTATCTGGTCGAAGGGCCGGGTCACTGCGGCGAGTGTCACACGCCGCGCAATCTTCTGGGTGGCCTGCTGGCCGACAAGTGGCTCGCTGGCGGACCCAATCCGGACGGAGAGGGCTCGATCCCGAACATCACGCCGGGCTCGAAGAGCATGGGCTCATGGAGCGAAGGCGATATCGTCACCTATCTCGAGACCGGCTTCACCCCCGATTACGACAGCGTCGGTGGCTCCATGGTCGAGGTGCAGAAGAACATGGCGGAACTGACGGCCGCAGACCGCCAGGCGATTGCCGCCTATCTGAAGGCCATTCCGTCGGTCGAGTGATCGCCGCTCGATCATGTTCAGCATCGCGCAAGCCTTGTCTGTCATCTTGTCGCGGTCGAAATGACTTCGGAGGGGACATGAGCATCGAACGCCGGCGGATGGAGAATGCGCTCCGGTCTCTGCTCGACAACTATCCGGACCCGGCCTTGCATCGCTGGGTGGATGAAACCGTGCGGGCTTTCGAGAAGCGCCTGTCGGCAATCGTCGATCCCCGCGAGCGCGATCACGCCCAGCAGGCGGCCCTCATTCTGATCAAGACGACCTTGCAGAAATGGTCGGAAAATCCGCCTGTCAGACACTGACGCGAACGAGCTTTTGCTCTCGCTCTCACACGCGATGCTCTGCGGCGAAGATTGCCAGCTCTCCCTCTGCTTCGGGCCCATAGAGATCTAGCGCCTTCAGAACTTCGATCGTGAAGGTATCCGGCGCGGAGCCGGCTGCGGTAATGATCTTTGCGTCGCGCACGGCCTGGGGCTGGTCCACGTAACGGGCCTCCCCGCGATAGCCGGGATACGTCTTGTGCGAGGCGAGCGAGTTTCCGGTATGCGCCACGCCATCCAGCACGCCTGTCGCAGCAAGAGCGCTCGCCGCCGCGCAGATCCCGCCCAGCACCTTGCCTCCATCGCGAAACGCCGTCGCCAGCGCGGTGAAGTCGAACGCAACGCCCTTTTCCCAGGCATAGCCGCCGGGAATGATCAGCGCGTCGAAGCGCTCCGCATCAATCGCGTCGTAGCCGATGTCGGGCGTCACCTTCAGTCCGCCCATCGAGACCACGGGCCTGCCATCGGGGCTCGCCGTCACGACCTCGCAATCCAGCCAGTAGCGGGTGGCCGCCATCAGCAGCGCAGGCTCCCAGTCGGCATAGTCGTTCTGAAGCGCAATCACGATACGGGGCATCCGATGTCTCCTCGTGCTTGAAGGCGTGGATCAGCTCAGCGCCTGCAGGTAGCGCATGCCGGTGACCGGGCGCGGGACGAAGTCCATGTTTTCGTAGAAGCGATGGGCGGCGAAATTGCCGGTGGCAGCCGAAACCGAGAGGAAGTCGCAGCCCGAGGCGCGCGCGATCTGCTTGGCGCGGTCAACGAGATGCTGGCCTATGCCGTTGCCGCGCTGTCCGTCACGGACGAAAAGGTGATGCAGCTCCATGCCGCGCTTGCCTTCCTGCGCCTTGTAGAGCGGAACGAGGATGGCATAGCCGATCAGGCCTTCGCCGCTGTCGGCCACCAGCGCCTGGATCCACGGAGCTGGCCCGAACAGGTCGCGTTCCAGCACATCGGGCGTCATGGCGGACGCATCGCCATGGTGCATGGCAAGCGCTGCGATCATCGCATTGAGTTCCGGAAGATCGCGGGGCTTGGCATGGCGGATGGCCACGATCGGCGGGCGGGGCTGGGTGAGGTCTGTATCTTCGGTCATGTCACTTTCCCTTGGTCTCGTTTCGTGCCGTCAGGGGGAAAGTCGTCCGGAAAACAACAAGGCCGCCTGACGGCGGCCTGTTGACAATGTGATCTTGTCGGGCCGCCGGTTACCGGTAGGCCCAAAAATACGTGCAGGTGATGTTTGCGCGGATGTCGATCATGGCGCGTTTGATGCGCCAGTTTGGATCGATTGTCAACGGGGGCGTGGGTGTTTCCAGTCTGATGATATGCTATGATTGGACAATGGGAGTTCGCAAACATGACGATCAGTCTGAAGCTTGACGATAATGACCGCGAAAGGATCGAACGCCAGCTTGCGAGCGGTCGGTTCGCCGATGCCTCAGCCGTGGTCAGTGCCGGACTGGAACTCCTCGAAGAGCTTGGCGGTGCAAGAGACCACTGGCTGGATATCGAAATCCCCGCCCGCTTTGCCGATGCCGAGAAGAATCCGGAGCGTATGATCTCTGGCGAGGAGGTGTTCTCTCGGCTGGAAGCGCGGCACCTCCGCCGTGAGAGTGGCCGATAGAATGACGAGGCCGCTGATTGTCCATCCGGATGCGGCCGACGAACTCGATCAACTCTATGACTACATTGCCGAACAGGCTGGATCGGAGCGAGCATGGAGCTATATCAGCGCCATCAGGTCCTTCCTCGGTGATCTCTGCATTTATCCGGAGCGCGGCACCTTGCGCAGCGGCACGGTGAACGGGCTGCGGATTATCGGCTTTCGCCGACGCCTCAGCATTGCGTTTGTGGCGCGTGAAAATGACGTCTTGGTCCTCGGCTTCTTCTATGCGGGGCGAAACATCGATCCTGCACTGCTCGGCGAGAGAGCCAAGCCGCCTTCGGATCCTTGAACTTCACCGCTCGACCTTAACCCCCGACTTCGTCGTCAGCCGCTTCTCGAATCCCACCTTGGTCAGCAACAGATCCTTGTCTGCGTAATGCACGACGTCGTCAGGCGATCGCGTGCCCACAACCAGATAGGTCGCCGGTTCGTCCGAGCGGTTCTCCAGCCGATGACCGACCGCCACACCCGCCTTGAAGGTTGCCGCATCGCCCGGCCGCATCTCGGTCAGATCATCGCCCTCGTTCAGCGTCACCCTTCCCGAGAGTACATAGACGAATTCGTCTTCTTGCTCGTGCCAGTGTTTGTGCGAGGACATGGCGCCCGGCATCAACGTCTCGATAAAGGCGCCGAACTGCGTCAGCCCGCCGGCATCGGACAGCAGCCGGGCCTCGTAAGGGCCAAGTTCGGCATTTGCGCCGGTGCCGCTCCAGGTTTCGACCGGTGCGTCTTCGGATCGGATGACAGGCATGGTGCTCTCCTCAGTGCTCGTGTTCGCAAAGACCGTGATCGGACAAGGCCCGGATCACATAACAATCGCCCACCGTATGGCAGTCGGCATGGGAGACAATGCGGGAAAGCTCCGTTTCCAGCTTCTTCAGCCGCGCGATCTTCTCGCGCACCTCCTCCAGCTGCTCGCGCGCGATGCGATCCGCGCGGTCGCAGGGTTCCTCCGGGTGGCGGCTGAGTGTCAGCAGTTCCCGGATCGCATCGATCGGAAAGCCGAGATCCCGCGCATGGCGGATGAAAGTGAGCCGCTCGAGATCGGTCTTCTCGTAGCGCCGCTGATTGCCCTCGGTGCGATCCGGCGCCGAGATCAGCCCCATCTGCTCGTAGTAGCGGATGGTCGGCACCTTCACCCCGGCGCGCCGCGACAGATCTCCGATCGAAAACATGAAGAAACCTCTTGAACCTCTAGTCACTAGAGATCCTAAGGTCGATGCATGACCACATCAAGACCTGAAGGATATCTGAAATGAGTGCTGCCTGCGGCCATGATCACGCCCCCTTTGACGGCATGTCCGAAACCTACAAGCGCCGGCTCTGGATGGTGATTGCCATCAATGCCGTGATGTTCGCCGTGGAGATGACCGCGGGGCAGCTCGCCCGTTCCCAGGCACTGCAGGCCGATGCGCTGGATTTCTTTGCCGATGCCGTGACCTATGGCATCTCGCTCGCCGTCATCGGCGCTTCGCTGAAAACCCGCAGCATGGCCGCCGCTGCCAAGGGCGTGAGCCTCCTTCTGATGGGGCTCTGGGTTTTCGGCTCCACCATCTGGCGGGTCTTTCAGGGTGGCGTCCCCGAAGCGCCGGTCATGGGCGTCATCGGCTTCCTGGCGCTTGCCGCCAATCTCGCCAGCGTGCTGCTTCTGATGTCCTACAAGGATGGCGATGCCAATGTCCGTTCCGTCTGGCTCTGCTCGCGCAATGACGCGATCGGCAATGTCATCGTGATGATCGCAGCGCTGGGTGTCTGGGGCACGGCCACCGCCTGGCCTGACCTGGTCGTTGCCGGCATCATGGCGGGCCTGTTCCTCAATTCGGCGGTCCAGATCCTGTCCCAGAGCCTTCGGGAATGGCGCGCTGGCGAGCCGGTTACCTTATCTGCCTCCTGCTGTGGCGGCAGCGCCGCCATGCATGCCCACGAGCATGGGGATCACCTGCATGCCGATTCCCATCGATGCGACCACAAACATGCCGGATGAGAAGCGATCAAACGCGAGAAGGCCGGCCTGGCATCATGCCGGCCGGCCTTCTTGACCGCATCGTCTCATCAGAATTCCTGATAGGGCGAAGGTGGAATTTCGTATTCCCGATAGGCCGCTTCGACCATCTGCAGGCGCGGGCTGTCCTCGCCCGTGTCAGTCGTCGGGCGGTTGCCGATATCGACGATCGCCTTGCGCGATCCTTCGACGGTCCACAATGCCGACGCCAGCTGGTTGGACAGGAGCGTGCTGGAAAAAGTGCTGGAGCCGCTTGAGCGCGGGATATTGGTGTTTGCCGTTTCGGGCGCAGCATCCTCTCCGCCAACGGTGCTGGGCACGTAGCGGTTTTGATAGGAGTAGCTGCTCAGGCCGCTTTCGATCCTCATGGCGGACACCTCGGTTGAAGAATTAACCTTTTGTTAACCATTCAACCTTGCGCGAAGCTTGCGCGTCGCATCGCATTATGACGATTAGCCCTTGCGAAACGGGGCGTCTGAAAGTACGCGCGCCGAATCACGGCTTGAGATCGAGGCTGTTTCAGGCATCGCCGAAACAATGCCCAAAACACACCCATCAATGCTTCTAGAATGTGACCGCCGTCACCGCGTCACATCTTCCCCGCCACCTTGATCGCATAGGCATATTCGAACGCGATCTCTTCCAGTCGCTGGAAACGCCCCGACTTGCCGCCATGGCCGGCGGCCATGTTGGTTTTGAGAAGGAACGGTCCGGCCTCCGGGGCTGTGGCGCGCAGCTTTGCGATCCACTTGGTCGGCTCCCAATAGGTCACGCGCGGGTCGGTGAGGCCCGAAAGCGCGATGATCGGCGGGTAGGGCTTCGTCTCGACATTGTCGTAAGGGCTGTAGGCCGCGATCCAGCGATATTCCTCTTCCGACTCGATCGGATTGCCCCATTCCGGCCATTCGGGCGGGGTGAGCGGCAGGGTGTCGTCGAGCATGGTGTTGAGCACGTCAACGAAGGGCACGGCGGCGATGATGCCGGCGAATTTCTCCGGCGCCAAATTGGCAACCGCGCCCATCAGCATGCCACCGGCAGACCCGCCTTCGGCGATGATCCGGTCGTATGCGGTGAAGCCTTGCCTCACCAGGTGGTCGGCCGCCGAGATGAAGTCCTTGAAGGTATTGACCTTCTTTTCCATCTTGCCGTCTTCGTACCAGGAGAAGCCCTTGTCCTTGCCGCCGCGGATATGGGCAATCGCATAGACGAAGCCGCGATCGGCGAGCGACAGGCAATTGGTGTTGAAACCGGCGGGGATGGTGATGCCATAGGCGCCGTAGCCATACAGCAGGCAGGGGGCGGAGCCGTCGAGCTTCGTATCCTTGCGATAGAGCAGGGTGACCGGCACCTTCTCGCCGTCATGCGCGTCGGCAAACACCCGGCGGGTGACATAGTCCTCCGGCTTGTGACCGGATGGCACTTCCTGCGTCTTCAGAAGTATGCGCTCGCGGGTCGCCATGTTGTAGTCGAACAGCTGCGAGGGCGTCGTCATCGACGAATAGGAGAAGCGGATGACGTCGGTGTCGTATTCGGCAGCCCCTTGCAGGCCCAGCGAATAGGCTTCCTCGGCAAAGGCGATCGAATGCTCTTCGCCCGACTTGCGGTCGCGGATCATGATGACGGGCAGGCCTTCACGACGCTCCAGCCACACGAGGTGCCGTGCAAAGGCCATATGGTTGAGGATCAGCCGGCCCGGCTCGTGCGGCACGACTTCGGTCCAGTTCGCCTTGCCCGGTGCGGAGACTGGTGCCTCGACGATCTTGAAGTCTTTCGCGCCGTCGGCATTGGTCAGGATGTAGAAGACATCGCCGCCTTCTGTCATCGAATACTCCACGCCTTCCTCGCGCTCGGCGACCAGCACAGGCTCTGCCGTCAGGTCCTTGGTCGAGAGGATGCGGTATTCCGAGGTCTCGTGGTCGTGGATGTCGATGAAGATGAAGTCGTCGAGCAGCGAGCCGCCGACGCCCATGAAGAAGCCGGGGTCCTTCTCCTCGTAGACGAGCCGGTCGGACGACTGCGGCTGGCCGACGATATGGTGGAAGACCTTGGACGGACGGTGGTTCTCGTCCTGCAGCGTGTAGAAGAAGCTCTTGCCGTCCGGCGCCCAAACCCCGCCGCCGGCGGTGTTTTCGAGCACGTCGTCGAGATCCTGCTTGGTGGCGAGATCGCGAATGCGCAGCGTGTAGTATTCCGATCCCTTGTCGTCATAACCCCAGATGCCGAAGGCGTGGTCAGTCGTGTGATCGATGCCGGACAGGCGGAAATAGTCCTTGCCGACAGCTTCCTTGTCGCCGTCGAGCAGCAGTTCGCGGATCGCCTCGTCCTTCGGATTGCCGTCGCGCGGGATGCGGAAATAGCGCGGCTGCTCGCCGCCGGTGACGAAGGCGGACCCGTAAGCAAACGGGCCGTCCTTCATCGGGATCGAGGAATCGTCTTCCTTGATACGGCCCTTCATCTCGCTAAAGAGCTCGCCCTGCAGCTCTTTCGTGTCGGCCATCGCCGCTTCCATATAGGCGTTCTCGGCCTCCAGGTAGGAGCGGATTTCCGGATCGAGGATGGAGGTATCCTTGAACATCGCCTGCCAGTTGTCGGCGCGCAGCCAGGCGTAATCATCCGTGCGGGTGATCCCGTGGCGGGTGTCCGTGACGGGCTTCTTGGCGGCAGCGGGCGGGGAGGGCAGGTTCTTGAAGACGGACAAGGGATTTCCTTCCGGGAAATGGAACAGCGGTCTGACCGAGAGATAGAGAGGCGGCGCAGCACGATCAAGCGCCGCCGGCCGCAGATCAACCGTCGGTGCCGGCCGTCGACTTTGCCCAGTCCATGTAAAGGTCCAGCGCCTTTCGTGTCACCGGCCCTTCCTGGAACTGCGCATCATCGAGCCGCGTCACCGGCACCACCTTGGAATAATTGCCGGTCTGGAAGATCTCGTCGGCATTCATGAAGTCTTCGACCGAAAGCGTCGCCTCGCGCACCTCGAAGCCCGCCTCGCGCAGCAGCCCCATGACGCGGGCCCGCGTGATGCCCGCAAGGAAGGTCCGGTTGGCAGCCGGTGTGTAGACGATCCCGTCCTTGACCATGAAGACGTTGGAGGAGGCGGTCTCCACCACATTGCCGTTCATGTCGCGCACCAGCGCATTGTCGAAGCCGCGCTTGCGCGCATCGATGATCATGCGACCGGAATTCGGATAGAGGCTGCCTGTCTTGGCGTCGGTCATGGCGCATTCCGGCGTCGGGCGGCGGAAGGGCGAGAGCGTCAGCGACGAGGGCTTGGCCGTGTGCATCGGCGCCTCGAATAGGCAAAGCGCGAAACGGGTCGATTCCGGATCGGCCGCGACGACCGAGCCCATCTGGCCATGTTCGGCCCAATACATCGGCTTGATGTAGATCGCCGTCTTGCCGTCGAACTTGGCAATCCCCTCCCAGGCGAGGCGTTCGATCTCCTCGGCAGGCATTACTGCCTTCATGCCCATGTTTTCGGCCGAGCGGTTGACACGCTGGCAATGCAGGTCGAGATCCGGCGCGATGCCGTCGAACCAGCGCGCGCCGTCGAACACGGTCGAGCCCAGCCACATCGCATGCGACACGGGTCCGATCAGCGGCGGATTGCCGGAAAACCAGTCGCCGTCAACATAGGTGAAGGTGGGGGTGCGGGCGGATGTATCGACGGGCATGAGGATCTCCTGTTCTCGTTGCAGCGCAGGAAAGTCGCCGACGAGGGCAAGGTCAAGGCGAAACAAGTCTTCGTGACGCAAATCCGCAGCCAAGATGCCCGCACCTTGAAAAACCGGGCGATTCCGCCGTGAATACAGAAGTTTGGCTGATGGAACGATCAATCGAACTGATCATCGGCGCCCGCAGTCGAGACAGGCCGGGCGATCCGTTTGGTTAAAGGTCCCGTAACAGATTTCTGAAATATTGAACGAAGATGATCTCGCGGCCTGCGGGTCCTTTGTTCTGCGTTCGTTTGGGGGTCTTCATGAACAAGCTACGGATTGCCGCTTTGCTGACCGCGTCTTTCGCGGTCTCGTCTTCTCCTGCCATGGCCGAAGGCTTCTTCTCCGGCAACTGGTATGTGACCCTCGGCGGCTCCGGCATTTCGGCGCCGACCTTCGAGGGGTCCAAGGACAACAAGCTGTTCTTCTCGCCGATCATCTCGGTCGGTCGTGGCGGCGCTCCGCGCTTCTCGTCGCGCAACGACAACCCCTCCTTCGCGATCTATGACACCGACGTGCTGCGCGCCGGCGTGGTCGGCAAGTTCGTACCCGCCCGCGACGCCGGCACCGACGACGCGCTGCGTGGCCTGTCCGAAGTCAAATGGGGTGGTGAACTCGGCGGCTTTGCCGATGTCTACGTGACCGACTGGATGCGCGCCCGCGCCGAACTCCGCCAGGGCATCCGCGCCCATGACGGGCTTGTCGCCGATGTCGCGGTCGATGCCTTCACCGATATCGCCCCCGACCTGCGCATCTCGGCTGGTCCCCGCCTGACCTTCGCCACGAGCGGCTACACCAGCACCTATTACGGCGTGGACGCGGCCGAATCCGCCGCCTCGGGACTGAGCCAGTACAATCCGGATGGCGGCGTGACCTCCTATGGCGCCGGTGGTGCGATCACCTGGAACGCCACCGAGAAGATCACCATGAGCGCCTTTACCGAATACAAGCGGCTGGCGGGTCCAGCAGCCGACTCAAGCCTGGTGCGCCAGAAGGGCAGCGAAAACCAGCTGCTGTTCGGCGTCTCGGCCAGCTACAAGTTCGGCGTCAGCTTCGACTGACGAAAAGGCCGCAGCCGAATTTAACGGGCGAACGAAAGCGGGCGGTTTTCTTGGCTTCGCCCATGCTCTATCAGTTTGCCCATGAGCACTACCGAGCCGAACATCGATCGCGTCATCGACGCGCCCTCCGACAACTTCGTCTATCGCGTCCTGCCGCGATGGCTCTGGCCGCATGCCCAGCTGGCCCGTTGGGATCGGCCGATCGGCTGGCAGCTCTTGATGTGGCCCTGTTTCTGGTCCTCTGCGCTCGCGGCCAATGCGCTTGCCGCCGAAGATCGACTGAGCCTGGGGTTTTTTGTCTTCCACCTGGTGCTTTTCTTCATCGGCTCCGTCGCCATGCGCGGCGCCGGCTGCACCTATAACGATCTCGTCGATCACGACATCGACAACCTTGTCGCCCGCACCCGCTCCCGCCCGCTACCCTCGGGCCGGATTTCGCGCCGTGATGCGAAGATCTTCATGGTCGTCCAGTCACTCGTCGGGCTTGCCGTGCTGCTCTGCTTCAATACCTTCTCGATCATGCTTGGCATTCTCTCGCTGGCCGTCGTCGCGATCTATCCCTTCGCCAAGCGGTTTACGGACTGGCCGCAGTTCTTCCTCGGGCTTGCCTTCTCCTGGGGCGGCCTGATGGGCTGGGCGGGCCTGCATGGCAATCTGTCGCTTGCGGCGGTCCTGCTCTATGTCGGCGCGGTCGCTTGGACGATCGGTTACGACACGATCTACGCCCATCAGGACCGCGAAGACGATGCCCTGGTCGGCGTGCGTTCCACCGCCCGCCTCTTCGGTCAGGACACCAAGATCTGGCTGACGGGCCTCTATGGTCTGACCCTCGTCCTCCTGCTGTCCGCCTTCCTCGTGGCGGGCGCCGCCTTCCCGGCGATCATCGGTCTGTTGATTGCCGCCGGCCTCTTTGCCTGGCAGATCAAGGTGCTCGATATCGATGATGGCGCCCAGTGCCTGGCGCTGTTCAAGTCGAACAATCGCGTCGGCCTGATCATTTTCCTCGGCCTTGTGATTGCGATCCCCTTCTCCTGAGCGCTTCTTCAACCTGCTCTAACGAAGCCTTCCGATCTGTCCTGATCTGAGACGGACGGAAGCGGCAGAGCCGAACAGCAAAAGGCCCGGAAGTCGCCTTCCGGGCCTTGTCTCTGTTCTGTCCTGGGACGAAATCAGTTGCGTGCGATGATTTCCTTTCCGGAAATCTTCATGCTCACGCCGAGCTTGCCTGTCGTGCGGCGCACGAGGAAGCGGGGGCGACGCTCGGCGAAATAGGAGTGGCGGCGACGCGGCTGCGTCTCGCGGGTACGGACCTCGCCGAGATGCTCCTCGAGCGGGCGGGCGACGCCGTCGGCTTCGACCATCAGCATCGGAATGCGGAAGGCATCGGCCCAGCCGCGCCAGTCGGCGGCGATGTCGCAAAGGTCATGCGCGACGAGCAGCGGAATGCAGAGATCCGGGTCCTCGTGATGCAGTTCGAGTGTAACGGTAACCTCGCCGTCGCCATGATCGATGGCGCGGGCAGCAACACCCTTGAAGGCGCGGGTCGGAAGGGCGAAGGAAAGCGGCAGGCCGCTGCCGGGAAGGATCTTGCGCAGAACGGCGCCGCGCTCGTCTATGGTGATCGTGACGTCGCCCAGCGCACCGCGCAGCGCATATGTAACCTGCTGGGGGAACCGCGAGGGATCCAGACGCAGAGTGGCGCCGGCCCAGGCTGGCTTCATAACCGTGTTCGTCATCTTCATGCTACCCTTGTTTTACCCGAGAGCGCGTCATGTGCTCGTCTGTTCGGGACTTTTCGTCCTCTGTGGGGTGAACATAGCCAGCCGCTGTTGGAGACAGCTTAAAAGATGCGGTAAAGAAAACCTTGCGCGGTCAAATGGTTAGTTTTGTCGTACCGCTCACGGTTTCGAAAAAGTGAAAGTCGTGCCGCTTCTGTTCCAGGCTGGAACGTCAAGTGCGTCACGAGGTGCGCGCCATGCCGCGAGGCTCCCGACAGACAGTCCGCTTCTTCACGATTTCATAAAGCTTAAGGCAAGGATTGTGCGTCATACTGTGATTCGCGCGCGATCCGTTCTGCAGGAATTACTGATGGTCTCGACCTATCTGAGTTACAATCTCGTCAATCGTGACATCAAGGCGAGCCTCAACCGCACGGCGTCTGATCCGATCGTCACGCGGCAGACGGAGTATTTCAAGGAGAACATCGGCAAGATCTCCACCGTCGATGAATTTCTCGACGACTACCAGCTCTATTCCTATGCGATGAAGGCCCATGGTCTCGAAGAGATGACCTATGCGAAGGCCTTTATGAAAAAGGTCCTGGAAAGCGACCTTTCCGATGAGAAGAGCTTCGCCAACCTGTTGACCGACGAGCGCTACCGCAACTTCGCCGCCTCGTTCCAGTTCTCCGCAGAAAAGACCGATCTGCAGACCGACGCGCAGCAGACCGAACTCCTGGAAAAATACGAAGCCTCGCTTGCCGGCGAGAGTGACGCGCTCGAGGCGGAAGCCTTCTATTACGAAGCGGTCATCGACAAGGTGACCAATGTCAGCGGTCTGGTGAATAACAGCCGGCTGATGGAATTCGTTTTCGACGCCTATGGCATCGATGGCAACTTTTACACCAAGGATCACCTGACCAAGGTGCTGACCAGCGACACGTCAGACCCGAACAGCTATGTGAACCAGCTTGTTGCCAATGGTTCGGCCAATGCGGCAAATTTCCTGAGGCTCGCCCAGGCCTTTGATTTCAATGCGGATGGCACGCTGTCCGGCACCACCGCCCAGACGGCCGCACAGAAGGAGGCGACGGTCTCGCTCTATGTCGAGGAAGAGCAGACCTACGTCACCGACTATTACCGCCAGCGCGAGCGCGCCTACTACGAGTCCAAGATTGCCACGATTACCAGCGTCGACGAATTGACCAGCGACGAGCGCCTGTTCAACTACGTCAAGACCGCCTTCCAGCTGGACTCGATGGGCGCATCCACCTTCAAGCTGATCGTCACCAGCGACACCTCCGATCCATCGAGCTATGCCGCCACGAATGGTGGAGACAAGTGGGTGACGCTCGCCGGTAAGTTCAATTTCGCCAGCGATGGCTCGGTCGAAGCCGGGATGACCGCGCAGGGATCGACCCAGCTGGCTTCGACCCATTCCGGATTCTCCACCTATTACGACGATGCCGACGAAGAACAGAAGACGGACCTGATCAACCTCTTCAAGACGAGGATGATCGAAGTCGAGAATGTCGACGACCTGTTGGCCGACAGCACGATGCGGCTTGTGCTCCAGCGGACCTTCGGCTTCGAGGCGGACGAATTCTCCACCCGCGAACTGAAGCGCGCCCTGACCAGCGATTTCACCGATCCGAACAGCTATGCCAACAAGTCGAAGGACAGCCGCCTGATCGAGATGTCGAAGCTCTTCAACTTCGACAGCGATGGCAATGCCGGCGTGCCGCTCGCGCCGCACAACACGCTGACCGCAACGATGATCGCCAAGCAATATGTGATCAACGAGGTGCGTTTCCTCGAGGGGTCGGAAAAGACCACGGCGCAGGAAGCCGCGACCAAGAAGGCAGAAGCCTATCAGGACAAGATCCAGTCGATCGGCACGGTGAGCGAATTGCTGGCCGACCGCGAGGTTCTCGACGTCGTCATCGGCGCCTTCGGGCTCGATCCGGAAGAGGTGACCGACGACTTCCTCAAGCAGGCTTTTCAGTCCGATCTCTCCGACACCAAGAGCTTCGTCAATCAGCAGGCCGATAACCGTTGGGCCGAGCTGGTCGCCTCTTTCAACTTCGATGCACAGGGCAATCTGACGCGCGAGACGATCGGCACGATCCAGCAGCGCGGCGAGACGATGGAAACGGTCAACAAGTATCTGCGTCAGACGCTCGAGGAAACGGAAGGCGCAAGCAACGAAGCCGTCCGTCTGGCGCTCTACTTCCAGCGCACGGCACCCACCGTTACCGATGCCTACGGCCTCATTGCCGACGACGCTCTTATGGCCGTGTTCCGCACGACCTTCGGCTATTCGGACGAATTCTCCAATATGGATGTCGACCAGCAGGCCCGCATCATCAATGACAACATGGATCTCGCCGACCTGCAGGATCCGGACAAGCTCGAACGCTTCCTGCAGCGCTATACCGCCATGTACGACACCGAAAACAGTGTCGCGACCTCCTCTGCGGCCACCATTCTCAGCGGTGGAACCGGCAGTATTTCCGCCGATCTCCTGTTCAGCCTGGCCCAACTCAGGGCCTGATCACGACCGCTTCAAGCAACCCGCCGCCATCTTGCCGGCGGGTTTGTTTTTGGCTATCGATATATCCAATTGAATATATCGACCGGGAGCGCATCCATGATCCGGGCCTTCAGAAACGCCATGCTTGCTCTCACGGCTGTCGTCAGTGGCTTGGTAGCGGGCGCCTTCCCGACAACAGCCCGTGCCGAAGAGCCGGTGACCGTTTTCGCCGCCGCCAGCCTGAAGGAGAGCGCCGAAAAGATTGCCGCCGCCTGGAAGGCCGCAGGCGGCGCGGACGTCACCTTCTCCTTTGCCGGCAGCTCGGCGCTTGCCAAACAGATCGAGGAGGGCGCTCCGGCCGATGTCTTCATCTCCGCCGATCTCAAATGGATGGACCACCTCGACAAGGCGGGCAGGGTCAAGGCCGATACCCGCGTCAACCTGCTCGGCAACCGGATTGTGCTGGTCGCTCCGAAGGGCTCGACCGCAGAAACGACGATCGCGCCAGGCTTCCCGCTCGCCGCACTTCTCGGCGATGAGCGCCTCGCCATGGCCAATGTCGATGCGGTTCCCGCCGGCACCTATGGCAAGGCCGCGCTGACAAACCTCGGCGTCTGGGAGAGCGTTAAGGACAAGGTCGCACAGGCCGAAAATGTCCGCGCTGCGCTGCTGCTCGTCTCCCGTGGCGAGGCACCGCTTGGCATCGTCTACGAGACCGATGCGAAGGTCGATTCCTCGGTGAAGATCCTCGATCGCTTCCCCGAGACAAGCCACCCTGCAATCGTCTACCCGGCAGCTCTGACGACGGATAGCACGAACCCGCGCGCGGCCGACTTCCTCGCTTACTTGCAGGGCGCCGATGCCCATGCCATCTTCACCGCCGCCGGTTTTACCGTGCTGGCCAAGACAAATTGACCTTGCCATGATCCTGCATCCGGGAACCCGATCTTGACCCTGACGGCCGAAGAATGGACCGCGATGCTCTTGAGCCTGAAGGTCGCGACCGTTGCCGTGGCCTTTTCACTGCCGCTGGGACTGCTGGTCGCATGGCTGCTGTCGCGCAAGGAATTCTGGGGCAAGTCGCTTCTGAACGGCCTCGTGCATCTGCCGCTGATCCTGCCGCCTGTCGTCACCGGCTATCTGCTGCTGATCACCTTCGGCAGACGGGGCACGGTCGGCGCTTTCCTGGAGCAGACCTTCGGCCTCGTCTTCTCCTTCCGCTGGACGGGTGCAGCACTCGCCGCCGCCGTCATGGGCTTTCCGCTGCTCGTCCGCTCCATCCGCCTGTCGCTCGACGCCGTGGATCGTAGGCTTGAGGCCGCCGCTGCCACGCTCGGCGCCCCGCCAGCTTATGTCTTCTTCACCGTCACCCTGCCGCTCATCCTGCCCGGCATTGCCGCAGGCGCGATCCTTGCCTTCGCCAAGTCGATGGGCGAGTTCGGCGCGACGATTACCTTCGTCTCCAACATTCCCGGCGAGACCCAGACGCTCGCTTCGGCGATCTACACCTATACCCAGGTGCCTGGCGGCGATCTGGCGGCGATGCGCCTGACGCTGATCTCCATAGTCCTCTCGCTCGGTGCGCTGATCGCCTCCGAATTCCTGTCGCGGCGCATCGCGGCCCGCGTGGGAGCCGCCTGATGCTGGAACTCGCCATCCGCCATCGTCAGGGAGATTTCACGCTTGCAGCCGATCTCAAGCTCGGCGATGGCTTGACGGCGCTGTTCGGCGCCTCGGGCTCCGGCAAGACGACGCTGATCAACGCTGTTGCAGGCCTGATCCGGCCACAGGAGGGGCGCATTGCCTTCAACGGCGAGACCTGGAGCGACGCCTCGACCTTCCTGCCGCCGCATCGCCGCCGCATCGGTTACGTCTTTCAGGAGGGCCGCCTCTTTCCGCACCTGACCGTGCTACAGAACCTCCGCTATGGCGAACGCCTGCTGCCACGCAGCGAGCGCCGCGAGGATCTGACGCGCATCGCCACGCTGCTGGGCATCACCGATCTGCTCGCCCGCCGGCCCTCCCATCTCTCCGGTGGCGAAAAGCAGCGCGTGGCCCTCGGCCGCGCCCTGATGGCAAGCCCGAAGCTGCTTTTGATGGACGAGCCGCTCTCGGCGCTCGATGCTGCGCTGAAGGCGCAGATCCTGCCCTATATCGAGCGCATCCGCGACGAGTTTGGCGTGCCGATCCTCTATGTCAGCCATTCCGTCGAGGAGGTCGCGCGCCTCGCCAATGCGGTGGTCACCTTCGACCATGGGAAAGCCCGCGCCGTCGGTCGCCCCGACGAAGCGCTGGCGACCGTAGCCCGTGCATCCGGCGACCTCCCTGCCGTCAATTTCATCGAAGCGGAGATCATCGCCCACCACGAAGACGACGGCCTGACGGAAGCCCTGTCGCAAGCCGGCCCGATCCTGCTGCGGCAAACTTCGCTGCCAAAAGGCACCCGCGTCCGCGTTTTCGTGCCCGTCTCCGATATCGTCGTCGCAACGGAGGCAGGAGCCGGCCTCTCGGCGCTCAATCGCCTCTCCGGACATGTCCTCGAAGTCGGGGAGGGCACGGGCGCCAGCGCGACAGTCACCGTCGACTGCCAGGGCCAGGTCATGGTCGCCGAAGTCACGCGACGATCGCTGCGCCAGTTGGCGCTTTCCCCCGGCAAACCGGTGCATCTCTTGTTCAAGACGGTTTCCATCGCCTCGGAAGGTCTCTTCCGTCAGACGCGAGACTGAGCCGCGATCAGCCTTCGTCGTCGGCCTTCCGCCCTTCGGCAACAAAATCCAGCGCCTGCATGCTCTGAAGCCAGTCGAGATCCGTCGAGAGCGCCTTGCGGCTCTCCGCATCCATCCGCCGGCACGCCTTGAGCAAAGTCTCGCCGAACGGCGTCAGACCCGCGCCACCGCCGCTTTTCCCCCCGTGACGGGTGAAGATCGACGGCTCACGGAACATCCGGTTGATCTCGTCGGCCAAAAGCCAGGCCCGCCGATAGGACATGCCCATCGCAGCCCCCGCAGCCCGGATCGAGCCATGCGCCTCGATCAGTGCCAGCAGCTGCGCCTTGCCCGGACCCAGCCGCGCACCGTTGGAAAGATCGATCCGGAGCGAGAGGCGAGGGGCGTCGGTCATCGGATCAGCCGATCACCTTGCCGGGGTTCATGATCCCGGCAGGATCGAAGGCCTGCTTGATCCGCCGCATCAGCTCGGTCTCGATCGCCGGACGGCTTGCGGCCAGTTCGTCACGCTTCAGCTGGCCCACGCCATGCTCGGCCGAAATCGAGCCCGTATGCTTGTGCACGACCGCATGCACGACAGCGTTTACCTCTCGCCAGCGGGCGATGAACGCCGCCTTGTCGGCTCCCACAGGCTGGCTGATATTGTAATGGATATTGCCGTCGCCGAGATGGCCGAAGGCGCAGATGCGGGCATCCGGGATCAGCGCATGCACGGCAGCGTCTGCCTCCGCAAGGAAGGCCGGGATACGCGAGACGGGCACCGATACGTCGTGTTTGATCGATCCGCCCTCGGGCTTCTGCGCTTCGGACATGCTCTCGCGCAGATGCCAGAAGGCATCCTGCTGGGCAAGCGAGGCAGCGATGGCCGCATCGGCAACGAGCCCGGATTCGAAGGCCTCCGCCAGCAGCTCCTGCATCATCGTTTCCGCCGTCTCGGCCGAATCCGAGGTCGAGATATCGACCAGCGCATACCAGGGATGCACCGACGCCAGCGGATCACGCACGCCCGGGATATGCCTGGTCGTGAACTCGATGCCGATCCGCGGCATCAGCTCGAAGCCTGTGAGCGCCGAGCCGCAGCGCTGCGAGGCCTTTTCGAATAGCTGAAGGGCGGCCTCCGGCGAGGAGAGCCCGACATAGGCGACCTGCTTTCCTCGCGGGCGCGGAACCATCTTCAAAACCGCCCCGGTAATCACGCCAAGCGTTCCCTCCGCGCCGATGAAAAGGTCGCGCAGGTCGTAGCCGCTATTGTCCTTCTTGAGACGCCGCAGCCCGTCCCAGATCTCACCGGTCGGCAGCACCACTTCGAGCCCAAGGCAGAGCTGGCGCATATTGCCATAGGCGAGCACGGCCGTCCCGCCGGCATTGGTGGCGAGATTGCCGCCGATCCGGCAGGAGCCTTCCGAGCCGAGCGACAGCGGAAAGAGCCGGTCATGCGCCTCCGCCGCCTTTTGCACGTCGGCGAGGATGGCGCCGCCATCGGCAACGATCACGTCGGCGACGGGATCGATTTCCCGGATTTTGTTCAAGCGTTCGAGCGAGAGCAGCACGTCCTGGCTTTCCTCGCGCGGCACCTGACCGCCGACAAGCCCCGTGCGACCGCTGACCGGCACGATCGCAGTCCCAGTTTCCGAGGCGAGCTTCAGGATGGCCGAGACCTCCGCCGTCGAACCCGGCTTCAGCACCAGCGGCGAGGCGCCATGATAGAGGCCGCGGTTTTCGGTCAGATAGGGCTTGATGTCCTCGGGCCTGGTCAGGGCGTTGGCCTCGCCGACAATGTCGATGAAGGCGCGCAGACGTTCGGCAAGGCTCATGCTGACGGTCATCCTGTTCATCCCTCCGTGCCGCGCGGCGCTGCCGCCCGCATCAGTCGGTCATTGATGGCTTCACCCAGACCTTCCTCGGGAATGGACTGGACGGCAATGCCGGTTGCACCGCTGGCATCCGCCTTCTTCAGAAAATCGAAGAGATTGCTGGCCGCCTCTCTCAGGTCGCCGCGCGGACTGAGATTGAACACCGCCTTCGCCGCTGACGCACCGGATATGTCGCCGGGACCGAAGGCGATCAAGGCTTCGCCCTCTGCCACTGTTGTCGCATGAAGCCGCACAGAGGCGTCAGGCGCGTAATGGGAGGCAAGCATGCCCGGCGCCTCGATCGCCGCCGTGCCGGAGGCCTTCGGGCGCACAACAGGCGTGCCCGTCACCGCCTCGATCGCCTCGGCATCGATGCCGCCGGGCCGCAGCAGGCGGATTTCACCCTCTTCGACCTTCACGATCGTCGATTCCACTCCGACGGGGCAGGGGCCGCCATCGATGATCACATCGATCTTGCCGCCCAGATCCGCGTCGACATGCTGCGCGGTGGTCGGGCTGATGCGGCCGGAGGAATTGGCGCTCGGTGCCGCCAGCGGCCGCCCGAAGCTGCGAATGAGCTCTGCCGTGAAGCCGACGGGCACGCGGATGCCAACCGTATCGAGACCCGCCGTCGCCAGCGGATGAATGCCCGAATTCTCCCTGAGCGGTAGGACAATGGTCAGCGGTCCTGGCCAGAAGGCCGCCGCCAGCTGCCGCGAGATCGGATCGAACACCGCATATCGCTCCGCCATTGCCAGATCCGCCATGTGGCAGATCAGCGGGTTGAAGCGTGGACGGCCCTTGGTTTCGTAAATCGAGGTGATGGCGGCGGGATGGGTCGCGTCGGCAGCAAGCCCGTAGACGGTCTCGGTCGGGATGGCCACGGGACGCTGGCGCATCAGCACCTCCGTCGCCGCCGCAATGGCTTCCACCTTGTCCTTTTGCAGAGCGATCGGGATGATCCGCGCCATATCTTCAATGCCTTCCTGCCGTCAGTCGCTCGTCCTTATCCTGAGCAGGGCGGGGCGGCAAAGTTCTTTTTTCCACACCGAAACCGACAGATTCCACCCTATTTTTTAAAGGGGATAGGCAAACCGTTCGAATTTTAATCACCGGCGTAACCGAAAGAAAGAAATGTTCGCCTATCGTCGGGAACAAGAGACGGAAAGCCTCATTCGGGGAATTGGACAGATGCAGCAAGTGAAGAACCCGGCCGCCAGCATTGCGCTTCGCGTCGCGACCGCCATGCATCAGATGGGCATCGACGGTCTGCCGCGCAATTACGAACTGGTCTATGAAGCCTATTCCGGCAGCAATCCGGAACTCGTGCGCGAGTTCATCGCGCTCGGCAAGATCAAGACCCAGGAAGCGCTCGACGAGCTCGGCCGCAAGTATCTCCCGCATCATCATGAAGACGGTCTGCTGAGCCGCCAGAACGGCCAGGTTCGCGCCGAAATGAGCAACTTCATCAGCCTGCTCAACGAAGAGAAGATTTCGCTGACCGATTACGGTCGCGTCATCGGCCATGCCTCCAAGACCATCCTGACGGAAGCCGATCTTGAGGGAACGCCGCTTGGCCAGTCGATCAAGATGCTGAAGGCCGCGACCGAGAAGCGTGCGCATCAGAACAGCAATGTCGTACGGGCCGTCGTCGACAAGACGGCCGCCCTTGCCGATCTCCAGCGCGAGGCCGAAGAGGCGGAAGCTGCCAAGTTCGTTGATCCGGTGACCCGTCTTGCCAGCCGCCGTGCCTTCAACAAGGCCGTGGCCAAGATCTATGCCAATCCGGAAATGCCCGTGCTGTGCGGCGTTGCGATCGGCGAGATCGACGACTACGCCCGCATCCAGGAACAGATGGGCCCGGCCGTCGCCGAACGCTTCCTGATGCAGGTGGCGAAGGTGCTCGAGGCCGTATCCGGTGGCGGCGATCTAGCCTGCCGCTTTGATGCCGGTCGCTTCGGTCTGCTGCTCTACACATCCGATCAGGAAGAAATCAGTCGCGTGGTCGATCTCGTCCGTGCCAAGCTGAAGGCCACGAATTTCGTCGGCTCGGCGGGCGGTGCCCGTGTCGGTCAGATCACCATGTCCTTCGGCATCTGCTTCTCCGAACAGGCGCCGAACGCCTTCGACTTCACCAATTTCGGCGAGAAGGCGCTCGCAACGTCCAAGGCCGCCGGTGGCGACACCGTCACCATCTATGGCGCAAGCGACTATGTCTCGAAGGATTGGCTGATCTACAAGAAGAAGCCGGTCGGCGGCTTCGGCGCCTAAGCGCCGATGCCCCTCAAAGTTTTGCGATGATCTTTCTGAGCTCGGCGTCTCGTGCGCCGAGCATCAGCACGTTTCGTAGCGCCTCTTTCGGATCAATGGTCTGGAACAGCAGTCCATTGTTCCGGATCGAGCGATCGATGGTCATCGATTTGTTCTCGGCTTCCGGCTTGATCGCGACGGCGAAATACATTCGCCCGTAATTCTGCTTGATCTGCTCGAAGAAGACCTCTTCGCCGCCGATCTCGGCAAAGAAATTGGCGATGTAGAAGGCCCATTTCACGTCGGCATATTGTGCGAAATTGGTTCGCGCCGCCGTCACGTGGCAATAGCCCAGATGCGGGCTGTTGTTCAGCGTGCGGTGAAAGATGATCTTGGGAAACTTGATGGAGCGGTGGAAGGCGTTGATCCGCTCATGCGTCGTTTCGGCGGCCCGTTCCAGCCGACGTCCCGTGCGCGCGGCCACTTCCTCATAGGTGAGATAGCGACGTTCGTCCGGCAGCCAGTCCTCGCGGTTGCGCGAGATCCGACCGGTTCTAAGGAACTCGGTATGGACTGCCTTGGCAGGCGGCGCGGATTTCGTTTCCCCTTTGGGAGCCGCGTAGTATCTGAGTTTCTGCATCTTGACGCTCTGACGGTACCCGGACTGACTGCTTGAGCTTAGCGCAGCATGGTTAATCATGATTTGACGGTATTCTGACGTACGGAGATTTCCCGAGGCTTGCCGCATCGCAAATTCGGGAAATTGCTTTCAATCGCTCGTTTGCGTCACCGTTTTCCGGGGCGGATTTCAAGCGCCGGCGCAGATCACGGAAAAGAATGAGAAATTTGGCGATGCGACGTGTTTGTATGTGGTCTGTGGGATGTCGCAAACGATTTGTGTGGTGTCGTTTCGCAATGCAGCGCGAGCCCCCGCCATATGGTTAGATACCCGCAAGCTCGAGGTGCCGCTCCTCTAGGGAGGGCGGGAAATCGGGAAGCCGGTCAAAATCCGGCGCTGCCCCCGCAACGGTGGTGGAGAATGCGTATCGGCAAAAAGCCACTGGGGGCGACCCTGGGAAGGCGCCGACGCGGTCCGCAAATGGACCACTCCTGAGCCCGGAAACCAGCCTTGGCAGACGGACATTTGAGGTTGCGGCGGGCGACCGGAGATAGCCATGCACACCCGCTCCCGGGGTGTCACTCGGCTGCGCTCTTCTCTCGCCTGGATTTGGAAGAACGAGGAAGAGATGGATCTGCACAACACAGTTTTGCGCCAGCTGAAGAACCGCCGCGATGGCTTCTCTCTGGAGCAGCCCTTTTATATCGACCAGGACTATTTCAAGCTCGATATGGAAATGATCTGGTATCGCGACTGGCTGTTCATCGGCCATGACTGCGAGATCCCGCGTGCCGGCAACTATTTCACCGTTCAGGTCGGCGATTATCCCGTCGTCATCGTGCGCGGCAAGGATCAGGTCATCCGCGCCTTCCACAACACCTGTCGCCATCGCGGCCATCGTGTCTGCACCCAGGACAAGGGCGCGTCGGCAAAGCTCGTCTGCCCTTATCACCAGTGGACCTACGATCTCGATGGTTCGCTCGTCTTTGCCCGCCAGATGGGCGAGAACTTCGATAAGGCTGACTTTGGCCTGAAGACCGTCCATTGCGAAAGCGTCGGCGGCTACATCTTCGTCTGCCTCGCCAACGAAGCCCCCGATTTCGCGCCGATGCGCGCTTCCATCGAGCCTTATCTTGCGCCGCACCGCCTCTGGGAGGCCAAGGTCGCGCACAAGAACACGATCATCGAGAAGGGCAACTGGAAGCTCGTCTGGGAAAACAACCGCGAATGCTACCACTGCGCCGGCAACCATCCGGAGCTCTGCCGCACCTACCCCGAAGCGCCGACCGCAACCGGCGTACAGGGCGCAGGCGACGACCCGTTCATTGCCGAACACTGGGCCCGCTGCGAGGCCGCAGGCCTGCCGTCCGAGTTCAAGATGGACCCGACCGGCCAGTTCCGCACCGCCCGCATGCCGCTGATCCAGGATGCCGAGAGCTACACCATGTCCGGCAAGCGCGCCGTCAAGAAGCCGCTCTCCGCCGACGTGCCGATCAGCCATATCGGCACCATGCTGCTCTTCCACTATCCGACGACTTGGAACCACATCCTCGGCGACCACGCGATTTCCTTCCGGGTCCTGCCGATCTCGGCGGAGGAAACCGCCGTCACCACCACCTGGCTGGTCAACAAGGATGCCGTCGAAGGCGTTGACTACGACCTCGAAGAGCTGACCCATGTCTGGAACATGACCAACGATCAGGACCGCTCGATCGTCGAGGAAAACGCCTTCGGCATTCGCTCGCCGGCCTATGAGCCCGGTCCCTATTCCGTCGATCACGAAGGTGGCGTCATGCAGTTCGTCGAGTGGTATTCCAACTTCATGACGGGCCGTCTGCAGGGCGACAAGGCCCGCCTGTCTGCGGTGGCATGACCATGAACATCGCTGTCACCCAGTATCGCCATGTCGATGAGATGCGCCCCTGGTCAGACCGGGAGCATCTGCTCGAATGTGTCGCCGTCACGCCGGAAGCCGCCGACGTGATGACCTTCACCTTCAAGCCCAACAAGCCGAACCTGTGGTTCCGCTACATGCCGGGGCAGTTCGTGACGCTCGAGATCCCCGTCGGGCCTGAGCCTGTCATGCGCACCTATACGCTGTCCTCCAGCCCCTCGCGGCCCTACACGGTCGCCGTGACGGTCAAGGCGCAGAAGGATTCCATAGGCACCCGCTGGATGTTCGACAACCTGAAGCCCGGCATGGCGCTGAAGGCTTTCGGTCCGCTCGGCGATTTCTCCTATGCCAAGTATCCGGGCAAGAAGTATCTCTTCATCTCCGCCGGTTCCGGCATCACGCCGATGATGTCGATGACCCGCGACATGAGCGACCGGGCGCCCGACAGCGACATCACCTTCCTGAACTGCGCGCGCTCGCCCGACGACATCATCTTCCGCTGGGAGCTTGAGGCCAAGGCCCGCGAGATGCCGCATCTGACGCTGGGCTTCATCGTCGAGCAGGTCTCGCGCGGTCAGCTCTGGTCGGGCCTGAAGGGTCGCATCGACAAGGCGAAGATCGCGCTTCTGGCCCCCGACTTCCTGGAACGCACCGTCTTCTGCTGCGGCCCGGCGCCCTTCATGGCGACCGTGCGCGAAGCGCTCGAAGGTGCCGGCTTCGACATGAAGCAGTATCACGAGGAAGCGTTCCAGCCGGTCAAGCAGGAACAGCCGGAAGTCGTTGTCTATGCCGATGGCGAACAGCCGACCAAGGTCACCTTCGCCATGTCCGGCAAGGATGGCCTCTGTGCCCCCGGCCACACGCTTCTCCAGGCGGCCCGCGCCGCCGGTGTGCGCATCGGCGCTGCCTGCGAATCCGGTCTCTGCGGCACCTGCAAGGTCATGAAGCTCTCGGGCGAGGTCGAGATGGACCACAATGGCGGCATCCTCGATGACGAGATCGACGAAGGCTACATCCTCGCCTGCTGTTCGCGACCGAAGGGCGACATCGAGATCGAAGCGTAAGCGTCGAGCAGTCGATCAATTGCACGTGATAAGAGGGCGATTCCGGGCCGGATTCGCCCTCTCTTCGTGTCTGCGGGTCTGCGGCGTGGCGCGGGCTCTTGCCGGTCGAAAGAGCCCCGATTAGCATCCTCTGGTAGAGCCTCCGGCCGCCAAATGCGGTCCGGTCCGATGTCGGCCATGATGGGCGGTGCAGACGGGAGGAGGCTCAGCCGAAGGGGGATCACGCATGAAGCTTGTTTCTGCTCTCGCCGCCGCATGCCTTGCCGTGACCGGTTTCATGATGACCGGAATTGCGGCGAATGCCGGTGGCATCGAAGTCCGCATCTATGAACGCCACACCAGCTATCGCCACTACGAGCGCGTCACCATCCTGTCGCGCCATCACGGCTACCGGGCAAAGGGCTATCGTGTGTATAGGCCCGGCTATGTCTATCACCAGGGGCAGTGGTTCTCGCCGCGCTCCATGCGCGCAGGCGTGATCGTCGATCGGCCTATCCCCCGCCGGCAGGTCGTGCATTACGGCGCCGGCATCAATCCGAAACACTACAGCTGGTGCGCCGAGCGTTATCGCTCCTATCACTGGCGCTGCAACACGTTTCAGCCGTATCACGGCCCCCGTCAGCAGTGCTACTCGCCCTACTATTGATGCCGCATGCGGGAACAAACTCCATGCCTCCGCGTTGACGGGCACGTGCGCGCCCGCGCGGAGCAAAACCCGCCACGCGTCGAGCGCGAACCATGAACAGAGTGTTAATTCTGGGTTCAGGCTGGCACCGTTAACCTTTGCTTCAAGGTCAGGGAAACGGGCGTATCGTCCGCGTCCAGAGGCCACAGGAAACACGCAGGGAGAAACATCATGAAGGGCGCATTGAAGACGACGGCCGTCGCAGCTCTCGCATCGATCCTCGCCGTGACGAGCATGGTCCCCGCCCAGGCGCAGATCATCCGCCCCGTCGCGCCGGTCACGACGACCACGGATGCTGAACAGGTTCAGTATATCGATGGCGAGATCCGCATCTACCGGGAGCGCCGCTACGATCGTTATGACCGGTATGACAGATACGATCGCTACGACCGCTACGACCGTGCCCGCTATTGGAACGGCCATCGTGGCTATAGCGAACGTCGCCCCGGATATCGTTATCACGACGGATACTGGTATCCGCTCGCAGCCTTTGCCGCAGGTGCGATCATCGGCGGTGCAATCGCCTCGCAGCCGCGTGCCGCACCCGTCCCCCGGGCTGCTGGCATCAATCCGCGTCACTATGACTGGTGCAGCGCCCGCTATCGTTCCTACGACAGCTACTCGAACACCTTTCAGCCGTATAACGGCCCCCGTCAGCAGTGCCTGTCGCCATATTATTGATCGGCATCAGCACGTGACCCGGCTTCCGTTTGAAGCCGCAAAGGGTTAACATTAGGCCGTCCCGGTTCCCCGCCGCGGGCGGCTTTTTCATGGCCGCGATCCGCCTGTTTCCTAACGGCAAATCCCCTGTGTTAACCATTTGTTAACCAAATCGACGGTACTTCTTTCATCAACGATTTGTTTACGTAGATGACCAAAGTGCTAACCGAACCCCGCTCCATCCGCATCAAGGGAAGATCCTTCCTGGCCGTCGTCCTGACGCCGGATCTGCCCTTCGAAGACTGGCTCGCACGGCTCGACGATCTCGCGGCCCGTTCGGCCGGTTTCTTCCTCGGTCGCCCTGTGGTCCTCGACGTTTCCGAGATCGAGATCGATCGTCCCCAGCTCAAGGCGCTGATTGCCGAACTGGCATCCCGCAATGTTTCGATCATGGGCATTGAAGGCGGTCGTCCCTCGCTCGTCGAGCCCGGCATGCCGCCGATGCTGAAGGGCGGAAAGCCGGCCGCCGACTACGAGGTGCCGCGCGAAGAGGCGCCGGATGCATCGGCTTCAAAGCCCCGCACAAAGGCCGAAGCTCAGCCCACCGAGCAGCCGGCACCGCAGGTGGTCGTGCAGCAGAGCCCGGTCGCCGCACCCTCGCTGATCGTGCGCGAAACCATCCGCTCCGGCCAGTCGGTCATCTACACCCAGGGCGATGTGACGGTCATCGGTTCAGTTCAATCCGGCGCCGAAGTGATCGCCGGCGGCTCCGTCCATATCTACGGTGCGCTGCGCGGCAGAGCGCTCGCCGGATGCGTTGGCAATGCCGACGCAAGGATCTTCTGTCGTAAGTTCGAATCCGAGCTGGTTGCCATCGACGGCGTCTACGCGATGACCGACGACATGGACCCAGAATTGAAAGGGCATCCCGTCCAGCTGTGGCTGGAGGGGGATGCGATCATGACAGAAAGAATGACGTGAACGTGAGCGGGGATAGACAGGAGAACAACATGGGCAAAGTGATTGTTGTGACATCAGGCAAGGGCGGGGTCGGCAAGACCACGTCGACAGCCGCTCTGGGTGCCGCGCTCGCGCAGCGCAACGAAAAGGTCGTCGTCGTCGATTTCGACGTAGGCCTTCGCAATCTCGATCTGGTGATGGGCGCCGAGCGCCGCGTCGTCTACGATCTCGTCAATGTCATCCAGGGTGATGCCAAGCTGCCGCAGGCGCTGATCCGCGACAAGCGTCTGGAAACGCTCTTCCTGCTGCCCGCCTCCCAGACCCGCGACAAGGACAACCTGACCGCCGAAGGCGTCGAGCAGGTCATCACCGAGCTCAAGAAGTATTTCGACTGGATCATCTGCGACAGCCCCGCAGGCATCGAGCGTGGTGCGACCCTTGCCATGCGCCATGCCGACATGGCCGTCGTCGTCACCAATCCGGAAGTCTCTTCGGTGCGCGACTCGGACCGCATCATCGGTCTCCTCGATTCCAAGACGCTGAAGGCCGAACGCGGCGAGCGCATGGAAAAGTACCTGCTGCTGACCCGCTATGACGCCAATCGCGCCCAGCGTGGCGACATGCTCAAGGTCGACGACGTGCTCGAGATCCTCTCGATACCGCTGGTCGGCATCATCCCGGAAAGCATGGACGTGCTGCGCGCCTCCAACATCGGCGCCCCCGTCACGCTGGCCGATGCCCGCAGTGCGCCGGCACTCGCCTATTTCGACGCCGCCCGCCGCCTGGCTGGCGAGAATGTTCCGATGACCATTCCGGGCGAGAAACGTGGCTTCCTCGACAAGATCTTCGCGCGGAGGGCCGCATGAGCATTTTCTCCCTGTTCCGCAAGCAGCGTTCCGCCCCGATGGCGCGCGAGCGACTGCAGGTTCTCCTGGCCCATGAGCGCGCGTCGCTGGAAAGCGATCTGGTGGCCGTGCTGCGCGAGGAAATCCTCGCCGTGATTGCCAAACATGTCGAATTCGATCGAGACAAGGTGCAGATCAAGATGGATCGCGATGAGGACGTCTCGATCCTGGAGATTGATGTCGAGATCCCGCGCAACGCTCAGCGCCTCGCCGCCTGATCGGACATCATCCGAAATGACAAAGGCCGCCGCCGGTAATCCCGGTCGGCGGCCTTTTCTCTTGGTGAGGAGGGCCGGGCGTTGGATGCCGCCCGGCCTCCCGTTCATCAGCCGATCTTGGCGTTGTCGTTCTTCTTGATCGCAACGATCGTCGAACGCGGCAGCTTGCCTTCGCCATCCGGGAACGGCGCGTCGGGATGCTGGATGCCGACGAAATGCGTGCGCTTGTCGGCCGACCAAGTCTGGCCGGTCACTTCCGAACCCTTCGGTGCCGTCAGGAAGCGCTCGATGCGCCCGGTGACGGGGTCGCCCGCCAGCATCTGGTTGTTGCCCTGGCCGACGAAGTCGCCTTCGTTCGAATCTTCGCCATCGGTCTGGATCCAGAGCAGGCCGGTCGAATCGAACATCATGCCGTCAGGCGAGTTGAACATGTTGCCTTCGTTGATGTTCGACGAGCCGGCATAGGCATCCTTGTGCACGGTCGGGTTGCCGGCCATGACGAACAGGTCCCAGGTGAACTTGCCGTCGGCATGGTCGTCGTTTGCCGGATACCAGCGCACGATCTGGCCGTATTCGTTGCCGGCACGCGGGTTGACGGCGTTGACATCCATGACGTCGCCACCGGCATTCGTCCGCATCTTGCCGTCCTTCATGACGGCGCGGTTCGAGTTGTTGGTGAGCGCGCAATAGGCTTCGATGGCAACCGGATTGGTGGCAACCCACTCCGGACGGTCCATGGTGGTGGCGCCGACCTTGGAGGCGGCCTGACGGGTGAAGACGCAGATCTCGTCGATCTTCATGCCGGTCGTCTCTTCGGTGAGCGCCAGCCACTCGCCATTGCCGTCGTCTGAGAACTTGGCAACGTGGAGCGTGCCTTCGTCGAGCAGCTTGGAGGTGTCGCCGCCCGGCACATAGATGCCGTTGGAGACATACTTGTAGAGGAACTCGCCACGCTCGTCGTCGCCCATGTAGACGACCACGCGACCATCGCGTGCGATGACGACGGCGGCGTTTTCATGCTTGATGCGGCCAAGCGCGGTGCGCTTGATCGGGGTGGAAGAAGCATCCGACGGATCGATCTCGACGACATAGCCGGCGCGACGCGGCTCGTTCGGGTTCTTCGACACGTCGAAGCGCTCGTCGAACTTCTCGTAGCCATAGCGGGTCTCGGCCACGATGCCGTAGCGCTTGTAGTCGTCGGGCATCTTGAACTCGGCATTGGTGGTGCCGAAGTAGCCGTTGAAGTTTTCTTCGCAGGTGAGGTAGGTGCCCCACGGCGTCTTGCCGGCGCCGCAATTGTTGAAGGTCCCGAGACAGTCGACACCATTGGGATCGGCAGCCGTCTTGACGAGCTCGGAGCCGGCAGCCGGGCCGGACAGCTTCATCGGCGTGTTATGGTGGATACGACGGTTGAACGGGCTGTCGACAACGATCTGCCAGCCATCGGCACCTTCCGCCACTTCCATGACGGTCACACCCTGCATGTGCTGCAGGATCTTCACGTCGTCGAGCGACTGCGGCATGCCTTCCGGCGCATGCGGCAGGTTGATTTCGTTGTTGACGTATTCGTGGTTGACGGCAATGACCTGACGGTCGCCGATGACGAAGAGCTCCATGCCGTCGGTGTTTTCACCGAAGACCTTGTCGGAGTTCTCGACCGAAACGCCCTTGACCGGATCCAGATCCGGCACGTTGGAAAACAGCGGTTGGCCCCACTTGGCGAGCGGCTTCCAGCTGTAGCCTTCCGGAACATGCACGGTCGCGTCGGTCGCGATCGGGATCGGCTTGAAGGCAAAGCGCGAAGCGGCTTCCTGGGCCTGGGCCGAGGTGGAGCTCATCAGATTGCCGAGCGTGCCCATGGCGGCAGCCGCCGAGCCCATGGCGAGGATGCCGCCGAGGAAGCCACGGCGGGAAACGGCGCGCTCGACCACCCGGTCGAAATCCGTCACGGCCGGCGGCGGATTGTGCAGCTCGTCCCACTCGTCCCAGGAGAGATGATTGGTGTTCGTTTCGGTCATGGCAGAGCCTCCTTTTGGTTGAAGTCCATCCTCCGACTAGTCAGCGCGCGTAACAGAGATGTGACGAAACAGGGGCAGCCCGGAAGATGTGAAAACCCTGTTTTAGGGCGCCGCAATCGGCATTCGGCGGCACAGGTTTTTAAGCCTTTGTCCTGCCTTGCCTTTGACGACAGCCGGATCTGATCGGCCCTGGACTGGACCGCTGGCCCTCACACATCTGTGTTCCGGTCCCCATTTCTCCCCGGGGTCTTCGCCGATTTAAGCCGGTGGACGAGACCGCATGACGCATGCAAAAGATTTGACGTTTACGTAAAAATCAATTAGCCAAAGAGAAGAATAAGCCGCGCCTCCTGGGTGGGAGTCTGGGCGTGGCATCAAGCATACGCCAGATGGAGGAGCACGTCATGTACAAGGCGCCCGTTGAAGAGATCGCGTTCACCCTCAAGCACGTCGCCGGTCTGAGCAAGGCCATCGAAGACGGCAAGCTCGGTGACCTGAGCGACGACCTGGTCGACGCCATCCTCCTGGAAGCCGGTCGTTTTGCTTCGGACGAAGTCGCACCGCTCGCGGAGATCGGTGACAAGCAGGGCGCTCGCATGGTCGATGGCAAGGTCGTGGTTCCCGATGGCTGGGACAATCTCTACCGCGCCTGGGCTGAAGGCGGCTGGAACTCGCTGACGGCATCCGAAGATTTCGGCGGGCAGGGGCTTCCGCATATGCTGAATGTCGCCGCACTCGAAATGTGGAATTCCGGCTCCATGGGCTTTGCCCTTGGCCCGACGCTGACCATGGGCGCCGTCGATGCGCTCACCGCCCACGGTTCTGACGCGCTGAAGGCCAAGTACCTGCCGAAGATGGTCTCCGGTGAATGGACCGGCACCATGAACCTCACCGAGCCGCATGCCGGTTCCGACCTGGGCGTCATGAAGTCCCGCGCTGAGCGTCGCGATGACGGCACCTACCGCATCTTCGGCCAGAAGATCTTCATCACCTGGGGCGAGCACGAGATCACCGAGAACATCATCCATCTCGTCCTCGCGCGCCTGCCCGATGCACCCGCCGGCACGCGCGGCATCTCGCTCTTCCTCGTGCCGAAATATCTCGTCAACGACGACGGCTCGCTTGGCGCCCGCAACGACCTCCACTGCCATTCGTTGGAGCACAAGCTCGGCATCCACGGCTCGCCGACCTGCACCATGATCTACGGCGACGGCAAGTATGGGGATGAGCCCGGTGCGATCGGCTACCTGATCGGCGAGGAGAACAAGGGCCTCGCCTGCATGTTCACGATGATGAACAATGCCCGCCTCGCGGTCGGCATGCAGGGCGTCGCGATCTGCGAGGCCGCCACCCAGAAGGCCGTGCAATACGCCAAGGACCGCACGCAAGGCAAAGCTCCCGGCTGGACAGGGTCCGGCATGTCGCCGATCATCGAGCATCCCGATGTCGCCCGCATGCTGGTGACGATGAAGGCGCTGACGCAAGGTTCGCGCGCCATCTGCTATGTCTGCGCTCACGCCACCGACATGAGCCACCATGCAGAGGGCGACGAAGCCCGCTACTGGGCCGAGCGCGCAGCCCTGCTGACCCCGATTGCCAAGTCCTTCGCCACCGATGCCGGCGTCGATGTCGCCTCGCTCGGCATCCAGACCCATGGCGGCATGGGCTTCATCGAGGAAACCGGTGCCGCCCGCTTCTGGCGCGACAGCCGCATCGCACCGATCTACGAAGGCACCAACGGCATCCAGGCCGCCGACCTCGTCACCCGCAAGCTGCCGCTCTCCAACGGCAATCATGTCCGCGGCTACATCACTGAGCTGAAGCAGGTGGTGAACGCCGTGCGCGCCTCCAACCTCGAAGGTTTCGGCGAAACCGCCGCCCGTCTGGATGCCAGCCTCGCAGACCTCGAAGACACGACCGAATGGCTGCTGTCGCAACTGTCAGCCGGCAATGCTTCGGCCGCCCTTTCGGGCGCGACTCCCTATCAGCGCCTCTTCGGCCTCGCTCTGACCGGCGTTTATCTCGCCAAGGGCGCGCTTGCTGACGAGGACCACGGTCGCGACAACCGCCTGGCCCTCTGCCGCTTCGCCGCCGAAAACCTGATTGCCGAGACCGCAGCCCTCAAGGACCGCGTCATCAACGGCGAGGCAAGCCTCAACGCGGCCAGGGCACTGTTCGCCTGATCACCACCTCCCCCTTGAGGGGGGAGGTCGCCGCAAAGCGGCGG
>LFEF01006930.1_pt1 | contig 39947 bp, 43 predicted proteins | sample 619371 | NCBI WGS metagenome assembly LFEF01 (sample SAMN03014291, study PRJNA259931) | freshwater metagenome | biome: lake; feature: waterbloom | place: China: Taihu Lake | collected 2006-08 | depth 0 m m
TGCGGGGGGGGGTGATCCTTTGTCTCGCAACTTAAAAACCTAAGGGCCCCTGCACCACCGGCTCCGGCTTGCCCTTCCAGCTCAAGCGCCAGACATCACCCTGGCGGACGGACTGAACCGCAGCCGGGCGCAGAATGGCGAAGCAAGTGCCGCCTTCATGGCGCACAGAGGGGTAGATGATGCCGTTGAGGCCCACCGCTCGCGCTTCCGCCGCCAGTGCATTGCCGGCGGGATAGCCCTTGGCCTTGTCGGGCGACAAAGCCGGATGCTCCGGCTGAATTCTCAGATCGAGGAAATCACCCGAGACACTTGAGAACATCTCGGCGTAATCGACGACCGCCTTGTAGGTGTCGGTGCGGGCGAGAAACTCCGTCATGTGAAAGGTGATCTCGGCGAGGCAGGTCTCGACCTCAAGGGCGGAATACCAGGCCCCGCGATTTTCGCCATTGAAGCGGTTCGGCTCGCGCGGCTTGGCATAGGCAAAGCTCGCATTGATGAAATGGGCATGTGGCACGTCATAGACGAGCTCGTTGGCGGCGAGGCCCGAGATGCCGATGGCCTGAGCCTGGATGCGGGTGGAGGTGGCAGCCTCGATTTCCGCCAGTTCGGCAAACTCTTCCGACGTGTCGACGAGGCTTGCCAGAACCGCCTCCCGCAATCTTGCCGTCGATACCAGCCGCACCGTTTTCGGATAGGCGAGCGTGGTGACGGGAATACCCGCGACCTGCACTCACAGGCCTCCGCGCACGGCATCGAGATAACGGCGCACCTCCAGCATATGCGGAATGCCACCCTCGACCATCGCGGCGATGGGAGTGCGCCGGTCGAACAGCGGCCCTGAATTGGAAAGCTGCAGCCAGCGATCGGCCATCTCATCCGCCAAGAGAAGATGTAGCGCCTTGTAGATGCCGGTCAGCGCCGAGATGCGCGTCATCTGGTCCTGACTAAGGGTCTTCGTTACGCTGTCCGACTTCAACCGCTCCCAGGTGCTCACGGAGACCCCGAGAAGGGCAGCCGCCTGCTGGCTGGTGAGATCCCAGCGGCTGACAAGTCGGCGATAGGCCTTGAGCGCCGTTGACGACAGCCGTCTCCGCTCTCCTTCATCGGAAAAACCCTGAGTGCGAGCGATCGGGGCATCCAGTACGCGCTGATGGTCCAACATGGCCGGCCTCCGTCAAATGATGGATAATATATACGTCATTTGACAGAAACTTCAAGTTGCGGCAACGGACGACCTCAGCTCGGCTTCAGCACGCGTGCCATGCCGACCGAGCGGGGTGCGGTTTCATCGAAACCATATTGCGCATAGAGGCGGTTGGCCGGTACGTCGGCGATCAGGCTGACATAGGCCGTCTTGGGCAAAGTGGCGATGAAATCGGAGAGCGCGGCCATGATCCATTTGGCGAGCCCCCTGCCCTGATGGGCCGGCAGGATGGCGATGTCGGTGACCTGGAAGAAGCAACCGCCATCGCCGATGATGCGGCCCATGCCGACGGTTTCCTCGCCAAACATAAGGCTCACGCCGAAGATCGAGTTGGGCAGGCCCTTCTCGGCGGCTTCACGGGAAAAGGGCGTCAGGCCGGCTTCAAGGCGAAGGCGCAGGTAATCGTCGATGGCCGGCACGCGGGGTTCGATCCGGTAGGCGCTGTTGTCGGTCACGTCTTCAGTCTTTCTGATTGATGTTTGCGGTGATCAGGTAAGCCAGCCCGGCTGGAGGCGGACGGCGTCCATGCCGGCGAAGCGGACGACGCGCTGGAGTTCAGCTTCCAGCTTTTCCAGGCGTCCGGCACGCGGCTTGACGCCCGGCTCCAGCCAGAGGCGGCGCACGTCGAGCAGGCCCTCCCTGCGTTCGGCCTTCATGTCGATGCGGCCGATCAGGCGGTCGCCCTCCAAGAGCGGGAAGACATAATAGCCGTATTGGCGTTTCGGCTCGGGCACGAAAACCTCGATACGATAGAAGAAGCCGAAGAGGCGTTCGGTGCGATTGCGATCGCGGATCAGGGGATCGAAGGGCGAGAGCACGCGGATGCGGGCGGGCGGCTCGGGTGCATCGAGGAGTGTCGCCACCTGATCGGCAAAAGCGAAGGAGCTGCGCGGCTTGCCGTCGACCGTTTCGAGCGCAAGCTCCTGCAATTCGTCGCGGTGCTCGGTCAGCCAGGCCTTGGCCTCCTCCGGCGTGATGATCTTGAAGAAGGCGGCGATTTCGCCTGACGTGGCAAAGCCGAGGCGGGTCAGCGCTGCGCGGCAGGCCCAGTCGACGAAGGCTTCGTGCTCGACTTCGGCCGCATGATGTTCCGCCGGGATCACGCGCTCGGCGAGGTCATAAACCTTCTGAAAGCCTTCGCGCCGGGCGATGGCCAGCTTGCCGGTGTGCCAGAGAAATTCCAGCGCCGTCTTCGAGGGGTGCCAGTTCCACCAGCCACCGGAGACGTGATCCTCGCTCTTCACATCGCGCGCCATGACCGGGCCATGATCGCGGATGCGGGCATAGGTTTCCTCGAAGGCCTGATCGAAACCCTGCCCCTGCCATCGGGCCCAATCCTCGCGGATCTTCGCTTCGCGGCGCACGAAGCGATGTTTCCAATAGGGGAAGAAGGCAGACGGGATGACCGAGGCGTCGTGCGTCCAGTGCTCGAAGAGCGAGCGGTCCTTTTCGAGGAGATGCTGGAGATCTTTGGGGCGGTAGGTCTGGTTGCGGGAAAAGAGGATCTGGTGATGGGCGCGCTCGACCCACTGGATGCTGTCGACCTGGACGAAGCCGAGATCATGGATCAGGTCGTAGAGACCCTGACGCCCAAGCGCCTTCGTCGGCGAGCGGGACAGGCCCTGCCGTTCGAGGAAGATTTTTCGCGCAAGCGCATTGGGCACGGGAATCGACATGGCCGCAGGCTAGGGCATGTTCGTGGTTTGTTCAATGCCAACAATGCCGGGTTGTATCATCAATCTTGACATGATGCGCCGGTAATTGCGGACAACAATTGCGAGCCCCACCTGCGTGCCGCACCGCCCAAGGGGTGTTGCGGACAGTGGTGATCGATGCAAGGCTACCGCGAGGTCATAAACGGAGAAGCTGCTTGCTACGCCTCGCATTTTACAGCGATCAAATCATTGCGCGCAATCAAGCGATAGACGACGTGCTCGTTGCGACACTTCTGCCGCAAAGCTCAGGAAAGAAGATTGGATACATTGCATCCGGGCCAGAGCCGGATCAGCGATTCTTTAAAGAGCGGCGAGCATACTATGCGCGCCTCGGTCTAGATCTTTCAGTCTTCCATGATTTGGATCATGCTCACAGCCAAAGCAAAGAAGACGCCCTGTTCAAATGCGATGCCATTCATTTGTCGGGCGGTCATACGGGCCGCTTCCTTGCCAGACTGAAGCACAGCGGGTTAATGCCACGTCTCAGGAGATGGGCTGCGGAGGGTGGCGTGCTGATCGGAACGAGTGCAGGAGCCATCATTATGACCCCGACAATCGCCACCGATGCGCTCTTCCTTGACAAAGCACCTGAGGACGCCATGGACGAGAGCGCGCTTGAGCTCGTCCCATTCGAGTTCTTCCCACACCTGGGTTCAAGCCCGTCCTATCTTCCGGATCTGGTACGTTACAGCACACGGACATCGCGGCCGATCATCGCCTGCAATGACGGTGATGGGCTGGTGGTGAGCCACGGTCAGGTCCTGTGCATCGGCCAACCTATCTGGATAGAGCGCGGCCAGGGCCGACCGGCACGCGACACCGTGCTCAGTGCGATCCAGTCTTCCGCGTGATGGAGCGAGGCGCTTCGACCTGTTTCAAATTTGCCCGTGGTCGAAGCATTGTACGCGCGTCTCAAGCAGTTCCCCATTTCTATCAGAACCCAAGCCGTCTATACGATCTCCCGCATAGCCCCCGGAGATCGCGCATCTTGCATATCCATTTCGACCAGGCCGAATTGCGTTACGGTGACCGTGTGGCCCTGAAGGCACTCACGCTGTCGCTGACCGAGCAGCGCATCGGCGTGATCGGGCTCAATGGTTCCGGCAAGACGAGCTTTGCGCGGCTGATTGCGGGACTTGCCAAGCCGACCTCCGGCACGGTGACCCTCGACGGTCTCAATACCGTAGCCGACGAGAAGGCCGCGCGGGCGAAGACCGGCTTCATCTTCCAGAACCCCGGGCACCAGATCATTCTGCCCATCATCCGCGAGGATGTGGCGCTCGGACCGAAGTCGCGGGGGCTGGCTGCAGCCGAGATCGAGCGGCTGGTGGACGAGGTCCTCACCCGCTTCGGGATCAGCGATCTCGCCGGGCGGCGACCGCATGAGCTCTCCGGCGGGGAGTTGCAGCTTGCGGCGCTCGCCGCCGTCTGCGTCAACCGACCGGATGTCGTGATCTTCGACGAGCCGACCAACCAGCTTGATCTGAAAAACCGCGCCCGTGTGAAGGCGGCGATCGACGGGCTTGGCGAACAGGCCATCGTGATCAGCCACGACCTTGAGCTTGTCGCGGATTTCGCCCGCGTGCTGGTGTTCCATGAAGGCGCACTTGCCTTCGATGGCGCAGGCCAGGACGCCATTGCCCGTTACCGGGAGATCGCCGGATGCTGACCAGCCTGCATGTGGAAGGGACGAGCCTCCTGCATCGCATCCCGGTCAAGCCGAAGCTCTTCGGCCTGATGGTCTTCGGACTTCTGCTCTATTTCATCGACCAGCCGGTCGTGCTCGGGGCTGCCCTTGTGCTGACCGCGCTTCTCTATCGCTCGACCGGCATCGGGCTTTCCGAGGGCTTAAGGCGGCTGAAGCCGGTGCTGTTCACCATCGCCTTTCTGGCAGCCGTCAATCTGCTGCTGCTGACACCACTTGAAGCGCTGATCACAACGCTGCGGCTCGTCGCGATCCTGTTTCTCGCGGCTGCCGTAACCGCCTCCACCACGATTGCCGACTTCATGGCAGCCGTCACAGACCTTGCCCGACCGCTTGAGAAGCTCGGTCTGATGAAGGCTTCTGATCTCGGGCTGGCGCTCGGGCTGGTGCTGCGCTTCGTGCCTGATATTGCCCAGCGCTACGAGGCGCTGAAGGAGGCGCATGCGGCGCGCGGCATCCCGATCAAGCTGTCGCGGATGCTGGGTCCACTGATCATTTCGACGTTGAAGGATGCCGATCGGATTGCCGAAGCGATTGACGCGCGGGGAATTCGGGGCCAGTAACGGGGCCATCTTTTCTACGGGGACCATCCATGACCACCAGAGACCTCGTGCTCGCCGCACTTTTCACCGCCATCATCATCGTGCTTGGCTTCATACCGCCGGTGCCGATCCCGCTTCTGCCGGTTCCGATCACGGCCCAGTCCATGGGCGTCATGCTCGCTGGCTGCATCATCGGCGCCAAGCGCGGCGCGCTGGCTTACGCCCTGCTCGTCGTGCTCGTGGCCGTCGGCCTGCCCATTCTCTCGGGTGGTCGCGGTGGCCTCAACGTGCTGATGGGTCCGACCGGCGGTTACATCTTCGGCTGGATCATCGGCACCTTCGTCACCGGCTTCCTCGCCGAAAAGCTGGTGCGCGAGGGACAGTCGGCCGTCAAGCAGATGACCGGCTTCTTCATCGCCTCTGTCGTTGGCGGCATCGGCGTCGTCTATCTCTGCGGCATGCCGTGGCTGTCGGTGGTTGCCGGCACGCCCTTCCCGGCCGTGCTCACCGGTTCGCTCGCCTTCATCCCGGGCGATCTGGTCAAGGCCGCGATCGCCACGCTTGCGGCACGCGCCGTCATCGTCGGTTACCCGCTCTTGCCGGCCCGGGCGTAACACCCAGAAACCGTCGTTCAAGAATCAAAATGCCACCGCTAAGGTGGCATTTTCCGTTCCGGGGATTGGGACGGGCTTCCGGGGGATATAGAACCGTGACGACGTCGACCACGACCAAACTGCTTTTCGCCTCAGCCTTGCAGGCGCTTGCCGCGACATCCGTGCTGGCCAATGACTCCATGGCGACACTCGGCGCCGGCGGGCTGGTTTTCACGCGCAGTGAAGAAATCACCATGGCGAAGGAGGAGCTTTATATCTCGCCGGAAAAGGTGGAGGTGAAATATCTCTATCGCAACACCACGGACAAGCCGGTCAGCACCATCGTCGCCTTCCCCATGCCGAAGATCGGCGGGCCGGTCGAGATCATGTCGGCGGTGCCGGACGAGCAGAGCGACAATTTCATGGACTTCTCGGTCGTCCAGGACGGCGAGGAGATAGAGCCGAACCTGCAGCAGCGCGTGCTGGTGCGCGGCATCGACTTCACCGCCGAAGTGGAAGAGCAGGAGATCCCGCTGCAGCCGCTCGCCAAGGAGACGGCTGAAGCGCTGAAGACACTGGATCCCGAGGTCGCCAAGGACTGGCTCGCCAAAGGCCTCATCTACGATCTCAACGGCGGGGCGAACAACAACGGCCAGCCGGTCACGGAATATGTGCCTGTCTGGGAACTCGAATCCATTTTCTGGTGGGAAACCACTTTCCCCGCCAACGCGGAGGTTGCGGTCGAGCATCGCTACAAGCCGAGCGTCGGCGGCACCTCGGGTATCGTCTTCATGTGGGATGGCAAGCCATCGGATGCCTATGCCGATTATCAAAAGCGCTACTGCGTGAACGAGACCTTCCTGAGCGCCACCGCAAAGCTGGAGAAAAAACAAAACCCGGATGCCGGGATCTACTATTTCGAGCAGCGGCTCTCCTATATCCTGACCACGGGCAACAACTGGTATGGTCCGATCGGCGATTTCCACCTGACCGTCGATAAGCTCAACCCGGAATCGCTCGTCAGCTTCTGCGGCGAAAACGTCAAGAAGACAGGTCCGACCACATTCGAGATGCGCGCCAAGGACTACTATCCGATGGACGACCTCAACATCCTGCTCGTTGTCTCCAACAAGGAGTGGATGAAGGACCAGTGAGCGAATGGGGATCAACAACCTATCCGGGAATAGGCGGCAATCCGCCATAACCTGGTAACGGGTTGTAAAACCGTTTTCGACAGGATCGCGCCGATCGATTGCTTCCGGTTTCCCCCTGAGCGCGCCATGATCGCAGCGCAAATTCCGGAAAGGATCATGTCATGCTGTTTTGGCGCGTCCGGTGAAGCCGGACGTCCCGCATTCCATTGCGCGCTTCGAAAGTTACGGCCATGTTCCTCAAAGACCTTTCGCTCAGCAAAAAGCTGATCCTCACCTTTTGCACCATGATGGCGGGATGCTTCCTGGCCTCCGTCGTCGTCTTCTTTCAGGCCTATACGGCCAAGAACACCGTGATCGACCAGGATCGCGCACAAGGCATCGCCACGCTGGTGGATGCAGCACGAACCTCGATGGCCGAACAGGCCGCCAATGAACGCGGTTATCTCATCACCGGCAGCGAGAGCGCGCTTGCGGGCGTTGCGACCGAACGCAAGGCCCTCGACACCGCTCTGAGCGAAGCCCGGGCGCTCGCCGCTGATGACAGCGCTCTCGTCGCCAGGCTCGATGCCATGAAGGCCGCCGCCGATGCCTATGCCGCCCAGATTGCCGATCCGCAGATCAAGGCGCGTCAGGCCGGCAAGACGATGGAAGAACTCACAAGCATCGGCGCACAGGCCGGCGGCCAGCTCGATGCGTTCCGCAACGCCGCAGCCGAGATCAAGGCCTTGCTGGCAGAGCAGACCGCAGCCACCCGCGCCCGGCTTGACGCGGCCCATCATGCGCTTGAAATGGCGTTGATCCTGGGGGCTGCCGTCGCCGGCGTCTTTGCCGTCGGCCTGATCTGGCTGCTCGCCCGCTCCATCGTCACGCCGATCACCGGCATGACCAATGCCATGGCCCGCCTTGCCGCCGGTGACCATTCCATCGAAGTTCCGGCCGTCGATCGCGGCGACGAAGTGGGCCGCATGGCAAAGGCCGTGCTGGTCTTCAAGGAAGCGGCCATCGACAGCGCCCGCATGTCCGACGAGCGGCGCGCTCTGCGCGAGCAGGCCGAAGCCGACCGCCAGAAGGCCGAAGCCGAGAAGGCGCGCGAGGCCGAGGAGGTCAGGTTTGCAATGAGCGAACTGGCCAAGGGGCTGTCAGCGCTGTCGGAAGGCGATGTGGTGTTCCGCCTCGACCAGCCTTTTGCGGCCCATCTCGACAGCCTGCGCGGCAATTTCAACGACTCGCTGGACAAGCTTCACGCCGCCCTGCGGACCGTCGGCGCGAATGCGCATGCGATCCATGCCGGGGCCGCCGAGATCCGCTCCTCGGCCGACGACCTTGCCCGGCGGACCGAACAGCAGGCGGCATCGGTCGAAGAAACGGCGGCCGCGGTCGCAGAAGTCACCAAGACCGTGCGGGATACGACCAAGCGGGCCGAGGACGTGGGCCAGCTGGTCGAGAGCACCCGGGCGGGCGCTGAACGCTCCGGCGACGTCGTGCGCAATGCCGTCCAGGCGATGACCGAGATAGAGCAGTCGTCGCAGTCGATCTCCAGCATTATCGGCGTGATCGAAGACATCGCCTTCCAGACCAACCTCTTGGCACTCAACGCCGGCGTGGAAGCAGCACGAGCCGGTGAAGCGGGCAAGGGCTTTGCCGTGGTCGCCCAGGAAGTGCGCGAACTTGCGCAGCGCTCGGCCAATGCCGCCAAGGCAATCAAGGCGCTGATCTCGAAGTCGACGGCACAGGTTGGCAATGGCGTTTCCCTGGTCGGCGAAACGGGCAAGGAGCTCGAGAAGATCGTCAGCGCCGTGCAGGAAATCAGCCATCATGTCGGCGCGATCGTGACGGCTGCGCGCGAACAGTCCACCGGTCTGCAGGAAATCAATCTTGCGGTGACCAGCATGGATCAGGGCACACAGCAGAACGCCGCGATGGTCGAGCAACAGACGGCTGCCTCGCATACGCTGGCGGCGGAAGCGGATTCGCTCAACACGCTGCTTGCCCAGTTCCGCCTCGGACAGGGCAGTGCTCCGGCTCCTGCATCTCCACAGACCCTGCGCAGAACGGCCGCGCCTTCGCCCGCATCGGCCAGCCGGCCCTTGAGCCGCCAGCCGGCCCCGGCCTCCGGCGTCCATGCCCCGGCCCCCTCGCCCGCAAGGGCACTCGCCGGCAAACTGGGCCGCGCCTTCGGCATGGCATCTGCCACTCCCGCCGAACCGGTGAAGCAGGACTGGACTGAATTCTGACGGGATTGGCCGGGCTGCAAAGCCCGGCCATCGCTCTCAACGGCGGAGTTATGCTGAATGAGGGTTTAAGACACACTGCAAGATTTTGTAGTTCTTGCCCAAACAATTAACGATATTTGGCCATCCTGCCGCGATTGAAGGGGCCGCATCAGCAGCGGTCGCGGGGATGGAAAATATGTTGAAATCGTTGAATAAAATACCGCTCTCGGTGCAGATGGTGCTCGGGATCGGGATCGCGGTTGCCGACATTCAGGCGGGAACCGCTGCCTATGAAATTTCTGCCGAACGGCTGAGCCTCACCGACAAGGCGGCCAAACGCGGCGATGCCGCGCTCGACATGCTCGAATCCGTGCATACGCAGGCCATGCTGAACCGCAAGGCGGTCGGCGAGGACGATCCGGCCATCGAAACGCTCGACGGCACGATGGAGCAGTTCTCGAACTCCGGCGGCAGCGTGAAGATCTGGCTGGTGATGGGCCCGAAGGTCATCGACTTCCAGAAGACGCAAGGCGAAACCGAGTTCGAGAGCCCTCGTGACACGCTCGACCAGCAGACGATCGACAAGCTCCAGAAGCTGAACAGCCTCGAAGGTGAGACATTCCGCATGACACGACCGGTCGTGCTTGGACAGGGGAGCGCTTCGGACCAGAAGTGCGCGGCGTGTCATACGGCGGAGATGAATATCCAGCCCGGTGAGGTCATCGGCGTCTATAGCGCCGAGGTGGACCTCGCTCCGGAACTGGCCGCATGGCGCGCCAATGTCTGGACGCGCGTCTGGATCGGCGCCGGCGCCATCGGACTGATGATTGCACTTGTCATCGCCATGCTGCGCATCACGGCGATCAACCCGCTGCGCGACCTCACCCAGGCGACGGAAAAGCTGGCTGGTGGGCATCTCGACGTCGAGATCGACAATCGCGAGCGTCGCGACGAACTCGGCATCATGGCCCGGGCACTCGAAGTGTTCCGGGACAATCTGCGGCGCAACAAGGCGCTTGAGGCTGAAGCCGAACAGGCGCGCCATAAGGCCGAAGCGCACCGACTGGACGTCGAACGCCGGGCCGAGGAGGAAGCGGCAGAGCGGCTGCGCGTTGCGACAGCCGGGCTGGCGGGCGGGCTGAAACGCCTGGCTTCCGGCGACCTCGCCTTCCAGATCGATCAACCTTTCGCGGAGAACTTCGAGGCCCTGCGGCACGACTTCAACTCGTCGGTGCGAGAGCTGGCGGCCACGATGGACACGATCCGACAGGCCGCAGGAACCATCGATGGTGGTAGCGCGACCATTGCCGAAGGTGCACGGGAACTGGCTCGGCGCACCGAAAGTCAGGCGGCATCGCTCGAACAGACGGCGGCCTCCCTCAAGGAAATCAACACGACCGTCGCAGCCGCCAATCACAGAGTCGCCGAGGCGCAATCCGTTGCCAAGCGGGCAAATGACAGCGCTCTCAACTCCGGCAAGGTCGTGACCGAGGCGGAGAGCGCCATGCACCGGATCGAGGAGAGTGCGCAGCAGATCTCCAACATCATCGGCGTGATCGACGAGATCGCTTTCCAGACCAACCTGCTGGCGCTCAATGCCGGGGTCGAGGCCGCACGCGCCGGGGAGGCGGGCAAGGGTTTTGCCGTGGTTGCCCAGGAGGTGCGCGAACTCGCGCAACGTTCGGCCAATGCCGCGAAGGAGATCAAGGCGCTGATCCAGAACTCCACTTCGCAGGTGGAGAACGGGGTCAAGCTCGTGCATGGCACGGGTGAGACTCTGCTTGAGATTGGCGAGCTGATCCAGAAAATGAACGCGCATATGGACGCGATCGCGGATTTCACTCGTGATCAGGCCAGCAATCTGCGCGACATCGGCGGCGCTGTCGATACACTCGACCTTGTGACCCAGCAGAATGCTCAGGTCTCGGAACAGTCGAGCCACGAAGCCAACAAACTGGCCACGGAAGCCGTATCGCTCAGCCAGATGATCCAGCGCTTCAAGCTTCCGGGGAGTAGCCAGCCTCACCGCCGGGCAGCCTAAGCGCGGCTTTAGAACTGTCAGAAGAAAGCCCGTGGCGCGCCACGGGCTTTCCCTTTGCCTGAACTCGAAACAGTCAGGCTACCGGTCGTCCTCGACATCGTCGACGACGTCGGTCATGGGGCGGTCCGCACCGTCCGCATGTTCGTGGATCCATTCGCCTTCGGCGTTCTGCCAGCTGATTTCGGCGTCGCCATCGGCAAGTTGCTGGGCGCCGGCTGCGTGACGGGCAGCAGCAAGCGCCTCCTCATGGGTCGGATAGGGTTCCGAGTAGACGTTGCCCAGGCGGTAGGCATAGCCTTCGTCATGGGCGACGACGTGATAGGTCACCTTCTCCATCGGATGCACTCAGTTCCAGCGCCAGCGATTGTCTCGCTGGCTCGGGGTGGAGGTGGCCACGAGATAGCCGATGACACCGCCAATGATGCCGAGGGTGATCAAAGCCGTGGAGGTGGCTGTCGGATGACGGCGCACCACGCCAGCGACGCTGTCTGCACCGTCGCGGGCATATTCGGCGACCGTCCCTGCCGTGCGGGCAGCCCCGTGCCAGGCGTCGGCGGCGCGGTGGCGGGCATCATAGCCGGCGCGCCCGGCCTGGCGGCCGATTGCTTCCTTCAGGTCGCTCATCTGTTCGCGCAGCTCGCGCAGTTCTGCCTGGAGGTTGGACGTCGCCATGGCTCGGCTCCTTTTCGTTTGTGAGATCTTGCCGAAGTAACGTGATCGACGGGGGATGGTTCCAATTCCGCGTTTTGGAACACCCGCAGTGCACAAACGAAAACGCCCGATGCTGAGCACCGGGCGTTTCCAAGCGAATGGTCTGAAGCGCTTATTTGGTGGCGGCTTCGTACATTTCGAGCACGTAGTCCCAGTTGATCAGGCTGTCGACGAAGGCTTCGAGGTACTTCGGACGGGCATTGCGGTAGTCGATGTAGTAGGAGTGCTCCCAGACGTCGACGCCGAGGATCGGGCATGCGCCGTGGATCAGCGGGCTTTCGCCGTTCGGGGTCTTGGAGATTTCGAGCTTGCCGTCCTTGACGGAGAGCCAGGCCCAGCCGGAGCCGAACTGGGTCGTGCCGGCTGCAACGAAATCGGCCTTGAACTTGTCATAGCCGCCGAGGTCGCTGTCGATGGCAGCCTGCAGCTTGCCGGGCAGCTTGTTGCCGCCGCCGCCCTTCTTCATCCAGTTCCAGAAGTGGATGTGGTTGTAGTGCTGGCCGGCATTGTTGAAGAGGCCGGCATTCTTGCCGTAGGACTGCTTGACGATCTCTTCCAGGGACAGGCCTTCCAGGCCCGAATCCTTCAGAAGGTTGTTGCCGTTGGTCACATAGGCCTGGTGGTGCTTGTCGTGGTGAAACTCGAGGGTTTCAGCCGACATGAACGGGGCGAGCGAGTCGTAGGCATACGGGAGGGCGGGCAATTCGAAGGCCATGGTGAGATCTCCTTTTGGCGAATGGATTGCGGTTTGGCAGGTGACGGGAACATAGGTGCGGAACCTCGCTCAGGCAACCTTTGCCCTTCCAAAATCCGGTCTCCAAGCGAAAGAAATGTCTTCCGTTTTTGGACTTGCACGGTGTGGCGTTCCGGCCGAGGTTTGAAGCCCGATTGCATCCAACCGAGGTCCCCCATGTTCCGTTCCCAGACGCTTCTCATTGCGACAGCGCTCGTCCTTGTTCCGCTCACTTCGACAGTGCTTGCCTCCTCGGATGATGCCTGGGCGGAATTCGCCAAGGATGTTGCTGCCAAATGCACAGCGCTCGCCGAAGGCCGCATCGAGCAGCCGAAAGTGGTCGTCGATCCCTTCGGGACCGAGAGCTATGGCGTGGCCATCCTGACCGGCAAGGCCGTCGGCGCGGATGCGATCGTCAGCTCGATCTGCGTCTACGACAAGAAGAGCCAGGCGGCGGAACTTGGCGGGGAACTGCCGGCCGATCAGGTGACGATCAGCATGCCCTGAAGAGCTCAGGCCTCATAGATATCAGGCTCCGGCAGACCATCGATCGGAAAGCCGAACTCGGCGCGGGCGATCTTGCATTCCTCGTCGCCGGGCATGCAGGTGCGACAGACATGCGGGCGCACGGAATAGACCGCGCAGCCGACATGTTTGCCGACTTCGCCCGTGAGCGCGGCGCAGCGCCCATTCTCGAACTTCATGCCGCTTTCGTCCTTGGCGATCATGGCTTCAGGGATGGCGGCGATTTCCTCGTCGCTTTCCATGGAAAAGCGCGGCCAGTCGGCGGAATAGGCGCAGCAGGCACCGCAGGTCTGGCAATCGAAGATGTCGGGCGGCGAGGTTTCCAGCATGGATCAGCGCTTCGCAGCGCGGACGCGCATCAGGTTCAGAGCGAAGAAGCCGGTGAAGCCCAGCATCAGCAGGCCGACGAAGACAGGCCCCGCATCGACCGAGACGAGATCCATGGTCAGCCCCGTGCTGCCGGAGCCGGCGGCACTCCCGATCGCGTAGGCGAGCGCGAAGACTGCACTGCCTGAAACAAGGAGGCCACCACGAAAGCGCTCGCCGAGCAGGGTCAGCGCCGCCGTATAGAGCGAGAAGCTTGCGGCGCCGAGGATCGAGATTGTGATCAGCAGGGCGGCCTGGGACGTCATGAAGGGCAGAGCCAGGAAGGCGACAGCGGCGATAGCCGAGCCGGAAACGGCAATCACCGGCCGCGACAGCCGGTCGAGCAGCCAGCCAACGAAGGGCTGGGCGAGAGCCGTCGGCAGAGCCACCATGGTGACGACGAAGGCCGCGAAATTCTGGCTATAGCCTCGCTCGACGAAATAGAGCGGGATCATCGAGATCGCCGCGATATCCGAAAAGCCGAAGGCGACGACCATCAGCGTCAATACCGGCGCCATCCTGACGAAGGTCAGGAGCCCGCCGGCTTCCGAGGCTTCCGGCTTGGTCTTGGCGTAGCGACCGAGCATGACCGAGGCAAAGGCGACGAGCGCAACGTAAGCTGCCGTCAGCGCGAAGGCGAAACCGTCCTCGATGCCGACAAGCGGAATGGCGAGCGGACCTGCGGCAAAGCCCGCACACATGCCGGCGCTATAAGCGCCGGAAACACGTCCGCGCAGGCGGTCCGGACAGGCGGTGTTCAGCCAGGCTTCGGAGACGGTGTAGATGATGCTGGTGCAGAAGCCGAGCAGGAAGCGGGCGACGAACCAGATCCAGAGCTGGTCGAAGAGCGAGAAGGTCGCAAGACAGACCGAGACGCCGAGCAGCGAGGCGACGATCAGCCTGTCGCCACGGACCACCTGCGTCAACCTGCCGATCAGAAGCGTCGAGGAGGCAAGGCCGAGCGCAAAGACCGAGGCGTTCAGGCCCGCCATGCTGGAGGAGACACCCCGGCTTTCGAGGATCAGCGAGATCAGCGGATAGGTGAGCCCCTGCCCCACCGCAAAGGCGGTGACGCCCAGAATGACAACCGCGATCGCCGCCCAGTCGGGCGCGAAATCCGGTGCGATATCCGTGGTGCCTGCGGTGTGCATGGGGCCTCCGAGGCGCATTCCAGCGCCCGCCGATTGAAGGCCCGGTCTAGCGGGGGGATCGGGGGAAGTCCAGAGAGGACCGCAGGTATCAGAGAGTCGCCAGCGCCTCGCGTATGGCCGCCACCGGCAAGAATAGCCGGAGCGGGTTCGAAGGCAGCGCCTCGAAACCGTAGCGCAGGTAGAGGGCCTTTCGGCGAGCTATGTGATCTGAATTGCCGTCGTCAAGCACATCCAGAATGACCACGGCAATGCCGATCCGCTCCGCCGCGTGGGTGATCCGCAGCAGGGCGTCGGCGAGCAGATCGCCGCCATGGCCTTGTCCGGCATATCGCTTGTCCACGCCAATCATCGAAATGAACGCTGCAGGGATGGCGCCATGGGATGGGCGGCTCCGGGCATAGCGTGAGGGCAACTCGGCGAAATCGACAGAATGTGCATTGAGGGCGTAGAAGCCGATCACGTCGCCGCTCAGGGATGTCATCACGTAGACGCGGGCATTGCCGGCCTTCGCCAGCTTGTTCGCGGTCTTGCGGAAGTAGTTGTCGACGGTTTCGACGCCGCAGGAGAACTGATCCCGATCATGGCGCTCGGGATCGAGCAACTCGATGATGACCGAGCGCCCCTCGTCATTCATCTGCTGATGACGCGCGACTTGTGGCTGGCGAAGGCTTTTCGCAAGGCGTCGGCCGGCGAAGACGGATTATCCAGTGCGTCGAAGAAGGCTTCGTGATCGATCGGTTGCAGAAGCGTCCGTTCATGGGCTTCGATGGTCGCTAGCGCCGAAGCATAGGCTGCGTTCATCGCGAAAGCCGTTTCATCGACTCCGCTGATCGCAGCGGCGCGCTGGATCGCCTGTTTCACATGCGGCTTGGTGCGAAAGTGCATCCGCTCCGTCGCACGATCTTCCTTGGTCTGGCGGATGTCCTTGGCTGTGCTCATGATGGCGACCCTCACGTCTCGCCACAAGTGTACGCCGTTTTGGCGTACACTTCAATCAAGTAAGTGGACGCGCCTCAACCCGCGGCAATCACACCCGGCACATCCTGCCCAAGCGCTGCAAACACCGTTTTCAGAATACCCGCCGCATCCAGTCCGGCCTTGGCATACATGGTCTCGGGCTTGGCCTGGTCCATCCAGACATCGGGCAGCACGAGCGAGCGGACCTTGAGGCCGTGGTCGAGCAGGCCCTCGTTGACGAGGAAATGTATGACATGGCTGCCGAAACCGCCGACGGCGCCTTCTTCGACGGTCACCACCACCTGGTGGTGGCGGGCAAGCTGGCGGATCAGATCGTGGTCGAGCGGCTTGGCGAAACGGGCGTCGGCGACAGTGGTCGAAAGGCCAGCGGCATCCAGGTCTTCGGCGGCGAGCAGACAGTCGGCCAGACGTGTGCCGAAGGAGAGGAGTGCAACCTTGGAGCCCTGCTTGACGATACGGCCCTTGCCGATCTGCAGGATCTCGCCGCGCTCCGGCAGGGGCACGCCCACGCCTTCGCCGCGCGGGTAACGGAAGGAGATCGGGCCTTCATCATAGGCAGCTGCGGTGCGGACCATGTGCTTGAGCTCCGCCTCGTCGGCAGCGGCCATGACCACGAAGCCCGGAAGGGCTGCGAGGAAGCCGGTGTCAAAGGAACCGGCATGGGTCGGGCCGTCGGCGCCGACGAAACCGGCGCGGTCGATCGGGAAACGGACCGGGAGGCCCTGGATGCCGACATCGTGGACCACCTGGTCATAGCCGCGCTGCAGGAAGGTCGAATAGAGCGCGCAGAAGGGCTTGAAGCCCTCGGCAGCCAGACCTGCGGCAAAGGTCACCGCATGCTGTTCGGCGATGCCGACGTCAAAGGTGCGTTCCGGGAAGACCGACTGCAGCTTGTCGAGGCCGGTGCCCGACGGCATGGCGGCGGTGATGCCGACGATCTTCTCGTCATGGCGGGCCTCCTCGACCAGCGCATCGGCGAAGACGGAGGTATAGGCCGGCGCATTCGGCTTGGCCTTGGCCTGGGTGCCGGTGATGACATCGAACTTGTTGACGCCGTGATACTTGTCGGCAGCGGCTTCCGCCGGCGGATAGCCCTTGCCCTTCTGGGTCACGACATGGATCAGCACGGGGCCCTTGGCGTTGTCGCGGACATTGCGCAGCACGGGCAGCAGGTGGTCGAAGGAATGACCGTCGATCGGGCCGATATGGTAGAAGCCGAGCTCTTCGAACATGGTGCCGCCGGTGACATAGCCACGGGCATGCTCGACGGCGCGGGTGATGGCGCGGTCGACGGTCTTGCCGAGATAGGCGGTCAGCTTCTTGCCGAACTCGCGGAAGCCCATATAGCTGCGGCCGGAGGCGAGACGCGCCAGATAGGCGCTCATCGCGCCCGTGGGCGGGGCAATCGACATATCGTTGTCATTGAGGATGACGATCAGGCGGGCGTCCAGCGCCCCGGCGTTGTTGAGTGCCTCATAGGCCATGCCGGCGGACATGGCGCCATCGCCGATGACGGCGATGACCTTGCGGTCGGTCTTCGACAGTTCGGCGGCCACCGCCATGCCTAGGCCGGCGGAAATCGAGGTGGACGAGTGCGCGGCGCCAAAGGGATCGTATTCGCTCTCGGCGCGCTTGGTGAAGCCGGAAAGCCCGTCTTCCTGGCGCAGCGTGCGGATGCGGTCGCGGCGGCCGGTCAGGATCTTGTGTGGATAGCACTGGTGGCCGACATCGAAGATCAGCCGGTCATCCGGCGTATTGAAGACCTTGTGGATGGCGATGGTCAGCTCGACCACCCCGAGGCCGGCGCCCAGATGACCACCCGTCTTCGACACCGCATCGATCATCTCGTCGCGGACCTCGCGCGCCAGCTGCGGCAGATCACGGTCCTCGATGGTCTTCAGGTCTTTCGGGAACTCGACCTTGTCCAGCAGCGGCGTATCGGGCATGGATATCACGGGCTCTTGCCTCTTCAACTCGTTTGGGTGCGCGATAGCATCCCAAGACGAACTGGGCAAATATCCGACACCAAAGTGCTATATAGACGTCAACGGCCCTCGGGCAAAGGCACGAACTCCTCTTCGTCCCCCGGAACGATGTCAAAACGGCCGGTTCTCCACTCTTCCTTGGCCTGTTCGATGCGCTCTTTCGACGAGGAAACGAAGTTCCACCAGATATGTTTCTGGCTGCCGAGTGCCGCGCCACCGAACAACATCACGTGACAACCGGTCGCGCCGCCGATCAGGGTGATCTCGTCGCCGGGACGGAAGACGAGCAGCTGGTCGGGCGCGAAGCGATCGCCGGCGATCTCGATTTCGCCCGAGAGGATGTAAAGCGCGCGCTCTTCCTGGCCTGCATCGAAGGGAAAGCGGGCGCCGGGCTCCAGCGTCAGATCGACGTAAAGTGTCTCCGAGAAGGTTTTGACCGGTGAGCGCAAGCCTCCCATGGAGCCAATGACCACACGACCGGAAGCGCCGCGATCGGCAAAGATCGGCAGCGCGTCCTTTGCCGTGTGGGCAAAGGCAGGGTCAATCTCTTCAAGCTGATCCGGCAACGCGATCCAGGTCTGGAGGCCGGACATCGAGAGCGGATGACCGCGCAGGTTTTCCGGCGTGCGCTCGGAATGCACGATGCCGCGTCCGGCCGTCATTAAGTTGATGTCGCCGGGCGAGATCACCAGTTCCGTCCCCAGACTATCGCGATGCTTGATCTCGCCATCAAAGAGATAGGTGACCGTGGAGAGGCCGATATGCGGATGCGGGCGGACATCCATCGCTTCTCCGGCCTTCAGGACCGCAGGTCCCATGCGGTCGAAGAAGATGAAGGGGCCGACAAGGCGGCGACGGCTGGAGGGCAGAGCGCGGCGAACGGCAAAACCGCCGATATCGCTGGAGCGGGAGATGATCAGATGTTCAATGGCATCGCAGGCAAAGGCGTCACCTGGGACAGGATCGTTACCGGGAAAGAAGGACATGGGAAACCTCCGTGTCAGATCGGCTGAACTTAGCAGGTCTCAATGCGGATCATAGAACGGATCGACGGTCAGGTGGGTGACGCATCGTTCAGCGTTCGTCCAACCCGCAACTTCAATTAACACTTAATAAGCTATATCTAATTATTGTCGTCGCAGCCTGCAGAACCGTTGGGTATGGCTCCAGCGAAGCACGAAGGAAGCGAGGCAATCTTGGTCAAGAAAATCCTGGCGGTGGATGATTCCAAAACCATCCTGTCCATTGTTGTCCAGACGCTTGAAAGTGCTGGGTATGAAACGTTGCAGGCGGAAGATGGCATTCAAGGTCTGGAGGTGCTGGAAGGCAGCGCTCCTGACCTGATCATTACCGACATCAACATGCCAAGGCTCGATGGTTTCGGCTTCATCGAGCGGATCCGCCGCAGCGAACGCTACAGGGCCATTCCCATCCTGGTGCTGACCACGGAAAGCGATCCTCAGAAGCGGGAGCGCGCACGCAAGGCCGGTGCAACCGGCTGGATCGTCAAACCCTTCGAAGCTGCCAAGCTCGTTGATGCCGTCGGACGGCTGAGCAGCTGAGCAAGGCCTGCACTTACGAGCACTCGAGCCGGTCGAGGATATTGATCCCCTAACGGTCATTCCCGGACAGGAATGTGCAATCCAACCTTCACGTCGCGCAGCACGACATTGGTGTGCATACGGCGTATCTGCGGATTCTCGGCCATAAGCTGGGCGCTGATATCGTCGTAATGCTCGACATCGCGGGCGGTGATGATGGCGACGAGGTCGACCTGGCCCGTCACATAATAGACCTGCTGGACATGCTCCTGCTTGTCGGCCCAGGCGCGGAAGCGCGCGAGCGCGTCGTAATTGTCGCGTTCGATCTCCATGCCGGTGATGAAGGTCATCGGGAAACTGGTCGCCTTGCGATCCACCACCGCGATCTCGGCGGTGATGATGCCCTCGTCCCGCAGCCGGCGAAGCCGGCGCTGTACGGCCGAGGGTGACAGGCCGACCTTGTCGGCAATCGCCTCCGCTTTCAGCTGGCAGTCGCGCTGCACCACTTCCAGAATGCTGCGGTCAAATTGATCGAGCTTTTCCGGCATGCGTTTCCTCCCTGACCGACCGTTTTCCTGCCCCATATCGGAAAACAAAGGTTTTCGCCATCTTTCAGCGAGTATCCGGCGATCGATGCGGAATTTCCCCGCAGGCGACAGGAAATGCGCCAGAAATCCGCATCCACTCCCTCATAAGGTCTCGCAATTGTCACATTACCTGGGATCAAGATGACAGGGACCACCCCGGCCGCGCTCGACGTGCATGACATCCACAAGAGTTTCGCCGGCATCGAGGTTCTGAAAGGCATCTCGGCCACGGCCCGTCGGGGCGACGTCATTTCGATCATCGGCTCGTCCGGATCCGGCAAGAGCACCTTTCTGCGCTGCATCAATCTGCTCGAAGCGCCTGACCGCGGCCGCATTATTGTGGGCGGCGAGGAGCTGAAGCTTCGCCCCTCCCGCAAGGGCAGCCTGGAGGCCGCCGACCGCAAGCAACTGGAGCGGCTGCGCACCGGGTTGGGCATGGTGTTCCAGAGCTTCAATCTCTGGGCTCATCGCACGGTGCTCGAAAATGTCATCGAGGCCCCCGTTCACGTTCTGAAAATGCCGCGCCGCGAGGCGGTCGAGAAGGCCGAAGCGCTGCTTGCCAAGGTCGGGCTCTACGACAAGCGCGATGCCTATCCCGCCTTTTTATCCGGCGGCCAGCAACAGCGGGCGGCGATTGCGCGTGCGCTTTGCGTCGATCCGGCCGTGATGCTGTTCGACGAACCGACCTCGGCGCTCGATCCTGAGCTTGTCGGCGAAGTGCTGAAGGTCATCCGCGATCTCGCCGAAGAGGGTCGCACGATGCTGCTCGTTACCCACGAGATGAGCTTTGCCCGCGATGTCTCCAGCCATGTGATGTTCCTCGACAAGGGGCGCGTGGAGGAAGAGGGACCGCCGGACCAGGTCTTCGGCGACCCGAAAAGCGCCCGTTGCCGTGAATTCACCCGCAGCCTTGGTGGGCGCGGGACCGCCTGAACACAAATCCAGAACCATCCAACCAATCGGGGTAAACGACGATGAAAATGATCTCCCTTCTGCTCGCCGGTGCCGCCTTTGCCGCAACCGCCGTCACCGCCCAGGCCGAAGTCCGCTTCGGCATTATGAACGAGGCCTATCCGCCCTTCTTCGCCAAGGATGCCTCCGGCACCTGGAAGGGCTGGGAAATCGACCTGATGAACGCCGTCTGCGCAGAGATGAAGGAAACCTGCACGATCGTCGACGTCTCCTGGGACGGCCTGATCCCGGCACTGCAGACGAAGAAGTTCGATGTGATCTGGTCGTCTATGTCGATCACCGAGGAGCGACTGAAGACGATCGACTTTACCGACAAATACTACAACACGCCGAGCAAGCTGATCGGCCCGATGGATGGCACGCCGGGTGCGACGCCCGACGCCGTTGAAGGCAAGACCATCGGCATCCAGGTCTCGACCGTGCAGTCGGAGTATTTCAAGAAGTACTTCGCCGACAAGGCCGAGGAGCAGACCTATCAGACGCTCGACGAAGCCTTCCAGGATCTCGCCGCCGGTCGTATCGACTATGTCTTCGGCGATTCTATCCCGCTTGCCGACTTCCTCAACACCGATTTCGGCAAGGATTGCTGCGCCGACATGGGCAATGTCGCGGATGATCCGTCGGTTCTCGGCGTTGGCATCGGCGGTGGTCTGCGCAAGGAAGACACCGAACTGAAGGCCAAGCTGAACGCTGCGATCGCCGCAGTCCGCGCTTCAGGCAAGTATGACGAGATCACGAAGGCCTATTTCACCTTCGACATCTACGGCCAGAAGTAACCGGCGGAGACCAGAATCGAGATGGCGACGGGATCAATGACGGCCTGGCAATTGCTGGCGCTCGAGCCTCCGGGCTGGGGCGGCGCGCTGTTGACCGGTGCCGCGACGACCGTCGCCATCTCGGCCTTTGCCTTTTCGATCGGGCTTGTCATCGGTCTCTTCGGCGCGATCGGCAAGCTCTCCGATAATCGTCCGGTGGGACTGATCCTCAAGGCTTACACCTCAGTGATCCGGGCGGTGCCGGAACTGATCCTGATCGTCGGGCTCTATTATGCCGGGACCGACGGCCTCAACCGGTTGCTGATGGCGCTTAACCTGCCGCCCATCGAGGTCAATGGTTTCGTGGCGGCCGTCGCCGTGCTCGGCTTCGTTCAGGGCGCCTATATGACCGAGGTGCTGCGTGGCGCGATCCTGGCGATCCCCACCGGACAGCTCGAGGCGGCGCGGGCCTTCGGCATGTCGCCGCTCCTGCGCTTTCGCCGGGTGACGCTGCCGGCACTGCTTCCCAACGCCCTGCCGGGCATGGCCAATCTCTGGATGTCGGTCACCAAGGACAGCGCGCTCGTTGCCGTCGTCGGCTATCAGGAACTGGCGCTGACGACGCGTCTGGCGGGTGCCAATACCAAGGAATATTTCCTCTTCTTCCTGGCGGCAGCGGTCCTCTATCTGATCATCACGCTTCTCTCCAACCTCGTCTTCCATGGCATCGAGCGCCGCGTGCGCCGAGGCCAGAAGCCGGCGCATTGAGGGAGGGACGGGCATGAATTTCGAATGGATCGCGAAATACTGGCCGCTTCTGATCGAGGGCGCCTTCCAGACCGTTTCGCTGCTGGTGATTTCGGTGAGCTTCGGCTTCGTGCTGGCCGTGGGGCTTGCCTTTGCCATGGTGAGCGGCGGCCCTGTTACCCGCAATCTCGCGCGCGGCTATTCGACCGTGTTTCGCGGGACGCCACTGCTCATCCAGCTCTGGCTGCTCTACTACGGCGTGGGCTCGCTGCTGCCGATGGTGCCGGGGCTAAGACAGAGCTTCCTATGGCCGATCCTGCGCGAAGGTTTCTTTTTTGCCGCCGTTTCTTTCACGCTGAATTTTGCCGCCTATCAGTCGGAAGTGCTGCGCGGGGCGCTCTTGTCCGTGCCGAAGGGCGAGCTGGAAGCGGGACGCTCGCTCGGCATGAGCCCGTTGATGCTGATCCGGCGCATCTGGCTGCCACGAGCGATCCGCACGGCGCTGCCGACGATTGCCGGCGAGATCGTGCTGCAGCTCAAGGCCACACCGCTTGCCTTCACCGTGACCGTGATGGATCTCTATGCGGTCGCCTTCAAGGTCCGGCAGGACACGCTCCTCGTCTACGAGCCACTGCTCGTCGTCACCCTCTTCTATGTCGCGCTGACTGCGCTCATCACCCGCGCCTTCGGGGTGGTCGAGGCGCAGGTGCCGATCCGCCGCTGAGGCGGCCCGAAAGTGTAATGCCATGACGAAAGCCTTCGTGACCCATCCCCTGCCCGCGTCTGCCGGTCCTGAAACCCGGGCGCTCGATGCCGGCCTGGTGATCGATCCTGCGACCGGGGCGATTGCGCCCAATGTCTCGATGTCGGTCAACAATGCGCTGATGCCGGGCGATGGCGCCTTCTCCGCCGATGGCGTCGCCGACCTCGCCGATCTGCCTTATCTCTATGCCCGCTGGACGAACCCCACCGTGCGGCAGCTGGAGCAGCGGCTGGCAGCTCTCGAAGGTGCGGAGGATGCGCTGGCGACGGCGACGGGCATGGCGGCGATTGCCGGCACGCTGTTCACCTTCCTCAAGGCCGGAGACCATCTCGTGGTCTCGGATGTCTGTTATGCGGGCGCCGTCGAACTCACTCAAAGGGTGCTGCCGGATTTCGGCATCGAGGTGACACCGGTCAACATGTCTAGACTGGATCTGGTTGAAGCCGCCATGCGGCCCAATACCCGGCTCGTGCATTGCGAAAGCCCCGTCAATCCAATCCTGCGGATCGTCGACCTCGAGGCGCTGGCAGCGATTGCGCACAGACATGGGGCGCTGATCTCGGTCGATTCCACCTTTGCCACCCCGGTTGCCACGCGTCCGCTCACGCTCGGCGTCGATCTCGTCATCCATTCGCTGACCAAGTTCATAAACGGCCATGGCGATGTGCTGGGCGGGGCCGTGATCGGGCGCAAGGACTTGGTTGCCCGCATTCGTGGCCGCGCCGGCGTCTATCTCGGGGCGTCGCTCTCCGCGCAGTCGGCCTGGCTGATCATGCGCGGTATCGACACGCTTTATCCACGCCTGCGCATGGCGTCGGACAGTGCCCTTGCCGTCGCCACTTTCCTGGAAGGGCATCCGGAGATCGAGCGTGTGATCTATCCGGGTCTAACCTCCCACCCGCAGCATGATCTCGCCAAACGACAGATGGATGTGTTCGGCGGCATGATCGGCTTTCGCACGCGCAGCCCGAAAGCCGCCGCCGATCGGCTGGCGGAGCGACTGCGCGTCATCCACTACGCCTTTTCCCTCGGCCACCAGCGCAGCCTCGTGGTGCTGCTCGACACCGAGGAGATGATGACCTCCACCTTCCGCCTCACGGGCGAGGCCCTTGCCGATTACCGCGCCTATGCCGGCGACGGGCTCTTCCGCCTGTCGATCGGCCTTGAGACACCCGCAGACATCATCGCCGATCTCGACCAGGCGCTCACCCCCTGACCGCATCCGACGGAGACTTTCCCATGGCAGATACCATCATCCTCGACGGCGGCATGAGCCGCGAACTTCTCCGGCTCGGTGCGGAGCTGAAGCAGCCGGAATGGTCGGCGCTGGCGCTGATGAACAGCCCCGAGATCGTGCGCCAGGTGCATGCGGAATTCATTGCCGCCGGTGCCGATGTCGTCACCACCAATTCCTACGCGCTGGTTCCCTTCCATATCGGCGAAGAGCGGTTCCACGCGGAGGGTCCTTCCCTCATCGCGCTCTCCGGCCATCTGGCACGCGAGGCTGCGGATGCGGCGGGCCGCAAGGTGGTCGTGGCCGGCTCCCTGCCGCCGATCTTCGGCTCCTATGAGCCGGAGAATTTCGATCCGTCGACGGTGCAGGACTATCTGAAGGTGCTGGTCGCGAACCTTGCCCCCCATGTCGATGTCTGGCTCGGCGAAACTCTCAGCCTGATCGCCGAGGGCGAGGCCGTGCGCGAGGCGATCCAGGCGCAACCGAAGCCGTTCTGGATCTCCTTTACGCTGGCCGATGACGCGGCCCAGGTGGCCGGTGGCGAGCCGAAGCTGCGTTCGGGCGAGACCGTGCGGGCAGCTGCGGAATGGGCGGCAGGCTCTGGGGCTCAGGCACTGCTCTTCAATTGCGCAAAGCCCGAAGTGATGAAGAAGGCGGTCGAGACGGCAGCCGCGGTGTTTGCCGAAAAGGGTGCGGCACTGAAGATCGGCGTCTACGCCAATGCCTTCGAGAGCGAGACCGACGACAAGGCCGCCAATGAAGGGCTGCATGACACCCGCCAGGACCTGACCGGCGATGTCTATTCGCGTTTTGCCTGCGACTGGGCCGAGGCGGGTGCAACGATGATCGGCGGCTGCTGCGGGATCGGGGCGGAGCATATTCACCGCGTGGCAGGCGCGCTGCGGGCGAGAGCATAGCCAGCCGCATTGACCCCTATGGCAGCCAATGTCATAGTTGGTCATGAAGGCAGATCTGCTTATCCGAGAACGTATGGTCTTCGGTGATGGTGCCATTCTGGAAGTCCGGATCTGGTCGGTGCCAGATCCGGTTGCGCCTTCACCGCACCGATACAAATATGCGCTGTTCTATGGTTATCCGGGTGAACGGCTGATTTGCTACGACAACGAGCGTGGGAAGGGTGATCATCGGCACTACGGCGACGCCGAAACGCCCTATGCATTCACCGGGATCGAGCAGCTTCTGCAAGATTTTCGAACTGATGTCGAACTACTGCGAGGAGAAACGATATGACGAGGGAACTGGACGTTCATGTCGGCGGCGGCTTCGACGGTATGCAGGCGCGGATCCGAGATGCGTTGCGTCGCCATGAGGATGGCGCGGATGTAAACGAGGACCATCTGACCTTCGTCGATTGGGATGCTTTTTCGCGGACCATGACCTCGAAGCGACTGGAACTGCTGCGTTACCTGCACCGGAACCCGCAGGAGAGCGTGGCTTCGCTCGCCCGCAACCTCAAACGCGACTATCGACGCGTTCATGAAGACGTCGAACTGCTCAGCGCTGCCGGGTTGATTTCTCGCGACGGTCTGGCACTCAGAACCGGATATGACGAAATCCGTACGGTGATCGCCCTCTGATCGCTGGCACACCGCGAAGTGTGCCAGCGCCGGGCTGTTGACTTAAATGTGTCTTTCTTGTGATTTTTTTGTGCTGAGGGTCTTGAAAGACCAATCAACTATCACGATATAGCGATCGCGGACCGGGCCCCTCTGACGACGGACTACCCTCGTGATGTCGGACCGCATCGAGCACGCTCGATGACATGCCCGGACCGGCTCTCTGGCGAGACCTCAGCGGCATTGCATTGAGCAGGGTCAATGCAACAGAGGTCACACAATTGGAACTCCTCCTCGTTCTCTTTCTCGGCAAACCACTCTGGATGTGGCTTGTCTTCATGTTTCTCGTCGTCGCACTCCTGGCCTTCGACCTGGGTGTGCTCCATAAGGACGACCATGAAATCGGCGTCGCCGAGAGCCTGAAGCTTTCGGCGATGTATATTGCGTTGGGTCTTTCCTTTGCCGGCTTCATTTACTGGCAGATGGATTCGACCGCGACAGCCCAGTATCTGACCGCCTTCGTGGTCGAAAAGACGCTGGCGATGGACAATATCTTCGTCATCGCGCTGATCTTTGCCTTCTTTGCAGTCCCGCGCGAGTATCAGCACCGCGTCCTGTTCTGGGGTATCCTCGGCGTTATCGTCCTGCGCGGTATCATGATCGGCCTCGGCGCCACGATCGTCGAGCAGTACAGCTGGGTTCTCTATGTCTTCGCCGTCTTCCTGATCCTGACCGGTATCAAGATGCTGTTCATGGCGGACAAGGAGCACAAGATCGAAGAAAACGGTCTGATCCGCTTCCTGAAGCGTCGCATGAACGTGACGGAAGAGCTGCATGGTCACGACTTCTTCGTGAAGAAGCCGGATCCGGTCACGGGCAAGATCCGCCGCTTCGCGACCCCGCTGTTCCTGGCGCTGGTGATGATTGAAATCGCCGATCTGGTGTTCGCCGTCGACTCGGTCCCGGCCGTGTTCACCATCACGACCGATCCGTACATCGTCTACACCTCGAACATCTTCGCGATCCTCGGCCTGCGCGCCCTCTACTTTGCGCTCGATGCCATCCTGCACCGCTTCTCCTACCTCAAGTATGCGCTGTCGATCCTGCTGGTCTTCATCGGCTCCAAGATCTTCATCGCCGACGCCATGGGTTGGGAAAAGTTCCCGCCGGAGTGGTCGCTGGGTATCACCTTCTTCATCCTCGGCGTGGGCGTTGCCTACTCGCTGTGGAAGACCGGCAGCGGCGCCAAGGCCGTGGAATCCAAGAACCCGGCCGAGTAAGCCCAAGACGTTCCGACACGACAACAACGAATGGCCCCGCAAGGGGCCATTCTCACGTCTGGGGCATGGTTTCGATCACCGGCCCAAGCCACGCAAAAAGGCGGCGGATGAGATCATCCGCCGCCTTTCGTCTGTCAATCGATCTGTCGCCGGGGTAGCGTCGCCCCCGGCTTGCGGTCAAGCGCCGTCGAGCGGCTCGACGCCGGTCGGTTTGCCGGCACGGTCGAGGCGGATCTTTTCGATGCGGTTTTCAGCTGCCTTAAGGAGCATCTCACAATGATTCTTCAGCTGCTGGCCTCTATCGTAGATGGCGATGGAGTCCGCGAGCGGCACATCGCCACGCTCCAGACGAGTGACGATGCCTTCAAGCTCGGCCACGGCCTGTTCGAAGGTGAAGCCAGAAATATCGGCGGCATTAGACTCGTCGGACATACTCAACCCTTCATCAGTCTCAGAATGTGCAGGCCCGCCGATTCGGCGAGGCCTTCGAGATCATAGCCGCCTTCGAGGAGGCTGACGACCCGGTTCTGGGCGAAACGGTCGGCGACTTCGAGCAGCCTTCCCGTCGCCCAGTCGAAATCCTCGCCGACCAGATTGATCTGCGCCAGCGGATCACGGTGATGGGCGTCAAAGCCGGCGGAGATCAGGATGAAGTCGGGCGCAAAATCATGCAGCGCAGGGAGCACGCGGCTCTTCAAGGCCTCGCGGAAATGGTCCGAGCCGACATTCGGGGAGAGCGGCGCATTGACGATGTTGCGGTGCTTGCCCGTCTCGTCCTTGGCGCCCGTGCCGGGATAAAGCGGCATCTGGTGGGTCGAGCAGAAGAGCACGGAAGGGTCGTCCCAGAAGATGTCCTGGGTGCCATTGCCATGGTGTACGTCCCAGTCGACGATCGCGACGCGTTCGACGCCATAGGTCTTCTGCACATGGCGGGCGGCGATCGCCACCGTGTTGAACAGGCAGAAGCCCATGGCCTTGGTCTTTTCGGCATGGTGGCCCGGCGGGCGCCCCGCGACAAAGGCATTGTCGGCCTTGCCGGTCATCACGTCGTCGACGGCCGAAATCGCGCCGCCGATCGCGGTCAATGCGACCTGCAGGCTCTTTTGCGAGGCATAGGTGTCGGCCTCCAGCTGGTTGATGCGATCCTCTTCTTCGGGGATCTGCCGCATCACCGCAAAGAGGTGCTCCTCGGGATGGGCCAGAGTGACGGTATCCTCGTTGGCCTGACTTGCCTCGATCCGCTCCAGCCGGGCGAAGTTCGGGTGCTCCAAAGCGATGTTGAGCGAACGCAGCCGGTCGGCCCGCTCGGGGTGTCCTTCCGGCGTGTTGTGTTCGAGGAAGATCGGGTTCTCGTAGAGACGGGTGGCCATGTGCATCCTTCCGGGGTCGCGGAGAACATAATGCGCGGCGCAGTCATCTTCTACCACGCATCCGGGTTTTTCCCAGTCCATGCAGATGCGACCTCACGACATCGTCGGCCAGGCCTGCTTGTGAAGCCGGCTGCGATACCGTTAGATGGCGCTAACAGTTGGAAAGACCGGGGAAGAGGCATGGACGAAACGCAACGGGTGGAGGTGAGCGGGCTTGTTGTCGCCTATCGTGACATCAGTCCAACCGGCGACATGCAAGCGGCCGCCTATGTCATCCACGCCGAGGAGGCCGTCCGGCATTTCTGGCGCTACCGTCCGCCGCTCGAAGACGAACCGCTCTACAGCCCGACCAAGTTCGAAGTCCGGCTGCACCAGCCGCTGCGTTTTGGGGATCAGGTTCGCATGACCGTTCATGTCGACAAGATCGGCGGCAAATCGGTCGGTTTCGAAGTGGCGATGGAGAAGGACGGCCAGACCGTCGCCGAGGTCGACATGACCTGGACGGCACGGGATCTGGAGAGTGGCGAGCCGGTCGCACTGCCGGAAGACATCCGCGACTGGCTCTACCGATACGTACCCTAACGTTGCCGCCAGCCTGTGCGGCAGATTTCAGCCTCAGGCGGCGATCGAGTTGCGACGGCGCATATGCGGACCGCCGGCTGCCGCAGGGGAACCGGGTTCGCGCGGAGCCGAGCGCCGATTGAGCTTGAAGATGTCGACCAGGGTTTTCATTTTCTCGGCGCCCTGGGCCATGATATCGCCGGCCGCCGCAATGCTCGACACCAGACCGGCATTCTGCTGGGTGGCCTGATCGAGCTGATTGACCGCGTTGTTGATCTCGCCGAGGCTCGAGGCCTGCTCATTGGCCCCGGTCGCGATGGCATCGACGTTGACGTTGATCTCATTGACGAATTTCTCGATCCGCTCAAGCGAAGTGCCGGTGGCGTTGACCAGACGGACACCTTCGGCCACCTCGTTGCTCGAGTTCAGGATGAGCGCCGAAATCTCGCGTGCGGCGGCTGCAGAACGCTGGGCAAGCTCCCGGACCTCCTGGGCGACAACCGCAAAGCCCTTTCCGGCCTCGCCGGCACGGGCGGCCTCAACACCGGCATTCAAGGCCAGTAGGTTGGTCTGGAACGCAATCTGGTCGATGACATCGATGATGCTGCCGATTTCCTTTGAGGCATTCTCGATCCGCCCGATCGCTTCGACCGTGGAACGGACCACCTCGACCGACTGACCTGTCGCCGTCCTCGCCTCCTTGACGATGTCACGCGTGTCACGGGCCCGGACGGAAGCTTCCTTGACCGTGGCGGTGATCTGTTCCAGCGCCGCAGAGGCCTGCTCCAGGGCCGCTGCCTGCTGCTCGGTCCGGCGGCCCAAGGCTTCCGCATCCGCCTTCAGGTTGCTGCTGTTTTCCGTCAGGGAGCCCGTTTCACCCAGAACGCTTTCGAGCGTCTTCTGGAATTCGCCGATCGCCTTGTTGAAGTCCTTTCGCAAGCGGTCGAACTCGGGAATGAAGGGCTCATCGATCGTCACGCGGATATTGCATTCCGAGAGACGCTCGAGGCCTGCGGCGATGGCCTCCACCGCAGACACGCGACCGGTGACGTCGATGGCGAATTTCACAACCTTGAAGACCCGGCCTTCCTCGTCGAATATCGGGTTGTAGGATGCCTGGATGTAAACCTTGCTGCCATCCTTGCGGATGCGGGTAAATTCGCTGGACTTGAATGCTCCGTCGCGCAGATCTTTCCAGAAGGCCTGGTATTCTGCGGATCGGACATATTCCTTATCACAGAACATCGCATGATGTTTGCCGACGATTTCCTCGAGCTTGTAGCCAAGGGCCGCCAGGAAGTTCTGATTTGCGGTCAAAATCGTGCCGTCAGGAGCAAATTCAATTGTCGCCTGGGCGCGCGAGATTGCATTGAGCTTGCCGCCGTTCTCCAGTTCGGCCCGCTTGCGCTCGGTGATGTCGGTTGCAAACTTGATCACCTTGTAGGGCTTTCCGCCGCGCATGATCGGATTGTAGGAGGCCTCGATCCAGATCTCGCGACCGCCCTTGCCGAAGCGTTTGTACTGAGCGCTGAAGAATTCGCCGCGGGCCAGACGGGACCAGAAATTCCTGTAGTCCTGCGATTTGGCATAATCGGGCGCGACGAACATGCTGTGATGCTGGCCGACAATCTCGGCCAGCGAGTAACCCACAGCGTTGCAGAAGTTCTCGTTGGCGGCCAGGATCCGTCCCTCCGTCGTAAACTCGATGACGGCCTGAGAGCGGTCAAGCGCCTTGAGGATCGCGCGGGATTCGTTGCCGAAGGTCGGAAGGAAAAACATGGTTGCACCCCTGAATTTGATTCACTCAGAGTTTATTTCGAAGTCCCTATATAAAAGATTACTAAAATTGAGCGAAATTTGATCGTCAGGGTTCCCCGGTTCTCTATCGGGGGCCAGAACTGGGCGGAAAAAGCTAGACATTGAACGAAAAACGCCCCTGCTTTCGCAGGGGCGCCAGTTTTCCAGGCGAATTGTCTATGCCGGTCAGAACTCGCTCCACTCCTGCTTCACTGCAAGATTGCCCTGGGCCATCGGAACGCGCCGGGCGGCAGACTGGGAGGCCTGGGCACGCGCGTCAACGGGTGCAGCTGCAGCGCGGCCGGAAAGCGTGAACTGCGAGACCAGCGAGCGTAGCCGCAGCGCTTCCTGGGCGAGTGCTGCGGAGGCCGCGGTGGATTGCTCCACCATCGCAGCGTTTTGTTGGGTGGTCTGGTCCATCTGGTTCACTGCCGTGTTGACTTCGGCAAGGCCGGTCGACTGTTCGCGCGCCGAGGTCGCGATCGCATCCATCAGCTGGTTGATCTGGGAGACGTAGTCACCGATGGCTTTCAGGGCCACGCCCGTGTCCCGCACGAGCTTGACCCCACTTTCGACCTCGGTCGAGGAGTTCTGGATCAGACCCTTGATCTCCTTGGCTGCGCTGGCCGAACGCTGGGCGAGCTCACGGACTTCCTGGGCAACGACGGCGAAGCCCTTGCCGGCTTCACCGGCGCGTGCAGCCTCGACACCGGCGTTGAGCGCCAGCAGGTTCGTCTGGAAGGCGATCTCGTCGATCACGCCGATGATGTTGGAGATCTGCTGCGAGCTTTCCTCGATGCGGCGCATCGCATCCACCGCGTCCGAGACGACTTCGGACGACTTTGCGGCATTCTGGTTGGCGAGGATTGCCACCGTACGGGCCTCCTCGGTGCGCTTCGAAGAGGTCGACACATTGGCGGTGATTTCGTCCAGGGCGGCAGCGGTCTCTTCCAGCGAGGCGGCCTGCTGCTCCGTGCGCTTGGACAGATCATTGGCGCCGGAGGCGATCTCGCGGGTGCCGTTGTCGATGCTCTCGACAGAGTTCATGACGGCCGAGAGCGTCGTGCCAAGCTGCTTCAGCGAGGCGTTGAAGTCCTGGCGCAGCGATTCGTATTCGGCGGCGAAGGGCTCGTTGAGCTGGAAGGAGATATCCCCTTCCGCCAGACGCTTCAGGCCACTGCCGAGCGTCGTTGTGGCAAAACGCAGCTTCTCGGCCTCTTCGGCGGATCTGCGGCGGGTCTCGGCGTCCTGATGGCCCTCGCGGATACGCGCTTCCTCCGCCTGACGCTCGAGCTCCTTGTTGGCGATACCAGCCTGGCGGAAGACCTCGACGGCGGCGGCCATCTCGCCCACTTCGTCGGCACGGCCCTCGAAGGGGATGTGGCTTTCCAGGTCCCCTGACGCCAGATTGCGCATGGAACCGGAGATGCGCGCGATCGGTCTGGTAACACCGAGGATGGCATAGGCGATGCCGCCCACCGCAATCAGCAGGGTGACGGCGGCGATGCCCAGCGTGGTCAACCGGTTCACCTGGTAGATGGCGCCGCTTTCGGCGACCGCATTGTTGGCATTCTCGATGACCTTGGCCACGAGCTCGTCGACGATGGCGTTCACCTTTTCCGACTGGGCCTTCATCTTGCCCTTGAACAGGCTGGTTGCCACCAGGGTCTGACCATCCTGCTTGATAACGGTCAGCTCTTCGCCGAGGACGGTATAAGCATCGAATTCGGGCTTGAGTGCCGTGATCAGCTGACGACCGGTTTCGGTCCGGACCCCGGCCTCGTATTCCGCCATGGATTTGCGGACCGTGTCGGCCATATCTTGGATGCTCTTGATTTCCGCTTCGAGCTCACCTGGGGTGGAAGCCATCAGCAGGCGCGCATAGGCAAGACGCATCAGATTGAAATTGCCCTTCACCTCGCGCGCGATCACCATCCGCGACATCCAGTAATGCCCGATTTCCTGGGCATTGGCGTTGAGCTTCGAGAGGCTGGTATAGGAGGTGACGCTGAGAGCAAGAATTGCGACAGCGATCAGGCTCAGCATACCAGTGAGCGCGACCCGGATGGACAGACGTTTCATGAGAAGTCCCCTTACGTGAGACGGTGCGGAATGACAATGTTGTGATTTAGCGTTATTTTTATTAAGATTTTCTTTTTTAGTGGCGAGCTAGCCATTGAAATCCCAAAACAAATGAAGCCCCCCGGGCCCGAATCCGGGGGGCTTCTATTCCTACAGGCCGGAAGGAGGAGGAGGGCCTGCAGTTTTGTGTCGGAGCACGCTGCTTGGGAGGGAGGATTGCATCGCGCCGGCCAGGGAACATTAGAATAGATTGCTTAACTTATCCCTAATGAAACCATGAATGGCTTTCGAATTGAATCTTACAACCTCAGCCTCCAATCCGGACTGCGACGCTGCAACCTGGCCTGCGAAAAACACTTGCGCCGCGCGACTTCTCCGCTCATTGACGGGACATGAAAAAGCTCCCAGAACCCCAGCGCCTCGACCAGCTCCTGGTCGCCCTTGGCCTATTCGCCAGCCGCTCCCGTTCCCGTGACGCCATCCAGCGTGGCACGGTGAAGGTGGACGGCAAGGTGGTGACGAAACCCAGCCTCGTCTTTGCGGCGACCCATGCCTTCGCAATCGACGATCCGGCGCAGGATTACGTCTCCCGTGCGGCGCTGAAGCTCGTCGCCGCGCTCGACCATTTCGGCCTGTCGCCGGAGGGCCGTCACTGTCTTGATGTCGGCGCCTCGACCGGTGGCTTTACCGAAGTGCTGTTGAAGCGCGGTGCTGCGCATGTGACGGCAATCGATGTCGGACATGATCAGCTGCATCCAAGGCTCGCCAGCGATCCGCGGGTTACCAATCTCGAAGGTCTGAATGCCCGTTATCTGGAACCGGAGGATTATGACGAGGAGCCGTTCGACTTTCTCGTCTCCGACGTGTCCTTCATCTCCCTGAAGCTCGCGCTCGCCCCTGCCCTGGAACAAGCCGAGCCGGGCGCGCATTGCCTGCTGCTGGTCAAGCCGCAGTTCGAAGCGGGACGTGAGGCGATCAGCAAGGCGGGCCTGTTGAAGGAGCCGGAAACGGCGCCGCTGGTCGCAGCCGAGCTTGAACGCTGGCTGACGGAGGACATGGGCTGGACGAGCCTTGGCCTCATCCCCTCCCCGATCGCTGGTGGCGATGGCAATGAGGAGTTCCTGCTCGGGGGCTCCAAGCCCGATGATCCCGACCGGGGTGAAGACGACGATCTCGAAGACGGTGAGGATGCCGAATGAGCGCGGAGACCGTGACGATTTCGAGCCTCGGCGCCAAGGGTGACGGGGTAGCGCATGGGGCCGATGGCCCGGTGTTCGTGCCCTTCTCGCTGCCGGGCGAGACCGTCTCCATCGCGCTGGTGAAGAACGAGGGCACGATCATGTCGATCGCCAGCCCCTCCCCCGACCGTGTCGACCCACCCTGCCGGCATTTCGGTCCTGATGGCAAAGGCGGTGTCTGTGGCGGCTGCTCGCTGCAGCACATGGCCAAGCCCGCCTATAACGGCTTCAAGCGGCAGATCGTCATCGATGCACTCAAGTCGAAGGGCATCGAGGCGCCGGTGGGAGACGTCTTCGAAGCCCATCCGCATCAGCGTCGTCGGCTGGTGTTTACCGCGCGGCGACGCGAGAGCGGGTTCGTCATCGGCTTCATGCAGGCAGAGACGCATCATGTCGTACCGGTCGAGGAATGTCCCATCGCGTCGGACGGGCTGATCTCCCGGCTGGACGCGATCAAGATCATCGCGAAAGCGACCAACGCGGAACACTTCCGGATCACGGTCACGGAGACGACGACAGGGCTCGACATTTCGCTTGACGGTTTGCGAGGCGGGCTTGGCGACCAGGAACGGCGCGCGGTCACCAATGCCGTCATCAAGCTCAAGGGCATTGCCCGCGTCTCGGCGAATGGCGAGATCGTCATCGAGCCGCACAAGCCGCTGCTGGATTTCGGCGGCGCCCGCGTCGTGCTGCCACCCGGCGGCTTTACCCAGGCGACGCACGAGGCCGAGGAACACATGGCGGCTCTCGCCATCGAGCATGTCGGCAAGGCCAAGAAGGTCGCGGATCTCTTCGCGGGCGTCGGCACCTTTGCGCTGCGGCTGGCGCGCAAGGCATCCGTGCATGCGGTGGAATCCGACGAGAAGGCGGTGAAGGCGCTCGATTTCGCCGCACGCAATACGCAAGGGCTAAAGCCGGTCACTGCGGAACGGCGCGACCTTTTCCGCCGTCCGCTGATGACCTCGGAATTCAAGGGCTTCGACGCCGTGGTCTTCGACCCGCCGCGCGCAGGTGCTGAGGCGCAATGCGCGGAGCTGGCGCGATCGCAGGTGAAGAAGGTGGTTGCCATCAGCTGCAATCCGCTGACGCTCGCCCGCGACCTCTCGATCCTGATCGCCGGCGGCTACCGCGTCGACCAGGTGACGCCGATCGACCAGTTTCTCTGGTCGCCGCATGTCGAGGCGGTTGCGACGCTGACCAAGGGCTGATCCGCTCAGTAGGTGTAGAGCGTCCCGGAACCTGTCACGTTGGCGCAGCGGCAGCGGCCGCCGACACGGCCGGGCTTGGCCGGGCAGGATACCTGCCCGCCGCCGCCCACACTGCCGGACTGGTCGACGACGCAGATGTAGCGCTGCGGGCGCACGCGCTGGCTCTGCTGATTGGTGGAATAGGTTTCGCTGGTGATCACGTCATTGGAATCATTGACGAGGATCATCGAGCCGGCGGTGGCGGGCAGCATGTCCGCCGCAGAGACGGTCACGCTGAAAAACAGGCTGAGTGCGACACAGAACAAACGCAACATAAAAACCTCGACGCAATTGCTCGATTGGGGCTCACCGCGAGGACAGCGGCATCACTTATGGCTACCGAACGTCCGAAGCGGATCTCGGTTGCCAAGACTAGCGACAAAGACTGAACACAGACTGAACCGATCAGGTTCCGGGTGAGGGAAACGGGAAACGGCGCCGCGGGGGCGCCGTCTCGATTGCTCTTGCCGACGTGCTGGATCAGGCAGCACGGCGGGTCTGGTGCGAGGCGCCGGCGGCGCGCTCGTCGATGCGGAACTGGTTGAGCAGAGCGGTCAGCGCTGCCGCTTCCTGGGCCAGACCATGGCTTGCCGCCGTCTGTTCCTCGACCATGGCGGCGTTCTGCTGGGTGCCCTGGTCCATGGTGTTGACGGCGGTGTTGATCTCCTGCAGGCCGGTCGACTGTTCGCGCGAGGCGGTGACGATGGCGTTGACGTGGCCGTTGATCTCCTGGACCTCACGGACGATCACGTCGAGCGCCTTGCCGGTCTCGTTGACGAGCTCGACGCCGGTCTTGACCTGATCGCCCGAGGCGCTGATCAGGGCCTTGATCTCCTTGGCGGCGGTTGCCGAACGCTGGGCAAGTTCGCGAACTTCCTGGGCGACGACCGCAAAACCCTTGCCGGCTTCACCGGCACGGGCGGCTTCGACGCCCGCGTTCAGGGCGAGCAGGTTGGTCTGGAAGGCGATCTCGTCGATCACGCCGATGATGTTCGAGATCTCGCCGGAAGACTTTTCGATCCCCTGCATGGCGCCGACGGCCTTTTCGACGATTTCACCGGACTTTTCGGCACCGGCACGGGCACGCGTCACCAGCTGGCCGACTTCCTCGGCGCGGCGGGCGCTGTCCTTGACGGTGGTGGTGATCTCTTCAAGAGCTGCGGCCGTCTCTTCGACCGAGGCAGCCTGCTGCTCGGTGCGGCGGGCGAGATTGTCGGCCGACGAACGGATTTCGGCCGCACCGCTGTCGATGGCGCGGGCGTTGCGGCCGACGGTGGCGAGCGCATCATGCAGCTTCTCGACGGAGGCGTTGAAGTCGACGCGGAGACGATCGAGATCGCCGGCAAACGGGGTCTCGATGCGCGAGACAAGGTCGCCATTGGCGAGGCGGCCGAGGCCGTCTGCCAGCGAGTGGACCGCAAACGATACCTGCTCGGCTTCGCGCGCCTTGGCGGCTTCGCGCTCGCGGCGCTCCTGTTCGGTCATGGTGCGGGTTTCATCCGCTTCGCGGGCCAGGCGGCCACGCTCGATGATGTTGTCGCGGAAGACGGCGACGGCTGCGGCCATCTGACCGATCTCGTCCTTGCGGGCGGTGCCCGGGATCTCGGCAGACACGTCCCCGCCGGCAAGCTTGCCCATGACGCCAGTCATGTCGACGACCGGACGGACGACGAGGCGCGACAGCAGCGCGGCCAGAATGCCGATCATGGCGACGACGCCGACGAGGGTGGCAATGGCTGCCGCCGTGCGGAATTCACCGATGCTTGCATAGGCCAGATCGCGGTCGATCTGAACGCCGAGATACCAGTCGTCGCGCGGCAGGCCCTTGATGGGCAGGAAGGAGACGAGGACGTTTGCGTCGGCAAAGGTGGTTTCGGTGATGCCGGAGCCGATGGTCGGCGTCTGGTTCGGGAAGGCATCCTTCAGCGTCTTGGTGACGAGATTGCCGTCACTGTGAACGAGGATCGTGCCGTCCTGCTTGACGAGGAAGGCCGAACCCTTGCCGCCCATGTCGACAGACTTGACCATGTCGACGAGCGATGTCAGCGAGAAGTCGGAGGCGGCAACACCGTAGAGCTTGCCATCCTTCTTGACCGGGATCGCGGCGCTGATGATCAGGTTGCCGGTCGAGGCATCGGCATAGGGGTCGGTCAGGACCATCTTGTCGGCCTTGACGGCGTCCTGGTACCACGGACGCTTGCGCGGATCGTAACCTTCCGGCAGCGGCTGGTTCGGAACGCTGGTGAACACGCCCTGCTCGTCGCCGACATAAGTCGACATGAATTCGCGGATCAGGACCGGATTGTCGAAGGCCGCGGTGATGGCGGCTGCATCAGGCGCCTTGGCCGCGGCGTTGCCGGCGAGTTCGGTCAGCATGACGCGGGCCGCGAGCCAGTTCGAAATGCTCTGAGATGCCTGAAGACCGGAGCTATCGATCTCGCTTTTCACGGCCGCACTTGTCGCTTTGCGCTGCAGACTGTCGATATAGAAGGAGAAACCGGACAGGGCGGCAACCACCACGAGGGAGGCGACCACCAGGATCTTGGTCATCAGGTTGGAACTGGTCTTCACGGGTAAGGTCCTGCAAAAACTCTCCGCGCGACTTCAGCGCGGGGACGTCGTGGGGCATGGTGTGTTCACGGCACCATCATGGTGAGGAAGCGGTGAATTTGCCGCTTCCCTAGTCATAGCCCGCAGGATTTAATGGGTACTTAAGCGATATCCGAAAAATAAGTAGGCCTCACATACCGTAACAGCGCTATCAATTGCGGCTCTGTAGGCTCTTTCCCTGGTTGGGGTGTGAAGCGCGCAATGCGATCGAGAGGGCGGAATGAAGCGAAGCGACAAGCTCAAGGCCGGCAAGTTGGACGTTGACGCGGCGCTGGTTCGCAAGCTGCTACAAGACCAGTTTCCAGAGTTCTCTGGTCTTCCAGTCGAGCCGCTTGAGGACGATGGCTGGGACAACTGGACGTTCCGCCTCGGCGCGCATCACAAGGTCCGCCTGCCATCGGATGCCGCCTATGCCGCGCAGGCGGAGAAGGAGTTCGCCTGGTTACCAAAGCTTGCGCCGCATCTTCCGCTCGTCATCCCGAAACCCGTGGCCCTAGGGATGCCGAATGCGCACTTCCCCTGGTCCTGGTCGATCTATGAATGGATTGCAGGTGCGCCGCTTGGACGGCAGGCGGAGCTCGACCGGAACCGGCTTGCAGGGGATCTGGCCGATTTTCTGAAGGCGCTCTGGGTGACAGACCGTACAGGCGGTCCGCCGCCCGGGGCGCACAACTTTTATAGGGGTGGAGATGTCATTGATGTCTACGGCCCAGAAGCTCGCGCTGCCCTTTCAAAACTGGCCGGAAGCATCGACCTTGCAGGTGCCGTGGACCTGCTCGACCGCGCGGCTGCATCAACCTTCGAAGGAGAGCCAGTCTGGGTTCACGGCGATATCGCTGTCGGCAACCTGTTGGTGCGCGACAGTCGGCTCGCAGCCGTGATCGATTTCGGCTCTTCGGCAGTCGGCGATCCCGCCTGCGACCTAGCCATCACCTGGCTGTACTTCGACGGCGAAAGCCGGGCAAAATTTCGTGATGCCGTCGCCGTCGATGAGGCCTGCTGGGCAAGAGCGCGAGCCTGGGCCCTATGGAAGGCGGCAATCGTGATGGCGGCGAATTCGCCTGTCCATCCGGATGAAACGCCGCCCATTGAGGTGATCGAGACTGTCGTTGGTGAACACCGCCAGCAGTTTTCCTGACAGGCAAACGCCTCAGCGCACCTTCATGAAGGCTTCGAAGGCGGCGCGGGCTTCGGCGCTCTTCAGCTGTGCGACGAAGTGGACGAGTTCTTCCTGCATGCGGGCGCGGACCTCCTCGGCGCTGCCCTTGACCAGCGCGCGGGCGATCTTCATAGCCGCCGGGGGCTTGGACGCGAGCGAGGCGGCGATCTTCAGGGTTTCTGCCTCGACCTGATCCGGCGAGACGACCTTCCAGATCAGCCCGGCCTCACGCGCCTGTTCAGCGGAAAAACCTTCGCTGGCGGCCAGCATGGCAAAGGCACGCTGGTGGCCCATGACGCGCGGGGCGATCAGGCTGGAGGCGGCTTCCGGGACGAGCGCCAGATCGACGAAGGGGGTCTTGAACAGGCTGCGGTCGGAAGCGACCGTCAGGTCGCAATGCATGTGCAGCGTCGTGCCGATGCCGATCGCGAGACCGTCAACACCGGAGACCAGCGGCTTGGTGACTTCGGTCAGCGCCCGGAGCAGGCCGAAAGCCGCCGGTTCGCCCACGGCACCGGCCATGGCGAAGCCGAGGAAGTCAGCCATGTCATTGCCGGCGGAAAAGCAGCCTTCGGTGCCGAGGAAGACGATGGCACGGATGCTGTCGTCATTTTCGCCTTCGAGGAGGCCCGCGGTCAGCTTCTGGTACATCGCCTGGGTAATGGCGTTCTTCTTTTCCGGCCGGTTGAAGCGCAGAACGAGCACACCGGGATGGGTTTCTGGGCGGGTGATCTCAATGTGGTCGGTCATCTCGGCTTCCTCGGGTGGTCCCCACCCTCCCCTTGAGGGGGAGGGTCGGAGCGAAGCTCCG